>Ga0315555_1001234_pt1 | contig 18453 bp, 15 predicted proteins | sample SalMarSW160380MG_FD_202113 | JGI IMG/M metagenome (GOLD analysis project Ga0315555, IMG submission 202113) | Salt marsh sediment microbial communities from the Plum Island Ecosystem LTER, Massachusetts, United States - Salt Marsh Sediment SW1603-80 ... | reverse complement strand
TAGAGATCTCCAAAACACGCAAAGGAGCGCTAGTCGTGAAGTGGCGGGGGCTGAAAGCGGAGGCGCCTCGAGCCCTGACGGCCCACACGGATACCTTGGGCGCCATGGTAAAAGAGATCAAGTCTAATGGTCGTTTGAAATTGACCAAAATCGGGGGTTTCGCATGGAATACGGTTGAAGGGGAGGGGTGTACGATCTTTACCAGGAAGGGGGGGAGCGTGCGCGGATCGATCTTGATGACGAAAGCCTCCATTCATGTCTATGGGAAAGAAGTGAACGAGCTCAAACGGGATGATGATCATATGGAAGTGCGCCTGGACGCACGCACTACTTCATTACACGAGACGGGCGTATTGGGTGTCAACGTGGGGGATTTTGTGGCCTTTGACCCGCGCGTGGAAACTGCCAATGGTTTCCTGCGGTCCCGCCACCTGGACGACAAGGCCGGTGTAGCTTGTATTATGGCAGCGGTAAAAACCTTACAAACTGCACAAATGCAGCCTACTCAGACAACTTACCTGCAAATTAGTAATTACGAAGAGGTCGGCCATGGGGCTTCGGCTGGTATCCCCCCGGAGGTAGTTGAATTGGTGACCGTTGATATGGCGGCGGTCAGCGAAGGGCAGACTTCCGATGAATTCCATGCTACGCTGTGTGTGAAGGATTCGGGCGGACCTTACCATCACGGCTTGAACCAGCGGCTGTTGGAACTGGCTGAAGAATATGAAATCCCTCATAAAATCGATATTTATCCTTATTACGGATCGGATGGAGAGGCTTTCTGGCGGGCAGGCGGCGATGTAGCCGTGTCCTTAATCGGTCCGGGTGTGGATGCCTCCCATAATTACGAACGCACCCATATGGATTCCCTGATGGCAACCACTCAGTGGTTGGTGGCGTATATGTTGAGTTGACAAGGATTGACGAATGATCCTGGATACTGCACTTCCTATGACATCCCTGAGCGAAGTTTCGAATATCGCCAAGGCTGCTGAAGGCATAGGCTTTAAAGCCTTGTGGACGAGTGAGACGCAGCATGATCCTTTTCTACCGGGGGCGTTAATCGCCGAACATACCCGCTCGATAAACTTTGGAACGGCGGTTGCGATTGCCTTTGCCCGCAGCCCGGCAACCCTGGCTTACACCGCCTGGGATCTCGCTCAAACTTCCGGTGGTCGTTTCATCTTGGGGTTGGGCACCCAGGTAAAAGCCCATATCGAGCGTCGCTTTGGCATGCCCTGGCCAAATTCGGTGGTCGGAAAACTTCGGGAACAAATCACTGCCATCCGAGCTTTTTGGCACACCTGGCAGAGCGGCGATCGCTTGAATTACCGCGGCGAACATTATAAGCTGACCTTGATGACCCCTTTTTTCAACCCGGGTCCGATCGATTACCCCCAGATTCCCATATACATCGCGGGTGTGAACACTGGCTTGGCACGTTTAGCCGGGGAAGTCGCCGATGGTTTCCACGCGCACCCTTACCATTCAACCAAGTACCTCAGTGAGGTGATTATCCCAGCCATTGAGCAGGGAGCAACCAAAGTTGGGCGAAAGCGCAGCGATATAAAAATATCGACGACGGCTTTCGTGGTGATATCGCCCGATGAGGATCGCCTGGTTCGCTCGCAGATCGCCTTCTACGCTTCAACACCGTCTTATCGCCCAGTAATGGCGCAGCATGGTTGGGATGAGGTGGGTGAGAGGCTTTCTGCGCTAGCAGGGCGTGGCCGGTGGAGCGAGATGGCAGGCCTGATCAGCGATGAGATGTTGGCTACCTTTGCGATCGTGGCTGAACCTGGGGATTTGCCCGCAGCTTTAAAAGAGCGTTATGGTGGGTTAGTCGACCGCCTGGCGTTGTATATCCCCTACGTTCCAGGAGAACGTGACGTGTTCTGGCGCGCCTTGCTGGAAGAAATGGATCAGCGTTGATCGAGTAGTAATAACAACAGCCATTTATCAATGGAAGAAAACGATCGATTTGTCATCGAAAGAGAGCGTATGGTTGAGGAACAGTTGATGGCGCGTGGCATCAGATCCAAGCGCGTGTTAGAGGCTATGCAGCAGGTGCCACGCCACCGGTTTGTCCCGCCGGAACATCGCCATCTCGCCTATGCTGATGGTCCTCTACCGATCGGCAATGGACAAACCATCTCCCAGCCGTATATCGTCGCCTTAATGACCCAATTGCTGGTCTTGGAGCAAGACGATAAAGTTCTCGAAATCGGCACTGGTTCGGGCTACCAGGCTGCTATCTTGGGCTATCTTTCCAAAGAAGTACATACGATAGAACGTCACGAGCTATTGATAAAGAGAGCTGCAGCTATTCTACAGGTTTTGGGGTATACCAACGTGCACGTGCACTTAGGAGACGGTTCCCAGGGATTACCTGAATACGCCCCGTACAACGGTATTGTAGTGACAGCCGCGGCACCGCGCGTTCCGCAACCATTGCTTGACCAACTCGTTGAAGATGGTCGCCTGGTGGTTCCAGTTGGCGGGCGAAGTGGGCAGTTCCTCGAGCGCTGGTATCGCCGTGCTTATGGCTACGACAGCGACCAGATTGTCCCAGTCGCCTTTGTGCCTTTACTGGGTGAGCATGGCTGGAAAGAAAATAGATGGCATTGGGGGTAAGGCTGATGCAGGGGTATTACACTCGCTTCAAGGATTAAACCCGGTTCACGGTTACAAAGACCATGGGACGGCGTTTGGTCTCGTTATAGAAGAGCGCTTTGGCTACCTGTTCAATGTCGTTTTGCAGGTTGCCATTACCGAGGCTGATTGTCTCAACGATACGGCGGCGGGTTGTGGCTAACAGGTCCTTGGCATCATCCTTATACACGAAACCGCGAGTGATAATTTCGGGCTCTTCATGCAGGCTCCCGGTGTTTTTATCAAGCACCAGGCTTATTACGACGATACCATCTTTGGCCAAGGCTTCACGTTCTCGCACCACGCTGGGACCTACATCGCCGACACCGGATCCATCCACGAAAACATATCCACCGGGCACGCGTTCACCCAGGCTCATCTGCCCATCTTCAAACTCAATCACCTGGCCGTTTTCAACTACGACGATATTTTCGGCGGGGATGCCTAAAATCTGAGCGATTTGGGAGTGTTGCCGTAAGTGACGGAGTTCGCCATGGATGGGGATGAAGTATTTCGGCTTGACAAGGTGCAGGAGCAGCTTCATTTCCTCCTGGCTGGCATGGCCGGAAACGTGGACGGGGGCAATAGGCTCGTAGATCACGTTAGCTCCACGCCGGAACAGGCGGTTGATGGTGCGGTAAACGCTTTCTTCATTTCCAGGAATGGGATGTGAAGAGAGCACGATGGTATCGCCGGGCATGACATCGAACTGTCGATTTGTACCGGTAGAAAGACGACCCATAATGGATGAGGGTTCACCCTGAGTGCCGGTAGACATTAAGACCAATTCTTGGGGTTTCATCTTCAAGGCTTTATCGATGCTGACAAGCAATCTGTCAGGTATATCCAGGTAGCCTAGTTTACGAGCCATTTTTGCGTTTTCAACCATGCTGGTGCCCACAAAAGCCATCTTACGACCATGGCGATCTGCAGCGTTTGCCACCTGTTGCATGCGCGAAATCAAAGAAGCGAAACTGGAAATGATGATACGACCTGGAGCGCTTTTGAAAACTTGGTCGAAAGCCGGGTCGATCACCCGCTCCGAGGGAGTCCAACCGGGTTTATCGGCGTTGGTAGAGTCGGAGAGTAGTGCCAAGACATTACGGCCTGAGAATTCGCCCAGCTTGGCGTAGTCGGTGGGCCAGTTGTCTACCGGTGTGTGATCAAATTTGTAATCGCCGGAATGCACCACCAGACCGGCCGGGGAAGTGATTCCCAAACCGACGCCATCGGGAATGGAGTGGCAGACATGGAATAAATCAACTTTAAATGGGCCGATATTGACCGTGTCTCCGGCCTGTACCGTGTTGAGGGTCACCTTGTCGAGCATATGGCTGCGCGCCAGTTTGACTTCCAGTAAACCGCGCGTGAGTGAGGTGGCATAGATAGGGGCATCAATTGCCTCCATGACATGGGTGATTGCTCCTGTGTGATCTTCATGACCGTGGGTGATGATGATGCCGCGTACCAGATGACTTTTATCCAGCAAATAATTAAAATCGGGGATGATATAGTCGATCCCCAACATGTCGTTTTCGGGGAACATAATGCCTGTGTCTACGATCATGATGTTTTCTCCATACTCGTAGACCATCATATTCTTACCGACTTCCCCCAAGCCTCCCAGGGGGATAATACGTAGTTTTTTGTTACTCATTTCTTGTACTATTAACCTTTTTGATTGCCACCGGACTGTTGAGTTTGATCTATCCTAATTGCTAGAGATATACCTCAATTCGGTGGGTATTGTGTGCTTAAACCTTTCGTAAGTTAGGCAGTCAAAGGTCTTTTCAGGGGAGCAGGTAAAGCCCGCTCAACCCCCCAACAAATCCTAAAACTGGGTAAACCATGTCCTAAAACCAGCGTCTCTTATATGAATATAAGAAAAACCCCGGCAAGAGTGCGCTGGCCGGGGATTAATATTTTCCGATAACCACAAACTTAGAAATGAACGTGGGAATGCGGGCATTAATAACAGGCCGGAAGTCCGGCCAGACGTCAAGGTCCTCTTCGAATTGTGATTTTAACATGAGCCGGGGGTTTTGTCAAAGAAATAGGGCGGGTTAGGTCAACCCGCCCCAATCCGCTTTCAGTAGAATCCGTGATTGAGGATCAGCGTTGGGATGGGTGATGTAGCTGCAGGCCGTCGACCCACAGCTACACCACCACAGACATTTAGTGATTTAGTATTCCGGCATGGGTGGCATGGGTGGTTTTTCTTTTTCTGGTATGTCAGTAATCAAGGCTTCCGTGGTTAGGATCATAGCCGCGATGGAGGCGGCGTTCTCAAGAGCGCCCCTGGTGACTTTGGCTGGATCGATAACGCCGTCCTTGACCATATCGACGTATTCTTCAGTGATAACGTTAAAGCCGAAGTTCACATTCTTCTTCTGCTTCTGCTGCTGTCGTACGGTTTCGAGGACCACAGAACCGTCTTTACCAGCGTTGGAAGCTATCTTGCGAATGGGCATTTCCAAGGCTTTGCGCACAATTTTTACACCGACCTGGGCGTCCTCATAATCCATCTTGAGATCATCCAGAGCCTTCATGGCGTTGATCAAAGCGACGCCACCACCAGGAACGATGCCGTCTTCCACTGCAGCTCGGGTAGCTGAGAGAGCGTCCTCGACACGATGCTTCTTTTCTTTCAATTCAGTCTCGGTGGCAGCACCCACCCGGATGATAGCTACACCACCGGAGAGCTTAGCAAGGCGTTCTTGCAGTTTTTCGCGGTCGTAATCACTGGTGCTGTCATCGATTTCGACGCGAATCTGCTCGATACGCCCCTTGATCTGGGCTGTTTCGCCTTTGCCACCCACAATGGTGGTGTCCTCTTTGGTGACTGAAACCTTTTCAGCCTGGCCCAAATCTTGGATGGTGGCGCTTTCCAGTTTGCGACCGGTCTCCTCAGAGATGACTGTGGCGCCTGTCAAGATGGCGATATCCTGCAGCATAGCTTTTCGCCGGTCTCCGAATCCGGGCGCTTTGACAGCTATAACGTTGAGCATACCGCGTAATTTGTTCAATACCAGGGTGGCGAGGGCTTCGCCATCGATATCTTCAGCGATGATCACCAGTTCACGCTTACCTACCTGCACCATCTTCTCCAGCAGGGGGACAATGTCCTGAGCAGCCGAGATTTTCTTGTCATGGATCAAGAGATAAGGTTCTTCAACCGCGGCTTCCATGTGTTCCGGATCAGTGATGAAATAGGGGGATATATAACCCCGGTCGAATTGCATACCTTCGACGTATTCGGTTTCAAATTCCAGACCTTTGGACTCTTCCACGGTGATTACGCCATCCTTACCGACCTTATCCATTACGTCGGCGATCAGTTCACCGATCTGGCGGTCCTGAGCGGAGATGGAGGCGACATTGGCAATATCCTCTCTCGTAGTAACTTCAATGGCCTGTTCGGTGATCCTATCAACTACGGCTTTTGTGGCGGCTTCGATGCCCCATTTGAGCAGCATGGGGTTGAAACCGGCAGCCAGGTTCTTCATGCCTTCGGATACGATCGTGTGTGCCAATACCGTCGAAGTGGTAGTGCCGTCACCGGCAATATCGTTAGTCTTGGTGGCGGCTTCTTTGAGCAATTGCGCCCCCATGTTCTCGAAGGGGTCCTCCAACTCGATGTCTTTGGCTACCGTGACGCCGTCGTGGGTGATGGTGGGAGATCCAAATTTTCTATCGAGCGATACGTTCCGACCTTTTGGCCCCAGCGTAGTGACAACTGCTTTTGCAAGGGTATCCATGCCGCGCTGCAACTTGCGGCGAGCTTCTTCCGAAAATACGATCTGTTTAGCTGACATAGATTTTTGCTCCTCCAGAATTAAAGTTTAGTTAGTTTTATGAAACAATTGCCAACAAGTCGCTTTCGCGCAGGATCAGCAATTTCTTGCCGTCCATTTTAATCTCCGTGCCAGCGTACTTGGCATACAGCACGGTGTCGCCTTCGGCAACGTCCATGGGTATCCGATCCCCACTGTCGTTACGCTCACCGGGACCAATAGCCAGGACCTTACCTTTTTGAGGTTTTTCCTTGGCCGTTTCAGGTAGAACGATCCCTCCAGCAGTAATATCTTCCTGCTCGATGGGTTCGATCACGATACGGTTTCCCAGGGGTTTTAGAGAAATTGACATACTTGCCTCCTGATCATGAATTGGGATATTAAGTCGACAGGTTACATGCAGGCAAGTTAGCACTCTCGACTATCGAGTGCTAACTTGTGGTCAAATCATACCTAATTATTTCGGGAAAGTCAAGGGGGATTTAAAATATTAACGAAAATCTGATGTTTTATGGGAATGAAAGTTGATAGCCGACTCCCGGCTATTTTTAATCTGGTCCCTCACGAATGCTGTCTCAGGGGCTCTGGGTGTTTCCGACCAGTTTGCAGATGGCCTCATTTTCATTGATAATGTCATTGAATACAGCGTCATCCGGATAAGCTGCCCGAACTTCTTCCAAAACTTCCAGAGCATCCGGACAATAGTTCTGGTTTGGTCGGCTGAGAGCTGCTAACACCGAGCCGTACTGCAGGTAATAAAAGGCTACAGTGCCAGAGGTGAGCGGGAGTCTCTGGACCGCTACCCCCTGATCGATGATTTCTTTAGCGGTTTCGTTTTCATCAGCGCTGCACCCGATAACGGCACACTTTAAAGCGGGCCGGGCACCTTCGTAGTTGCGAGCTTTGGTATAAATGATTCCCAGCTGGCCGTAGGTGTTTGCATTTGAGGGGTCATACTGGAGAGCTTTTTGGGCGTTGATGGCTGCGATAAAAAACTCGCCATCGCGTGAATAGGTTTTGGCGATTTCAATGTACGGTACCGGATCGCTAATCCCCAGCTGGTCGTTAATATTGGCGGCTTTCTCAAAGAATTCGAGGGCCCGGGTGTGCACGTCTAACGTACGAAAGTTACGACCGATGAAAATATAGAGAAAAGTCAGGTTGGGGGTGATATCAGCCGCTTTTTGATATTCTTCTATGGCTTGGCGGTATTGGCCAAGGGACTCGAGCACATACCCGTAGACGCGATGAACATCCATAGAACCAGGATCTAGCAGGACAGCTTGTTCGACATACTGCTGGGCTTGGGACCATTTCTGCTGGTCGACCAGGATCTCAGCGTAAAAAGCCAGGGCCTTGGCGTTCTCGGGATCCAGGTTAAAGGCTCGGGCAGCTTCTTTTTCTGCCTCATTGAGAGATGACTGACGTTCATCCTCACTGAGCAGATAGCTGGAAGCATACCAATCCAGCACCAGCGCACGGGTGGCAAGCACGGCAGGATCGTCCGGTTTAAGGGCGATGGCTTGGTCGATAGAATTTAAGGCATCTTTCAACCGTTCGAACCGGTCGGTATCGTTGCTTAGCAGACTGGAGGAGTAGGTTTGGACACGCGCAAGATTGGACCACAGCTGAGCATCTTGGGGGTCAACTCTAGTAGCTTCCTGGTAAGCGGTGATGGCTCCGGTGAGATCACCGGCATCAAACAGGGTTTCGCCCTCCAAGGTGTAGGAGTGAGCTGTCCGTGTGGGCGTGGGCGTGGGAAGGAAAAGGGGTTGCACCTGACCGTTTTGCACCTGGAAGAACAGCCACACTCCCCCGGCAATCAGGCTCAACCACAGCAAAATACGGTATGGGTTTGAACGGTGATTCTGGGGGCGGAAATGAGGTCGTTTTCCGGTGATGTCTCGGTCCATGATTGTAAATTAACTCGCGAGCTACTGTGGTGAGCGCCAGGTCCGGGTTATGGAGCAGGTGTCGCTTCAGGCTGGGGTGTGGAGCTTTCCGGGGTGCCCTCTTCGGGGTTAGAGGTATTCAGGTTTTCCTGGCAAATGACTAGACCCTGCTCAGCGTTGTAGACATTGATCTCGTCATCTGGCACTCCGCTGCGGATGGCTTGGAAAATAGGAAGCGCTTCTGAACAACGGTTGGCTTTGGCCAGGGTCAGGCCGTAGATGGCATAGTACTCTGCCATGCTACCATAGTCTAAAGGAGCACCTTCGACCAGGGTGCTATCCTGCATGCTGCCGCCGTGGATCGCCAGGGAAAGTTCATCGAGAGCTTTATCGAACTGGTTGTTCTTATAATACATGGAACCCAGGTTTCCGTGTAGCTTGGGGTTCTGGGGATCGATCTTCACCGCTTGATCTGCGTACTGGACTGCCTGGCTGAAATCACCCACCGTGGCGTAGGTGCGGGAGATTTCGAGAGGAGCCTGAGGGTCGTTGGGGTTTAATGCCAGGGCCTGGAGAAACTCATTGACTGCCTGATCGTATTCTCCCAATACGTGATAATTGTATCCCAAGGCCATGTGCAGGTCAGCGATTTTATCGTTGATTGCCAGGGCTGCTTTGTACTCTCTGATAGCTTCTTCATAATTACCGGTGTTCCAGAGAACGTAGCCGCGGGCACGCAGGGATTCTAACGCGTTGGGAGCCAGCGATAGAGCGATTTTGGATTCATCGGCAGCTTTGTCTATAGAACCGATATCTCCCTGACCAACCAGGGCTTTATCCATGAGGATTTCGGCATAGAAGGCATGCGCCAAGGCGTTATTGGGGTCGAGCTCTAAGGCACGTTTTATGGAGGCTTCAGCCTGGGTGTAATCGCCTAAAAAATCTAAAGCCCAGCCTTTTACGGCGTACGCTAGAGGATTGCTGTTGTTCAGAAGCAGAGCCCTTTCGGAGCTTTCTAGGGCGTCCTGGTACTGAGCGGTGAACACCTGGGCGCGAGCCATATTGATGTAGATAGAAGGGTTATCGGGCTCTACGGCAATGGCTTGTTTATAGGTGTTGATCGCCTGGGTAAACTTACCCGCTTGGTAAAGCGCTTCGGCCTCGTTGATAAAGGATTCTGGGCTGCGGGTCGGCGTGGCGGTGGGGATAAACAAAGGCGGCGTAGCCGGCACGACAACCTGGTTGATATACAGGGCGATTCCGATCAAAATGAGAATGACCAGAATGCGGAAGGGGTTGGGACGGCGCCGAGTCTTGCGCTTCATGTTCCATTTGCTGCCTCTCAGATACATATGCTCATCTTACCATTTCTCATGATTGAGCGTCAAGATGACTACAAATCGGCTTGAGTACCACCTGCATCTGGAAGCCTTGCCCGGCAAAAGCCTATCCTCGGCTTTTTGGCGAGATCGCAAGGGGAAAACCAGTCGATGCAATCGCCCTGATCCTGCCTGAGAAGCCTATGACCTCTAAAATTGCGGCTCTCTGGGATTTGCCGTGATGGGGTAGATATGTGGGGGTGTTGGGCGGGCGCAGCCCAACACCCCCACATCTAACCTTTACCACGGGGATTCCCAAAGATCCAAAATTGCTTGCCAATCCGTCCCCTTGCGACTAGAATGGGTATATGATTTTCGAGGTATTCACACTTTTCCCCGAGGTATTTGAACCTTATTTACAGAGTAGCATCCTGCAGCGCGCTCGCCAAAATGAATTGGTGGAGGTGCGCTTGCACAACTTCCGCGATTGGGCTGCAGACCGGCACCATATCACTGACGACGAGCCCTATGGCGGCGGCGGTGGGATGGTTCTAAAGCCAGAACCGCTCTTCGCAGCGGTAGAGGGGGTGTTGGGGACACCTCCGCAGCGTCCGGTGATCTTGCTTACCCCCCAGGGTCGATTATTCAACCAAAAGGTGGCCCAAGAGCTTTCGTATGGCGACCATCTGGCTCTGCTGTGCGGTCGGTATGAGGGAGTGGATGAACGGGTGCGAGAGCACCTGGTGACGGATGAAATCTCGATTGGAGATTTTGTGCTGACAGGAGGTGAGCTGCCTGCCCTGGTTATCATCGACGCGATCACCCGTCTAATGCCGGGTGCCTTGGGTGACCCCCAAGGGGCTTGGGCGGATTCTCACTCCTCCGGATTGTTGGAGCACCCACAATACACCCGACCGGCAGAGTACCGCGGCTGGCGCGTGCCGGAAGTTTTGCTCTCCGGCGATCACGCCCGCATTGCTCGTTGGCGGCGCCAGCAGGCGCTCTTGCGCACCTGGCAACGACGTGGCGACCTGTTGAAAAACGCCGAGCTTACCCCAGAAGATCGCGATTTTCTAAAGAAATTAGAAACACAGGAGCCCTCCCTATGAACCTGCGCTTCCCCTATCGCAAGACCTTCGTGCTTGGATTTGGATTCTTAGGAATAAGCCTGATATGGCCGATTTTTAACAACTTCGTCCCTATTTTTTTAAAAGAGGACTTTGCCTTATCGGCCAGTTTGATCGGGTTCATCATGACCTGGGATAATTATCTGAACATGTTCGTGCAGCCGGTCGTGGGAGAACGGTCTGATCGCACCCGCACCCGTATCGGGCGACGTAAACCGTGGATGCTGATCGGAGCGCCGCTGGCGGCGTTGTTCTTTATCGCTGTACCAGTGATGCGTTCACCGGTGGGCATAATGTTCGCTATTCTGTTAACCAACATCGCCATGGCTTTGTTTCGCGCCCCGACCATCGCCCTGCTGGGGGACCTTTTCCCGGCTACGCAGCGCAGTACTGCCAACGGCGTGATCAATTTGATGGGCGGGGTGGGGGCGATCTTGGCATTCCTTGTGGGCGGGGCCTTATATAAACTCGGTCGAATAACGCCGTTTGTTTTTGGGAGCGTGGTGCTGTTGGTGGCCATAGGAGTGGTTCTGCTGTTTGTGCGGGAGCCTGAAGCACCCCAGCAACCAGAGAACGAGAAACGTGGCGGCAGTTTCGGGGTGAACCTGAGGGAAGTCCTGGGAGCTGCGGACCGCTCAGGTTTGTTGATCCTACTGGCGATTTTGTGCTGGTTTATGGGCTATAACGCCCTGGAAACCTGGATCTCATCGTTTGGAAAATTTACGCTGGGCATTAACGAAGGCAGGATGGCGATCCTGACATCGGGTTTAGCCCTTATGTTCGTGCTCTTTGCAGTCCCCAGCGGTTTGCTGGCGACCCGTTTTGGACGTAAAAGGATGATCCTGGCGGGGATCGTGGGTCTGACGCTGCTTTTTCTTTTTGGCCTGATCGTCAGCAACCAGATCATGCTGATCTTGCTGCTGGTGCCAGCGGGATTTTTCTGGGCTTTAATCAACGTCAATTCCCTCCCAATGGTATACGACGTGGGTGGCGATGCCCGCATTGGCGCATTCACCGGATTGTATTACTTTGCCTCCAACATTGCAGCGGTGGCTGGCCCTCAAGTGGTAGGCATCTTGGTTGATCTGACGGGGGGCAATTACCGCATTATGTTTATCTTCTCGGCTACCTTCATGATCCTGGCAGGTCTTTTTATGGCGCGGGTAAAGGAGACGCCCGACGGAAATGAACTTCGAGGAGCTCGTGCTGTGGGATGATGAATTCCTGCTGGCGGTCAATAAGCCTGCCGGGCTGCTGAGCCTGCCGGATGGCTACGACCCGCACCTGCCCCACCTGCGCGGCCTGCTAGAGCCGGTTTACGGCCGGCTGTGGGTGGTGCACCGCCTGGACCGGGACACCAGCGGGGTGATGATCTTTGCTCGCTCGGCAGAGACGCACCGGGCGCTAAACAGGCAATTTGAAGACCGGCAGATTGAGAAAATTTACCATGCTTTGGTTGCTGCCGATCCACCCTGGCGACAGCAGACGGTGAATTTGCGACTGCAGCCCAATCGTGATCGCCGCCATCGCACGGTTGTAGACCAACGCAAAGGTAAAGCTGCGGTCACCAGGCTATGCGTATTGGAGCGTTTTGGAAGCTTCAGCCTGCTTGCAGCCAACCCCCAGTCTGGACGAACTCACCAGGTGCGAGTACATCTGGCAGCACTCGGCTTGCCGGTCGTAGGCGACCACTTGTACGGGGATGGTGCAGGAGTTTACCTTTCTCAAATAAAACCCAAGTATCAAAAAAGGGCTTTCCGAGCAGAGAACCCTCTCTTGGACCGGCTGGGTCTGCATGCGCGGTCTTTGAGGCTCGAACATCCTAATATTGAGGAGACAGTGTTGATTGAGGCACCTTATCCGAAAGATTTCGCGCTAGTTCTAAAACAGCTGCGCAAATATTCCAGCTGATTTTGAGGGCGTGTTAACATCTTATAAGAAGGGTTTGCCCTAAAGGTTTGATTTCTTGACGTTCTGCGACCCCCGTGGTATTATCGTATTTGCGCTACTTAGCACTCTCGTTACGAGAGTGCTAATACATAGGGTATAAGATGGCAGATATCAGCGAACGGCAGAAATTGATCCTGGCCCTGGTGATCCGAGACTTCATAGAAACGGCACAACCGGTGGGGTCGCGGCGCCTGGTCGAGAAGTTCAGGCTCGACTTCAGCTCAGCCACCGTGCGAAACGAGATGGCCGATTTGACCGAGATGGGTTACCTTCGGCAACCACATACCTCGGCGGGAAGAGAGCCTACGGAAGAGGGTTATCGATTTTTTGTACGCCAGTTGATGGGCCATACCGACCTGCCCGTGGAGATCAAGCGCACCATCACCCACCAGTTTTACCAGGCTCGCCATGATGTGGACCAGTGGATGCGATTAGCTGCATCTGTGCTGGCTCACCAATCCCAGGCGGCCTCACTGGTTACCGCCCCACATCCAGAGAAGGCGCGTTTCAAACACCTGGAGTTGATCTCTACTTTAGGCCGCCAGGTGCTCATGGTGCTGGTTTTGACGGGCGGCGAGGTGCGCCAGCAGATGCTGGTACTGGCCGAGCCAGCCTCGCAAGAACAGTTGAGCGCGGTTGCCCTCGAAATTAACGAACGTTGTCAAGGATTGGATGCAGAGAGCCTTTCATCACTCTCCGGGCTAATGGACACCTTGGCGCAGGACGTGTTGAAGCTGACCGGCGAAGAGATGGAACGCTCCTCAGCCATTTTGGGCGGGGAGGTCTACCGGGATGGTTTGACCAACGTGTTGGCTGAGCCCGAATTTGCCGAAACGGAAGGAGCCCGCCAAGCCTTGAGGGTTTTTGAAGAGCGTTCTTTACTGGAGGATCTGCTGACGCGCACAATTTTGACCAGCAGCGTAGGCGGAGTCCAGGTTTTGATTGGTGGAGAAGACACCTGGGAGGAGTTACGCCAGTGCTCGATGGTATTAGCGCGTTACGGCGCTCCCGGTCTGGCGACCGGAACGTTGGGTGTACTGGGTCCCATCCGAATGGCTTATGGACGCACTATCTCAACGGTGCGCTTCGTAGCTGGCTTGTTGAGTGATCTGGTAGTGGATTTGCACGGGGAATGAGCTGGGCAATGGCAGGCGCGCTTTATTCATTTTACCCAAACGAGCAGCATTAGTTCATAGAAAGGCTGATTTATTAAAGGGTTCCATGCTTGTGGAGGATGAACAAGGAAAATATGGCTAAAGAAAAAACGGTTCAACCAGAGGCTTTAGACGAAATCGAAATGGAAGGCAAGAGCGACGAAAAAGGAGAATCAGGGCAAGCCAATGAGGCCTTGGCAGAAGAATCTTCCCTGGAGGAATTACAGGTTATCGGTGAAGGCGTTCAAGATGATATTGCCGATTTGCGAAAAGAGTTGGAAGAAATCCGCCGGAAATCCGAAGAGTATTTGGATGGCTGGCAACGAGCGCGGGCGGAATTCGCTAACTTCAAGAAACGGGTAGAGCACGAACGCCAACAGGCTCACCAGACTGCCGCGGGCAACATCATCCGGCGCTATCTGGAAATTATAGATGACCTAGAGCGGGCTTTGAAGAACAAGCCAACAGAGGGCCAGGGCGCCGAATGGGCTGGAGGGATCGAGCTGATTTACCGGAAGCTGTTGGCCACCCTGGAGGCCGAAGGTGTTAAAGAGATGCAGGCGCAAGGGCAGCTCTTTGATCCCAATCTGCACGAGGCCATATCGCACGAGGAAAATCCTGATCACAAGAGCGGCCAGATCATTGAAGTCGTCCAGAGCGGCTATATGCTCGGAGATCGTGTTTTACAGCCGGCAAAGGTTCGGGTGGCGAAATAAGGCCTTTAATCAGGATCTGAAAATGCACTGCGAGGTGCAAATCGTATCATATACTTTGGAGGAATTATAAATGGGTAGAATCATCGGAATCGATCTAGGGACAACCAACTCGGTAGTTGCCGTGATGGAAGGCGGCGAGCCTACCGTGATCCCTTCAGCAGAAGGTGAACGGCTGGTGCCTTCGGTAGTGGCAGTGAACAAGAACCACGAGCGTCTGATCGGGCGGGTTGCCCGGAACCAGGCTGTGGTGAACCCTGAAAACACCATATTTTCAATCAAGCGCTTCATGGGGCGCAAGTTTAACGACCCGCAGGTGAAAAAAGCGATCGGGCGCATCCCTTATAAAGTCACCGAAGCGCCCAACGGAGATATGCGGGTGATGCTGGACGAAAAAGAGTACTCACCGCCAGAGATTTCCGCCATGATCCTGGGCAAATTGAAAACCGATGCCGAGGCTTATTTGGGCGAGTCGATCACCCAGGCAGTCATAACCGTACCGGCTTATTTTAACGACGCCCAGCGCAACGCCACTAAAGATGCCGGCAAGATCGCCGGATTGGAAGTGCTGCGCATAATCAATGAGCCGACCGCCTCCTCGTTGGCTTACGGCCTGGACAAGAAAACGGATGAGATCATCGCGGTTTACGATCTGGGCGGTGGCACTTTTGATATCTCCATCCTGGACGTGGGAGATGGCGTCTTCCAGGTGCGCTCTACCAGCGGCGATACCTTCCTGGGCGGTGATGACTTCGACCAGCGGGTGATTGACTACATCGCCGATGAGTTCAAACGGGATAACGGCATTGATCTGCGTAAGGATCGCCAGGCATTGCAACGGCTGAAAGAAGCCTCAGAAAAAGCCAAAATCGAACTTTCCAGCATGATGCAAACTGAAATCAACCTGCCTTATATCACGGCGGATGCCAGCGGCCCGAAACACCTGGTGATGACACTGACCAGAGCAAAGCTCGAGCAGCTCACCGGTGATTTGATCGAGCGCTCTCTTGGTCCCGTACGACAGGCGCTCAAAGATGCCGACCTCGAGCCCGTGAAGATCAACGAGGTAGTCTTGGTGGGCGGCATGACCCGCATGCCCGCAGTGCAGGAATCTGTACGCAAACTTTTCAATAAAGAACCCCACAAAGGTGTCAACCCGGATGAGGTGGTGGCGGTCGGCGCGGCCATCCAGGCAGGCGTGCTTGGCGGTGATGTGAAGGACATCTTGCTGCTGGACGTCACGCCCTTAACCCTGTCAGTCGAAACTCTGGGGGCAGTAGCCAGCCCGATGATCGATCGCAACACGACTATCCCAACCCGCAAAAGCCAGATCTTCTCAACCGCCAGCGACAGCCAGTCGCAGGTAGAGATCCACGTCTTGCAGGGTGAGCGCCCGATGGCATCTGACAATAAATCTTTGGGTAAATTCAATTTAGATGGCATCCCACCGGCTCCGCGGGGTGTACCGCAAATTGAAGTGACTTTCGACATCGATGCGAATGGCATCCTCAAAGTCACCGCCCAGGACAAAGCCACCGGCAGGACCCAAAACATAACCATCACGGCTTCGTCCGGGCTGAGTGACCAGGAAGTCGAGCGCATGCGAAAGGAAGCTGAAACCCACGCCGAGGAAGATAAGCGACGCAAAGACCTGATCGAAGCTCGCAACACTGCCGATAACTCGGTTTACACCGCCGAGAAATCTCTGCGAGATCTGGGTGATAAAGTCCCTGGCGATTTGAAAAGCAAGGTCGAAGATCAGGTAGGCAACCTGCGCAAGGTTATGGATAGCGAGGATGCCGAAGCCATTCGCCGCGCCACGGATGAGTTAATGAGCGTTGTACAACAAATTGGGAGCGCGGCATACCAGCAAGAGACGCCTCAGCCCGAAGCTGAAGGTGGAGGCGACTCGCAACCCGGTTCTGATTCGGGCGATGACGACCAGGATGTGGTCGAGGGTGAATTCAAGAACGTGTAAAGGCGTAAATACCAGCTAACCGGCATCAGGATGTGTTCAAGGAAAGAATGACAGATCGGGATTATTATGAAATCCTGGGTGTGCCCCGCAACGCCTCTCAGGATGACCTCAAACGGGCTTTTCGCACGCTGGCGCGGCAATACCACCCTGACGTCAACGAGTCGCCAGACGCAGAGGAGCGTTTTAAAGAGATCAACGAGGCCTATGCGGTGCTATCCGACCCCGAAAAAAAGACGGCCTATGACCAGTTCGGGCATGCCGGGGTGCGGGGACCAGGGGGCATGCCGGATTTCACGGTCGATTTTCCGGATTTCGCCGATATCTTTGGGGAGGTCTTCGGTTTTGGGCGCAGTTCGCGCCGGGCGCGCAACACGCCACGCCGGGGAGCGGATCTTCAATATCGGGTTGACTTGAATTTCGAAGAGGCCATTTTCGGCGTCGAAAAAGAGATCGAGATCACCCGGGATGAAATCTGCAGCACCTGCAAGGGCAGCGGCGCGGAGCCGGGCACCTCTCCGAGGCGTTGCAGTACCTGCGGCGGAAGCGGGGAAGTGCGCCAGGTGCGCCAGACCATCCTCGGCTCGATGGTCCAGGTAACCACCTGCCCGGCCTGCAACGGACAGGGCGAAACCATTGATACACCCTGTCACACCTGCAACGGACGCGGCCTGGAGCGTAAAAACCGCAGGAAAGTGGTCAGCATTCCGGCTGGGGTGGATAACGGCAATCAAATTCGACTGGCCGGTGAAGGTCAGCCAGGCGTCAACGGCGGGCCAAACGGCAACCTGTATGTGGGCATAAACGTCAAAGCGCACAAGTATTTCCGCCGGCGCAACACCGACATCATGCTGGATCTGGAGATCAACATGGCGCAGGCCGCTTTGGGGGCGGAGGTGGAAGTGCCGACTGTGGATGGCCCCGAGAAATTACGCATCCCCTCCGGAACCCAACCGGGCAAAGTGCTGCGGGTGCGTAATAAGGGCGTGCCTCACCTGCGCGGTAATGGGCGTGGCGATCAGATGGTGGTGATCAATGTGGTCACGCCAACCCACTTGTCGAGCGACCAACGAGAACTGTTCGAGAAGCTGGCAGAAAGTCTGGGAAGTGAAGTGAAACCGCAGGAGCGCAGCTTTCTGGATTGGCTGAAAGACGCCCTGGGCGGATAAATCCCAACCGGGAGAACAGACCGGTATCTGGCGACCCTTCAATGAAATTCAAGGTGAGGTAGGGGCGGGCATGCCCGCCCCCTTTTGATATGGCGAAAAGTTCAGCCTGGTTGGAAGTAAGCCTGATTGTTGACGGCGAGATGGCCGAGGCGGTGGCCGAAGTGCTGGCGCGTTTTGTGCCCAACGGGGTGGTGATCGAAAGCACCCAGATCATCGCCGAGGGCCAGGCTGAGGGCCAAATGGCCGGCCCCTTGCGAGTATGCGGCTACCTGCCAGTAGATGACGACCTGGAGGGAAACCGCCAGCGCCTGGAAGAATCGCTGTGGTACCTGGGGCGCATCCGCCCATTGCCAGCCCCCCAGTTCAGGCTGGTTCAGGAAGAGGACTGGGCGGAGGCCTGGAAAGGGCATTACCGGCCGCTGGCGATAGGGCGGAGCCTGCTGATCCTACCGGCCTGGATGGAGGCGCAAGAACCGGATCGTACCATCGTGCGCATCGAGCCAGGCATGGCCTTCGGCACCGGCACTCACCCCACCACGCAGCTATGTCTGGAGATCTTGGATGATTTCTATGCCAGCCAAGCTGCCCCTCCAGAGTTCATGATTGACGTGGGCTGCGGCTCGGGGATCCTGGCGATCGCAGCTGTGAAGCTGGGGGCAAAGCATGCCCTGGGGGTAGATCGTGATCCGCAGGTGCTGGGGGTCGCCC
>Ga0315555_1001231_pt1 | contig 18462 bp, 16 predicted proteins | sample SalMarSW160380MG_FD_202113 | JGI IMG/M metagenome (GOLD analysis project Ga0315555, IMG submission 202113) | Salt marsh sediment microbial communities from the Plum Island Ecosystem LTER, Massachusetts, United States - Salt Marsh Sediment SW1603-80 ... | reverse complement strand
CGAGTAAAAAGAAAAACGGCGGCCACTTCCACGGTGACAAAAGAAATTTCTTTCAGAAGCGTCAAGGGCATACCTTCTGGAGAGTGACTAAAATATTCCTTGGTTAGAAAATTGATGATATAAAGAATGACCGTTAAGCCAATCCAGGAATAAAGGAAGTGCTCCCCCTGTCTTTCTATGTTCTTTTCTCCCAGCCACCTTAACATTTCTTTATGAATAGAATAAACAAACAAAACTGAAATATAGAAAAAACCTATTTGAGAAGGGGGAAAAGCTCCCCGACTAAAAAACTCCATTGTCACCATAAGCATCGCTATCAAAGTAATAACGGCACAAATCAAAAACAGGTTTTTATTTATGGCAAATTCTATTTCTCTTACCTTTTTTAATTTTTCTTCAGGTATTCGGGGCATATTTTAATTTTACCACATTTCCATAAAAAGTCAAGCCCGAAATGGCTTGAATTGAAGTGTAATATAAAGACGATGAAATCGTCGTAATATTAAGGGAGGAAAACTAAAAGATAGAAATCTTTTGTGCCTCGAGTTAATCGAGGCTTTTTTAATTATTTGCCGAATCTTCGCTGGCACCGGGCATAATCTGCCAGGGCTTCATCCAAATCTTTTTCCATAAAGGCCGGCCAGTATTTCTTACAAAAATAGAGTTCAGAATAGGCTGCCTGCCAGATTAAAAAATTAGAAATGCGTTGTTCCTTGCCGGTTCTGATAATCAAATCGAGGTCGGAAGTCCAGAGATTTTGAGAGATTACATCTTCGGTAATTTTCTCGGAGGAGATTTTCTTTCCAATGAGCTTTTTGATTGCTTCAGTAATCTCAGCCCTCCCGCCGTAACTCAAAGCGAAATTTAAAACCATCCCCTTGTTATTTTCGGTCAACTCCTCAATGTCTTTTATTGTTTTTTGCAAGTTTTTTGGTAATCTTTCTCTCTGGCCAATTATTCGGATTTTTATTCCCTCCCGGTGAATGCTCTGAATATTTTTCTTATTAAATGCCTGCCCAAGTAATCTCATAAGAAAATCCACCTCGGTTTTTGAACGCTTCCAGTTCTCAGTCGAAAATACAAACAAGGTTAAAATCTTTATCCCCCGATTTTTAACCCAAACCACTGCTTTTTTTACTTTTTCTAACCCCTGGCGATGACCCTCAAAAGCCGGCAGTCCCCTTTCTCTGGCCCATCGGCGATTGCCATCAACAATGATACCTAAATGATAAGGAATTTTCTTCATATATCTAGATCGCTTATAGCGAGCGAAGATGAAGTTTTAGATTCGTCGACTTAAAAAATCACTTTCAATTTTAATATTTTTCGGTAAAAACCAGGGGAAATTAAACCCTAAAATATAAACTGTTTTAGTGACAATTTTTGAAAAAATAATTTTTGGCAAAAAAGTTTTTTTCATCTCTTTTTGATATTTTAAAAAATCTGGGAAATTTTTCAAGAGAATTTCAGCAGCTATTAACGACCAAACTACTCCCCCACCCGACCAAGGTTTGGTTAGGCCAGCTGCATCTCCACAAAGGGTAACCTTTGGATTGGCAGGAATTAAAAAACCTTGAGGAACTAATGCTGATTCCAACCCTTCGAGTTTAAGACTATTCTTTTGTAAAAAATCATCTAAAAGGAGCTTGGCTCCTTTTTGGTCACCGATGATACCGTATTCGACCTCTTTGCCACGGGGAATTCTCCATATAAAACCACCTTTCACAGGCCAGGTCTCAACGAAATCGGAACGGTCTTCTTTTTTAATAAATCCCTGAATGGCTAAACGATATTTTGGTTCTGATAATCCTAAACTTTTTCTAACCGTAGAATTTGGCCCGTCACAGCCGATAATCCTCTCAACTCCTTTGGGTAGAGAACTGACAGGATGATTTAAAATAATTTTTACACCTGAATTCTCAGCTAATTCGGCTGCCAGATTATCAAGTTCAAAATGACTCATTATCAAAAGTTTTCCTGAAAATCTGATAGTTAAGGTTTTTTTAGGGAAACGGATCAAAGCTCGCTCTATTTGATTTTGAATTAATTTTTGACTCTGGGGAATAAATTCTAAAATTCTTTCAGAAAAAAGTCCGGAACAGGTCTTTTTCCCGATTTTTTCTTTTTTTTCAAAAACGATTACCTCACAGCCTCTTTTAGAAAGTTTCCAAGCTAAATAAAGGCCGGAGATCCCCGCTCCAACAATAGCTACTTTCATACCGAGCTTTTACGAAGTAAAAGTGAAGGTGGAGATGAAATAATTTTCATCGACTTTTTCAATCCTTATTGGTTCTTTTTCTTGCTGTTTTGCCATAATGTAGCCGGCAGCAAAAGAAAGCAAAGAAATTAGGATAACGCCAATGATTAATATTATATCGGCCAGATTTTCTTTGACAAATTGTTTAATTTTTGCTAACATTTTAATGTATGGCTAAGACTAAGGCGACTGGAGTCACAAAATTAGGAAGGGATTCTTTGCCAAAGTATCTGGGAATTAAACTTTTTGCCGGAGAGCGAGCTAAATCTGGCAGTGTTATTATCCGTCAAAGAGGCACCAAATTCCTTCCGGGAAAAAACGTCAGACGAGGAAGCGATGATACTTTATACGCCTTAAAAGAAGGTATAGTTCGCTTCGGGACAAAAAAAATCAAACGTTTTGACAAGTCTCAAAGAAAGGCAAAAGTGGTTAACGTTGACCCGAGCACATAATGCTTTATGTGCTTCGGTGAATAGCTGCCCGAATAAACTCCCTGAACAATGGATGAGGCCTTAAAGGCCTCGATTTAAATTCCGGATGAAATTGGGTTCCCAGGAAAAAGGGGTGTTTTTTAAGCTCAATAATTTCCACCAGGTTTCTTTCGGGGTTTATTCCGGCCATTACCATCCCCTTAGCTTCCAGAACCTCTCTAAACTCATTATTCAGCTCGTAGCGGTGGCGATGGCGCTCAGAAGTGTCAGAGGTCCTGTAGGCCTTAAAACTAAGGGTTTTTGGCTTTATTTTGCATTTATATGCCCCCAATCTCATCGTCCCGCCATATTTTTTTTCATCTAAAAGAGCTTTTTGCTCCAACATAACATCTATCACCGGGTATTTACAATTTGCTGAAAATTCAGTGGAATGGGCACCCTTCAACCCGCAGACGTTTCTGGCAAATTCGACTACGGCTAACTGCATTCCTAAACAAAGTCCCAAAAATGGGACTTTATTTTTTCGGCAAAATTCAATTGCCTTTATTTTCCCTTCCACTCCCCTCTTGCCAAAACCGCCGGGAATAATTATCCCATCATAATCTTTTAATTCCTTGACTAATCGGGGGGTTCTTTCGTATTTTTCGGATGATAGCCAGAAAATTTCAGGTTTTCTTTTATGGAACCAGGCAGCATGTTTGATGGTTTCAATTATTGAAATATAAGAATCCATTAAAGTAAATTTTCCTGTTTCAAAATACTTCCCAACTACGCCAATTTTAACCGGTTTTTTGGCTGTCTTAATTGTCCTGACTAATTTTTTCCAGTCCCTTAAATTATGTCTTTTTGGTCCCAAACCGAACTTTTTTAAAATACGATTTCCCAAATTTTCTTTTTCAAAATTAACCGGGATTTCATAGATTGATTCAACATCGGGAGCAGAAATAACATTTTTAATATCAACATTGCAAAAAATAGAGATTTTTCTCTTCCGAGGTTCATCCAGGGGGGTTCTAGCCCGGCCCAGAATAATATCGGATTGAATTCCAGCTTCGTTTAAAGATTTAACCGCATTCTGAGTTGGTTTGGTTTTCATTTCGCCAATCATTTCGGGAATTGGTAAATAGCTTACTAAAATAAAAAGGACCTCTCTGGGGTATTGTAATCGCAACATTCTGGCTGCCTCCAGAAAAAGCATGTTTTGATATTCACCTACCGTCCCTCCAATCTCAATTAAGACAAAATCAGCTTTAGTTTTTCGGCGGGCTTTTTGAATTCTTAAAATTACCTCATTGGGAATATCAGGAACAACCTCAACGCATCTTCCCCCATATCCTAAACTTCTTTCTCGATTTATTACTGCCTGATAAACCCGGCCGGTGGTAATGTAATTTTCGGTATAAAGACTCTCATCTAAAAATCTTTCATAATTTCCGACGTCCTGATCGCACTCTATACCGTCATCAGTTACAAAAACTTCCCCATGTTCAATGGGGTTCATGGTTCCGGCATCGACATTGATGTAGGGGTCAATTTTAATTGCTGTGACTTTAAAGCCTTTACTTTTTAAAATTTTTCCGATTGAAGCCACGGCCACCCCTTTGCCAATGCCAGACATTACGCCACCGGCAACAAAAATATATTTTGGCATCGCGTTTTTATTTCTCTGCTTCTTTGATTATTATTACTTTTATTTCCGCTTCTAAATTGTGCTCAAACTTAATTTTTACTGGAAATTCTCCGAGCTCTTTAATCGGTTCCGGCAAATCAATTTTAATTTTTTTAACATCAAAGCCGCGCTCTTTTAATTTTTCAGAAACTTTTTGAGAAGTAATTGATTCAAAAAGTTGACCCTCTTCACCAACCTTAACCGAAATAATAACTTCCTGGTCATCAATAGCGGTAGCTATCTCTTGAACCTTCTTTAAATCTTCTTCCGCTCTTTTTGTTCCTATTTCTTTTTGAGTTTCCAGCCAAGCTAAGGCTTCTTTTCCAGCTTTTTTTGCCAGGCCTTTAGGAAGTAAAAAATTCCTGGCATAGCCATCTTTTACTTCCTTAATTTCGTATTTCTTTCCCAGATTCTCAATGTCTTCTAAAAGAATAACTCTCATATTATTATATTTTATTACAAATTTTTAATTATTTCAATTGCCTTATCCAGCTGAGGGTCACGACCCTCTTCGTAATCTTCGTCGGTCATTTCCGCCTTAATATCTGGTTTCAATCCGACATCAGTGATGAGGTCGCCTTTCGGAGTCAGCCATTTGGCTACGGTTATTTTTAAAGAAGAGCCTCCTTTTAATCTTTCTAATTCCTGGACTGAACCCTTGCCAAAAGATTGCTCTCCAATTAATTTTATCCCCCGGTTGTCTCGCAAAGCCCCGGCTAAAATTTCCGACCCCGAAGCGGAGCCCTGATTTATTAAAATCACTGTCGGATATTCTGCCAGACTGGTGTTACCTTGAGCCTTGTAAATCTTCTGCTCCTCCCCGGCGCCAAAATCCTCAATGACCACAATTTCTCCTCTTTCTAAAAACCAACCGGCAATACCCTGAGCTACCTCCAGATAACCACCGGGATTATTTCTTAAATCCAGAATTATTTTTTGGCAGGGGCTGGCTAAAATTTCAATAGCTGCTTTATTAAAATCAAAGCTGGCTTTTTCCGAAAATTGATAAAGTTTTAAATAGGCAATATTTTCATCTTTTAGTTCCCATTTTAAAGAAGGAATCTCAATTAACCCTCTGACAATTTTAATTTCTTTAGTAGTTTCCCATTCTTCCCGCCAAATGGTTAAGGTTACTTCCGTTCCTTTTGGTCCCCGAATTAAATTGACTGCTTCATCAACAGTAATATCAGCGGTTAAAGTATCATCCACTTTGATGATTTTATCTCCGGCTCGCAATCCGGCTTTTTGGGCCGGAGTTCCTTCCAAAGGAGCAATTACCTGGAGCTGGCCTTTTTTTATCCCAATTTCCATCCCTACTCCTTCAAAGGTTCCCTTCACGTCTTCAATAAATCTTTTAGTGTCTTCGGGGTTCAAAAAGGTGGTATAAGGGTCTTCCAAAGACTTGACCATTCCCGAAATTGCCCCATAAATCATTCCTTGAACATCAAACTTTTCTTTATCGGCAAACTTTTCTTGAAGTTTATCCCAGGCTTCCCAAAAAAGGGAAAAATCAATTTCCTCCGGGGGACAAATTTGACATTGAGTTTTTCCAAAATAAAAACCTCCACCAAAACTGGCCAGAATAACGATAACTAAAAAAGTTGAAATTAAAGTTTTCCTCATCATTAAGTATTTTAGCAAATTCTAACTCTTAATCCAATACAGTTTCTAATTTATCTATTATATCATAAACAAAACTGAGCCAGTAAGGGCTTAGCTCAGTGAAATTTTGTGAATTTATATAACTAAACTAATTTTTATATGTACTGATGATATAATCAAGTATTTCTCTTTTCTATTAATGCGAGATCAGTTTTATACATAAAAAAGTGGGTCCGGTGGGAGTCGAGCCCACAACCTCTTCCTTAAAAGGGAATTGCTCTACCAATTGAGCTACGGACCCATTTATACATTATTTTATCATATTCTAAAATAAAATCAACTGAAAAAAACAGCTGATTTTAATTAACGTAGTGAAATTTATATTCCTTCTTCTTTCAATCTCTCTAACAACTCTTTTTGTTTCTTGGTTAATTTCTTTGGCGTTTTAACAACCAGTTCAACATACATATCACCTTTTCCATAACCGGAAAAATGGGGAATTCCCTTATCAGAAATTCTTAAAATTTTCCCTGATTCAGTGCCAGGGGGAACTTTTAACAAAACTTTCTTTTCTTCGAGAGTGGTTATTTCAACTTCGTCTCCTAAAGCAGCCTGAGAGAAAGAAATTGGAGTTTTTAGATATAAATCATCTCCCTTTCTTTTAAAAACCGGATGCGATTTGACAAAAATTCGGCAATACAAATCTCCCGGTTTACCTCCCCTTCTCCCTGCCTCACCTTTTCCCTCAGCCTTTATTACCTGGTTGGTGTCAACTCCGGCTGGAATAAAAATTTTAATATCTTCTTCTCTTCTTACTCTTCCTTCGCCTTTACAAACATTGCAGGGTTTCTCCGGTCGATATCCTTCTCCCCGGCATTCCGGACAGATAGTAGCTCTGGTAAATGAGCCAAAAAATGTCTTTTTTATTTGTTGGACCTCGCCGGTCCCCCGGCAAGAAAAGCATTCAGTAATTTTTGTTCCCGGTTCAGCCCCGCTTCCCTGACAGCGAGAACAGGAAGTCATTTTCGCTAAAGTTATTTCTTTTTCCTTTCCTTTCAGAGTATCTTCCAAAGGAATTTCTATCTCAATTTCAATATCTTTCCCTTTCTTCAAATCTTTTCTCCTCTGAGGCTGGCCAAATCCAAAAATTTCTTCCATCATCTCTCCTAAATCCCCGAACTCAAATTCAAAATCCTCGCCAAATTTTCCTCTGCCAAATCCGAAATCAAAACCCGGTTCAAAGCCCGGGCCCCCTCCGGGGAACCCTTCAAAAACCCGACCAAATTTATCATACTGAGTTCTTTTTTCTTTGTCAGAAAGAGTCTGATAAGCCTCGTTTATCTCTTTAAATTTTTTCTCATCTCCTCCTTTATCTGGATGGTGTTTATGAGCCAGTTTATGATAAGCTTTTCTGATTTCGTCCGGGGAGGCATTTCGAGAAATGCCCAAAATTTGATAGTAATCCTTCGCCATAATTTTTACTTTTCCTTATACTTTCCTTCTTCAGCTGAAGGTTTTTCTTCGGGTTTCTCTTTCGCAGTTTTATATAATTCGGCTCCGATTTTTTGAATAGCCAGAGAAAGTTCCGAGGTTTTATTTTTTATCTCTTCTATGCTATCGCTGTCTTTAACTTTTTTCAAAGCTTCAATTTTTTCTTCGATTTCTTTTTTTGAATCTGAAGAAATTTTAGAACCTGACTCTCTCAAAGTTTTTTCGGCAGTATAAATTAGATTATCAGCCAAGTTCTTCGCCTCAATCAACTCCTGTTTCTTTTTGTCTTCCTCGGCATGCAGTTCCGATTCTCTCTTCATTTTCTCTACCTCTTCATTGGAAATGCCAGTCGAACCTTCAATTCTAATCGATTGAGCCTTGCTGGTTGCTTTATCTTTAGCGGTAACATTCAGGATGCCATTGGCGTCGATGTCAAAGGTCACCTCAATCTGGGGAATTCCTCGGGGAGCCGGAGGGATACCGTCCAACATAAATCTTCCTAAAGTTTTGTTATCAGCGGCTATTGGTCTTTCTCCCTGTAAAACATGAATTTCTACTGTGGTTTGGTTATCAGCCGCCGTAGAGAAATTCTGAGTTTTACCAGTTGGGTAAGTTGTATTTTTGGGGATTAAAATAGTATTAACTTGACCTAAAGTTTCAATTCCCAGAGATAAAGGAGTGTTGTCCAAAAGTAAAACTTCTTTCATCTCGCCCTGTAAAATTCCAGCTTGAACTGCGGCTCCAATGGCTACCACTTCATCAGGGTTAATTTCTTTGCAAGGTTCTTTTCCAAAAAGTTTTTTTATTTCTTCTTGAATTTTGGGCATTCTGGTTTGACCACCAACCAAAACTACCTCATCAACGTCTTCGATGGTGATTTTTTTCTCTTTCACCTCTCTTGCTTCTTTAAGGGTCTGTTTAACTGATTCAACAGATTTATCGATATAATCTTTTACTAAATTTTCCAGTTGGGCCCGAGTCAATTTATATAAAAGATGTTTTGGGCCGGAGGCATCAGAAGTAATAAAGGGAAGATTAATTTCAGTTTCTAGAGTGGTAGATAATTCAATTTTTGCCCGTTCAGCTGTCTCTTTAATTCTTTGTAAAGCTAAGGGGTCTTTTGACAAATCAATTCCCTGGTCTTTTTTAAATTCAGCTACTATCCAATCCATAATTCTTTGGTCAAAATCATCTCCACCAAGATGGGTATCACCCCCAACTGCAATAACATCGATTGTATCTTCTCCAACGTCCAAAATAGAAACATCAAAAGTCCCGCCACCAAAATCATAGACTAAAATTTGCTGGTCCTTTTTCTTAGTTAAGCCATAGGCCAAAGCAGCAGCAGTTGGTTCATTAATAACTCTTCTCACCTTAAATCCAGCAATTTCCCCGGCGACTTTGGTAGCTTTTCTCTGGGAATCATCGAAATAAGCCGGGCAAGTAACGATGGCTTCTTCAATTTTCTCTCCTAATTTTTCTTCAGCGTCCATTTTTAATTTTTGTAAAATCATTGCCGAAATTTCTGGGGGTTTGTACCATTTATCTCCCATTTTCACTTCTACTCCACCATCAGAAGACTCTTTAATTTGATAGGGTAAAAGTTTTTTATCTCTTTGAACTTCAGGGGCAGAATAACGACGACCCATCAATCTTTTAATTGAAAAAATGGTATTCTGGGGATTGGTAATCTGTTGCCTTCTGGCCGTAACCCCGACCAATTTTTCAAGGTTTTTGGTCAATGCCACCACCGAGGGAGTGGTTCTCCCCCCTTCTTTATTCTCAATAATTTTCGGCTGGCCGGCTTCAACTGCGGCCATTGCCGAAAAAGTTGTACCTAAATCAATACCTAAAATTTTTGCCATATTTTTTTTAATTTAGATTCTATGTGCGATAAATAAATTTCTCAATTTCTCAGCATTATCCAAATTTTATTTGGCGACCTTTTAACCGAGCACATAACGTTTTATGTGCTCCGGTTTCAAATTACTTCGTAACTCTCACTTTGGCAGGTCGGATAACCCTGCCATTTAAGATATAACCTTTTTGAGTTTCTTCTACAATTGTTCCAGCTTCGCAATCAGCTTTTTCAACCTCTCCTACCGCTTCCTGAAAATCAGGGTCAAATTTTTCTCCTAATTTTATTTTAATTTCTTCTACTTCTTCTTTTTTCAGAAAATCCAAGATTTGATTTTTTAACTGTAAAGCTCCTTTAACACTTTCATCATTCTTCAAACTCTCTGACAATTTTTTCTCAGCTATCTCAAAATTATCTAAAATTGGCAGAATTTTCAAGATTAAATCTAAATTCCCGTATTTTAAAATTTCTCCAATTCTTTCCATTTCCTCTTTTTTATAATTCAGGAAGTCAGCCCTGGCTCTCTGCCAACCAGCCAGATATTCCTCCCTCTTTTTTTGGCATTCCTCAAGTTTTTTATTTAATTCTTCCAAGTTTTCTTTTATTTCCTCTTTTTCAGCCATATTGTCTAAAGTGTTTCCAATAATTTTGTTAAACAGTTTAATGAATTAATATTTTTATCATAAGCCATTCTTTTGGGACCGGCTATTGCTAAAACTCCTTTTTCATCATCGGGAAAATGGCACCTGGAAATAATCATACTAAATTCTTTTGCTTTGGGGAAAGGATTTTCTTTGCCAATATAAACTTTTAAACCTGAATTAATCTTTAAATCTTCAATTTCTTCTTCAAAACTTTTAATAACTTCAGCAAAATTAGAAATAATTTTTCTTTCTCTAAATTCGGGCTCTTGTAAAAGGCCCTCCCATCCTTCTTTCCATAAAACTTTTTCTTCGTATAAATAACTTAAGACTAAATTAGAAGAAGCGGCAGCTAAACTTTTAGTTAAAGACCGGAGAAATTTTATTGTATCCCCTATCTCTTTCTCAATTAAATTTTCTATCTCTAAGTCGTATTTCTCTTCGAAAAATCCTTTCCCTAATAAATTATCAACATAAAATCGATAACCTTTATCGGTGGGAACCCGACCAGCTGAAGTGTGAGGCTGGAAAACAAAACCGGCATCATCTAATTTTTGCATCTCAATTCTAATGGTAGCCGGACTTATCCCAAAATCATACTTTTTCTCCAGCCCTTGAGAGCTTACTGGTTGAGCTGAGATGATATATTCTTCAATTATCTTATCTAATATTAAATTTTGTCTCTCAGTAGTCACCATACGTATTATATCACACCAGAATCAGCAATCAAGGCCTGAGAGTGATAATAATACTCAAAGAGGATTTATCAATCCTCTTTTCGACCTTCGCCCCGCACCTGACGGCGCGGGGCTTGGTGAGTGACAACTCGCTTTCGAGATATTCGTATTTATTTTTTTTAAAAAAGGGGTTAGAATAAAATAGTCAATTATGTCTAATCGCCTCGCCAATATTATCGCAGCTGGGTTACTGATATTTGTGTTTCTGACGGCTTTTTTCAGCATGAAAGACGACTCTTTAACCATGGATGAAGTTGCCCATTTACCGGCTGGCTATTCTTATTTAACCCAGAAAGATATGAGGTTAAATCCCGAACATCCGCCTTTGATAAAAGATTTAGCAGCTGTTCCTTTACTTTTCATCAAAGGAATAAATTTCCCGTCAGATATCAAAGCCTGGAAAGAAGATGTCAATGGGCAGTGGGATTTTGGGCCTTACTTTCTTTATCAGAGCGGTAATCCAACAGATAAAATGATTTTCTGGGGTCGCTTCCCAATGATTTTGATATTAATTTTACTTGGGTTTTATATTTTTAAATGGGCGAGAGAACTTTTTGGAAATAAAATTGCTTTACTTGCCTTATTTTTCTTTTCTTTTTCTCCAACTTTTTTAGCTCACGGAAGATTAGTTACCACTGACGTTGGAGCAGCAGCTGGAGTATTTATTGCCACTTATTATTTTATTAAAGCCCTCAAATATTCTACTAAACGAAATGTTATTCTAGCTGGAATTGCTTTTGGTTTAGCTGAACTCTGTAAATTTTCAGCAATACTTTTAATTCCTTTTTTTGCCGTTTTGGCTTTGGCCTGGTGGTTGGTTAAGTTTGGAACCTGGCAGAAAACACTCAAAATATTTATTTTAGTAATGCTAATTGGTTTTATTTTAATCTGGCCTATTTATCAGTATCATGTTTGGAACTATCCCGCAGAAAGACAGGTTAGAGATGCCGAAGTTTTTCTCACTGATTATCCAGATTTTATCAAAAAGCCAATACTATTCGCAGCCGATAAGCCAATCTTACGGCCTTATGCTCAATACCTAACCGGTCTTTTTATGGTCTTCCATCGAGCCGCCTTTGGTAATACTACCTATTTCTTGGGTGAAGTCTCAAATTTGGGCTGGAAAAATTATTTCCCCGTAGTCTATTTAATAAAAGAACCCTTAACTTTTCACGTTTTAACTTTGATTGCTCTTTTATATGCAGTTTATTCAATTAAAAAACCTTTTTGGCAAAATACTTTTTACCGAAGTAAGGATTGGATAAAAAATCATTTTCCTGAATTTGCCATGCTTACTTTCATCGGAGTTTATTGGGCGACCAGTCTTACTTCTAACCTTAATATCGGAGTCCGCCACCTCTTACCAGTTTTTCCTTTTACTTTTATCTTGGTCTCGCTGGTAGTCGTTAAATGGACTGAAGGGATAAAAAAACTGCCCTTAAGGAAAATGGCAACTTCTTTTGTCTCAGTTTTATTAGGCTGGTATATAATTTCTTCTCTTGGCTGTTTTCCCTATTTCCTTGCCTATTCTAACGAATTAACCGGAGGCCCTGATAAAACTTATATTTATACGGTTGACTCCAATCTTGACTGGGGCCAGGATTTAAAACGGCTTCAAAAATGGGCAGATGAAAAAGAAATTGATAAAATTTATGTCGATTATTTTGGCGGTGGCGATGCCAATTATTATTTAAAAGAGAAATATGCCCCCTGGTGGGGCGCTCGCAATCCTGGAGAATTTCCAAAGGGAAATTATCTGGCGGTTTCAGCTACTTTTTTACAGGGAGGCCGAGGGTTAGCCTCCTCTGGCTTTTCCGAAGCCACGGGTTACTATCGCTGGCTTGACAGATATACACCGGTAGAAAGAATTGGCCATTCAATTTTCATATATTATATAGACTAATCCCTATATTTAGGATTGGCGAAATTGCCGAACCTCAATTCAATATATTCCAAATTCTTCCGATTTTCCGGAAGAATTTCTTCTTCTAAAACTGCCTTAAGCTTGGTCAATTGCCATTCTATATCTCCTTGGGGATTAAAATAAATTTCCCAACCCTCCGAAGTCTCAATATTCAGTCTTCCTTCAGAAACTATAGCAACAGCGGTTACGGGAATTTTTAGATTGTTCCTCAGCTTAGATTCGATATCTAGAATTTGATTTAATTTTTCTTTTTCGATTACTTTGTCTCCCAATTTTAATTCTGGGACCTGAGCTAAATTTTTGATTTGGAATGCTTCTGGGTCAGTATCAAAAATTTCCTCAAAAATTACTCCTTCGTTATCCAGTAAAAAACACTGGCCCCCCTGACACCAGACAGTTAAGCCAAATCTTTCTACTACAACAATATTTAAAGCGTCGGGGAATCCTCGGCCAATTTCAATTTCAGCAATCTGAGGAAAACTATTTAAAATATTTTCTTTTATTTCATTTAAATTAACTAAAAAAATGCTTCTTGTCTTTAAAAAAAATGTCTCTTTCTCTAATTTTTCTTCAACTAACAACTTAAGGTCTATTTTTGAAACTTTTTTTTCACCAGTAACAATAATTTTTTCGACCTGGAAAATCTCTGAAAAAAATAAAAAATAGAGGCTGGAGGTAATAAAAATAAAAATTAAAATCCCCGGCCAAAGAAATCGATTCCGAAAAATCGATTTTTTCCTTTTAACTCGATATGGTTTTTTAAAAGTTCTTTTCATCTTAGAGACCGCGTTTCGTTTTTCTTAGCTTTTCAAAAAGATAAGTGAGCCAATATTTTTTAGACGATACCCACCCGCCACCCTGCGGTAAATCTTGAGTTTTGAGATAAAGATGTGGCTGACCTCCAAATCCCATCTTAAATAAGGTTGGTCCTGCCCAGGGATGTTTTGGATTTTCTTTTGGGTCAACATATCCCCAAAAATCAAATAAAACACATCCCCTCTGTTTGGCTTCTTTTATCGCTTCCCAGGAAAGCAAATAAGGAATGGAAAAATTGGTATATTTTGCAGTAGACGCTGCCTGATGATAAAACCCTATTCCTGACCAAAAAACAACTAAGGCTGCGGCCACCACTTCACCTTTATATTTTCCGAAAAACCATAAAACCTGATTATTTTTAGAAAAAACTTCAAATTCATTTTTGATGAATTCAGAAGAAAAAGGAACAAATCTCTGTCTTTTAGCTACTTCCTCATTAAGCCGTTGGTATGTTTCGAGACCGCCTAATTCTTTGCTTTTTTCAACTGTAATATCCTGGTTTTTCAGAGTCTGGCGAATTAGATATCGGGTGGTTTTCCGCATATTCATCAAAAGTTCATCTTCGGGAGGAGTAATGTCTAATTTCCAGGCTGCCTCGTAAGCGTTGGCATGCATTGGCGCCTCTCTAAATCCAAAACTCTTCAAAATATCTTGATTTTCTTGATTGCGCTCCCATAAAGGATTCATCCGGATAAAACTGCAATTTTCCTCTTCAGCGATTTCTTTTAATTCTTTTAATAACAATCCTAAAATCTGTTTCGTGCCATATGTTTCATTCTTTAGGATTACGGGACCATGCTGAATTAAAAGAAAGGTTCCTCTTTTAGCTATTATCTTTGACACTAAAGCTAAACCAACCAATTTGTTCCCATTAAATACGCCCAATCGCCAAATTTTATTTCCCATCATTTTGTTAAACTCTCCCCAGTGCCAAGAACTCAAAAAAGTTTTATCCTTACATCCCGAAAGAAAATCCTCCCAAATGCCTTTATTTTGAATTTCTTCGACTTCCATACTTTTTTAAAAAATCGACAATTTTTTTGGCTTCCTTTTTGGAAATATTAATATGAGTAGGGAGATTAACAATATTTTGAGCTACTTTTTCTGCTTGGGGACAAGTACCGAAAAGGTATTTCATCTTATCAATATTAGTATCCAGTGGAATTACTGGGCTCTTTCTCCAGCCGTCGTCTAAAAAAATTTTTTTGGTTCTGGTTGCTTTTAAAATTTCATCAGTATCAAAGTTTACCGAAGCACATAGACCTTCTTTATGTGCTCGGTTTACTAAAATTGGGTAGCGCATAAAAGCAGGCGTTCTCCCTTCCTGACTTTTAGCTAAAGGCAAATTGAAACCGGTATTTTTTAACTCCTTTTCATAAAAACTGGCAATTTGTCTTCGATGTTTATTAAATCTTTCCAATTTTCTAAATTGATTTAAAGCTAAGGCAGCTAAAGCATTGGGAAGACGTTTTGGGAAATATTCAGGAATTTCTCCCTTTTTTTCTTTTTTATAAACTGATTTTGACAAAATTGAAAGTTTGTGAAAAAGGCCCAAAAGAATCCTTCCTAAATGTTGGTTTAAACCAAAAGCTGGCAAAATTAAGCAATTGATTAAAATTGGATGTAAAAGTTGCTGAAAAATCCAGAGATTCGAAGGGTAATCTAATTCGTCTCTAAATTCCTTTATCCTCTCCCCTATTTTTTCATTATTGGTCACAACCATTCCGCCAAATACCGAAGAAATTATCTTATCTCTCCCAAAAGAGAAAAAAGCGGCTTCTCCAAAAGTGCCGCAAAATTTTCCCTGGTATTTGGCTCCTAAGGCATGAGCGCAATCTTCGATTAAATATAATTTTTTTTCTCTGGCAATTTTTAAAATTTCCTCAATCTGGGCCGGCCAACCAAAGGTATGTTGAACCATTACTGCCCGAGCGTTAGTGAAGGGGTGAGATGAAGACGAAGTCTTCATTGAACCTTTTGATTTAGGAGTAATTTTTTTCTTCAGGTCTTCGGGATTTAAATTTAGGGTAGAATCTATATCGACAAAAACTGGCTTAGCTCCTCGATTCAAAATCGGATTAACCGCCGAATTACAAGTAAAAGCTTGAAGCAAAACCTCATCATTTTCTTTTATGTTTAATGCTTCCAAAATAGCCATTAAAGCCGACCTTCCGCTATTAAAAGAAATAGCGTATTTTATTCCCAAATATTTTTTGAGTTTTTCTTCCAATTCTTCAACTGCTGTTCCTTTTTTCCAAAGCCAGGGTTGAAATTTCAGTTTCCAAGCTAAAAGAACATCCTCTTTTTCCGTATTGGGCGACAAAGATATGGAAATTGGTTTGAAGGGATTCATTGTCGATTAGCAATCGTTAATTGTTTTATTAGTTTTCCTGGCACTCTACTTTCCAAGAGCACGACATTGTCTTCCCGAGCGATACTTTTAATTTTTTCGAAAATCTTTTTTGGGTTTTCTGAAAATATGGCTTTTTCGCCTGCACCTTCTTTTATTTCTTTAAATCTCTCTTTTGTCGTAATTATAGCCAAGTCGCAAACCTCACCAATCTTTTGACCTATTCTTCTATGAACTTCTTTTGAGGAGGAACCAAGTTCAATCAAGCAGGGCATTACAATTACTAGTTTACCCTGAGCCTGTCGAAGGGTTTTTATGTAATCTAAATGTGCTATCACGCTATCCGGATTTGCTGAGTAGGTGGCGTCAATAATTTTTAATCCCGAAATCCCCTGCTTTATTTGAATTCCGGCGAATTTGTTTTCTATTCTATCTAAAGCCCCGCTAATTTCTTCATTAGTCATCCCCAACTCTCGGGCTACCATTTTTACTCCTTCAATATTTTCTAAACCAGCTAATTCAACATTTTCTCCGTAGAGAAATTTTTTAATCTTGGTTCTTTGATAAAGCTCAACACAATATTTATTTTTGGCGTTAAAAAATGCGACTCCATCTTCAGGTAAACTTTCTATTAGTTCATATTTTGTCTTAATTATATTCTCTAAAGAACCGAATGTGGCAAGGTGCTGTTCGTTAATGCCCGTTAAAATGCCAATTTTAGGTTTTGTGATGTCGCAAAGAAGCTTTATTTCTCCACGGCAATAAGCGCCCATTTCAACAATGAAAATTTGATGCTCGGGTTTTAAATCATTTAAGACGCACTGCGATACTCCCATTTCGGTATTTTGATGTTCTTTTGTCTTAAGAACATTAAACTTTTCAGTCAAAATTGTATATAAAAATTCTTTGGTTGAGGTTTTACCATAACTTCCAGTAATGCCAATCACCAACAGGTCTTTAGCTTCAGCTCGCTTCTTTTTAGCTTTTTTGATAATTTGATTTCTCCATAAAACTGTTAGGGGTTGGAAAATAAAAACAATTAACGAAATAATTACTGGAGTTAAAATATCAAAAACTAAAAGCCAGAAAGCGCCCCAAATAATTTCTTTAACGCCCAGAAAGAGGATCAAAAGAACTGAAATTTCCAGAATTAAAGCTGCGGAAATTAAAAAAACCGCTTTTTTGGTCAAAATTGGTTTTTTAAGCGTTTTTTTAAAAAAATCTATTAGTACTTTGGCGCATTCAGAAAAATAGAGGATTATTAAAAACAACAGGAAATAAAGAGGGCAGACGAAAAAAGCCAAGACTAATATAAATTTTAAAAAGATGAGCTTGCTAAAAAGGAGGTTTTTCCCTTTTTCTGTTCGGAAATGATCCAAAAATCGCAGAATCCTGTATTCCTTTAACTGCCAGAGGTAAAGATAAAACAAAATAACTTTGGTTGTCCGGATGAACCAAAGAAAACTTAAAATCAGAATCATAGTTTAGCTTTGTAAAAAAGAAACTAAAATTTTAGATAATTCTTCCGGAGCTTCCCGATGAGGACTATGTCTTACCCCGGGAAGAATTCTGAGCTGGGAGCGTTTAATTTTTTCTTTAATTCGATAAGCATCTTTTAACGGTAAAACATCATCTTTTTTGCCCCATAAAATTAAGGTGGGAACTTTGATTTTTTCCAAAATCATTTCTAAGTCTTCCTCTTTACCTATTTTCTTCATTGTTTCTTTCATTGTCCCGTCAGCAACATAATAATCTTTGACTCCAGCTAACTTATAAATTAGTTTTTGAGCATAGGGCTGGAGAAAAGTCAATTTTGGCAAAGAAAGAATTTTTTTGCCGAAATAAGCTAACCAATAAAAAAGATAGGTTTTAATACTTTTTCTTTTAATTATGGCCGGAGCACACAAAATGAGTCTTTCTACCTTCTCAGGAAATTTAGTGGTTATTTTCACCGCCAGTCCTCCTCCAAAAGAATGACCCAAAAGATTAAATTTTTGCCATTTTTTTTCTTTGACTTTTTGGAGAATCCAGTTTAGATAATCATCTCTTCCCCAGGGTTTTGGAGGAGAAAAAGTTATCCCGAAACCAGGCAAATCAAGAACTAAAACTTCTATTCCTTTTTCCCCCAGCAAATCCTTTACTCTCTGCCAACGCTCAGAATTTGAACCCCAGCCATGTAAAATTAAGAGAGGCTCTCTTTTCATCGACTAATTACCTTAAATTTCAAATATTTCTGTAAGGCTTCGGGCACCTTAATGCTTCCATCTTTTTGCTGGTAATTTTCAATAATGGCAATTAAAATTCTGCCGATGGCAAGAGCCGTACCGTTTACCATATGAACAAATTCCAGCCCTCTTTTCGTTCGATAACGAATATCCAAACGCCTGGCCTGAAAATCAGTGCAATTACTTGTCGAGTGAGTCTCTCGATAACGATTTTCTGATGGCAACCAAGATTCAATATCGTATTTAGCGGCTACTGGAAATCCTAAATCTCCTGTAGATATCTGAACGACTCGATATGGAATTTTTAGAAGCTGCATCAGTTTTTCTTCTGTTGATAAGAAAAACTGATGTTCTTTTTTCGAATCTTCGGGTTTTGAGAAACTAAACATTTCTGTCTTATCAAATTGGTGTACCCTGAAAATTCCTTTTGTATCTTTGCCATAAGAACCAGCTTCTCTTCG
>Ga0315555_1001230_pt1 | contig 18476 bp, 13 predicted proteins | sample SalMarSW160380MG_FD_202113 | JGI IMG/M metagenome (GOLD analysis project Ga0315555, IMG submission 202113) | Salt marsh sediment microbial communities from the Plum Island Ecosystem LTER, Massachusetts, United States - Salt Marsh Sediment SW1603-80 ... | reverse complement strand
ATCCTGTCTTAGTTTTGGCCAAAATTGGTCAGGAAATATTAGAGAAACGGGTCAAAGACGAAAGTTATTTATATCAGTTAGATAAAGTTCGTGAAAACTTTGACTATATGCTCCAGAAACCATCCTGGTTTCAAGCAGTTCATAAAAGCGATATTCCGTTGAATGTGGCCTATTTCTCAATGGAATATGGCATTACCGAGAGTTTAGCCGTCTATTCTGGAGGACTGGGTATTTTATCTGGTGATCATTTGAAATCTTCATCAGATTTGGGTATCCCGCTTACCGCGGTTGGGTTATCCTATCAAAATGGCTACTTTCAGCAGAGTATCAACATTGATGATTGGCAGGAGGAGAAGGTCGCTGCAAATGACTTTTATAATATGCCGATGAATATTGTCAAGGATGGTGAAGGCAATCGGATCATGATTAACCTACCGTTCCCCGGACGAACAATTTTTGCCCAAATCTGGCGCGCCGATGTTGGTCGGATTCCACTTTATCTACTTGATACCAACATTGATGAAAATAGCCCTGAAGATCGAAAAATCACCGCTGAACTTTATGGTGGCGATCGTGAAATGCGGATTAAACAGGAAATTCTGTTGGGTATGGGTGGCATTCGAGCCCTGAAAGCAATCAATGCTCCAATCGGTGTTTATCATCTTAACGAGGGTCATTCGGCTTTTTCCAATCTTGAACGAATCAAGAATTTGGTTCAGGATTACCAATTAAATTTTTATGAAGCGCTTGAGGTTGTCAAATCCAGTTCCATTTTTACAACCCATACTCCTGTCCAGGCAGGTATTGACATCTTTTCACCGGAGCTTATTGAAAAATATTTTAAAGACTATTGTAAAGACATTGGAATTACAATAAATGAGTTACTGGCTCTGGGACGGAAAAATGCGAATGATTTGAAAGAAGAATTTTCCATGGCGATTCTCGCCATTAAGTTTTCCTTCAATACGAATGCAGTCAGTAAGTTACACGCGAACGTTTCCCGGAATATGTGGAAATCGCTGTGGCCTGAAGTGTTGACCGATGAGGTCCCAATTTCTAGTATAACAAACGGTATTCATCAAGCTTCATGGGTATCGCGCGAGATGGCCGATTTATATTACCGTTACCTTGGTCCTGAATGGTTTTATGAACCGACGGGAAAAGATGTTTGGAAAAATATTTATCAGATTCCGGATAGTGAGTTGTGGCGAACTCATTCGATTCGCCGGGAGCGGTTAGTTGCATTTGTTCGTCGCAGCCTTATTAAACAGTATCAAGACTTGGGTAAGCCTGCGCATGAGATCGAGCGTGTCAAAAATGTGCTTAACTCTGATGCCCTCACGATTGGAATTGCCCGCCGGTTTGCAACTTACAAGCGCGCCTCATTACTTTTTTCTGATCCTGACCGACTTGCCGAGATTTTGTCAAATAAGCAATATCCGGTTCAAATAATTATTGCCGGAAAAGCCCATCCTCAGGACATCGAAGGTAAGAAAATTATCCAGCGAATTATGAAACTCTCGCATGAAGAGCGATTTTATCACTCAGTTGTGTTTCTCGAAAATTATGATATTAATCTGGCTCGTTATCTGGTTCAAGGGTGCGATCTGTGGCTAAATAATCCCCGGCGAGGGTTGGAAGCATGTGGAACCAGCGGCATGAAGGCGGCAATTAATGGCTGTTTAAACTTCAGTACTTTGGATGGCTGGTGGGATGAAGTTTATCAGCCGGGAATTGGTTGGTGTATTGGCGATCGGGAAACTTATGATGATGCAGAGTACTGGGATCAGCTGGAAATTAATATTATTTACAATGTTCTCGAAAAAGAAATTATTCCTACTTTCTACTACCGGGATAATGACCGACTGCCGCGTGACTGGGTCAAGCGTATGAAGGCTTCAATCGTCGAAATCTGCCAGTTTTATAATACTAATCGGATGCTAAGTGATTACACTAATGAACTCTATCTTCCTTCGGCTAATCGAACGCAAAAAATGCAGGACGACTCATTTAAATTGTCAAAGGAGTTAGCGAAATGGAAAAAACGGATCAGGGAGAATTGGAAATCAATTCGCTTTTTGAAGGTCGAAACCAGCTCGACCGAGGAACTATCAGTAAAAAACACCTTAAGTATTTCAACTGAAGTTTTTCTGGATGGGATTACTCAACATGATATTGAGTTACAAATCTATTATGGCAGAGTGAACAGCGAGGGTATGATTGTTAACGGCAAGTTGGTAAGTATGCAACATGAAAGTGATTCGGGAGCTAATAAATATCGTTATACTGGTGTTATCAATAGTTGGGATAGTGGTTTAAACGGATTTACTATTCGAATAATTCCCAAACATGAGGGATTAATTCATCCCTTTGAGGAGGGATTAATTCGTTGGTTTGAAGAATAAAACGGTCTATATTACATTGCAAATCCAAAAGTCACGAGCAGAATTAGATGGAAATTATTAATGATCAAGAGGCAATTAAGCGTCTTAAAGTTGCTCGCCGAATTGCCGTCCTTACAGGTGCAGGAATTTCAGTAGAAAGCGGCATTCCACCTTTTCGAGGGGAAGAGGGGCTTTGGACAAAACTATCACCTTTGGAATTAGCTAGTTTTGAAGCATTTTATACAAATCCTGCCCGAGTCTCCGAGTGGTACCAACACCGGCGAAACATTATCGAAAAATCAAGCCCTAATCCTGGACATCTGGCTATAAAGAAGCTGGAGGAAATTGTCCCGGATTTTAAACTCATTACTCAAAATGTGGATGGTTTACATCAACGGGCTGGCAGTACCGATGTGATTGAGCTCCACGGCAATATCATGGAGAATTATTGCGTTTGCTGTAACCAGCATTACTCTACCTCCGAATTTGATGAAGTTTTCCGTCATAATTCTAATCATATACCTCACTGCTATTGTGGTGGTCTGATTCGTCCGAATGTCGTCTGGTTTGGTGAACCTATTCCCGCAGAAAATTATGAGAAGGCTTACCATGCAGCCATCCAATCGGAAGTATTTATTACTGTTGGAACCTCGGCTCAGGTGACACCAGCTGCAGATCTTCCGCGTTATGCCAAAAGGAATAATTCCTATTTGATCGAGATTAATCCCAATCACACAGCGATAAGTGATATAGTTGATTTAAATCTAAGGGGTACTTCGGGAACAATTTTGCCAATGTTCGTTAAAGATTATCAGGAAATTTTAAGCGCAGATTAAGTTACGATTCGCAGAATGGCATATTAAATCGAGTAGCTACCTTTGAAAAAATATCTTAGTATTATATCTGTAACTCTTTTGGGATTTATGCTTTTTATTGAGCAGTGTGCCTATTTTAATACCTTTTACAATGCCCAACAATATTTTAAACAAGGTCAGCAGGCAATCGAAGAAAATCAGCAAGCTACGGTACCATTAAATATCCAAAAAATGTTCAATAGTGCCATTGAGAAAGCCAATAAAGTGCTGCTCAATTATCCCGAAAGTCGTTGGGTTGATGATGCGCTCTATCTGATTGCCATGTCACACTATTATAAGATGGATTATTTGAGTGCACAAAAAACCTTTGAAGAATTTTTTACCAAATATCCTGATAGTCCTTTAAGGGCTGAAGCAGAGATCTGGTATGGCAGATGCCTTTGGAAATCGGGTCAGCGAGAATTAGCATTGTATCAGCTAAATCGCACGGCTAAGATCGTTGATAATGATCGAATGAAGGCCGAAATCTACTCCGCTATTGCGGAGTTATACAAATCCTCTGGGCAGTTAGATTCTGCTAAGCATTATTTTAAATTAACCTCGAAATTCGGATTGGATTTACCAATTGCAGCCAAAGCTCAATATACCGTTGCCGAAATCAATTTACTGCAAGGAAATACCGAACTGGCAATCAAGAATTTGGAAGATATTTCCAAATATAGCGTGTCCCCTGAATTAAAAGACCAAATCCAAATTCTTTTAGCCCGGATATATCGGGAGTCTCATCGATATGAAGAGGCGCGCGAGCTAATCAATACCAAATTAAATGACGAAAAAAATGAAAGTATCTGGGGCGATCTAGAATATGAGTTGGGATTACTCTACTTGGATGAAAAGGACTATGAGGCGGCTTATCAACGCTTCATTCAAATAACGGAAAAATACCCCAATCAGCCAGTTTCAGCCTCGGCTTATTATCAGGCTGGTAACCTGGATATGGTTTATTTTCATGACTATGATCGGGCACAAAAGAACTTTACGAGAGTAAGTCAAATAGATAAAAGTTCTATGTATGCTTTTGATGCAAATAATAGAGTTGTGGAAATTAACCGCTATTTTTCAATTAAAAAACTGCTTGATAAAACTCAAGATGAAGTTCGCCCCATCATTGAATCACTACAAAGTGTCGAATCGAACACCCGGCTCGATAGTTCAGAGAATATTACTATGGAAGAGACTAAGATTAAAGTTGAAAAACCATCTACTGATAACCAGAAAGTTGTTGACACTACAGCGGTATTTACGAACTATTATAAACAACTTTATGAAATTGGTGAAATCTACTACTTTAATTTTGATCTCCTCGATTCCGCCTTATCTTGTTATCAGAAAATATGGAACTCTCCTTATTTCAATTCCTATCGTGAACAGGCGTTATATGCAATGTATTATCTTTATGCTGTGGAAGGAGATTCCGGTTTAGCGAATAGTTGGCTGGATACCTTGCGGGTAAAATATCCTGATTCTCCTTATCTGACATATATTGAAAAGAAGGAGATAACTCTTCCCGATGAGGAACTGTACGCCCGCCGATTGTTCTGGGATGCGGAAAAATGGTTTAACCTAAATCCCGACTCGTCAATTAGTATATTTGTTAAAATTACGGATTGTTATCCCCAGACTTATTATGCTGAAAAGAGTGTTTTTAATATTGCCTGGATCTATCAAAATAAATGTTACGATCTGGAAAATGCATTAAATTGGTATAAATATTATATCGAAATTTACCCTAAAGGGGAAAATATCTCGCAAGCCCAAGCAAATTATAATACTTTGAATAATATAGTTATTGCACTAAATACCCCTCCTGATTCTACGGAAAAAGAGATTCCAAAAGAAGCAGAAGAGCTCCACCCAAAAAATCAAAAGCTAATAGAGGACAGACCGGCAAAATAAAATTCGCCTAGTATTACGAATACGATGAAACATTATACTACTGGAGTTGTTCAGTCCAATCAACAAGTTGCCAAAGAAATCTTTCTGGCTAAAATTCATACTCCAATAATTGCGCGGAATTGTTCTCCTGCTCAATTTGTCAATTTCTATTTTCCCGATTCTATGAAGCTTTTTCCGCGACCGTTTAGTATTGCCGGGAAAGAAGGAGAAAATATTCTATTATTGTATAAAATAGTCGGATCCCAAACTGCCCTGATGAGTCAGTGGTCAAAGGGTATTGAATTGAAGTTATTAGGTCCTTTAGGTAATACCTTTAATATCACTAAGTGGCAATACACTAATTACATTCTGCTTGCAGGCGGTGTTGGTGCAGCACCATTATTATTTTTACGTGATGAACTGAGCGCAGAGGGTATAAAACCCTATTTTTTTATCGGTGCCAAGACCAATTCAGAACTGCCGCTAAACCAAGATGAAAAATCGCGTTTGCTTCTATCTACCGACGATGGATCAGCAGGATTTCAAGGAACAGTTACTGAACATTTTATCCATCTTCTTAATCAATTTACGGCTCCATCAATAGTTTGCGCATGTGGTCCAGAAGCCATGCTGAAGGCATTGAAACAATACAATTTACCAGAATATTTTGATGTATTTGTATCGCTGGAAAAGGTGATGGCTTGCGGATTGGGTTTATGTCAGGGATGTGTGGTCAGAATGAATAGTCCGAATGGAGAGAAATGTTATTCTTTAGTATGTAAAGATGGTCCGGTGTTTAATTTGAAAGACGTGCAATTAGATGATTGATTTATCTGTAGATTTAGGTAAAGGGTTGTTATTAAAAAATCCAATATTGGCTGCTTCAGGAACGTTTGGATACGGGGATGAAATTGCTGATTTGGTAGAAATCAAGCAGTTTGGCGGAATTATCACCAAATCGCTAAGCTGGCAACCACGTGTCGGTAATCCACCACCTAGAATCGTCGAAACCAGTTCGGGTATGATCAATTCAATTGGTTTAGCAAATATTGGCTTGGATGCATTTTTAAAAGAAAAGGCGCCTTTTCTGAGCCGGCTCAAGTGTAAAGTAATCGTAAATATTGCTGCCAGCAGTAAGAGTGAATTTATCGAAGTAATACGGCTTCTTGATCGGGAAGAGTGGATTGCCGGTTATGAGATAAATGTTTCCTGCCCGAATGTTGAAGAAGGGGGCATTGCTTTTGGGACAAATCCCGAAATCCTTTATCGCCTGAGTGCCGAGTTACGCCAAAAAACAGATCGGTTTTTAATTATCAAACTTACGCCCAATGTCACTGATATTGCGCTACTTGCTGTCGCCGTTCAGCAAAGCGGCGCTAATGCCATATCAATGATTAACACCCTTTATGGTGCCGCCATTGATATATATACTTTTAAACCAAAAATAAGCACGATAATTGGCGGACTCTCAGGCCCGGCAATCAAACCGGTGGCTCTGGCGCTCCTGATTAAAGCTCGGAAAGCAGTAGATATTCCGATTATCGGGATCGGAGGGATCAGTTGTGGTGCCGATGTGATTGAATTTATGCTGGCTGGTGCATCTGCCATTCAACTGGGTAGTGTAAATTTTTTCAATCCGCTGGTAATTTGTGAGATTCTCGATTTTCTCCAACAATATTCGGCAAAGCAAAAAATAACATCTATTCGTGATTTAGTTGGTAAGGCACAATTGTGAAGAAAATTTTGGTAATTGGGATAATTTCTTTTTTAGTAATGTGTACTTCTGCACCTCGTTATCATTATAATGAGCCGGCAACTTCCAAAACTGGCTATAAAGGAACACCCATGTTAATTCCAGGAGTGCAAAATACCGCGATTTTAAATGCCTCTTACTATGGTCATCAAGATGGATTCGATGGGGGAAAAACTGCAAATGGTGAAATTTTTAATAAAAATGATATGACAGCCGCCCATAAAACTCTGCCGTTTGGAACGATTTTAAAAGTTACCTATCCCGTGACTGGAAAATCGGTTACGGTGCGGATTAATGACCGTGGTCCTTTTACTCTAGGACGCGACATTGATTTATCATATGGAGCTGCCAAGCAAATAGGATTGGTCGGAGCGGGGGTTGGAAAAGTTAAAGTAACCTTAATTAAATGGGGAAGTGAATAGACGGAAATTCATGAATAAAGAAAAAAGTCTTTCAAATTTTGCTTCGCGAATGTTTATCAACCTGTTAGGAATTCCGGCAATTATCCTGTTGGCTCGAGCCGGTGGATTGCCTTATACGGTATTCTTTGGATTAGTGGCTGTATTAGGTCAGATTGAATTTTATAATTTAATCAAGCAGAAGGGATTCCAACCCTGGATCAATGTAGGTGTGATAAGTGGCATTGTCTGGATTTTGATTGCATATCTTTCACAAGGTCTACTCTGTCCCTTGTTATTACTGTTTTTATTGGGCTTTTTATTAATTGTGCTATTCCACCCGGTCACCAATGCTATAGTTAATGTAGCTGTAACATTTTTAGGATTTTTATATCTGCCATTTTTAATCTCAATCTTAATTATTCTGCGGGAGATGCCTAAAAGATATGATGGGAATTATCTTGATGGCTATTTCCTCGTGGTTTTAGTTTTTAGTTCCATTTGGATCTGCGATGCACTGGCTTATGTTTTTGGGAAATGGCTCGGTAAGAGGCATAAAATTGCTCCAAAAATTAGTCCTGGTAAATCCTGGGCTGGATGTATTGCCGGATTATGCGGAGCTTTGTTGACGATAATCCTGTTTTATTACCTGGATTGGAAACCGGAAAATCTGGGACTGAGAGATTTATTGATAATTGGTTTAATTACCGGGATTATCGGCCAGGCGGGAGATTTTGTTGAATCAGCATTTAAGCGAGATGTAGGTGTAAAGGATTCGAGTTCCTTACTTTTAGGTCACGGTGGCATTTTAGATCGCTTTGATTCTTTTTTAATTGCACCGGGATTTGTCTATTTGTACTTACTCATTATCCTATAAATAAATGTGTGGGACTGATTTCATTACAATTGATTATTGAACAAGGAGTGTAATGTCAAATAACAATAACGATTCGCTAATTAAAAAATTAGAACTTTTAAGTGACGACCTTGATGATGACAAAAAACCGGTGGCGATTATTTTAGCGGCTGGTCATGGTAAGCGGATTAAATCTGAACGCTCGAAGATGCTTCATGAAATCTGGGGTGTACCAACAGTAGTGCGGGTAGCCGAAGCAGCGCGGGAGGGTCTTAATTCCGATAATCAGGTTATTGTCGTGGGAATTAAAGCCATTCAGGTAGCTGAGACAGTTAGACAAGCCCCCAAGCGGATTTTTGTACTTCAAAAAGAACAAAAAGGAACTGGCGACGCGGCCTGTGAAGCACTAAAGGCTCTGGAATCATCTGATAATATCGAAGATTTATACATTTTCCCCGGCGATATGGGACTGATTACGGCTGAAGTAATTGAACTTTTTAAAAAAGGATTTGAGATTTCCAACTGCGGTATGAAAATTCTTACCGGTATCTATCAAGGTGATCCGGTTAATAATACCTATGGGCGGATTATTCGTGTTCCCGTAAAAGATATGGAAGACCGCAACTCCGGGGAGGATTTTGGGAAAGTTATTGAGATCAAAGAGCATAAGGATATTTTAGCAATTCCCGATGGGTATAGCTATGTAGCCGAATATAATGGACAAAAATACTCTTTCTCCAAGGATCAATTGTTAGGAATTAAGGAGTATAATACCAGTATTTATGCAGTCAAGCATCAATATCTTAAAAAATATATTACTGCTTTGACCGCAGATAACGTTCAAGGTGAACTTTATCTGACTGATATTATCTCTATTTTTAATCAAAACAAAATCGCAGTTGGTGCCGATCCAGTCAGTGACGATAGTGCGGTTATTGGATTCAATGTCAAGAGCGTTTTAAAGGAGATGGAATCTATTTATCGCCAGAAAGTCTATTTAAAATTGCGGGATATTATCGTCATTGAGGATGAGGATGATTTTTTTATTGCCGATGAAGTTGTCGAACAGGTTCTTGAATTGGATAAACAATTTCCTTCTCTGGATATTTTTCTTCAAAAAGGTGTTCATCTCTCGAAAGGGGTTAAACTGAGCCGCGGTGTCAGTATCTGGACAAACACAAATATTAGAGGAAATGTGGAAATTGGTGAAGGCACCGTTATTCAGGATAATGTTTCCATCCGTACCTATCCGTCTCAAACTTTGATTATTGGGAAAAACTGCATCATTATGCGGGGCGATATACTCAAAGGCAATTTGAAAGTTGGTGATAATACCAGAATTGAGTCCGGTGTCAATATTACCGGCAGCGATGAATATCCAGCCATCATTGGCAGTAATGTAATTATCAAAGGCACATCGTATATCTTCGGTTCGATAATCGAAGATGATATCTTTATCGAGCATTCCATTCTAAAATGCAAGAAGGTTGAGCGCACAATCAAAAAGGACGGCTCGATCCAACCGATTCGCTGGGTTATGCCCCAACCCCAGGGATTAGACATTATCAAAGATCTATAATATTTTTTAATTGATCTAAGGGCTATATTCTGTAACCCAGTATCTTATTTTAGTCGTCCCTGAAAAATACTATAACACATTAATAATAAAAGACTTGCATCCATATAAATGGTTGCTTAAATTACCAGAAAATGAGATTATCAATTCAAAACAGGGTGATTTATGCAGCCTAAAAAACACTTTGAGCATCCCCAATTATTTCAATCTCGGTTAGATCAAATTCTTAACCTGAAGCATCCCCTTTGCCTACTTTCCCACAAGATTAAATGGCAACGATTTGATCAGGAATATGGGGAACTCTATACTGAAAATGTTGGACGCCCGGGGATTCCCACGCGCCTGATGGTTGCCCTGCATTATCTGCGTTATGCTTACAACCTGAGTGATGAAGAGATTGTGGCACACTTTCCTGAGAATCCTTACTGGCAATATTTTGGCGGATTTGAATATTTTCAACATACTTTTCCAATTAATCCCAGTAGCATGACCCGCTGGCGCATTCGGATCGGCTCAGATCGCCTGGAGTTGCTGTTAAAGGTTCTAATCGCAACGGCTTTCGATGCAAAAATGATTACCCGGCGGGATATCAGTCAGATCAATGTGGATACTACTGTTCAGGAGAAAGCGATCAGTTATCCGACGGACGCCAAGTTATATCACCGTCTGCGGGAGAAATTAGTTGCAGCGGCCAAGGAGAGGGGGATCGCTTTAAGACAAAGTTATGTTCGTTTATCCAAGAAGTCGCTCCAGCGCCAGGGACAGTATGCGCATGCCAGGCAGACGAAACGCGCTCATAAAGAGGTAAAGCGCTTAAAGACCTATCTGGGTTGTGTATACCGGGATATTAAGCGTAGAGTGGCTCAGCCCGATGCCGAGTTGGAGCGCTGGCTTGCAATGGCGCAACGTTTGTTACGGCAGCAGAGGCATGATAAGGATAAATTGTACAGTATCCATGCCCCTGAGGTGGAGTGTATTTCCAAAGGGAAAGCCCATAAGCATTATGAGTTTGGCTGTAAAGTTGGTTTTGCGACCGTCAGTCGAAGCAATTGGATTGTGGGTGTTCAGGCCTTTCGGGGAAATCCTTATGATGGTCACACTTTGCACCAGACCCTTGAAGGTGTTGTTAAACTGACAGATCTGCCGTTGAAAAATGTGCAGGTAGACAAAGGATACAGAGGACACAATTATCAGGGAGATACGAAAATTCGGATTGTTGATAATCGCAAGCTGAAGAAACAAACTCGCTCGGTACGTCATTGGTTCAGGCGAAGATCAGCAATCGAACCGGTCATTGGACACCTGAAGGCTGAAAACCGCTTGAATCGTAACTTTCTAAAAGGAGAAAGTGGTGATCGAACCAATGCGCTTTTGGCAGCATGTGGATTTAACATGAGAAAGTTGTTATCAGCTTTCTTTTTGCCCAATATTATTGGTAACTATTTGAGCCTATTTTTAGATCATCACTTCTCAAAACGTAGTGAACGAGAAAATATAACCGCTATTTTGATAACAGGTTGAAAAATAAATGGTTTTTCAGGGACGACTATTTTATCCATTTTTTATTTTTCCTTTGCATTTTGTTTTGGCTTAATTTATATTACTTACGAGTAACTTACGAGTAATGGAGAAATTAATAATGAACAAACAACTTTCACCCAAAAAACTGCGGTTTCTGGAATTTATTCGCAAATTTACCGCTGACCATGATCGAGCCCCAACTTTTCACGAGATCATGAGGGGATTGAAAATCGGATCGCTGGGTACGGTGAACTGGTATGTCAAGGAGTTGAAAAATCTGGGCGTTTTGGAACGCGGGAAAACCAATGCCAAACGGGCGTTAACCCTTACAGACCAGGTTTTTGGCAATGAATTGCCGCTGCTGGGACTGATTGCTGCCGGTTATCCACTGGAAGCGGTTGAAAACCGGGAAAACATTGCAGTACCGCCAGCTTATGTTCATCCTGATAATTATGTTTTGAAGGTCAAAGGTAATTCGATGATTGGTGATCATATCGAGGATGGTGATTATGTAATTGTCCGCTGGAAATCCGAGGCGTTCCCGGGACAGACAGTGGTCGCCTTTATCAATAGCGAAGCGACATTGAAACGTTACTATCCCAAAGCCGAGAGGGTAGAGCTGCATCCCCGCAATCCGGAGTATGAAATAATTCATGTTTCACCGGCTGATGAATTCCGGATTGGTGGGGTAGTACTGGCAATTTTGAGACTGTATGAATAGGGATTATGACACGGATTTACACGGAGATGTTCACTGAGGACCATAGAGATTCCTTATGTTTTTAATGCTACTATGTGCACCTCCGTGTAGTTAAAAAGGAGTTTTTATGAAGCTTGCTGATTTGACTGGTAAGATTATCAAAGCAGCGCTTGAGGTTCATAATCACTTAGGCCCGGGGTTGCTGGAATCGGCTTATGAGGAATGCTTAGTTTATGAATTAGAAAAGATGGGTTTAATGGTCGAGCGTCAGAAATCGGTGCCATTGATCTATAAAGAAATCCGATTGGAATGCGGCTATCGGATTGATGTCTTGGTTGAAGATAAAGTAATTGTTGAATTGAAATCGGTAGATGAGATGCTACCAGTTCACGAAGCACAGATACTGACTTACTTGAAATTAGCCAAAAAGGAGGTTGGCTTGTTAATCAATTTCAATGTTAAACAGCTGAAAGATGGTATTAGACGTTTTGTGTTTTGAGACGGAGTTGTCCGGAGGATTCCCGGAGAGCCACAGAGGTTTTTAATAATACTCCGTGTGCCTCTGTGTCTTTTCAGTGAGTCTCCGTGTAGCTGAAACAATGTCCAGTGGGATTTATCATATCAGATTGGATGATTTTGAGCTGCAGGCAGAGCGTGTCCTGGACAGCAGTCTGCGGACGCGTCCGATTGCGATTATTTCCTCACATCACCAAGGTGGGAGTATTGTTGCATTGTCATCTGAGGCAAAGGAAGAAGGGCTTTACCGAGGACTGAAAGTTTCGATTGCCCGGCGGATGTCCCATGGCGTAACTCTGCTGCCCTACAATTCGACTCTGTATGCCAAACTGCATCGCTATCTGTATCAGATGATTTCTCACTATTCGCCAATTGCCGAACCGGCCGCCTTTGGCCAATACTATCTGGATATGGGTGGCATGCAGAATATTTACCAAGACGACATTCAGACCGGTTACCTGATTGCGAAGGATATCCGCGGTCGAATGAGTATGAGCAGTCAGATCGGGATCAGTGCCAATAAATTGGTAAGCAGTATTTCTACTGCGGTGGTGCCGGAAATGATTCACCGCGTGGAACAGGGCAGCGAACCCTGCTTTTTAGCACCGTTGTATTCGGAGATTTTACCCGTTGCTCAGGAAAAAAGTGTCAGCCGCATGCTCAAATTTCTGTTTCTTTACCGGGTGCAAAATGTTCAGGCGATTGTCAATTGGCCGGAAGCTGGACGAACACTGTTTGGACTATATTACCGTAAACTTGCTATGGAAGCCAATGGCCGGGATAATTCCGCAGTGCAGCCGCCGCAGCTGCAGGATCACATTATCGAGCAGACTGTGTTGGCAGAAGATACTAATGACGAGGATATTTTGATTGCCACTGTACGTAATCTGGCAGAGCAGGTGGCATATGAGCTGCGCCGTCGGTGCCGGATTGCAAAGTCTCTGCGACTGGAAATTCACTACACCGACGGATTCAAAAACTCACGCCAAGGGGCTGTAATCTATAATGACGACAAAATGGTAATTACTGAAGTAGTAGCGCTGTTTATGTATGCCAATTATCGGCGCAATCGAGTACGTTCGATTTTACTGGACGCTACTCGTCTCGAACCCGTTAAGCAGCAGTTGGAACTGTTCCAAGATAATCGCCCGGACGTGCTATCGCAGACCCTGGATCGTATCCGGGATAAACACGGCTTTGGGAGTATCGGCTCAGCTGCAGGTTTATTGATACCTAAGATTAAGGGGAATTTGACACGGAGTCACCCGGTGGCATCACGGAGAACCACGGAGATTTTTAATGTTGTTAGTGATGCTCTGTGTGCCTCCGTGTAACTAAAAAAATATGTTAGTTCATCTAAACACTCATTCGACCTTTTCCAAGATGCGCGGCACCGCCACTCTACAGGAGTTGTTGGCCCGGGCTAAGGCATACGGTCAGCAATATCTTGCTTTGACCGAAGTTAACGGTCTCTGGGGCTTCATCCGTTTTGTACAATTCGCCAGAGAGGCTGATATTAAGCCCATAGCGGGCACAAATATCCTTACTGGGGGTGATGATGATATTATTTTACTGGCGGAAAGTCAGTACGGCTACGAGAACCTGTGTCGCATTATTTCCGCTGTTCATGATGGTAATGATTCTGGGGTGACTGAGCTGCTTAAACGCTGGAAGAGGGGTCTGTTTGTACTGGCGCACCAAGAAACGTTATTAGCGAAACTATCGCAGTTGATGCCCAAAACTCACCTCTTTGTCGAGTTGCGTCCCGGGATAACGGAACGGCACGCCTGGCGCTTGTCCCGGTTGTTTAATCTGGAAATCGTGGCTACCGGCGATGTCTACTTCCTGAATCCTAACGATCAGAAAACCCATCGTGTATTGCGAGCTATTGATGAAAATAAGACCCTATCCCAGTTAACGCCAGGTGATTTCAAAGACGAACGTCATTTCTTCCGTTCTGAGAAGGAGATGATCAAACTTTTTCCCAACAGTCTGGCAGCGATCAATAATTCCCAATACCTGGCGGAGCGCTGCAAAACCGATTGGAATTATACCAATACAATTTTTCCCGGGCTATCATTAAAGGAAACTCACAAAGCGAATTGCCAGCTGCGCAAATTGGTCTACGAAGGCGCTAAATTGCGTTATGGTGAGATTAGTGAACCAATCAAAGAACGGATTGAGTATGAGTTGATGTTGATAGTCCAGAAGGGTTATGCTCCCTATTTTCTGGTGGTTTGGGATGTTGTTAAACAGACCAAGGCTACTATCGGGCGGGGTTCCGGAGCTGCTTCGATAGTTAGCTATTGTCTGTTTATTACCCAGATTGATCCCATTAAGTATAATCTGGTATTTGAGCGGTTTATTCACCCTGAGCGGGTAGATATGCCCGATATTGATGTGGATTTTCCCTGGGATGAGCGTGACGCCATTCTGGAATATATTTTCAAAAAGTACGGCAACGAGCGTACTGCTATGGTTTCCAGTCAGGTTTTTATGCAGCCGCGATCTTCGGTTCGGGAGGTCGGCAAGGTATATGGACTTTCCAACGAGGAAATTAAAGCGGTAACCAAACGGATCGGCTATTTTGCGCGTAAGACGCAACTATTGGAGTGGATCAAGACCGATTCGCGTTTCAAAAATCTCGATCTCGACGATACCCTGCTGGAAATTATTCAGCAGAGTGAGAAAATTGCCGGTGCGTTTCGGGTATCTTCGGTACATCCTGGCGGGGTTGTAATTGTGCCTGACGAGATTCGTAAGTATGTACCGGTTTTGATGGCTCCCAAGGGAGTTCAGATTGTGGAGTGGGAAAAGGATCAGGTTGAAGATTCGGGATTGCTGAAAATTGATATTCTGGGCAACCGTTCGCTGGCAGTAGTGCGGGATACGCTCAGACAGATTGGCCTTTATCGGAATGAATATATGGATTATCATCAAATTCAACCGATTGGTGATCCAAAAACCGAGGCTCTGATGAAGGCTGGCCGAACTATAGGGGTGTTTTATATTGAGAGCCCGGCAACCCGGCAATTGCTGCAAAAGGCAGGAAGGGTGGACTTTGAGCATGTCGTAATCTATTCGTCAATCATTCGTCCGGCAGCCAACCGCTATATCAACATTATGCTCGAACGAATTCACGGCAAGCCCTGGAAACTGCTGCATCCCGATCTGAAATGCTTGGCAGAAAGCTATGGAATTATGGTATATGAGGAGCAGGTTTCAATGGTAGCGCGGGAGATTGCTAGATTCGGCTATGCGGAGTCCGACTATGTGCGCAAGGTAATATCCCGGTCATCCCTGAAACACCTAGTGCCAATCTGGAAGAAGAAATTCGTGACTGGTGTAGTGAATCAGGGCTATTCCCAGCAGCTGGCGGAAACACTCTGGTCAATGATTGAATCTTTTTCCGGTTATTCTTTCTGCAAACCCCATTCGGCGTCTTATGCCATGCTTTCCTTTACCTGTGCTTATCTGAAAGCTCATTTTCCGGCGGAATTCCTGGCAGCGGTGATTTCCAATCAGGGCGGTTATTATTCCAGTTATGCCTACCTGAGTGAAGCGCGAAGATTCGGCATCGAGATTCTGCCGCCGAATGTGAATACCAGCTGGAAAGATTATCGGGGGCACAAAGACCGAATCCGGATGGGTTTTATGGCAATTAACAATCTGCAGAGTAAAGCTGTGGATGCGCTGCTGGCGGAACGCAAGGCTGATAATTTTCGGTCGCTATCCGATTTTATGTCACGGGTGGATATTGATCTGGCAGATGCGATGGCACTGACTAATGCCGGCTGTTTTGCCGAGTTGGAACCGCAAATGAATCACAAGGAGATTGCCTTTAAGGTTGCTAGTTATTATCTACGGGATGGAGCAGATGAACCATCTCCGATACCATATTCGCGTGAGCCATTGACTCAGTCAGAAAAAATTACTCTCGAGACTGAGTCTTTCGGTTTTCCGATTTCCGAACATCCTTTGAAGCGTTACTTGCCGCTACTGGGTGACCGTGTTCGCAAGGCAGAAGATATTCCGCGGCATGTTGGCCAGACGATTAACCTGGTAGGAGTATACCTTACTCGCAAAGTGGCGATTACCAGGCAGGAGGAGCCCATGGAATTTGTGACCTTTGAGGATGAAACCGAGATATTTGAGTGCGTTATGTTTCCCGATGTTTATAAGGAATTCGGCGATTTGCTGAACTGGGAAAGCCTTTTTGTAATTCGGGGCAAGGTGGAAGTAGCATTTGGTGTTTATACGATTACCATGGAAAAATTGGGCAGTCTGCGCCGGGTAGTTGAGAAGTTGACACCCAAAAAGGAAGGAATAGTCAGAAAGCCAATTATGACTGAAACACGCTATGCAACCGAATGGTGAGGAGAGGATTGAACACGGAGGTGCACAGAGGTGACACGGAGTAACACTGAGGTTATTATAATTAATATTGAAATATTCTTTGTGTATCACCATGTTTTCTCTGTGTAACTCTGTGTCATTTATTTTAAATTAAATCATGTGTGGGCGCAAAACATTAACTAAGGGTAAAATGGAAATCATTGAGGAACTCTCCATTCAACTCTGGGATGATTCTTGCCAGCATCAGCCCAATTACAATGTTGCTCCGACCCAGATTATGCCCATCCTGGTACATGAAGGTCAGCGAGTTGTGAAGCCAATGCAGTGGGGTTTAATTCCGAACTGGGTGAAAGATCCGCAAAATGTTTCTATGTTTATCAATGCCCGTTCCGAGACGATTACCGAGAAACGCTCCTTTTCGAATTTGATTGATGCAAATCGCTGTGTGGTGATTGCCGATGGGTATTATGAGTGGCGAAAAGTCAATTCAAAGAAGCAACCTTACTATATTTCCATGCCGGATAGGAGTATTTTACCAATGGCTGGGCTTTGGAGTCAATGGACTGACAATCAAGGGATTACGAAATTCACTTATACCGTAATCACAACAGCGACAAGCGAGCAGCTGGAGTTTATTCATCCCCGTATGCCGGCTTTATTGAAAAAAGAGAATTTGGACATCTGGCTAAATTGTGATGACAATAAACCGATAGCTGCCCTCCAATTGCTCAAGCCTTTTAAGCAAGTTTTGGAAGCCTATCCGATTTCTGGATTTGTTAATGATGTGCATAATAATTCGCCACACTGTATTGAAAAGGTAACTGAAGTACCTGGCTCACTTTTTATTTAATTACATTAAAAATTGCTGACCTTTTGCTAAAGTTTTATTATACTTGGGCGATGAAAAATAATAATCTGTTTTTTAGTCAAATGCTGCAAAAAAGAGTGTCGTGCTAATTTCTTTAAAAAGGGAGTAAATATGCCAGAAGTGTTTTCAGTGAGTCCAAGCGGTGAGAAATTTCGAATTCCAGGTCAGGAAGAATACCAATCGGAATTTGAAATGTTGAAGAAATGCGTCCAAGCCGAACGCGAAAAAGGTCGTGAAATTGTCGTGGTAATGGGTGTTGGATTTGTCGGCGCGGTAATGGCGGCGATCGTTGCCGATACCGTTGATGAAAACGGAAAGCCTTCCAAATTTGTAATCGGAATGCAGCGCCCCAGTGCACGGAGTTATTGGAAAATACCACTGCTAAATCGGGGAATTTCTCCGGTAAAGGCTGAGGATCCGGAAGTTGAGCCAATGATTCAACGGTGCGTAATCGAAAAGAAAACATTAATTGCAACCTATACTTATGATGTCCTGAAGCTCGCCGATGTTGTAATTGTGGATGTGCAGTGTGATTATTTAAAAGAAAACCTGGGTAATGTTAGAACCGGTCAAGTTGACATGGCGGCATTGGAAAAATCAATTGGAATTATCGCCGAACACATCCCAGCCGAGGCATTGGCATTAATTGAAACTACTGTTGCGCCGGGAACCACTGAGCAGGTCGCATTCCCGATTATGAAAGAGGCTTTCAAAAAGCGTGGAATCGAGACTGATCCATTATTAGCCCACAGCTATGAGCGGGTAATGCCCGGTAGAAATTATGTTGCCAGTATTCGT
>Ga0315555_1001226_pt1 | contig 18519 bp, 9 predicted proteins | sample SalMarSW160380MG_FD_202113 | JGI IMG/M metagenome (GOLD analysis project Ga0315555, IMG submission 202113) | Salt marsh sediment microbial communities from the Plum Island Ecosystem LTER, Massachusetts, United States - Salt Marsh Sediment SW1603-80 ... | reverse complement strand
CCACGTACTCGCCTTCGACGCGTACAATGGACGCGAGCTGTGGGTGAGAGAACTCAAGCGGGCGGCCAGATCGTACACGACCTCGTCCGAGGGAGGCAACTTCTCCGCCGACGATACTTCCATCTACGCGGCGGTCGACGCGGTCTGCTACCGTTTCGACCAGGAAACGGGAAAGACGCTCACCGTCTACCGGCTTCCCGAGAAGCTTCGCGGGAAGAAGGATCCCCTGTCCGTCCCGTCCGGGGAGCTCGACGTGGACTGGCCGGTCACCTGGCGGGTGTTCGGTCCGATCCCGAAAGACGCCGCTCTCCCGGACGGCAGGGACCTGAAGAAGATGCCCGATCGCCTGACGGTGGGAAACCGCGGCTACGAGGGGTACGACTTCACCGGCCCGCAGGGATACCTGGACCTCACCTACCTCTACGGCGGCTACGACTTCGAGCCGATGGATCCCGGGGAAACGCCGGGCCGTTACCGCGGAAGGGGAAAGCGAAATGACACGCTAGAGGGCAGGATGGCGTACGCGTTCGCCGAGGTCACCGCGCCCGCCGACGGGACCATCACCGTAGGGGCGGCGGCGGACTGGAAGATGAAATGGTTCCTCGACGGTGAGCCCGTGTACGACACGATGGAGAAGGGAAACGGCTCGGTGCGCTTCAGGCCGGCGAATCACGTGTTTCCGATCGAGGTCACGAAAGGCACGCACGGGCTGGCCGTGATCGTCTCGTCCGGCCGGCAGGGATGGTGCCTTGTCTCGGCCGGCGGCGCCCGCTACCTCCCCCACCTGAAGGCGATACCGCCCGACCGGGAACGCCCGGCGTGGGGCTATCTCTCGATCACCGACTCCTCCTCGCCGCACCGCCTGGTGATCGGATCCTGTATCGGAGAGGGCTTCGCGAACCGGGAGGCATCGGCTCTCTTCGCGCTCGACAAGCCCACCGGCGCCGCGCGCTGGATCCATCGCGCGGATATATCGATCCCCAACAACGGCATCGCGTTCGGCGACGGAAAGGCATTCTTCCTGGACTGTACCCCACGTACGAAAGTGATAGAGGCCGGCTGGAGCAACCGGACGATCGATACGGAACAGACGCTCGTCGCGGTCGGCCTCGACACCGGAAAGGAGCTGTGGCGTCAGGAGGACGTTCCCGCGAAGCGCTACCGCCTGCAGTACGCCCGGGGCATCGTGGTCCTGGACGCGACCGCCGGCTACGACGGCGAGAGCGGGAAGAAGCTGTGGCAGAAGAAGGTGAACCCGCTGAAGCCCCCGGTGATCCGCGGCGAGACGATAATCGCCGAGCCCGGCCGGTACCACCTGCGGACCGGGGAGCCGGTGATGTCCCGTCACCTGCTCACCGGAGAGCCTCGTCCCTGGCGATTCACCCGCGCGTACGGGTGCGGGCCGATCGGCGGCTGCGAGTCGTTCCTGTTCTTCCGCTCCGGGATGGTGGGCTTCTTCGACTTTGCGCAGGGCGGAACATCCACGTTCGGTGGCATACGCCCCGGGTGCGGCATCTCCATGGTCCCCGCCAACGGCCTGCTGATAGTCCCCGAGGCGAGCAGCGGCTGTTCCTGTTCGTACAGCTTCCAGACATCTGTCGCGCTCATCTCCTCCGCCCGCCGGAAGCACGGCTGGTACCTGTTCGAAGGCGGCGTGAGCGCCCGGCCGGTCTCGGCTATCCGGGCCAACCTGGGCGCCCCGGGCGACCGCAGGGACGGCGCGAAGGAACCCTGGCTGGGATATCCCCGGCCCGCCGGCCGCGGGGCCTCCCCGCTTCCCGTGTCGGTCAAGCTCGGTGACGAAAAGCCGTACTTCCTGTTCCCGGACGACGTCCGGATCGAGTACACGCAGAACGAATGGCTGTACACGTCCGGCGCGAGAGGCAGCGGCACGATCGAGGCGCGCCTCTGGGCCACTCCCGTGGTCCTTCCCCTGTGCGAAACACCGCCCACGATCGACGGGAAGCTCGATGACGAATGCTGGAAGAACGCGAGACCGGTGCCCTTCCCCGGCGACGCCCACCTTCTCGAGCCGAAGGCGGCGTTCCGGTTCGCCCGCGACGCCGGGAACATCTATCTCTCCTACCGGGTCCGGGCGGTCGTTCGCGGCGGCGCCCCGCTCCCCTTCAAGGCCGCGCACCAAGGCCGCACCCCCGACTACCACGAGGACGACTGCATACAGGTGCTCTTTATCGACGGCGAGCGGAACGCCGCGGTGTACCTGGCCCTCACCTGCGGAGGCGCGTATCAGGCCGGCCTGAATCTGCCCAGGGAGGATAAGTACGACTCGAAATGGAACGGCGACTGGAGACGGACCGCGCGCATGGGCCCGGACGAATGGACCGCCGAAATCGCCGTCCCGGTCGAGACGCTGAAGAAGGCCGGCATCAATACCGCCAACCTCGGCGTGAACCTGAAGGCGAGAAATCAAAGCCGGGAAGGCCGGCGCCGGCTGCTGCTGGTAGGGCACGGCCGCTCGACCTTCCCGCGGAGCAAGAGCATGATGCCGGTGGTCCTCAAACCCGAGGACACCCCGGAAAGGCCGTTCACGGTGCGACTGCACTTCGCGGAGCCGGAGAACCTGAGGGCCGGTGCGCGCGTGTTCGACGTCCGGCTCCAGGGGAAGACGGTCATCGACAGCCTCGACATATTCAAGGAAGCCGGCGGAAGGAACAGGGCGCTGGTCAGGGAATTCAAAGGGGTCGCCGCCGGCGACGCGGTGACCGTGGAGCTGATATCGAAATCGAAGGACCCCGGCCCCTCGGGCCTCCCCCTTCTCAACGCCCTCGAGGTCCTCGCCGAATAAGGGGCGGGGTTACTCGACGCCGTCCCAGCAGTACGTGCAGAGTCTCTCCATCGGAAGGCCGATCGCCTCCACCAGGTCCCCCAGCCGCTGGTACTGGAGCGTCGTCAGGTTGAGCCGCGCCCGGATCTTCTCGACCATCGCGCAGTACTTCTCGGAACTGCAGTCCGCGTAGTCCTCCGAGAACGACTCCACCTCTCCCTCCAGCTCCTGGATCGCCCGCCTGCCGGCGAGGTCGAGCTCCGATTTGGAGCGCGAGAAGTTCAGATACTTGCAGCCGTACACGAGCGGAGGACAGGCCGGCCGCATGTGCACTTCCGTCGCCCCGCAGTCGTACAGCCGCTGGATAGTGTCCTGCAGCTGGGTCCCGCGGACGATGGAATCCTCCGCGAACAGAAGCCGCTGGCCGTCGATCAGCTCCTTGATCGGAATCAGCTTCATCCGGGCTACCAGGTCACGGACCTCCTGGACCTGCGGCATGAAGCTGCGGGGCCACGTCGGGGTGTACTTCACGAACGGCCTGCGGTACGGCACGCCGGCCTCGTTGGCGTAGCCGATGGCGTGGCCGGTCCCGGAATCCGGTATCCCCGCCACCGTGTCCACCTGTACGCTGTCGTTCCTGGCGAGCGCCGCGCCGCATCGGTTCCTGCACGCCTCGACGTTGATGCCTTCGTAATCCGACGCAGGATACCCGTAGTAGACCCACAGGAAGGCGCATATCTGCATCCTGTCCCCCGCCGGGGCCATCTCCTGTACCCCATCGGGCGTCAGCAGGACAATCTCCGCCGGGCCGAGGAACTTCTTCGCCTCGTACCCCAGGTTGGGAAAGGCGCAGGTCTCCATCGTGGCGGCGTAGCTCCCCGGTTTCTCCCCTATCGCGATCGGGGTCCTGCCGAACCTGTCGCGGGCGGCGTATATGCCGTCGTCGGTGAGAAGGAGCAGCGAGCAGGAGCCATCGATCTTCTCCTGCGCGTTATTGATGCCTTCCACGAAAGAGGGTTTCTCGTTTATGAGCGTCGCCACCAGCTCGGTGGGATTGATGTACCCCCCGCTCATCTCGGAGAAATGCACCCCCCTCGAGGAGGCCGATTCCGCGAGCTCGTCCGCGTTGTCTATCTTCCCGACGGTGGTGATCGCGTACGTTCCGAGGTGCGAACCGATGATCAGCGGCTGGTCGTCGAAGTCGCTTATCACGCCGATACCCTTCGGGGAACGGAGGTTGTCGATGGCTTCCTCGAACTTCGACCTGAACTGCGCGTTTTCGATGTTATGGATGAAGCTCCTCAGCCCGCTCGTGTCGCCCACCGCGAGCCCGCCCCGCTTCGTTCCCAGGTGCGAATGATAGTCCGTCCCGTAGAAAAGGTCCGGCACGCAGTTAGACGTGGAAATGACACCGAAAAACCCGCCCATGCTTCCCTCCCCGTCACAGAATCGAGTGAAACCGAGAAATCAGGGCGGGTATGGTATCAGGAATCCACCCTACATTCATTGGTTTTTCACGAAATAGTTCAAGTTTCCCCTCCCGCCCGCCGATAACATCAATCGGACTGGAAAATTATTACCCCCCTTCCCGTCTCTTCTTCTACTCAAGCTCAAGGGGGGTTCTTGTATACACGCATATATGAAATTGCGGAGAGACTCGTTCTGTGGTACTCTCCGGCATGCCGAATTCCCTCAGTACCGGTGTTCGTGTGCCCGTCGCGCTGCTGACGCTCTGTCTGTCGCTCGGGCCGACCGCGACCGCCCCGGCCGGAAGCCCCGAGGGTCCTCCCGACACGGTGATAGTCGGGGTCACCGACTCGACCGCGGTGAAAACACCGTTCGTCCTGCACCAGGACCCCTCCGCGGCCGGCGGCCGGTCCGTGTACCTTCCCGAGGGCGCGGGCACGAAGAAGCTGGAGGGGACGGCATCCTTTCCGTTCGAGATCCGGAAATCCGGCGTCTACCACGCGTGGATCCATTCCTACTGGCGCGACTCCTGCGGGAATTCGATCACGCTCCTGATAGACGACCGCCCCGGGTTCATGGCCGGCCAGGACAGGATATACCGGACGTGGCACTGGGTCCGCGCGGGGCGGCACAAGCTGGACCAGGGAGCGCACACCGTCACGCTCGGGGAACGCGAGGACGGGGTGGCGGTGGACCAGATACTGTTCACCCCGAACGAGGGCTTCCTGCCGTCCGGCACCCTCGGTGGCCGCGGGAAGGAGCTTCGCCGGTTCCACGACGATTTCGCGCGGTCCCCCGGCCAGGGCATGGAGGCGTGGGACCTGGCCTCCGGCACGTGGGAGATTGTGTTCAGCTTCGACCCGAACCAGATACCGAACCAGTACTCGCTCCACGGCAGGCCCGACGGCGGCGAGGCGATCGCGTTCCTGAAGAGCCTCCCCTGGGGGGACTGCCGGGTGAGCTTCAGCCTGTTCCCCATCGAGAAGGGCACGTACGGCGCGGTGTTCGGAGACCCCGACAAGGAGAAGGAAAGGCTGTCCGCCGGCCTGAGCATGGAGAACGATTCCCCTCTCCGGCTCGGACAGTGGCACCGGGTGTCCGTCGAGAAACAGACCCGCCGCCTGCGTATCGAGGTGGACGGAAAGCAGGTGCTCGACAAGCGGAGCGGCCGGGCGGCCGGCCGGGTCGGGCTCTTCGTCGCCTCCGGTGCCGCCGCGTTCGACGACCTGGAGATATCACAGATCGCGACCGGCGCCGAACCGGTACCGGTGTTCCCGATCGGCCCCTACCACTTTACGAAGACGCGGATAGAGCATCCGTCCGAATACCTGGACTTCACCGATGAGGAGTACCGGGAGATGAGGCAGTCGCCCGACGCGCAGAAGCTCAGGCGAAGCCGTCGGTTCGTGCCGGTCGTCGGCCGCTCCCACGACATGAGCCCCTGGACAATACGAGGCGGCACGTGGAAGATCCAGAACGGCGTCCTGACGGGCGCGGGACCGGACGCGCGTCTCCTTCACGCGCAGGAGATCGCGTCCGACACGCTCACGATGACGCTCCGCGTCCGTCTGGACCAGCCCGGGTCCGTCGTCGCGATCGAGCCGCAGAGCGTTCCCGACACCGGCCCGACCGTGCGCGTGTTCAACGGCGATGCCCCGCCCGGCGCCGACGGAACGATCGACCTGGAGCCAATGAAGGACACGGACTGGCACGCGGTGCACTTACGTCTCGGCCCCGACGGGGTGACGGCGCGGATGGATGACGGCAAGCCGAAGAAGCTCGCGGCGGCGGACGGTCGCGGCCAGACCGCGGTCATCAGGGTCACGGCAGGGGCCGCGTCCTTCGACGATATCGAGTTCACCGTCCCCCGCTGCACGGATCGTTCCTTCCTGTACGTCTTCGACAGGCGGGAGACCGACTGGTGGCGCGTCGGCGGCGCGTGGGTGGACCACGGCGGCATCGCCTGTATCCTGACATCCAGCTGGATATCCCTCGTCGCACCCGAGGGCCGGGGTTACCTGTGGAACAAGCGGGACTTCCAGCCCGATATCATGGTCGCGTTCAACATCATGGAGAACTCGGAATGGTTCGGCAGGCAGGCCAACCCGGACCACGTCCACCATCCCCCCGACAACGTCTGCGTCGCGCTCTCTTACGGCGAGGACCCGGATAAGGGATACCGGCTGGAGGTGAACTCGCAGGGCCGGAAGAAGACGGTGCTCTACCGAGACGGCGAGCCGGTCGCGGAGGTGCTCCAGGACCGGTCATTTCCGATCCGCTACGTGGGAGGCCACGCCCCGTACAGCCCGCGCAGAAGCCGCATCACGCTGGCCAGGCGCGGCGGGAAGCTGACCGCGATCGTGAACGGGAAGGTGGTTCTCACCTATGACGACCCCAACCCGCTCGACGCAAAGAAAGTAGGGGTAGGCGGTTACAACACCCGCCTCAATCTGGGACACGTTGAGGTGCGGACGCTGCCTCGTACTCCCTGATACACCGGTCCGCCTCCTCTCGCATCCCGAGCCGGGCGTAGATGGTCGCGGCCTTGGTGAGAAATCGGATAAGGGACGGATCGTATACGCCCGCCTTCTCGTACGCCTCGGCCGCCTCCTTCTTCTTTCCCTGCTTCAGGTAGATGTCCCCCAGGTACCGGTGAGGCGGCCCGTATCGGTCGTGGATCTTCGTCGCCTTCACGAACTCATCCTCCGCCGATTCCAGGTTGCCCATCTGAGCGTGCACGTGGGCCAGATTGAAGTGCTGCACGTGGTAGTCCGGCAGCAGCGCGATGGCGCGGGTATACGCCTCCAGCGCCTCCGACGGCTTTCTCTGGAACGTGCACGCCATGCCCTTGTGGAACCACGCGGAGCGGCTGTTGACGTCGTAGGAAAGCGACTTATCGACCGCCCATTGCGCGTAGACGATTGCCTGTCTGACTCGGGCGTTCTTCTCCGGGTCCTTCTCCGTCCGTATGAACTCCAGCGCGTACTTTGCCCGCGCCAGGTAGTAATCCGACATAAGGAACATGAACGGCATGGCCGACGCGGCGACCACGCAGGCCGCGCAGAGCCCCCACCAGGCGGGGCGGGAGGGAAGGGAGAGCTCCGGCCCCTTCTCCGGCGCCTTGCCGGAGAGCCGCTCCGCAAGCACCGCGACGAACCCCAGGTTCACCCAGAAGAGCAGCGCGGGAGCGGGCATCAGAAAAGGGAAGCTCACCGTCGCGTGGGCCAGCACCCCGCTCACTGCGGCCAGCGCCGGGCCGGCCGCGATGAAATCCCGGCTCCCCGGCTCCGGCGCCGGCGCCCGCCACAGACGCACCACAGAGCGCAGTATCAGCCACCCGAGCGCAAGAAGCCCGAGCAGGCCGTACTCCGCCGCGAACTCCAGGTAGTCGTTGTGGACGAACTGTATCCGGTACTGGTCATCGGGCGCCCACTGTCCCTTGTAGCCGTCGAAGTAGCCGAACGCGATCGGGAAGTTCCCCGGCCCGACGCCGAGCACCGGGCTCGCAGACACCATCCTGAGCGCCGTCACCCAGAGCTGAGGCCTGACCATCTCCTGCTTGCTCTCGATCGTCTTCTTCCACAGGATCGGCACGACGACGATCGTCACCGCGATGAGAAGCACACACACGACTGTCAGCCCCCTCTTCACCGCCGGTCTGGCGAGCCAGCCCTTCGAGCGCGCCGCGTACAGCGCCCAGACGGTCCCGCCCACGAATATCCCGAGGTACCCCCCGCGGGAGCCGGTCGCCGCCAGGAATACCGCCAGCGCGGCCGCAGCCGCGACCCAGAACCAGCGCCTGGCGGTCGTCACCGCAGCGTCCGCGCACGCGCACGCCGCCGGGATGGTGGCCACCAGATACTGCGCCGCGTAGTTCGGGTTCCTGAACGTGGGCACCATCGCCCATATGCTGAAGCGGTCCCTCTGCGCCGCCACGATGCCCGCCGCGCATCCCACGGCCAGCGTCACCAGCGCGGCGATCGCGGCGAACCGCATCAGCCGCAGAATGGTCCGGGTGCAGAACAGGGCCCGCCATACGGTCCCGAATAGCGCCACGAGCGCGATAAGGCGAAGCGCGTACTGCACCCCGTCGTGCCGGTTATGGGCGTAGAGCGTGGAGGCGACCGCGGATACTCCGACCGCCAGAAACGGAAAGGCGGACCGGAGCGTCGGGGCGTGGAACGGCGCGCGGCTCATCGCGAGATGGATGCCGACCACGAGAAACGCGCCGATGGTCAGGATCTCCTGCTTGAAGACGATGTACCGGGTGAACGACGAGCTCCACAGCAGCGGCACCGCCACCAGCAGGACGGCGAGCAGAGCGGCCTGTACCCGTTCGGCCCGGTCGGCGTCTACTCCCACCGCTTCAAGGTGACCTTCGGGCGTCCGGCCGACGCGGAGGTGGACCGGTCGATCACGGCCCGGAGCTGGGCCGAGGCCACCTCGCCCCCGCCCCGCATCACCCGGCCCCTGACGATGACGTCGAAGAGGTCCGATCGGAAGGTCACCAGGTTGGCGATTCGGGTGACGAAGTACTCCAGCCCCTCCCCTATCTCGTCCGTCAGACCGTCCATGTCGTTGTCCAGCCCGTCCCCGCTCAGGTAGTCCACGTCGCCCTGGTACTCGGGGGAGATCTTGAGCTTCGACACGGTCGTCTGCGGCCGGACCGCCCACTCCCTGCTGACGGTCAGCGTCGACGTGGTATTGTCCGTGATGAGACGGTACTGGCCGCATCCCGGCCCGTTCGATATGTACACGATGCTGTTGATGTGCTCGTCGGCCGTCCACGGAGAACCGCTGACCGTGACCGTGGTCGCCGTCGATGTCGTCACCGTGTTCTCTCCCGCCGGCGCGTCCACGTCCGCGTCCGCGTCGTTGTCGTAGCCGTCCGCGGAGGCGCGCGGGATGTCCTTCCCGCCGGCGTCGTTCAGGATCGCGAAGATATCCGCGATGCCCCGGTACCCGTGCCGGTCCTTGGCGTCGGACGGCGTTCTTCCCCTCAGCAGCGCGTCGCACAGCCGCCTTCCGTGATCCGGGAACTCGCCCATGGCGGGAAGCCCCATCATCATCGCCCTGGTCGCGGTATTCATATTGATCCGGCCGTGCCACCGGGGATCGTTCTTGGTCACGTCGTGTATCGTCACGTAGCTGAAGATGCGGCTCCAGCTCGCGTTGTCGGTGGCGTTCACCAGCGACTGCATATCGAGGTGGATGTCTCCCTCGTCGTCCTCGTCCTTCGTCATGTCGCCGTCGTTGTCCACGCCCTGGAGCTCGTCGGTCATGCCGGTCCCGTCACGCGACAACTTGTAGATATTGAGATACCCGTCCGCCGCGTCGTCGGTGTAGACCAGGTCCGTCCCGCTTATGCACGACGGATCGATCAGGCTCGCCAGCTCCCCGAGCGTCGCGAAGGCCCGGTTCTTCACCGCGATATCGAACTGCCTCAGGCTCCCCTTATCGAAGGTGACGTTCTTCGCGCCCAGGGAGTGTCTCACGAACGCCACCGCGTCGGCGACGGCGAACCTGCCGCTGTCGTCGTCGCCCTTGGGGGCAATCTCGATGTACTCATTCACCGTGCCCCCCCGGAAGTAGAGCTGTGAGGGAACGGGGCTCCCGTCGGTGTCTATCGCACTCAGCAGGACCCACTTCCCGCCCCCGCTGCTCTGGTTCACCACGGCCGACGTCACGTTCAGGCCGCCGCCGTCGTAGTAGACCTTCACCTGGGCGTCCGTCGCGAAGTCCGGAACTCCCGCGGGATCAGGCGGGAAGTAGACGTACACCCAGTAGTATCCCGACTCGGAGAGGTTCGGGATGAACCTGGCGACGTCGCTCGCGGAGCCGGTCTTGTCCTCGTCGCTCAGGCACCTGCCCGAATAGGAGTTGAGGATCGCCGAATCGGCGCCCCACCCGCCGCTCTTCGTCACGCGCGAGATGCCCTCGTCCAGCTGGTCGTCCACGAGCAGCCGGCTCGAACCGGTGGTATAGACCGTGCCGCCCCACATGTCCGCCAGGGCGATCCGCCGCTCCAACCCGCAGCCCCGTTCCGGCGTAATCCCGCTGCCGCTGTTCGCGAAATCGGCGTATTCGTTCGCCGCCACCCGTCCGGCTTCCGCGCGGTCCACCGTCACGTCGGTCCCGCCCACCGTTCTCGTCAGACTCACGCTCACCCAGCTGCCGCCGCTGTCCAGCTCGAGGCCCGCCTTCTCCGCCGTCGTGCAGGACCCGTCTATCGTCCCTCCGAAATCGTCGTCCATCGCGGACCCGACAACCACGTACCGGTCCCCCGGGTCCACGGTGGTGCCGGCAAACGTGTGGACGCCGGCCGCGCTGTACTTCAGCTTGTAGTTGGCAAGCGACAGCGTCTTCTGGAACGGGTTGTATATCTCGACAGCCCAGTAGTCGTCGTTGGAGGGCCCGTTTCCGGTCTTGTCCATCCAGAACAACTCGCTTATCGCCAGGTGACGCTCCACGCCGTAGTGGGCAGGATTAGCGCCATCTTTGTACTCATCCGGCTCGTCGTCGGAGTCGCGCCAGTCCTGTATCAGCGCCGTGACCCTTTCCCCGGACGTCGCGTTCCCGTCGAACGCCGCGGTGAGAGCGGCGTCCAGGTTCGCGACGGCTCCGTTCAGGGAGGCCCTGGGCGTCGGCGTGTTGGGCTGGTACTTCTCCGGATCACTCAGGAACGCCGGAGACCGGGTTGTCAGATGGTGCCGTATCATGTCCCATTCCTCGTGCAGGGCGTACACCTCGTCGCTGTCGCTCACCGCCCCGTCCCCGTCGTCGTCTATGCCGTCGTAGCCGTTGGCCGACCCGGTGAGGGACCTGCCGTCCTCGTCTATGCCGGCGTTGGGATGCCCCACCGACGGCTTGCTGGAGCTGTCATTGGGGTTGTACCCCCAGCGAAGCTCCTGGTAGTCCGGAATCGCGTTCGAGCTGCCGTCCGTGTCGCCGTCCGAGTTGGCGTTGTTGCCGTTGTTGTCCCTGCCGTCGTGGCCCGCGTCCACCACGCACTTCTCCAGCCGGCTCGCGAAGGGCGAGTTGATGCGTATCTCCATCTCGTCCAGCTCGTCGAAAGGCTGCCAGTGAGTGTGCGAGCTCGAATCCGCCGGATCAAACTTAGTGCTGTTCGATGCCCTCACGATCCAAAATCCCCCGATGCCGGGATTGGTCGTGGTGGTGATGGTCGTATCCGTATTGTCCAGCATACGATGCGGGGTACCGCCGCGTTGCAGCCGCCAGTCACACCTGGCTACGAACGGAAGGATTCCCGGCGTAGTCGACCAGCTCACCGTACACTTGTAGCCCTTTCCCGACACGTACTCCACCGCCGATATCGTGCCTGAGTCCTCGGAGAGGACCGTCGCCGGGTCCTCCCCCAGCCCGTATCCGCTGGAATCTCCCGAGACGCGCGACTTTATGATCGCCCTGGCGTACTCGTCAGTGAGGGTGATCTCCATGTTCTCCGGACCGACGCCCTTGATGAGCCGGGTGAGGCTTATCTCGAACGGGTCGTACCCCAGGCCGTCGTGATGGGTCTCCACCGGCCCCGCCAGGTTGCCTATAATGTTCACGCACGCACGCCCGGCGCCGTCGTCCCGCACGTGCGCGGTGTAGTCGCCCGAGTAGTTGCTGTTCACCACCTCGTGGTCGATCCACTTGGATTCCGGCGTTCCGTCCGCGGACAGGTCCACTTCCTGGTCCATCCACATCCACGCGTTGGCCAGGCCGAACACCCACACCTGTCCCGGCGGGACCTGGAAGATCCGCTCCGTGGCGTGAGTGCCGTAATCGAAGCGCTCCATCGTCGTGTAATCCCCTGCCGGGCACACCACCAGATTGGACGCCGGCGTCCCCGGCGGGCTCATGAACGTTCCGCCATCGGGCCTGCCTCCGTATTCATCGGCGTCGAAGACCACCATCTCCGTGCTGAGAAGGACCCCGTACGTTCCCTGGGTCCGATAGACACCCCATTCCGCCCCGTCGCACCACTCGTCCCAGCCCAGGCCGCCCGTCTTCACCAGACCTTCCCCGTAGTGGAACTGCGCGCCGTATTCGGAGCCCTTCTTCGCATCGTAGAGAGGAGGACCGCTCCCCGCACCTCCGTCGTAGCTGTAGTGATCGCCCCAGTCGTCGTCGTCGCCGTCCTGGTCGGACACCTCCCCTATCGGGAATACCTGGGTGTGGTTCCTCACCGCCAGCTTGTAGCCGCCCAGCAGACGATACTCGTCGCCGGCTGTGGCGATGCCGGTGAGGTCTCTGCCGGTGATGAAGTTCGTGCTCACGTTGAGCGACTTGGAGTTGCAGGTGTACACCACGCGCGTGTCGTCCCGGTTCACGTTGGGCTGGATGATCAGCCCCGCGAGGTACTGCAGCTTGGCCTCGCCGCCCTCGTCAGGCGGGGTGAACTTGCCGCTCTCGTCGGTCAGGCTGCTGCCCATCACGCCGCCGACCGTCCCGCCAAAGCACAGGTTGCCCTGCTCGTCCTGCGCGTAGTGGTACCAGCGCTCGTCGCCGTACTTGTCGAAGCGGGTGGTGGAGTCGTTGAAAATGTCCCGCAGGACGATCTGAAGGGCGGACTCGCATATCATGCGCGCCTGGGCGGTCTCCGCGTACGACACGGCCGCCTTGTTCTCGATGCGCGTCGTGGTGACGAGCGTTACCCCGATGAGGCAGAGAAGCGCGAGCACGCCCAGTATCACGATGAGGGCGATACCGCTCCTGTTCCCGTGCACTCCTCGAATCATGTGAATCCTCCCTTCGATTATTCCTGGCTTACGAGAATCGTATGAACGAACTTGATGCCGCTTCCGCAGAACGGATAGAGCCGCTTGTGGTTCTTGTCCTCCTCGCCGTCCCCGTTTGTGTCGAGAAACAGAAAGACGCCGCTCCCGTCGGTGATGTACGCGGTCACCCGGATCGCGCGCGGCAGCGTCGACAGGTTCGTCCACGACCCCAGACTGGCGGTCCAGTTACCGGTTGACGCGGACTGATATTCTATCTTCAAATCCGTCACCCCGCTGGCGACCACGTCGAAGCTCTTGTACTTACCCCACACCGTCACCGCGCTGTCAAAGTCGCCGTTGGTGGCGATCACCAGGTCGTCACCGTCGTTGTGAAGGCTGTAGTCGGTCGTGGTCGCCGGCTCGGTGTCGTCGTTCACGTAGTCTATGTACCGTCCCAGCCGGTTCTTCCTCACGTCCGCGTGGTCGCGGTCCTGCAGCCAGTAGGCGACCTCCGCCATGCGGGCGCCGCCCGGATTCATTGTGCTGGTAAGGAGTCGGATCGCGTCCTTCTCGTGCGGCATGTCGTCACTTCCTTCCGGAGCGTCATACGTATAGTCGGCCACCTGGAAGTACTTGCCGGCCGTCTGACTGTAGTGCCGGCCCGCCAGCACCGCGCCGGAGATGTCCCTCTCCATGAACTCGAACATCGCGCGCGCGTTCTGGTGTATCTCCACCCACGCGTGGGTCTTCCGCCCTATCTTATCGGCGGTGCGGAAGGTCTGGAACATGAGCGCGACGAGGAGCAGCATCAGCACCATCGCCACCATCATCTCGATCAGCGTGAAACCCCCGGTCTTCTTCATATTACTGCTCCCATACCGTGCCGTTGAAGAAATACACCGGCTTGCAGGCGTTGATCTGTGACAGATTGCCGGTCGGGTCGTACTTCTCGTCGTACACCAGAATGATCACCTTGTGCATTCCGCCCGATTCGTCGTATATCTGGTACGATGAGCCGGACCCCGGCGAGGAACCCCACCCTCCCACGCTGACGGCCTTCTTCGTGTTGCCGGTTATGGGCTTCCAGTTGGGCGCCCCGGTTCCGCCGGAGATATAGATCACCACGCTCGAACCGGCGGCGGAGAACTGGTTCTTCACCCACGCCTTATCGTCGTCGGTCAGCCAGTTTCCGACCACGCTCGAGGCGGTGCCGGAATCGATGAGCGACCTGCTCCCGTTCTCGCAGAAGACCGCGAGCCAGGAATACATCGCGGTCGACGAGGCATCGTCCATCGCCACCGCCGCCGTCGAGGGCATCACGCACCCCGGTCCGACGATCTGGAAGCTGTCCCCGACGCGCACCCCCTGGTGTATCAGGTCCGACAGCTTCGCCGGCACCGTGATGACCTCGTCGGTGCTAGACGACACGTTCAGATTGAGTCCGGAGATTTCGCACAGCTTGCCGCGACCCCTGCCCGAGGTCATCAGCAGGAAATAATTCTTGATATTATTCCTCCATCCGGGACTGCTGTCATCCGACTGCCAGTTGCCGATGTTCTCGACTCTGATGTCGGTCTTGTCCGGATCGCCGTTTGCCGAGAGGGTCTTGATGGATTGGCCGAACCTCAGGTCGTCGGGCGATGGCTCCGGCCACCAGCCGTAGGCGTCACTTCCATTGTCGCCATTGTGGTCTGCATGCCACTTCAGGTCACTATCCGACCCGGAATCGTCGATATTGCCATCGATCGCGTCAGCCAGGATCTCCGCGAAGGCGCTCCTCGCCACGCCCGACGCGGTGGAGATCTCCATCACCCGCTGGGTGGAATACAGCGCCTTGGGAAACAGCGCCAGTATGCTCACCAACCCTATCGAAAGGAGAAGGAGAGCGATGGTGATCTCGACCAGGGTCAGACCCCGTCTGTCGCACCTGATCCGGTAAAGGATATCTCTCATTGTGTTCCTCCGAAGACTCGCGTTTCTACTCGCCGGGATGGCTGCATACCTTCGCGACGCCGGTAATCTTGTTTATCTTGATATATATCTGCCCGTTGGGTACCACGATGGGCTCGTCGGTGATTCCGTCCCCCTCGAAGTCCCAGTCGTTGTTCGCCTCTCCGCTGTCGGTCGTTCCCTTCACCCGGTCCAGGCCGTAGTCCCACACGTACTCGCTGGTGAGGTTCTTCCCCCAGCCGCTCGCGTGGTCGAACGCCTCGCATTCCCAGAACCCGTCGCTGTCTCCGCCGTACCCGGTCGTGCGGTCGTAGTGATCGATGTAGAACTGCAGCTCCCGGTCCCGAACGTCCTTCAGGATGATCAGCCGGTCGTACCACTGGGTGGAGTACGCGTTCACCATGGCGGGCTTCCACGCGGAGTCGTAGTCCATGTCCACCCTGCCGGCCTTCAGCCGCCCGTCCTTCTCGAACTCGATGGGAAACTGCGTCAGGTCCGGCACGATGAAGTCCGGAAGGGTATAGACGTTCTTCCAGAGGACCACCCGGTCCCACCACGTCTTACAGCCGCTGGAGTCACCCGTGTACTGCCTGAACTTCATGCCGGTGAGGTACCAGTCGTTCTTGAGCCCCATCTCCGCCGTGGAGGCGGCCAGCTGGACCCATTTCCCCTTCTGCGGAAGGTCCCCCTTGTCCACGAACCAGGTCGCCCCGTCCTGAGTGATGCCGGTGCCCCACTTCATCGTCGCGGTCCAGCCCTGGTCGGCGCCGGTCCCGTCGTCCGCCCGGACGCTGAACCCCACCCCCTCGACGAGCGGCCCCAGGTACACCCACATCCCCAGCACGTCGCCGTCCGCCACCTCCTTGCGATCGTCCCTGTCGCTGGCCGACTCCGTGTCGTCGGACTGCATGAATCCGAACGTCTTCTCCCCTGCCGCGTTCTGAACAGGGGTCCGCGTCCAGCAGTAACCGAACATGCCACCGCCCACATTGAACAGCGTATCGGGAGCGGTGGTACCCGTAAGCACATACTGTGTCTCCCAATTGGGGTTGTTGTACCACTGCGGATACGAGTTGCTGTTCGTGCCGCCGAACCACTCGCTGACGTTCGTCGGAAGGGCCCACCGGGGCGGCTGGGCGCGGAGGCATATCGGAAGCACCTGGATGGAGCCCGGCTCCTGGGCGATCGCCGCCGTCCTGGCACGGAGCAGGGCCGCCTTCACCTGGTTGGCCCCCTGCACCAGCGCGCGTCGCCTCAGCATCGGTGCCAGCGCGGGAGCAGTGAGCACCGCCAGGACGACCATGATCCCGACCACCAGGATGAGCTCTATCAGCGTGTAGCCGTGTCTCTTCTTCATTCGATTACCTCTCGACGATATCGTCGTTCGTCCCCGCTTCCTGGTCCGGCCCGTTGCTCTTCAGCACCGGCTCGCCGTCCTCCAGCCTGTAAACCACCTCCTGCTGCCACGGGTCTATCCAGTACATGTCCCCCGAGACGCTGAAATTGCAGTTGTAGTAGCCGTACAGCGCCGGCACCAGGGCCCCGGTCCTTCCGGACGACGGGATGTCCCGGGGCGGATACCCCCCGTAGGCCTCCAGGTATTCGTCCAGCGCGCTCAGCACACTGGTCATCTCGGCCCGTATCGCGTTCAGCGCCATCTTCTCGTGCATCTTCCACACCGCCACGCCGAGGGCCGCGGCGAGCATTGCGATGATTGCCATCACGGCCAGCATCTCGATGATGGTGAATCCTTCCCTGTGTCGCGTCGTCATCACGCTAGTCCTGCCAGTTGCAGATGTTGTCGGGGCTGGTGGTCACGTCCTTGTCCGGACCGCCGCTCAGGAAGTCCACCGTTTCCTTGTTGTCGGTCTCGGGGGAGTCGAATTCGGCGTTGGTCAGGTCATCACCGTACGAGGTCGGGGGATCGTCGCCTCTATAGTCGGTGCCCTCCGAGAAGTTGTTGTCGTACACGATGACTTCACCCCACGAGTCAATGATATGGCTCTCCAGGCTGGTTGGATTATTCGTGTCGAGCTGCTTCCCGTCGAACGTCATGTACGGACCCCAGGAAGGCGCCCCGCCCCGGGAGACCTCGGTAATGAGCGCCCTGAACAGCATGTTGTTCGCCTCCGCCCGGTCGGGATCGCCCGAAGCGTTGTCGGAATCCGGCGGATACTTTCCCCAGTCGTTGAAGTAGGTGGTGCACGCCAGGTCCATGTTCTTTATCAGCGTGATCGTCGCCGCCTTCCTCATCTTGATGACCACCGCCCGGATGCCGGCGAGCAGCATCCCGGCGAGGATGCAGATAATCGCGATAACCACGAGCAGCTCGATCAGCGTGAAGCCCCGTCTCGTCTTCTTCATACGTCCTCCATTCGCTTTCTGGTTGGGGGACACGATACGGCCTTCGGCCTTTATCATGTCCCCGTTCCCTTTATCATGTCCGTCTCGTCCATATTTATAGCGGCAAAATCCGTGCCACGATGGATTCCCCCTCAGAGCCCGTATAGCGGCTTATTCGGCCTTCTCGGTGACAAAGTATGTTACCCAACGGGACCATCGTTACGATTCGGTAACACTCCATTGAAAACCTCTTTCATAATCTCGCCCGCCACCGGCGCGGCGACGGCCCCTCCCTTGCCCCCGTGCTCGATAATGACGACGATGCACACCTCCGGTTTCCGGTACGGCCCGTACGCCACGAACCAGGCGTGGTCCTTCTTGCCCTGCACCTCGGCAGTCGCGGTCTTGCCCGCCAGGTCCACGTTCCTCTGACACGCCGCCGCGCCGGTCCCCCATGGCGTGTTCACCACCATCCACATCCCTTTGCGCACCACGTCGAGCGTCCTCGATCTGATCTCGATCTTCTTGCGAACGACCGGAGTCGATTCCATCACGCGCGGGCTCACCAGATACCCCCCGTTAGCGATGGCCGCCACGCATCTCGCCACCTGCAGCGGCGTGACCATCACGCTTCCCTGGCCTATGCACAGGTTGAGCGTGTCTCCTCCCGACCAGTGGCGCCCGGTGTTCTCCGGTGCCGGCAGCAGGCCCGGCCGCTCGTGAGGGATGTCCACCCCCGTCTTCGATCCGTAGCCGAGCCTCTTCCCCCACGCGACTATCGGCCGCGGGCCCATCTTCTCGGCCAGCTTGTAGAAGAATACGTTGCACGACTGCTGAATCGCCTGTTCCAGCTTCAGCTCGCCGTGACCGCTCTTCCGCCAGCACTTGAACGCACGGCCGCCCACCTCGTGAAACCCGATGCACCCGAACGTGGCGTCCCGCGTGATCGTGCCCGTCTCCATCCCGGCGACGGCCGTCACCAGCTTGAATACGGACCCGAGCGGATAGCAGCCCTGGGTGACCCTGTTGATGAGAGGCTTGTTCGGATCTTCAAAGAGGGCTTTCACCCGTTTGTTGTCCCTCGGGGGAGAAAACGCGGCGGGGTCGTAGCCGGGCCGGCTCGCCATCACGATCACCGCGCCGTCGTTCACGTTCATCAGCACCGCGGCCGCCGGCCGCTCCCCCAGCTCCTTCTCCGCAACCGCCTGCAGGCAGAGATCCAGATTCAGCCGTATCTCCGCGCCGGCCTTC
>Ga0315555_1001225_pt1 | contig 18522 bp, 15 predicted proteins | sample SalMarSW160380MG_FD_202113 | JGI IMG/M metagenome (GOLD analysis project Ga0315555, IMG submission 202113) | Salt marsh sediment microbial communities from the Plum Island Ecosystem LTER, Massachusetts, United States - Salt Marsh Sediment SW1603-80 ... | reverse complement strand
GGCTTAATTGTTGTTTTGATTTTTATGCACTTTCGGGAAAACTCTCGTAAATGGCAAAAAACAATCAATCAAGGTTTTTGGCTCAATTGTCCGGATTAACAACATGCCAAAACTGCGAAAGTTAACTAGTATATCTGGACATAAAATTCGATATCCGGGATTTCTCGTGTAACCAAGTGTCCATTTTACCAAATTGGGCGTAAAAAAACAGCCGTATATATGGCTGCTTTTACATTCCTTTTTGTTTGCCAAATCGCTAAGAATATTATGATGCGACAAAAATGGGGATGTACTATTTTGCCTTCGGTTTGCAAATGCTCGTGTTGATAATAAGGCTTAGGTGACTAAGCTTTTGGCTAGATCGACGGCTGAAGCTGCATCAGGCGCATAACCATCTGCGCCAATCTTATCGGCATAATTCTGTGTCACTGGTGCGCCACCTATCATAACCTTCGTGGAGACTCCAGCTTCTTTCAAAGCCTTTATGGTTTTCTCCATACCAGGCATTGTTGTGGTCAAAAGCGTGCTAATACCAACTAACTGGACATTATTGTTCTTAGCTTGCTGGACGAACTTGTCGGGCCCGATATCGACTCCGAGATCGATGACATCGAAGCCTGCACCTTTGAGCATCATTGCCACCAAATTTTTCCCGATATCGTGTAAGTCGCCTTGGGCTGTTCCTATCAAAAATCGTCCGCGAGGTTGGACACCCGCCTTGACAAGTTCTGGTTCGAGCACCTCCATAGCCATTTTCATCGCCCGCGCAGCGATGAGCACTTCCGGTATATAAATCTCGCTTTTTTTGAAGCGGTCTCCAACAACGTCCATACCTGCTATCAGCCCCTCATCCAGAATAATCTTTGGTGCTGTACCGTCAGCCAGGGCTGCTTTGGTGATGTCCACTGCGGTACTCTGATCACCTTTAATGACGGCATTAGCTAAGGCTTGAAGATCTGCCATTTCAAATCACCTCAACGAAAAAAGTCCACTGATTTTCGCGTCTTTCACAGTTAAAAGCATGAATTAAACATGATTCACAACTGAAAGACAAGGACGAAATCACACTTTTTCGGTCTATGAGCTGGCCTATTTCAGGAAAACTGAATTGTCACAGACATGAATGTCCTTGAAAAATCGGAAGGTTCAGCCCGATCTCACCACGACCGTCTCAAATCATTGCTGCCAAGCCAGACCTGGCCTATTAAAACAACCTACACTACCCTGAGATTGACCATACGTGGACTTATGTCGTGGCATATACAGGCTCATGAATCTTAAACCGCGCAATTATCTCCTTCGTCAGAGCCTTGTACTCAGCAGCGCTGCGACTTTCGGGAGCGTATGTCAGGATAGGCTCGCCGGCGATGGGGGCCTCAGCCAGTTTAATTGCTTTGTGAATTACTGCACTAAAAACCAACTCTCCGAAAGACTCACGCAGATGATCTCGAACTTGCTTGATAAAAGCGGGTCTGTCTTCAACAAAAGTCAGTAATATTCCGAGAGCCTCCACAGAACAAGGCTCAAAACGACTACTGACTATACGAATGGTCTCCAGAAACCGTTTAAGGCCTTCCATCGCAAGGTAGTGAACCTGAACAGGGATGATAACGTCCTTGCTGGCTACAAGCGCCTCAAGCATCAAAATTCCGAGCGAAGGGGAACAATCGATTACACACATCTCATATTCATCTTCCACTGTCCTCAGTTTTTCACCTAATACAAACTCCTTGCCCATTAGCCTACACAATTCCAACTCAGCGCCTCCAAGCAGAACGTTACTTCCCACCAGATTAAGCCTTTTAACCTTCGTGCCCGAAATAACGTCGGATATAAGCAGTTGTGGATCAGTCATAACATCGTATATCGTCTTGTCCAGATCATCAGGATTACAACCCAAACTCAGCGTAGAATGTGCCTGAGGATCCAAGTCAACCAACAGGACGCGATTTCCTAAGCTGGCCAAAGCCGCCGCGACGTTTATAGCTGTGGTAGTCTTACCGCAACCACCCTTCTGATTACCTATTGCTATCGTTCTCATGTTCTGTCCAGGTATACCGATCCAGTCATTCAATCCCTTCTTCGGTCCGGTTATATAAAACCGGCACAATCATAGTGTCTCTATACTTATCGGGCGGAATTAAGCACGACTCTATCCCAAACCAACGAATTTCACAGCAAACTTCTAACTCAAACTAACATTAATCGCTGGCCCAATACTTTCCACATTACCATCCACCTGATCGAGCCCCCAAGTACCCCACAAGATAAGGCAGATAAACCATTATAAGTTCTGGTATTTACCTCACATGTATATGGTCAATAGATGCCGATCTTGTCTACTACCCCACCATTTCTTTGACAGTTGTATTGATAGAAATCCCCTCAGAGCGAAAAAGCATCATATTAGCAATGCTCTTTTATCCCGAGTCCGTTCAGCAAAGTTTACACTGAGTGCAGCCAAATATTATCAAGGTAAATTCAGCCGAGTCAGGTCGCTGTTCCCTTTAGGTCACGCTGGGTCCGGTCGATAAATCTGCTACATGCAGTCGCATCAATTTGTAATTAATAATCCTGCAAACCATTCGTTCAAACACCGAACGCAACCACAGGGTAATGGACTCCTAATTTATAAATCTTGAAAACAATCAGAATCAGCAGAGTTTCTACTTTGTGCTTGCCCCCCAAATTAACGTGACAAAGATTGCCTATGCAGCCTTTTTTGATATATACAGGCATAAAAAAGCCAGATTCTTGATACAACAGAATCTGGCTTCGGAGGAGGGTGATGAAAAGCTATTTGATGGCCTCTATTGGCCTCTTATATTTTAAACTCGAACGTGTCTGTTATTACTAAATAAATCGAAAAAACACATGAAATTTCTTTAGCGAAATCAGTTGAATCTTAAAAGAAATTACACTTTTTTTGCGAAGAATCAAGTCCCTTATGCAGAAAAAGTCATTTTTTTAGTACTTTTTTCGACAAACCCCAAATTGCGACCTATAATTAGTTTCTTTTACGCTTGCTAAAATAATTTTGTTCTAATATTTTAACCATAAACCTGTTAGTTCTTCTCCTGGAATACCAGTTTGAGTAGAAGGGACTCTCATCGTGACATGACACATGGAATAATCGATAGGTAGGATTGTCGCTTCCGCACGAAAGATGTAGGCGGTTACGAAGTCCCCATATTATGTAACGACTTTGAAAAGTACTCGACTATGGATACTAAAGTCACCATTGCAGATTTGTTTCGGTTCAAGCATCAGAATCGCAAGATTGTCGCTGTGAGTTGTTACGACTACACAACCGCGAAGCTCGTTTCTCAAACTGACATGCAAATGATATTGGTCGGCGACTCAGCCGCTCAGATAGTCCTTGGCTTTGATTCAACTCTACCTGCCAAAATGGACTTTATGGTCACCATAACAGCCGCCGTAAGGCGGGGGGCACCCAATATATTTTTGGTCGCTGATATGCCGTTTCTTTCTTACCAGCTCGGCGATGTTGAAGCGATCAGAAACGCGGGACGATTTGTCGCTGAAGCCGGCGCACAGATGGTTAAAATCGAAGCTACCCAAGCGCACCTTGACATCATCAAATCCGTCAGCGACGCAGGTATAGCCGTCATGGCACACATCGGCATACTACCACAGAACATAGGCAAGACTGGACGGTTCAAAGCCGTAGCTACAACTGCCGACGTGGCTATGGAACTGATAACCCTTGCAGAGCAGATGGTTAAATGTGGGGCACAGTCGCTACTGCTCGAAGGGACTGCAACCGAAATCGCCGAAATCATCACCAAGCGCTCCGAAGTGCCGGTAATCAGTTGCGGTTCCGGGTCGGGCTGTGATGGTCAAATACTGGTAATAAATGACATTCTTGGATTGACTAAGGATTCAAGCCCCAAGTTTGTTAAAAGTTACGGCAATCTAAACCAGAATACAATCGACGCCTTAAATGCCTACAGCAAAGAAGTTAGCACTGGGCAATTCCCCAATGCCGAGCACAGCTACCACATGAAGCCGGGTGAGCTTGAGCGCCTGCACGCACTGCTAAAGAAGAAATGTTAGCAGTATACCGAATCACATCTTCACAATCTATGACGTGTTAGTGGTTATTGACCGTCAGATCTCGGGCAATCACCTAACAGCTTACTCAATGTCCACTGCAGCTTGAAACTCGAAAGCACCCATATCGACTGCCTGCCCTACTACCCGCACTTTACCGTCGAGATCGGTCTCGCCTAACTGGGGGATATATGTCGGGTCCCCAGCGTCGATACACAATGAGCCGGACTGCAAATGATAATCCCCCCCATTAACCCAAACGGTGTTCCGGTCACCAGGCTCAGGCCTAACATTTATATCGGCCGCCGACCAGCGACCTCGTTCTACAAAGCAGGGGTCAGTATCGATGTTGCCCACGCCCTGCCAACCGCTCTGCACATCGCAGTAGGAAACCGTTGCTTGACTACTATCTATCTGCGCGCCGTCACTTAGAAATCCATTGTAGTAGATGATGGAATTGGTAATTGTAGATGTGCTGCACGAAACACCAGCCTTAAAATTCTCGACAATGGTGCAGTTATTGATTGTAGCTGCGCCACTGGAAACACCCTGCTGCCGATTTGCAACCACAAGGCAATTGCTGATGGTGGCATAATTTTCACGAACACGTCGGCCTGTTCTCGGCATAAACATTTCAATACCGGCACCTCCATTGCCGGAGATTGTGCATCCTTCAATTGTCGGATTACTACCGTTCCACAGCCTGATACCTGCGTCAAGATTCCCGATAATTCTGCACCTGGCAATGGTCGGTGAGGCACCCGAGCAATAAATACTCCTGTATCCGTTACTTATCGTTAGGCCTCTAACCACGCAGTCTGGCCCCTCGCCATCGGCAAAAGTGACCACTTGTCCGCTGCCGTTCAAAACGGTAGCAGCAACCGCAGCAGGATTATTGGGGTCAGCAGAACTCACCATAACGGCTTTGCCCGCGAGATCGACCTTCTCGTGATACACCCCTTCACTAATCACGATTCTATCCCCATCTGCCGCAGCATTTATAGCGTGTTGTATATAATCATAACGCTTGCCTTTAGTTAAATTCTGGATAGCTCCATCAAGCACAGAATACCCAAACTCTAAGAAAATCCCACGGCTCTGCCCATCGGCCGATCCCCAAACAATTCTCTGGCCGTCTATCGCCGGTGCTGCACCGTATAAATAATCTTCAATTGGAATATCCAACACACCGTGTCGCTTGGTCATACAACAGAGCTTAATTTGACCTCCAGAGATGTCCCCCTCGACGTATGCAATCAAACATCCATCTATAGCCGGCTGCAACTGTGCGCCAAAGGCCTTAATGATTTCCAGTTCCTGGACATTCTCTACATCAGAGATATTAGCCCCATATATGTCACCTGCATCATCACGCTCATCCGTCCAAACAACCAAATTGCCGGATATGGCGGGGTCGTACTGCTGAGCTGGATGGTCGCAGATAATAAATACACGAATATCGTTTATATTCGAGATGTCTGCACCGTAGATGTTGCCATCACCCTCCCATACAACTATATCACCCGATATATCAATGACATCATCAAAGTCATAGTAAGCACTGTCATACGGGTATGGTGCCCGTCGGCCAACATCCTCTGCGATTGTAAAATATACAGGATTCTCTAAGTCTGTGATATCGGCACCGCATATATCATACGGCATGTTGTTCCAATTCGCATAGTCGTTCTTATTTACACCAAGATGCTGCAACCAAACGACCTTATTACCCGAGATAACTGGATAGCTGTATGATTCAGTATTCCTCGCAGCCCGTAGGGTCTGTTGTTCTCCACTCACTATGTCGGCAACAAAAACGCCGGTGCATTCAGGACCTGTAAAACCCAAATAATTTGGCCCGCCAGACCATACCATTCTGTCGCCATCTATTTTGGGCTGAGTATCAATCCCACCAGCCACAAATGTATCCTCATGCCCGGCAACCAGGTCTATGACCTTGATATCCCAGCTATAAGGATCGTAGGCATCGCCGGCGCTGAAAATAACTTTAGTACCGAAAACATCAGGGTAGTAAATACCCTGCTGACCAGTACTACTGACATCGAAAAACTCAGCATTACTCGTAACAACACCTGCCTCCACCATCACTGTATCCGGCTCGCTATCGACAAACCCGTCATTAACAACAAGCTCAAATACATATACTCCTTCAACGTTACTGAAAAACTCCGGCGTCGCCGTATTCGCGTCCACAAAGTCAACTACTTCCGGCCCCTGCAATTGCTTCCAGGCGTACATTAGCTCATCGGGTGGATCAGGGTCATACGAACCGCTCCCATCCAGTTGCATAAATCCTGGTGCAGAAAATAATGTATCGCTACCCGCATCAGCTACCGGCGATTGATTACCTACGATAACGAGCACCTCGTCCGGCTCGCTCGTGTGCAACCCATCCCCTACAACCAATCCAAATCGGTACCAGCCCTCAGATGCCGGCGTAAATGTTGGCCGCATGACCGTGGGGTCGCTTATCACAACATTTGGGCCGGCAATTTGGCTCCATTGAAATGTCATAACTCCACAAGGATCAGAAAAAAAGCTTTCACTAGCATCAAGAATAATTAGCTCAGGTATCAGAACATGCTGGTCGCGACCGGCACAGGCGACGGGCTTTACATAGCCGACATGCTCATCTGCGCCGATATCAACCCTGAACGCGAATATCCTCGGATCACCGTCAATATCGGTCTCGCCGGCTTCGGGCACGAAGTTAGGATCGCCGGCACTTACGCATGGAGACCCAAACTGCAAATGATAATCCTCATTCACTGGATCAACGAAAAGTGAGTCCTCAGAGATATTTCCGTAAAGCCCGGTCCTGTCAGCCAAACCATCGTAAGTCACTTGGTCCGTTTGTGTATCTACCGTGATATAATTGCCCGGACTGTTAGCCCAGACATCATTAAATCTGACCGAGTCACCAAAAGCACCCTCTAAATATATACCTCCGCCCGTCCTGGCGCTGGCGATGATATTGTTGGAAACTGTACAGGTTTCACACATTGGATCAAGAACGGCGTAAACATTGCCGATAACTCCACCAAGATTCAGGTTGATAGAATTATCTACGATAGTGTTGTTAACCAGACGTCCTCCAAACATAACAACGCCACCACCGATAGCCGCTGAATTGTTGTATATTATATTGTTGCTAATAGTAGGATCGCCAAACACAAGTATGCCACCACCAGCGTATGCGGAATTCCTCTTGATTATGTTGTGGGTGATTATCGCCGAGCACTCATTACCACCTATAGCCCCCCCATAGCTGATATCGTAAACCTGCACTACCGCTGTTCCGGTTGGGCAAGGCGCATAGTTGCCCGCAATCACATTACGCGTGATGGTGGGGGAGGCATTATTACAGAAGATGCCACCTCCCCAGAAGAGTCTATAATCCTCGGTAACAGATGGGTCAAACGTTCCATAACCGCCGGTAATAGTGAAGCCAGTTAATACTGCTTCCGACGTCTCGCCGTTTTCAAATGTCACTACCGTTCCATCACGTAGAGCATTGATAACCGTGCCGGCTACAATTGCCGGATCATTCGGGTCAATGCTGGTAAGTATGACGTTTTTGCCGCTGAAATTAATGGTCTCGTAGTATGTGCCCGGCTCCACAATGACAACATCACCATCATTGCAGCCTCGGATTGCCGTTTGAATCCCGGAGTACTCAGTCGGAACTCGACGTACTTCAGCTTGCCCTGAGGTCACAGTCGCCAACAGAACAGCAAAACTCCAGAGAATGAACCCTTTCATTGCTTTTTCCTTCCTGATATATCGACTATTTGTAGCAAGGCCGATTTGCTGTCGGTATAACCTACCTCCGAATATTCCCCGTATATAATTTCATACACAAAATCGACCGCTATTGCAAGGAATATTTGAATACCTCAAACGCAACAACACTCTGTTTTCATGGCAATTGTTGCGCTATCTATCTAAAAAGACGAATGTGCGTATTCTCTGTTACATAATTCCCGCTTTTTCCTGAAAATTTTTTACTCAAAAAGTGAATACAAAAGTGCCCGGAGAGCTCTTCTCCGACTTGGTGCGCTTTTACTATCGAGTCCCTCAATGAAGCCACATGCCGGCTACAAAACAGGCCATTTTTCTTACTATTGTGGAATTGGCAATCCGAGTTCAGCAAGGACTTTTTTCATGTCCTCCCAGACCCGTCTGCGGTTCTCCTGCGAGTAATTTCGCAACAGATAAGCGGTGTGATATGTAGCCATAAGTTTTATGGGGGGCTGGCCAATACCTGCATAGTACTCATGAAACTGACCACGCAGTTGGCCTATAGACTTGTTCGTGTTCAACAGCGTCCTCGCCGCATGCGCACCCAGAGCAACGATAACCTCCGGCTTGATTATCTCGATCTGCCTCTGGAGATACGGCAGACAGCTTATTATTTCATCCGGCCGGGGGTCGCGATTCTCCGGCGGACGACACTTCAGAATGTTGCCAATAAAAACATCGCTGCGCTTCAGCCCGCAGGCCGCAATTACCTTATCCAGCAGTTGCCCCGCCCTTCCCACGAAAGGCCGACCCTGGGCGTCCTCATCAGCTCCCGGCGCTTCGCCAACAAACATTATCTGAGCGTTCGGATGGCCTTCGCCTGGCACAGCATTAGTTCGCAACGAACCCAGATCACACTTGCGACATTGACGAACTTCATCAGCGATTCTTTCAAGCTCTTCAGCCGCTTCAGCTACCGCCTGACCATTTTCTTGACTCGATGGCTCCGCCATTGAATTCTCACCCTTGACAGTAAAGCCGCAAAAAAAACGCTCCATTTCAACATGCTGACGAACGACCTTGCCTATATCAACATCCTTTTCCATCACGAGCAATTCTAACGCCTGACGCAAACCAAGACAATAAAAAAGGACGCCCGCAAAGCAAGCGTCCTTTATTGAATATGTCTGCAACAAACTAATCTACACAAGGCCCTGTGCCAACATCGCATTAGCTACTTTAATGAAGCCGGCAATATTTGCTCCCACCACAAAGTTACCCGCACAGCCGTACTCCTCTGCCGCCTGGCTGGCGTTTCTATAGATTGTTACCATGATGTTCTTAAGTTCCGCATCAGTTTTCTCAAAAGTCCATGGAATGCGCTGGCTATTCTGAGCCATCTCAAGGCCGGAGACCGCAACCCCCCCCGCATTAGCAGCCTTGCCAGGCAAAAATATCACCTTGTTCTCATGGAAAACACTCACGGCTTCCGGCGTACAGGGCATGTTCGCACCCTCACCGACGGCAATACAACCATTCTTGACCAACGTCTTGGCCGACGCTTCGTCAAGCTCGTTCTGTGTAGCACAGGGAAGTGCTACATCGCACTTGATATTCCATACACCGCTGCAGCCCTCGGTATATTGAGCACTTTTATGGATAGCAACGTACTGCTTTATACGCTTTCGCTCTACCTCCTTAATTTGCTTGACGGTATCGAGCTTGACACCACCTGGGTCGTGTATGAAGCCATTGGAGTCACTGAGCGTGACAACTTTGCCGCCGAGTTGATGAACTTTCTCGGAAGCATATATAGCCACGTTACCGGCTCCTGATATGCTCACGGTCATCCCATCGAAACTTTTACCTACAGCTTTTAGTGCCTCCTCAACTATATAAACCATGCCGTAGCCGGTAGCCTCGGTCCGCACTAACGACCCACCCCATTCCAGGCCTTTACCCGTTAACGTTCCTGTGAACTCATTACATATTCGCTTATATTGGCCGAACATAAAGCCAATCTCGCGTCCGCCGACGCCGATATCACCCGCAGGGATATCCGTATCCGGCCCGATGTGCCGGAACAACTCGCTCATAAAGCTCTGGCAAAAACGCATCACTTCTGCATCACTTTTACCCTTAGGATCAAAATCAGAACCGCCTTTGCCGCCTCCCATCATCAGCCCGGTCAGCGAATTTTTCAGAATCTGTTCGAAGCCGAGGAACTTTATAATCCCAAGGTACACACTCGGATGAAAACGTATACCTCCCTTGTACGGGCCCAAGGCGCTGTTGAACTCAACACGAAAGCCACGGTTAACACAGAAATTCCCTTTATCGTCCTGCCAGGGAACCCGGAAGATAATCTGTCTTTCGGGCTCAACCATTCGCTCCAGAATTCCCGCCTTTATATAGTCAGGATTTCTATCGAGCACCACTGCCAAGGACTCCAGAACTTCCTTGACCGCCTGGTGAAATTCCACCTCACCTGGATTACGCCTGAGAACTTGCTCATAGACTGCCTCGATAATGCTGTTTGCCGCCACTTTTGTCACCTCAATTAGAAATTCAGACTTCTGTTTTGCATTCGCATTACGATAAGCTATACTAATATCTTAATTACAATATTGCATCGGACACAATATCAATATAAAATAGCATAACAACGTAGCGGTATACAAGGAACTAAATAGTAATATAGCTTATCAGGTTGCCTTATAATGCATATAGAAACGCTTAAGATATTCTGTGATTTGGCCGACTTAAGAAGCTTTTCAAAAACAGCCGAAAAGCACTTATTGAGCCAATCCGCAATCTCACAGCAACTTGCGCAGTTGGAAGTTCTGCACAAGTGCCAACTTATTGATCGGAAGAAAAGGCCAATTGAACTGACAAAAGCCGGCCAGTTGCTCTATCAAGCTTCAAAAGACATAATGGATAGATACGAGCAACTCAAGAGTGAACTGAACACTCTGAAATCATCAAACACGGAAAGAATCAACGTCGCCGCCATATTCAGCATTGGAATGCACACTTTACCGGACTACGTTAAGAAATTCATGGTTCGCTACCCCAACATCAATGTCCATATCGAATATCTAAGCGTCGACCGAATTTATGAGCTGGTTTTGAGCGGCGATGTCGATGTCGGACTCGTTGCCGTCCCCAAGAAAGATAAAAGGTTCGATGTATACGATTTCGAAAATGAACCTCTCGTATTTGTTTGCAGCCCGAAGCATGCACTGTCACATGAGTCTCAACTCGACATTCATAAGTTGCAGTTTGAAAGATTTATTGGTTTCGAGAAAGGTGTGCCGACACGATCGTGGATTGACAGCATACTCGAACGATACAACATTGTAATTCGTCCGGCAATGGAATTTGACAACATTGAAACCATTAAACGAGCTGTCGAGATAAATTCAGGCGTGAGCATCCTGCCTCAGACTTCTTTGCTTCAAGAACTTGGCAGTGGAACACTAAGAGCGATACACTTTTCAAACGAACCACTTTTCAGACCAACCGGAATAATTGTCCGAAAAGACAAGATATTGGGCCAAGCTGGCCGATACTTTATCGAGCTGCTACGAAAAAGAGCAAGGTAGGCAATAACAGCTTATGTATTGATATTAAGCCGGTGCTTTTTCCGTCAGTAATTTAGGGATTAGAGAACAAAGGTGTCAATTAAGGCAATAATATTTGATCTAGATGGGACAATAACCCAGCCGTATTTTGATTTCGATGCCATCCGTGAAGAAATGGGCCTGAAAAGAGACTCCGGACCCGTTCTAGAGCAGATGGAGAAAATGTCGCCTGAACAGCGCCAACGCGCAGAACACATACTGCACCTCCATGAACAACAAGCGGTCATTAAGTCAGAGCTGAATCCCGGGACCAAACAAACCCTTTCACAACTTCGGGAAAGGGGCATCCATATTGGTGTCTTAACACGTAACAAGCGAAGTAACGCCCAGGCTATCGCCGAAAAACACGGCTTGAAACTCGATGCCATTATTGGAAGAGAGCAGGGTCCGGTTAAACCAGACGCATTTGGTGTTGTGCAAATATGCAGGCACTTCGGCGTTAAACCACAAGAAACTATCCTTGTTGGTGATTACTTATTCGATCTGCTCTGTGCCAAAGCTGCCGGTGCCATTGCGGTGCTGCTAACAAATCACAACCAGTCCGAAGACTTTGCTGAACACGCCGATTTTGTCATTGAAAATATAAGCCAGATACTCCAAATAGTCGAAAATAAAACAATGGATGAAACGTGATATGAATAATGTACAGATAAAGCTACTCATTCTGTCTGTCGTTAGCTTGATGCTCGCTGTTAGTGCTTCCCGTGCCTGTCGATGCACAGAAATTTCAACAGCAGGTCAGCCTGAACCAGCAGATGCAAATCAGCTTGAGGCAATCTTAACAAAACTGAAACAGAGAACTACCGATCTGCAATCCTACCAGGCCCAGGTGGAGTATATTTTCAGACAACCACTGCTCGAATCAAAAACACTCAGGAAAGGTGTTCTGTACTATGCGAGATTGGATAAAAAATCCAGGCTTCGACTGAACTTCACAACTCTAAAGCAGGATGATGAAAAAGAACAAAAATATCTCGAACACTTCATCTTCGACGGTATCTGGCTAACTCATATCGACTATCAGATCAAATCTGTCCAACGTCGTCAATTAGCTGAGCCGAACGAACCCATCGATGCCTTCGACCTGGCAAGCAGAAATTTACCGATAGTTGGCTTTGCAAAAGTAGAAAACCTGAGAAAACAGTTTGAAATAGATTTGGTCCCGCAGGGGCCAACCGAACCGGCGTCAACTATTCAACTGCATCTGAAAACCAAAGCCGATTCGGTCTACAGAGATGATTACACCTTTATCGACTTTTGGATCGATAGAAAATCAATGCTGCCAGCAAAAGTCATCGCTGTAACCACCGAGGAAGATGTCTACGAAATAAAGTTGCTTCAGCCGAAGGTAAACCAGCAAATAGCCCAGGAGGTTTTTGACTTCAAGATTCCTGGTGGTTTCGGCGAGCCAGAGATAATCCCACTTAAACAGAACAAAGCTCAAAAATAACTGACTGTTTTTACATCTTCCAGGTCGATAAATAACACAGGAGTAGTTCGTATGGCTTTAGTAACAATCAGCAACGATGATTTCCATCAGTTAATCGCAAAACGCGCACAAACACTTCTTGGTTTAGCAAACTACCTAACCAAGTGTAGCTCTCGTGAACAATTCCTGACACGTCCTTTTTTGGGTGAATTTTTTTCACAGTCCATGCAGATCGAGGAGCTTCTCGATACGTACGACGCACGCAATAATTGCCAGTGGTGCCTATTCAGATCGCTGATAGCAGCAATCAAGCTCTTTTCCGATGTATGTTATGAACTACTTCACATCGAGCATGCTTTGCCAGCCTATCGGCTGTTACCAATCCAACACGACTTTGTCAAAGCAACCAGACAAACACTTCAATTCAATGGAGATGTGCTTATGCGAGCGGCAAAGCAATTGCTCGCCAAAGCTGATGAGCTTGCCCTGCCGATTCCCACGGAGATTCTTCGCGAGAGTTCTTACTCTGAAGATCTTCCCCCAGGCCGATTACCGCGAGACTGCCGTACGCGCAAAACCGAGACCGTCTCCGAGATGGTAACTCTCCTGGCTACCGCCTTTTTAAATCTCGCCGCTGAAAGCAAAGATGTTCGCGCCGCTGACAAAGCCGAGCCGCAAGAGTACACCAACTATGTCGCTAATTCGATCACCGAAGAAAGTTTGCGAGCTCTGGAGCTCCGTTTCCACAACCTTCAATCACAGTATGACACGTATGTCTCCGGTACTGAAGCTGAACAATTGGACACAGACCTGCTCGTACTCAGGGGGCACATAAGCGTTGTCTTTCATCTTCTTAAAACCGCCACCTCATTTGCTCACTATTACGAGAGGCATCTGAATAAGCCGCCTTACACGATATTAGCTGCGCACGAGCCATTGGCAACGCCGGATACTCTGCTGGCCATGCTGATGAATTATTCCATCACTTACATCAGTTTATATATAAGCTGCGCAGAGAATCTATGCCGCCAAATGCTCAAACGCTATGCTGAAGTCGGACAGATAGAGGTACCCATCCCTCAGTACCGTGGATTCCATGTTCGGCCCGCCACACTGATCTCAAAGCTCGTTATGCACTACGGAAGCGAAGTCTACATGCGGTTGGATAATGACATCTACGATGCCACCTCGCCCCTTGAACTGTTCCGTGCCAACGAAAAGATAAACGCCCAGAAACGCAGGCGTCTGGCAAATGAAATCGTTCGACTAAGGCTCGTTCCAGAATGGGCAAGCGGAAAAGACATAAAGACTATCGTCCGTGACGTCTTACTGGCACTGGTCGAGCAAAGCAAACTCATTGTATATGAGCAGCCTTTGCAACTACCCGAAGAACTTGCACGACAAGAGGGAACACTCCTGGAGAAGGTCTCCGACGAGATCGCCCAGCTCTTGGCGCTGGGTAAGGTTGACATCGCAACTGAAATGACAACAACGTTTATTGGCGACAAACGAGTGCTGGCAGACATAAAGCTCTTAGCAGAGTCCGGCTACGGCGAGGACAACTTCGGCAACAACATCCCCCTGCTGGAGAAACTCGCCTATCTACGCCGCTGAGCCAGATGAAGTGTCTCGATCTTTAGGTTAAACTAATGCCATATATAAAGATTATCGAGGAACTGTCATACCGAGCTTGCCAAGGTATCGGCCACCGTACTTTTATCATACCAAGCACAGCCGATGCATTCGGTCAAGGAACGAAAACGCTCTTGCAATTCGAAGGCCGTATCAATAGTTCGCCTTCGGCAAACTCTAAGCGACAATTATTTCACTGAGCACAGAACGACAACCCATTTCACAATCCAAATAGAAAGGACTGAAAAAATGGCAAAAGGAATTGTTTTTTACCATTCAAGGAGCGGTAACACGAAAGAGATGGCAGAAATTATTGCCAAGGCGATGAACAACGCAGGCTTGAAAACTGAATGCAAATCGGTTGAGAAGGTAAAAGCTGATGATTTGCCTGGCTATGATGCGATCGTCATCGGTTCACCGACCTACTACGGCCAGATGGCAGGTCCTATAAAACAATTGATAGATGAGCTGGTAAGCAGACACGGTGACCTCGACGGTAAAGTCGGCGGGGCATTTACCAGTTCTGGCAATATCGGTGGTGGCAACGAAACGACAATTATGGGCATTATCGAGGGTATGCTCATTGCTGGTATGATCGTCCAAGGCGACCCCCAGGGAGACCACTATGGCCCTGTATCCATCGGCAAGCCGGATGAAAGGGTCCGCCTGCAATGCCAGCGGCGAGGCCAGAGAATCACGGAATTGACCTTGAAAATTGCCCGCTAAAAGCCGTGCACCAAACAAAATAACTGTTTTTTTGGCAAAAAAAGCAATTTTCTTTGACAAAGCATGTGCTGCTCGGTAGTTTCTTAGCGATTTTAATCCACAAAGTGGAGGTCTATTTTTATGCAAGAGTACGAAGATCTTAAAGTGCTGGTGTCTGAAATCGAGGCTGACATCGACAAAGCTGAAGGCGGAAACAAAGCAGCAGGTACGCGCGTTCGAAAGCAAATGCAGAGTATCAAGCAGGCTGCCCAGAACGTCCGCAGCCGCATTCTCGAAATCAGGTCGACCCAGCCATAACCAACACAGGTACTCTTAATAACCTGGTTTTCCGCTGTGTACGTTCCTGTTGGGTCTTGCCGGGCCAGTTGGCCTATCGAGACTAGCGTTCGCATATTCCTGCAAATGCGCTGGGCGTACCTGTACTGAGGTTGCCTATGCCCCCGCCATTACTGTTTGACCTGTCAAAGATTGACCTTAACCGTGAACCAGTCTTCGACAAGGCGGAAGTCTGCAAAGTAAATCCACAGCGATTTGAGATGCAGCATCTCGATGGCATCCTCTGGTACGACAAAGAAAAGGCCCATATCTTGGGCTATAAGGATGTAACGGATAAGGAGTTCTGGATTCGTGGCCACATTCCAGGTCGGCCGCTGATGCCGGCAGTCATAATGATCGAGGCGGCAGCTCAGCTAATCAGCTTCTTTGCGAAGAAGATTTACGCAGAGCACGGATTCGTCGGCTTCGGCGGAATAGACTCAGCAAGATTTCGCTCTGCAGTCGAGCCTGGAAACAGATTGTATCTGCTCGGCCATATCGCAAAATTCCAGAGTCGAAAGTACACCTGCAACGTACAGGGGGTTGTCAACGGCAATCTTGTATTCGAAGCGGTTATTGCGGGGATCCGAATTTAACCACCTCAGCCCGAAAATGACCGCGATGTCATAACCTGTTTAGAAGCCCCGCCAAATTTTTCGCCCATAGCTACCTAACCGAAGCATCCCGGACAAATCCCTTCTAAAAGAAACCTGCTACCTTCCAATATAGGCATCTGCTTCACCATTGCAGAATAGCCCCAAGGGGATTTATCCGCCGTAGGCGGACCCTGTGCCGGGATACAGTTGTTTGAGGAACTCTCTTCCCTGGCCACTTTTCAAAAACTTTTCCCTTTTTCGCGCAGAGCTATAATCAGGAAATTCTTCGGTATGTAGAAGATTGAACCGGCCGATGACCTGCGCGCTTTTAGTGCGTCCCGACCTATGCTCGGCTAATCGCCGGCCTAAGTTGTTGGTTATGCCGACGTAACGCTTGTTTGCTCCCTGCAATACGTAAACAATCACCATAAAAAGATGGTAAGAAGTATCATTAATCGAATAGCCCCAAGGGGATTCGAACCCCTGTTGCCGGGTTGAAAACCCGGTGTCCTAGTCCTGCCTAGACGATGGGGCCTACCAAACTTACTCCATACTAATTGCCTCTTCAGGACATTCGTCAACACAGACCCCGCAATCAACACAGGCCTCAATATCAACTACAGCTTTACCGTCAACCATGTTTATGGCCTCGCTGGGGCACTCGTCAACACACGTTTCACAACCACTGCACTTCTCAGCATCCACCTTAGCTGGCATTTGAACTACCCTTTCAAAGACAACCTTATAAATTCTATACGCGAAAAATCGAATGTTACAAAATTGTAGCCGTAATACAACAAAAATCTGGCACATTCCCATCGGGATACAATCGCCCTGCTGAATATGCCCCAACGCCAGCATAGAACATATGTTGGACACAAATGGGATGACTCAGCAAACAACACTACTACCGGCACGATGCCGCTAAAGCCATTGAACTACTACTGGTGTCATTCGCTGAAGTATGTAGTCATACTTGCCCCGTCATTCCGGCCTTGATCCGGAATCTCATACCTCCCAAGCCGCTCAGTACGCTTCCCCCATAACATACGACGCAATATGCCTCACGAAATACTCACGACGAGTCACCAGCCACAAGCCATGAGCGACGGAGAATTTCCCTTGCCTTTTGCGACAACACCGACCATGATAACACAAAGCGTGCTTAGCATTTTTGAACCGATCCGGAGAACCGCATGGGCTCCAAGATAGTCGCTACGCAGCTAATGTAGGAATACGGGATGAATCCCCATTCCGGATGTGGTTACGGACAAGCTTGGCATAGATGGAAGTACTCAGAATGAGTCCTGTTCCGAGTAGCCCGAAGATATATCACATCACCCACGTGGAGAATCTGTATAGGATCGTTCAACGCGGGTACCTGTTGTCAGACGCCCGGTGCCGTGCGGAGGGCATTGGAACTCCTCCTGTTGGCGTGCGCAAAATCAAACGCAGGAGACTTGAGGAGATTGAGGTGAACTGCTATTCTGGCACCATGGTGGGTGATTATGTGCCGTTCTACTTTTGCCCTCGGTCTATCATGCTCTATCTGTTGCACATGGGCAATCACCCTGATCTGGATTACCATGAGGGACAAGGGCCTATCGTGCACCTACAAGCAGACCTTCGCCGGTCGGTGGAATGGGCTGAGCATAACAATCAGAAGTGGACCTTCACGGATTGTAATGCCGGGTCCTACCTTACATCTTTCTATAATTCCCTCGGTCAACTCAACGAGGTAAACTGGGAGGCGGTGTCCGCCACCAGTTGGTCCGACACTTTAATCAAGGAAGGCAAACAGGCTGAGTTCCTTATGTTCGATTCATTTCCATGGAAATTAGTGGATAAAATTGGGGCTGTCAATAATAGAACACTCGACCGCATTAATCATATACTTAAAAAATCAGACCATAAACCCTTGGCAAAACTTGAGAGAAATTGGTATTATTAAGGAAGTTCTGGGGACTTACAAATGATTGAACAGACATGTGGGGACATTTTGAAGTCAGATACGGAGGCTTTGGTGAATACTGTCAACTGCGTAGGGATTATGGGCCGCGGTATTGCCCTGCAGTTCAAGAGAGCCTTCCCTGACAACTTCAAGGCATACAAGCGCATATGCGATCGGAAACAATTGCATCCGGGGCACGTCTTTACATTCGATCTAGGGCGTTTGGAATCCCCTATGTACGTAATCAACTTTCCTACTAAGCGGCATTGGAAAGGGAAGAGCAAGTTGGAGGATATCCGGGCTGGGCTGAAAGCTTTGGTGCAAGAAATTCGGGTCCGTGGTATTCATTCGGTGGCCATACCTCCGTTGGGTTGCGGGCTCGGGGGTCTGGAT
>Ga0315555_1001222_pt1 | contig 18536 bp, 21 predicted proteins | sample SalMarSW160380MG_FD_202113 | JGI IMG/M metagenome (GOLD analysis project Ga0315555, IMG submission 202113) | Salt marsh sediment microbial communities from the Plum Island Ecosystem LTER, Massachusetts, United States - Salt Marsh Sediment SW1603-80 ... | reverse complement strand
CGTGTAGAATTGCAATCCCTTCGGGGATAAGGCGAGAGCCTTGGCTACGGAGCAGAAACGAAACGTCCACTCGGCGCATATCGATGATGCATGTTAAGTTGCTGAGTTTGCTGGGTGCGAAACGGTGAAACGGCCGTCCTGCAAGTGGAAAGGGCAAACAGACGCCGATGAGGAATCTACCTGAAAGGCGCGGGTAGCCCGATTAGCCGAATGCCACAAAAAACAAAAGGCGGGTTACAACCAACACACCAGCCCAATCCAACCGCACAAGAAGCCACAAAACTCATAGAAGCAGGATTCCAATACGTCACAACAATCGAAGGAATATAACTCTTCAAAAAACGCAAATGATTATTGTTTCGAAAAAAGGCAAAAGCGCGCGCGCAAATAACCCTTTCTTTTCTAAAAGGTGCTGCGTGCTGCTTAACTGAAAAACCATATAAGTTGTAAGTGAGTATAGAAAATTGGGGAAGAATATGGGAGAAAAATGTCAGTGCGGAGCATACGCAAACGTTTTTGAGAATGGAAAGGCACAATGCACTTCTTGTTATCTCAAGGAACATGGAAGAAAGAGAAAGCCTTAATTTTCAGAGTTAAGTAATACGCGCGCGACTAATAACTTAAAACCCATAGAATAACTTTAAAACGCGGAGAAGATAATTGTAATCTGGTTGTTGAGTATGGTTCGGTGTATATGCGGAGCAGATAACATGGAGCAGAAATACTGCACGGATTGTGGCACGCAATTACTGTACGATTGCGAAAAATGTAAGAAACCTGTAAACATAACGGAGAAATTCTGTGGAGCCTGCGGGACTAAGAACCCTCATTATAATGCTAAGACATATAGCACGCACCCGCGATAAGCAGATTCTTTCTCTTTAAATTATTGCGACTCAAATAGCGCGCTATTTTTTGAGGCCCTTCGAAAATTATTAAAGCACTGTTAGGCATACCATTCTTCTGGGAACATAAATGCCGAAAAAAGAAAAACCATTAACTAAAAAAGAACGAGACGCGAAAAGAAAGAAACATAAGGAAAAGCAAAACCCAGACTCATTAAGTCCCAAGAACCAACTTTGCTTAACTCTTTTTCTCTTTTGACCATAACGTTTTGGCTTCTTTAGTGAAATGAAAGGAAGCGGCGTCAGTTTTGGATATTATTGACTTCCTCAACGAAAAGTGTTTTAGTTTGAATGTCTATCGTTAATTTGTAGCTGATGTTTATGCCGAGTGTAGCGAAACGTAAACAAAAAAACACTCAAAAAGCACAACAGAAAAAAAAGGAACGAGAAAAAGAAGCAAAAAAGAAACTGGCGAGACAGCAACTTCCCACTAAGGGCAAGAAACGTTAAAGCACACTAACACAGAGGACTTGAAACAAGTCTCAGCGCGCGCCATAAAGTTAAGGCTCGGCGTCGCTTGCGCTCCGCCTCGCACGTTCCAGACGAAGCCGCAAAAAAGCGGGATATTTCGATGATAACTCTCATTTTAGTTTTGCCTATAGTATGTTCATGCACCTCGGCGCCGTGCATACCAAAAAAATAAGTTGTTGACCAATTAATATAGAACAGGTGCTAGCATGTTGTACGGCGAAACAGAGGTATTTCTTTCTGACAAGGCGTTTTTAGGCATAATCCTTTCCGCTGTGGAAGTATATAGAAACGAGTGCCACGGCGCTATTCTTGGCTTCAAAACTCATGGCCGCATCGTCGTTGAATATGCTATTCCCTTTCAATGCGCAAAAAGAAAACCGAACGAGGTGGTTCCAAACTGGAGAAGAGAATTAAAAGTAACTGAAATCCTCCCAAATTTGATTCATCTTGAGAAACTCGGCTATTTTCACTCTCATCCACAATGGGGTCAGTCGATAGGTTTGCCAAAACTGAGCGATGCAGATAAAGACGCATTGGCAGAAGGAGATTTGGAAATTGTTGTTGCAATCAACGATGCAGATAGAAAGTCGAGTTGGAAAGAATTGAGTTCTGGGTTGTCAGGAACGATTGGAAAATACAGAATTACGATTACTGGTTTCTACAAACGGTCCTCGGACAGTCGGATAAAGGAATACCGCGTAATTTGTCCATACGCTGTTGGATTTCATTACGCATTAAGAGAATAAGCGCGCGCTGAGATTTAAATTAGATTAAAGTGTTGCCTAAGGCAAATTAGCATTTTTAAAATAAAGAGTCACAATTCACAAATGATTTATTAAAAAAGTAACAACGAGACAGCAGAGCAATGAAAAATGCAGAAATCCAAGCTCGAACTCTACGAAGAAATCCTCTCAGCGTTAGTCGACCAAAACCTCAGCGTTGACAACATTGCATTCCTATTCAACATAGACTTCGCAACCGCTACAGAGCTATTAGACTTTCTAGAAAAAAATCGACTCGTCGAAAACAACCACAGCTACATAAAAGTACTCTATTCTCTGACAGCAAGAGGCGAAGCAGTACTTTTATCGCTCACCAAAACCAAACGCTTAAACAAGCTGAAAGAATCAATGAAAACCACCAAAGAAACTAAACACACGATCTCGACTCCCGCAGAATAGGGCGAAAGAGCCCGACCAAACGCTTTCACTAAGACCGAAGAATACACTACAGAATAACAATTGAGAAACTTGAAAATGCAAAGATCACATAACTTACTGGTTTAGGACTTTTCCATCTTGTTGCTGCTTAGTTTTCAAGATCAGCGGAAACTTGAAGTGAATCTTTCGATTGTACACAGCCGTTACTATTTCAAGTATGGCCAATGCAGCGATTGAATAAAGCGGAATCCAATCATACAGAAATATTTGTGAGACCACCGAGGCATGAACTTGTGTCTCTAATAATGCAAAGACTACACCGTAATAGAAGAAGAATGGCAGATTTGTAGCCGCAAGAAAAGCAGCGGATCCCGCAATGAACTTCCTTATGGCTTGTCTGTTATACCATAGTAGCAGTGGCAACGCAAAAAGTGAAGCCCTTGGGTCAAATGAACCGAATATGAACAACAACGCTGATAGCCATGGTTTTTTGGCGAACCCAAAATATAAAGCGCCTACCAGAAGGGTGTTTTGGAGAATGTGGGCATTTGCTAAGACATACCCACAGTAATAACATGGCGAGATGGTCTGGACATGCAGACTAAAAATACGCCAGTGAAGAAAGTCAGTGAGACCGTAACCTCCTGAAGGTGAAAAAATCAGCGGAAAAAGCAGTGGATTAACCACAACAATCTCTGCAACTATAGAGGCGGGAATGAGAGGTTTATTTTCAATAAGCTTGTAGACAAAGAAAGCTAGAGCCAGAATTGAAAGAAATTGCATAGTGTCAAAGGCGTTAAGTGCGTTTTGGTAGCTTAATGTTAGAAATGGCACAATCAGTATCAGAAAGGAAGGAATATACCTGAAAGGTTGCGGCTGCCCAAGAAGCTGATAATCGCCAGGCTGAACGCCTTCAGAATAAACTGCTGTCGGATTATGGAACAGTCGCCATGCCGCAATGTAATATGCTGAAAAGTCTCTCGCAAGGGTGGCTGATTGTGGCTCAAACGTTTGAGGATACGCATAGCAAAAAATCTGGAAGTTTATCACTACTGATAGCAGGATAACTAAGATGATTGCAGTTTTTTTGTTGAGAGGTAGCTTCATTGACTTCCTCCATGATTGCATCGAAGCTAATGGTACAGTAACTCATTTTCCTAATAATTTATCTTTTGCGCTAAAAGTCTAAAAGCCTCAGTTTTTCTAAAAACAATCGTTTTCATTAGCCCTAAGTCGCTAGACTCTAAGAGTAGTCGGATAACGCTTGTTGATTAGTAGAAAGCTTTAATTACCGATTAATTTCTGTTTCATTTTAACGCATATTAAGGAGAAAAGTTGAATGCCTACTTGTCTACATTGCGATGCCACAATTCCCGATGGGACAGTTTATTGTAGCAACTGTGGAGCCGCTCAACCTCAAGCGACTTCACACGGCTCGCCTACTTCGCCAAACGAGTCCAATAGCGGCGACATGTCTACGCGATTGGAAAAAGCGATGAGGCGGGCTGAACTACTTGGTTATGCGGTAGCGGGTCTCGGGGTAGCTATCCTTGCTGTTATAATAGGAATAGCGTTCTTGTAAGATGAAGGAAATGAAAAAATAGCCAAAAGGGGGGTGGGGAAAGAAGTGGATAGCACTCTTGAACAAACAGTTAAAAGAATTGAGCGATTAAATAGAATCCTTACTGTAGCAGTTGTCGTCGAGGCTTTTGTTCTCGTGATTCTTGTGTAGATTTAAACATTCATTCTTCATCCTTATCAATCGTATGACGGGGCTCGACCAGCCGTTCCATTGTTTATAATGTTGAGCGGCGCGTTGCTGCTTCAACCAGTCAAGCTCGGAGAGCCTCTGCGTGTTTTCTTCAAGAAGCGGCTAAACAGAATAGCGTTACCTTTCCTGTTCTGGGGCGCAGCCTATTTTGCATGGCGCTTCTTCGTCTACGGCGAAACCCTCTCAGCCAATTCCATCCTGCAGGGCGTGTTAAATGGACCCTACACTCCTTTTTGGTTTTTCTACTTGCTCATTGGTCTCTACCTGATTACGCCGGTGTTGCGTGTGTTGGTGGCTTATATTGACCGGAAGACTTTCCAGTTCTTTTTGATACTGTGGTTTTTGGGCACGGCTATTGTGCCTCTTATGGGCTTGTTTGGAGCGTACAGTCTGAACAGCAACGTTTTAATAGTGACGGGATGGGTGGGCTACTATCTTCTAGGCGCGTACTGCCTAAAAGTACGCGTGAGTTCCAAGGTCCTATACACTTTGCTGATTTTGGGGTTGACGTGGACAATTATCGGCACCTACCTTGTAGTTGGCACCATTGGGGAAAGGTTCAGCCAGTTCTTCCACGATGGCTACAGTTTCAGCATGATTGGGGCTTCAGCCGCATTGTTCCTACTCTTAGCAGCCGTCCCGTCTAACATGTTGGAAGAACGTTTTCCCCGCGGTAGCCGTGTGCTACGCCTGATAGGCCAGAACACCATACCCATATATCTGTTTCATGTGATGGTGTTAGAAGCACTCCAAAAAGGTTTCTTCGGTTTCCAGATAAGCCTAGCAACGATGAACCCAGTTCTTGAAGTTCCGCTGCTTACAGTTGTGACATTGTTCATTTGCCTTGGAGTAATATACCCTCTGAAAAAGATACCCCTCGTGAAGAGACTAATTGGCTGAAAATCAGCAATTGCCCTTTTTGACTTTTCTTGTATATTACTTTAAAAAACTGGAAGAAGTGCCGAAGAGAACCAATATATCTGGCTAGCTTTGAATATAATACTATGATCAAACAAGCAAAATCAGCGGATTTGCAAGAAGCAGTTAAAAAAGCAAAACGGGGAAAGGTTAGTGGTTGGATAGAGTTCATTTTCGGATCAGTTTTAATCAGTATTGGCTTTAATTTCTTTGTCGCTTCGATATCGTATTGGCTGATTTTCGGGGGTTTAGTTTTAGCCATTTTTGGTCTTTATTCAATAACTACTAACGTTAGAAAAGAATCATTATTAATGAAAGACCTGCGTTCAACGCCGAAAAGAGCCCTTATATGCCCTTCATGCGGAAGAAAAATACTGCAAGAAAATTTTGATTACTGTCCTTTTTGCGGGCACGCACTCAAATCTTAGATTGCACAGTCATATCCGAACAGGTCATTTTCTTTAAATAGGGGGCTATAGTCTTTTCCGAGCAGCTAGGAGAAAGCGAAAAAATGCACTTGGAACAGATGAAAAAAGAAATCGAATCCCTCGTCATACAGAAAGGCTTCTACAACAAGCCTGAAGACATCCCCAAAAAACTCCTCTTCGCCTTCATCGAACTCGGCGAAGCAAGCGACGCCTGGAAAAAAGGCGAAACAGAAGAAAAAATCGCCGAAGAACTCATCGACGTCATCTTCTACATCTTAGACACAAGCCGCCTCGCCTGCCCCACCATAAACATGGACGACATGTTCAAAAAGAAACTTGCCAAAAACCGCAACAGACCACACCAGTACGGCGAAGGACACCGAAAAAAGTAACCCCGCTTCACTTTTATCCACGTTCACACATACTATGCCTTGCCGGAAAACAAAATGAACTTCAACTACCCAACTGCCGTGCACTTCCAATGCACAAAATGCGGAATATGCTGCGGCGACACAAAACAAAAAACCAGACACATCCTCCTTCTGAAGACAGAAGCGGAACAAATCGCCACAACAACCTCGCAGCCATCCTCACAGTTCACAATAAAAATCAAAGACAAAGCACCTTACAACTACGAAATAAAAAAAACAAAAGAAGGAAAATGCATCTTCCTAAAAAACAACCGCTGCACCATCTACTCCGTAAGACCGCTGATCTGCAGATGCTACCCATTCGAACTCAAAACTGCCCACAGCGGAAAACACACGTTCCTTTACACGCCTGAATGCCCAGGCATAAACAAAGGCCCCATGCTAAGCAAAAACTATTTTAGAAAACTGCTTCGACTAGCACGCGCACAGATCGCAGACCCGAAGAGAGCAAACTGATTTAGTAGGTTGTAACCGGAAGACCAGGCTGATCTCTATAGCTTCGGTGGCTATTTTTAGGCATGCTGGATATTATCGGCCGCTTTTGATTGTACTTGCATCCACACTCGCATTCGAAGCCAGAAATTTTGCCGCCTCTGCGTGAAATGGGACGCCATTTGTTACTGGAGCATTTGGCGGTTTTCTTGTGGATTTTCCATAGTGTTTTTGCGTCATCAAACGTGATTGGCACATTACGCTTAGCTGACGTTAAATACCACACGGCGTATCCTGCAAGAGAGGCCCAGATTGCGGCTAGGAGGATGAGTGGTGTATCTATCATTTTTTTCACTTTGTGTATTTTTGTTCTACAGCCATACAATATGTCTAAATATAGACATATTACGTAAATGGAATATTACATCTTACGATATAAACTTTACTGTCCGTTCCGACCACGAACAACAACCCTACAACTGCTGCAACACATCAGCTTTTTCCAACACGTAGCCACAATAATGACACTTCAACCACAGAGGCTCCTCGCTCTGAACGTAGAACCTAGATGCAACAGGCTCGTTGCTGTTGCTTATGCACGCAGGATTCACACACTTTATAATGCCTTCTATCACTCTCGGCAACTTGACCTCCAACTTCTCCACAACATTATAATCACGAATAATGTTGATAGAAGCATGAGGCGCCACCAATGCGATTCGGTTAACTTCCTGCGCGTTAAGCGCACGACCCTCAATTTTCACGATGTCCTTCACCCTGAAGCGCTTGCTCGGAACGTTGATGGCAATGGTCATCACCCTCTTTTCGCGCCCTGTTATCCCCAAAATTTTAACAACGTCCAAGGCGTATCCGCCGCTTATGTGGTCAATAACAGTGCCATCCTTAATTTTTGACACTCGCAATTCTTTGTCGCTCATTCCAAAACTCTCCGTTAAGAGCCTATGCACTATGTAATAAATAAAAATTTTAGCAAAAACGTGGCGATGTCTCCCGCGCAACCTCCCTTTTTCTCTTTTTGAAAGTAGAGCCAAGTATTAAAATTCCAGGAGCTGAGCTTAAAAACCGAACGATTTTTGCGCGGCTCAGTATTTGGTTGGTCTGGAATGAATTTTTTGGAATAAGAATTAAATATCTCCTTTTTTCGAATATGTACCGAGAGGGCAGTTCTGAAAAATAGGCGTGTATATCTTAGGGCTAATTAAACTCTTGGTAGCGCGCGCGCTAGCGTTGAAGTATTTGTCCCCCATGATATGGTCAAGTAATGTAACCTTAACTTCAGCAAAACTCTAATATGTGCACTTGCTAAGATAGACAACCTGTCGTGTTGAGACAATTGATGGTGAATTACAAAAAAATTAGCTCCCTTCCCGTATTTTTGTTTGTTTCATTACAAGTTTCCATAAGAGTAAAAGGCAAGGAACGTTTTAAGTTGAAACATTGGCGGATACTCAAGATTGTGAAATGCTATATAGTAATTGCGATTATAGCAGTTATGCTGATTTCTATTTTTGGATTTTTGTCCGAAAAAAGCGTTACCCATCCAAATGTGATTTCGAAAAAAACCGATGATTCAACAAGCTCAGAACAGGCAAATGCAACTGAGCCTCAAGCACCAAAAGAAGAATCTATAACAGATTCTTTGATTAGTATTATTCAACCTGTTATGTCAACTTTTTTTCCGAAGAAGCCTAGCTTAATAAAGTCTGCTCAATCTATCAACAGTAGTGTTTGGATGCAGGTGGCGGCAAATGCATGGGCATTCTATAGTCTCGATGTAGGTGTTGATTCTGTTACTGGGCTTCCATACGCCGCGAGTTTAGATTTTCGCGGTTTTACTGATTGGGATTTAGGTTCTTACATCCAAGCTATAATTGATGCGCAAGAAATAGGATTGATTGATATTAATGGAGACTTGGGATCTTATGTCAGATTCAATGCGGTGCTAAATTTCTTGGAAACTAGGCCGCTTAACGCATATAATTATCCGTTTCAATTCTATGATGCAACAACTGGAGATATGTATTATCCGCGCGCGCGCGACGATTCTACAAATATCGTTGATGTAGTTGACATAGGAAGACTATTTGTTGCTCTCAACAATCTTAGAAATCTCAACAATGCTTTTGCGCCGCGTATAAATAGATTTGTTCTTAATGGAAGATCCAATTATACTGCTTTGGTACCTATCATTTTAAATTCTGCCAATTCAAATAGTATTTATGCTTACTATATTGCTAGCGGGTTTGCAAGTTTTTGGCCTCAACAACTTGGAGCTGTTCCTAGTACTATACTAAATAACATTCTTAACTCTCAAAATATAACGACCTATGGGGTTTCTTTGCCTACTGCTTCAATTTGTAATGAGCCTCTGCTTAGCGCAGTTTTTGAACTTGATAATAGCGATAGCCCTAGATTAATGGATTTAATGACTCAGGTATATCTTGCTTGTGAAGCATATTATAATTCAACTGGTCGATTTATGGCTCCGAGTGAAGGAAGCAATGGTGGGGCTTGGCTGTATGAATGGGTAGTTGCACCTAATGGTGAGCCATGGATTATAACGAACGCATCGGGAACCGTTTATTATACTACTCCCTCCATTGTTTATAATAAAGTTGCCTTCAGTTACTTGGCTCTTTACAATACAAGTTTTGCTCGAAATATGGTTGTCTGGCTTGAGGACGCCCTTCCTAATCCTATAAATGGTTACTATGAGGGTATAGATAATCACGGAAATACAAATCCATACCTTAGCAATATTGCTAACACTTTAATCTTAGAAGCCGCACGATACGCATTGCAGAAAGTTTAATTTCTTCTGAGTGATTAATTTTTAGTGAATTTCAATCTAATCTGACTTTGCACTCTTATTGTTCCCTTTCTTACGTTTTTTGGTCGATGTGAGGTATCTCGGTTCGTTTTAGGGATTTCCCATGTATCACGCGCGCGCTAACCATTAACGAAACACTGAAACATGGCACACCGCGACAGTTTAAAGTAAACTCTCAGCTTATCGCCATGCTTAACGCCTTGCCCAAAAAATCTGAAAACTACATATTCCACGAAAACCCAACACACAGCCCTAGTGCATTTTGCCTATTCTTTCCGTAGAACGCGAAAGCGATTAGCCGTTAAAATGCAGAATCCAAACTTAGACCGCATAACCTTCCACACTTTCCGTCACTGGTACGCAACCATGTTATTCCATAAAACAAAGAACGTACCGTTTGTGCAAGAACGCCTAGGCCACAAATCAATCTTAACGACTACAATCTACACACACCTGATAAACTTTGAAGCGGACAGCTATCACTCAGCCACAGCCGAAACCTTAGAAGAAGCAAAGAAACTAGTAGAAGCAGGGTTCGAGTACGTCACTAACATAGAAGGCGTTAAACTATTCAGAAAACCAAAGTGATATAAAATGTTAGAAACGCCATGCAAAATAAAAATTTTACACGAAGCGTTTGATTTTTTGACCGCGCAAATATTTGTTGCTTGCTATCCGGTTCCCACGACGATTATATCGAAGCTAAAGCTGGTTATTCCCGTAATGTTTGCGCTAACGCTTAGAGTCAATGTAACTTGGAGATTTTTGTCCGCCTCGATTATTTGACCATTGTAGTTCCAACTCAAAGTCAGGTAGGTGGCAGCTGCTGACGGATTCCAATTCGATGTAGACTCACTCAAAGTCACAGCGGAATTTCCCTCATTGTGAAGATATATTGAAAAGCTTTTTTGGCCACCTGGTTCTAATAGTCCCCAATTGATCCCGTTCACTCTGTTTGTTAAGTTTGCATCCCAATAAGCTTCAATGTCGATGGTCTTCAAACTTCCAACGTTGGAGATTGTTTCGGTTGTTGGGTAATTTGGCGCAGGTTGGCTGGGGACCGTGCTGTTTGCTTGAGGATTTGGCACAACTTGATTTGGCACAACTTGATTTGGCACAACTTGATTTGGTTTCTCGCTAATTGTCGGGTAATTTGGCGTAAGCTGGGTTAGCATTAACCCGCATAGAAGTGCAGACAGAAGCACCACAAGGACTATTACAAAAATGAGTCTTACAATTCTTCCCCGTTTTGAGACTAAGCCAAAGAGTTTTTCAATCAGCCGTTTCAGCGAAAACTTTTTCTCCACTTTATTTGCCTCTCTACGACTTATGCCTCACTTGCTTTAAGATATGGAAATCTTTTTAAGCTTTTTGAGAAGCGTACTTCAGCAATTTGCAAAATCTGGCAAAAGGCGTTTTAAGCAAAGGTTTGAGAAGTTGAATTAACCGAGTTAGTGGCGTAGCTCTATTACGGTTGTTCCTGCGAACTTGTCAAAGTATCGAATAAATTCAGCGTTTTTCAGTTGTTGCTGCGGATAAGATCAGCAATGTCATGCATCTCAGACGCCAGTTGATGCATTACTCCTGAGATCATCCCGAAGAACAGTAATAGCAGCTTAAGGATAAGAATGACTATGATGGTGCTAAATTCGTTTGAAAAGGATATGTCTATTGGCAAAAAAAACGTGTATTGAAAGATGGATAAAAAAACCAAAAGTGCACCCATAGCAACGCCAATCCAAATTAGATCATGGAGAAGACCTCGGTATTCTGCAAGTTCATTATCTAAGGCAGTCCTATAAAATTGCCACCTATGATCGTCCTCGCTGAATTGTGAAGTATCCACTTTTCTTCGGTTTTTTCTTAGACGGCCACGAAGCAACAACAAATGTGCTGATGTCCCGGAAACTATGGCGAAAGCAATCGCCCATATCCAATGGAGAGGACGTTGAATCGATATTGGATAATTGAAGTAGCTGTAAATGGTGAAAATTCCGAGGTAAATCAGAATAATCGTCAAGTTTCCGTAGCCTTGTTTTCCATCCAATTTTGGATGGCGAAAAGCAAAAATTACGCATAATACTAACGCAAATGTAATTATTCCCAAATTAGCTATCTCCAACGGGGAATAAGGGTTTTGACTTTGAGTCGCCCATTCGAAAGCTTGGATGGCAAATTGGTCAAATAGTCTCTTGGCTATATCCACTTCGAGAACATAACTGGTGAACTGGATAATCATCGACAATGCAGCGAACAATGAGATAGAAACTGCATAATAGTTTTCACTTGTTTTTGCCATATGTGACTACTTCTGAATAGTTCTTAATAAAACTTACATGAGTAACGGTCATCAAACAAGAAGAGTGGCCAAGAGGTTAATTAATCGAGTTGGTGGCGTAAGTCTATAACGGTGGTGCCTGCGAACTTGTCAAAGTATCGAATAAATTCAGCGTTTTTCAGTTGCAATCCAACTATAATGTCGACAGGCAGCAAGAATGCTTTGCCGAAGTTTCTTATAGCAGCATGATCGTAAGATATTTTTTTACCGTCTGTTCTTACAACCTTCAAGCCTAGTAGGCGTTTACCGAGACTTTGACCGTTGAAACCTTCTAGCAACGTGGAGTAAACCCAAAGCAGACCGAGGGTTATAAATAGAACAGCGCTTAGTTCTGCGCTTAACAAGTTAGTTGTTAAGATGTAAACGAATTGGGGAAACATGATTACCACAGTAATCAATAGTATGAGCGCGAGGTCAACAAGATATGCAAGAGTTCTCATTTCGAAAGAGGCAAGAGGGAGATATGATGCCTTTTTGGAAACGTCAGCAACTTCTGCCCAAGATTCCACATCCATGATTACTCTCACAGCGTTTTCGCCTGCATTGCTCAGCTTGTACTTGCCAGCTTTTGTCTGCTCCATAAAAGACGAAAGAGCGCGAAGATGAAAGCTAAGTTTGCCAGTGTCCACTTTCACTTTGTTCAGTAAGTCTGTGAAAGAGCATTCACCTTTTTCGCTTAGGGTCAGAAGTATTTCTCTTCGCAGAGGATGCGCTAGCACAGAAAGAATTTTCGATACGCTTTCTTGATCGACAGCCATCTTCAAAACCTAGTTTGTCCACGTACGGAAGTTAGGTGCTCACAGTGTGAAACTGAGACATAGGGATTAAGAAAACAAACTTGCATATAAGCTGCACTCCAAAGAGGCATATTTACGAACGAAGCTGCGGTTCAAGTTTTTCGCATGGTAAAAAGCAAGATTTGAGGACAAAAGAGGACAGAAAAGCAACTGTAAACAAACACAAATTTGTTCAAAAGAGCAAAGAGCATGAAGTTAGGGTTTAGAAAACTTGCAATGGTGTGACTGGAAAAGGCAGAGCGGTTGCGTTTTAGTGTTTGGTGGCGTCTAGAATTATGTAGAGTACGTTGTTTCCGCGTAGCAGAACGTTACCATAGTTTGTGATCAGCTGCTCTTCCTTGCATTCAGTTGCTCCTTCCAGGAGTATGTTCATGTGTCCATCGCATTTAATCATCTTTCCTTTGTATTCGCAGCCATTTTTGAGGATGACTTCGATGTTCCCGTGCAACTGTTTAATGAGGACGTTCAGCGGTTTTTTGCTTGGTTCCATTATAGCACCGTGTTCCATAGTCGATATATGCATATGCAAAACCCATCACATATAAAAGTTTTATGAAAGAGAAACTGAAAAACAGCAAAAATTTGTTGCGGCAGCTTTGGTCTCTAGCGCGCGGAAAAGACTATAGCCCCCTTTTATATAGTTTTTAACATGGTTTTGGGCTGTTGCTGCGCCAATACGGGTAGACTCCCTCTATAGGTTTCTGCATTGATTGGCTATTAGGCTCCAAATATGCTGGTTTGACGCGGGTTTTTCAGGTTATCTCTGAGCGCTGACTTTTGCCCGTAAAGTGTTTAGATAAGCTGTCAGGCTTTCCACGCATTGGATTTCTTTTCCCACCAAACCTGAAAGCTCACGCCAAAACTTAACGTTAGGCTTTATTTTTGCTCGCTCCAGATTCTGTTTGAGGTGTTTTGTTCCTTCTTTTCCGCGCCTGTCAAAATCCAAAAAGAGAATTACCTCCGACGCGCCCATCTGCTCTATTTCAGAAACGACGCCCAGAAAGGATTTGCCGCCTGTCTTAACTGTTAGCACTGCACCTTCCACGCCTAACACGCGAAGGGCTTCAACGTCTTTTTTTCCCTCCACGATTATGAGCGTTCCCTTTGCCGACTCTTCCACTAGCGCGTTTAGGATCTGGAGAATTTTTTCTTCTCTCTCTTTAAGCCGCGTCGACAAGACGGTTACCTTGTTACCTTAGCTTTCCGCACAGTTTCCAAGCACTCTTTGGCTTCTTTATTGTTTGCAAAGTATCGCCGAACAGGTTCAAGTATCTCAGCGAGTGCTGCCGCGACGCCGTTTTTGAGGTCTTGCGGGTGCAACGTGCCCTGCGCGTAAGCCGCTTCGAGCTCGTTGAAGTTGTGGAATTCTGTGGTGCCGCCGAATTTGGCTGGTCGCTCTATGGTGAACGCGGGTTTTTCTCGGAAGATTATGTGCTTGCAAATGTCCAGCACCGGGTTAAACGCTATTGTCCTTTCGGGGCAGAAGGCTCTCGTCATCTTCTGCTTTATCTCCGCAGGCGTATCATAAATGAATATGCAGGTTTCTGGCTTGCTTTTGGACATTTTCGCTGAAGCCACAGCCTCTTTCTCTCGTCCCTCGGGAATCGGCCACACGCTGGGCTTCTCCAGCCCTTGTAACAGGTGGTGGTGAACGCAAACGGGTTTCCAGTAGCCGATTTTTTCGCCTATTTCTCTGGCGACAACGTTGGCTTTCCGCTGGTCCATGCCTAACTGGCAGATTTTCACCTGCATGTGGAATATGTCGGCGACTTGCATGGGCGTGTACAGAAAATCCGAGACGTAGCGCGCGTCGGTTTCCTTTCTTCCAGCAATCTCCAAGGTTCGCCTTGTTCGGGCTACAGTCAGGTTTTTGGCGACCGTCACGGTTTTCGCCCAGTAGTCTATGTCATCGTAAAGCTTGTCGGAGTAGATGAACTCCACTTTGTCGGCGGGCACGCCAAGCGCGAGCCATGAGTGGCGGAAAAGGTCAGCCGCTTTCCTGATAAGCAGCAGGTCGCCGCCGAGCTTGTTGTTGAGCCACCCGTGCCACGTGGCTAAGAAGGCTTTGAAGCGCAAGCCCGCCTCAGCGAAGTCCTTCATTTTATAAGCGCAAATCACGCCTGTTCCCAAGTGCACTAAGCCCGAGGGTTCCCAGCCGTTGTAGGCTACAGGATGCTCTTCCGTTTCCAAGAGCTGCCGCAGGTCATCGGGCGTTAGGACCTCTTCTGTTGGCGGTCTGCAGATTAACTCGATTTTCCTTTCTATGTCCAATGTTTACCCAGCTTGCAGTGGTTTTCTAACTTCATATGTAAAGGCTAAACTTAAAAATTTAGTCTGCTAAGCGCTTTCGTTTTGTCGCGGGCTGGATGTTTCCCATGTAACCTAACACTTAACTTCACAGTGGAGCGGTGCGCTCTTCTAAGTTAAGCTCTCTCAGCATGGGATGTTTGTGCCCGCGCCCACCGTGTCCCATGTTTGGGTAAACCCGCCATCACAAGCAGCAAGCTTTGTGGGACTTGCGGTCTTCCGTTGGGTCCGTCGGCATGGATTTGCCAGTGGGATAAGAATATAGGCGCTGGAGAGAAGTTAAACGTTGCTGTCTTGCAATAACGAATTCGGGTTCGGTGGCATCTAGAAATACTTATTAACCATGTGGTGTTACTTAAATGAAAAATAGTAATACTCGTAACTAGTATTCGATGGAAGTGATCGAATGGAAAAAACCAAAGTTTATGCCATCGTGGCAATAGTAATAGTTATAATTGCCGCCGTAGGCGTTGTTTACATCCTCACCCCAAAGGGAGATAATGAAGAACCAGAAACAACCGTCACCGATGCCTTAGGAAGAACAGTGAATATACCCCAACAGATAGACTCCATCTATAGCATAGGCGCGTGCTCCTTAAGGTTGGTGTCCTATTTTGATGCAGTTGACAAAGTCCAAGCGATAGAGACCGCTGGCACCTTCAACACCCGAGACGATCAGACATACTACCTAATCAACAAGGCAAAATTCTCCGCACTGCCACAGGTAGCCACCACACCAGAAGCCATTTTAGCCCTAAACCCAAGCGTCATTATCACCTCTACAGCAGAAGATGCGGCAACTGCAGACACCCTGCAAGACCAAACTAACATCCCAGTGTACGTCATCAACGCCGACCTCGAATTTGGAGAAGATTTCTATACCCAAATAACCTCGTTAGGTACCCTGTTTGGCGAGGAGACCAGAGCCGCTGAACTCAATGAAGGCATCGCCAACATGATCAGTGACATTACTTCTGCATCTACTACCGCCAGCGTCGAGAGCGCGTATGCCTGTGGCATGTTCTATTACGGCGGGGCATCATTTCTGAAAGGGTCGGGCAACTATCTACCCTTCGACTATTCTAATGTCCCCAACGCCATTGAGCCTGCCGCTAACGGTCAACCATACACCATCACACTGGAAACCCTGATCGCCGCCAACCCAGACTACATATTCATAGACAGCATAGGAGTAAGTGGCTGCATCGACACAATTAACGAAGACATAGACGCGAACACCGGATTAGAAGATGTTTCAGCAGTGAAAAACAACAACATCTACTCAACAATGGTCTACAAGTGCTACGGCACCAATTGGGACAACCAACTGGTCAACGTGTACTACGTCGCATCCGTAATGAATGGGGACTTATACTCTTGGACCTTTGAGGACAAAGCAAACGAAATCATACAGCTATTCTATCCAGGAACCACAATGACCTATTCGGACATCGCCACTGGTCAAACCGGCAACGGATGCAGCGCGGTTACGCTGTAATATATTAACAACCCTCTTCCTTTTTTCTGATGGCGGTGAAAAGAATGACTGAAAATCAGGGTTCCAAGGATCATGGTGGACCTGAAGCATTTGACATTTACGAGGACAATGAAGAAGGCAACCAGATCTCAAGGACCTATAAAGGATTCGTAAAACGGAAGCGCCTCTTTCTCATCGTTGGCTTGCTCCTACTGGTTCTTTGTGTAATTATAGCCGCCCAGAATGGACCTATTAACATTTCTTTCTTAGACGTTATTAGATACATTTTTACTTTTGATGTGAACGGAGCAGGAGGCGTCATATGGAACATCCGCTTGGTCAGAATTGTCGGAGCTTTGCTTGCTGGTGCTGGTCTGGCCGTTGCAGGGGTGGTGATGCAGTGTATCCTTCGTAATCCGTTGGCGTCACCTTTCACTTTAGGAATATCTAGCGCCGCAGCTTTTGGTGCTTCCTTCGCCATTATCTTTCTTGGTGCTGGCAGCAGCATGACATCTATTGTCTCCATCAATAATCCCTATGTCACAACTATCTTCGCATTTTTATTCTCCCTGCTGGCGACTGGTGCTATACTGCTCCTTACAAAGGTTACACGAGTCAGCGCCGAGACGATGATACTGGCAGGTGTAGCCATCAGTGTCATGTTCTCTGCGGGGCTATCCTTCATGCAATACATAGCCACCGATTCACAGCTGGGCAATATTATAGCATGGACCTTCGGTGATATGGGTAAAGCCACGTGGTCCTGGAACGCTCTGATTCTCTTGGTGTTTCTCCCCGTGGCTCTTTACTTCTTCTACAAGAGGTGGGATTATAATGCCCTAGACGCCGGAGAGGACACCGCCAAAGGATTGGGTGTCAATACAGAGCGCGAAAGAATCGTGGGCATGATCTTGACTTCTGTTCTATCCGCGTTCATCGTTTCCTTCTTCGGTATCATCGCTTTTATAGGTCTTCTGGGACCGCACATCGCACGAATGATTATAGGCAGCGACCACCGTTACCTCATTCCCCTTTCAATCATTCTTGGAGCTATTATCCTAATCATAGCGGACGGAGTTGGGCAAGTTATCCTTTACCCCTCGGTCATACCCGTGGGCATCATCACCTCGATGCTTGGAGGACCCCTTTTCATCTACCTACTAATCAGGAGATACCGAAAGTGATGTTCTTCGAAGTGAATGACATCGTCTTCTCCTACCGTAGCAGGCGGGTCCTAGACGGCGTGTCGCTTACCGTGAAGGAGGATACTGTCGTCTCCATCCTGGGACCCAACGGGGTCGGAAAGACCACTCTAATCAAATGCATCGGCAAGGTGCTCACGCCAAACGCTGGTTCAGTGTTTATCGAGGGATTAAATCTTCATAAGATGAGCAAGAAGGACATAGCCAAGAACATAGGGTACGTGTCACAAAGGAGCGAGACATCTAGGACTACGGTGTTCGATTCTGTACTGTTGGGTAGGAAACCGCATTTTGAATGGGACATCACCGAGAAGGATATACGGTTGGCAGCAAGAGTGCTCCATCTACTAGGCTTGGATGGGCTGGCACTGAAATATGTCGACGAGATTAGTGGTGGGGAATACCAATTGGTGCAAATAGCAAGAGTCTTGGTCCAACAACCAAAGGTCATCCTTCTCGATGAACCTACAAGCAGTCTTGACCTATCCAACCAACACCTAATCATGCATTTAATCAGAAACATCGTCAAGAAAAACCATATGGCCGCGATCATAATTATTCATGACCTCAACCTAGCCATCCGTCATTCAGACAAGTTCATCCTGATGAAGGATGGAATGGTTTACGCCGCGGGAGGTCACGAGGTCATCACTCCCGAAAACATCAAGGCGGTATACAATATCGATGCATATGTAGAAAGCGTGCGAGGGATACCGATGGTCATCCCCATATGAATGGAGGCAAAAGCATGAACCCGAAAATGGGCAACTCGAAAAAAAAGGATTTCTTCAATGAGAAAGCTGGAATATGGGACGAGATCACCGTTCACAACCTCGAAAAGGTGCAATACATCATCGAGATGCTAGGGATCCATAGCGATGATAGGATACTTGACGTTGGCACTGGGACTGGAATCATGATACCATTCTACGAGAGATATTTAGTGAATGGAAGTGTTGTCGCGGTAGATTATTCGGAGAGGATGATTGAGATAGCCCGCTCGAAATATCCAGAAAAAGAGCATCCCAAGATTTCGTACTTGGTCTCT
>Ga0315555_1001216_pt1 | contig 18590 bp, 19 predicted proteins | sample SalMarSW160380MG_FD_202113 | JGI IMG/M metagenome (GOLD analysis project Ga0315555, IMG submission 202113) | Salt marsh sediment microbial communities from the Plum Island Ecosystem LTER, Massachusetts, United States - Salt Marsh Sediment SW1603-80 ... | reverse complement strand
CTTATAATGTGCAAAACCTTCTTTTATCATAGACGGATCATCTAGATCCGGAACTTTAATACCTTTGGAATGATGCTCAACTGAATTATCACTGGTAGTTTCTAAAACCCATTTGGAGATTCCTGTTTCAGGTTTTATTGCACTTACATTATATAGGCCTGAATAAATAAAAATGATGCCTAATATGCCCAACCCAATAATTGTGAATAATATTGATAAAATGATTTTCATTATTCTTCTTAAAATATTTTATTAATTTTAGGAAAATAATTTAAGTGGTAAATGCCAATATTCAAACGTTATGGATCAAAGATAAGTTATACTGGGCAATTACTAATTCGAATTGAATTGTTTTGAAATTGAAAGAGATATATATCAACAATTTAAATTCTATAAATATTTTCATTTACAGGTAACCCTTTTGAACTTGATCTTTTATTAAATTAGCGCCATTTACAAATCCTTTTAAATCCGGAATTAAAAATTCTATTTAAGTAATAATTTAAAAATGTTAAATATATTTGCAGTTTAGTTAAACAATGAATATTCCATGAAAATACGTGAAAGCGGGATGCCGGAAGAAAAATACTGGGAAACTTTTTTTAATATTCAGGATATTTTCTACCGGCTTCAATTAGATAATAAAATCAATAGTGCAGTTGAATTTGGTTCAGGGTACGGAACTTTTGCTATTCCTGCAGCAAAGATTATTAAAGGGAAAATTCATGCCTATGATATTGATGAAGAGGTGACTTACCGTTTGTCTCAAAGAGTAACAGAAGAAAAATTATCTAATGTAATTATTCATGAAACTGATTTTGTCAAAGAAGGAACTTTATTAAATGATAATTCAATCGATTATGCAATGATGTTCAATATACTCCATGCTGAAAAACCGGTTGAATTATTAAAAGAAGCTTTCAGAATTTTAAAACCGGGAGGAAAGATTGGCATCATTCACTGGATTTACTCTCCGACAACTCCAAGAGGTCCTTCAATGGATATAAGGCCAAAACCGGAACAATGTATCGAATGGATGAAATTGGCCGGCTTTACAATTAACAGTGATGTCATTTCACTGCCGCCGTATCATTATGGAATCGTGGGAAGGAAAATGATTGCTACTTGATGCTGGATTCTCGATGTTCGATATTTGATTATTGGAATAAATAATCCGATATTAAAAAATCAATATAAATTCACTTACTCAATAGTTTTCCTATATTGTTATTTTCAATCTAACCGGCTTTTTGCATCACTGCCGTGATCTCTTAACTGAGCGTCAAACCAAACGTGAATTGCATTTACTATTACAGAATCTTTTGAAGCAAATGTAAGTTTCGCTCCATCAGACAATTTTTTAAACTTGACATCAAACTCACCTTTTGATCCGGATAAAACTTTTAAACCGGGCATATTCATTCCGTGAAGAGTCTTAGGATCTCTGAAATCCGCTTTTGAAAATAATTTACATTCTTTTTTTAAGTGGCTTTGTACCAATGCTGCCTGTGCGGTATCTTTTTTATTTTTTGTTTTTATCATTAAAACACCACCAGCATCGTTTTTAATGAAATAGTGGGTGACTTTATTCATATCAAATGGCATTACCATGTGACTTTCGGTATGTATCATATGCTGCCTGTGCATTAAAGTCGAATCATTCATGTGATGATTAATATGGTTGTTTTTATCCTGCGGGTATGAATAGTTATTCGCAAGCAGACAACTAAAAGCAAATACTATTAAAATATGTTTTATTTTATGAGCAATTAAAAGATTTTTTATTTCAAACTCCAAAATGCTAATTAAAATTAAGTAAAAGATATATCATTAACCAAAATATCAGCCCAGGTTTAATTGCAGCCACAAACATCATTGTCAAACACTAATATTTACAGAATCAAAAAATTTTGACGGGTAATTAGATTTCAACCGGTAAATTTAAGGAATACTAAGCAAAGTTTTTTGGTGTAAATGATTTTATAATTTTTATAATTTACTAAAAAGAAGCGATGCCTATTATTTTAATAATAGAATCTATATCAAAAGAAAACAAATTAAGTTTCCCCTTCCACAATTTTTATTTCTTCTTCGGTTAGGCCGTAAAGCTGATAAACTAATTGGTCGATTTGTTTATCTGTAGCATCTATTTGCCTTTGGAGTACAGTTTTTTCTTGGGGGTTTATTAAAGATGACATTTTTCAAGTTGCTATCCAGATATACGAAAAGATGTCTATCTTTTCCTTTCCCCAACTTCATCTTCAATTAAATAATTATCACTAAAATAATCCCTTTTCATATCAGAATGAAAGCAGATGAAATTACTTTTCCCACCAAACCATTCAATTACTATATCTCTGCTCAATCTTGTTTCATTATTTCCAGCTAATATTTTATATGAACTGAACTTATAATTTCTTAGGTCTCCTACAATATTATGGTGAACAGGATTGGCATGTATATAATATACAGCTGAATAAAAATAATTTTCATTATCTATAATCTTCCTCTTAAAGCCCCTTTGGAAAAGATTCCCCCTTCTTTTTTCTTGTATGTTAATTGACATCGAATACGAAATAAAGAACTTTCTGAATCTTTCACTCACAATCGCAGGTTGATTGTTTTTTACTCTTACAAGTAGGTGAAAGTGATTAGGAAGTAAGCAGTAAGCAAATGTCTCTAAAGAATCCGAAAGATATTTATAATACTGTCGAAGAAAATAGTAATAATTATCTTCATTAAAGAAAATCTTTTCATTACCGTTACCACGGTTATATATATGGTATACTTTATCTTTGTACAAAGGTATGTAATAATTTATTTTTTTCATTATTAATCTGCCAAAAGATGACATCTTTCAAGTTGTTACCAAGGTATTCGAAAAGATGTCATCTTTTCTTTTCCCCAACTCTTCTTTTATCATCACTTCTTTCGAAGAGTTCGACAAGTTCAGTTATTCTGTTAGGAACAGACATTAAGCCCCGCTTTCTGTAATCAGTTTTCATTGCAAATTATCTGTTTAGAGAAATTAAATCAAATGGTAATATAAAAATTATTAAAATACATAATTGGTATTCTGTATACTATTGATTTTCCCCATGGTATGTATATTTCCACTTTGGAGGAAGAAGGTAACATTTTCCATGGAAAAGCTGGTTGCCTTTTAGTAAAAATAAACCCAGATTTGTCATTAGAAAATAAGAGATAATTAGCAAAACGATGAATTTTTGCTATTTACAAAATAATATTGTTATCAAAAATTGTATGTTTTAATTACAGTGCTCCATAAAGCCTGTAACGAGTCTAACTTATTCTATTCAAATAAGTTATCTAATGTTTTTTCTAATGACGGCCATTAGAAATTTTCCCTAATGACAAATTTGGGATAAAATAATTTATGATTATGAATTTAAAAGATTTTGAAAAACAAATCCCTTCTGAAATTCTTAAAAGAGGTTACAGCTATTTTAACAATAAGCATATTATTTCTTTAGAGGAGGAGGAGTCGGGCATCTGGTTTGCTCAAGTTGAAGGAAATGAAAATTATAATGTAACCGAAAAAAGAAAAAGTCAAGCAAGCAGGTATTCAAGTCATATGAACAAAACCAAATGATTTTTCTGCCGCCATCATTGGAAGAGCTAATAGAAGAAAACCATATGGTAAGAGTAAATTAAACTGATTTTAATTTGAATAATTTGAATAAAATATCATAGAGAATTAAGATTTAAACTTTTTATCAGTTCATTTGCAACATTCGAACTTTCAAGCCTCATTATACTTTCTTCAGAATTCCCAAAACTCAGAAGATTTATGCTTCCATACCAGGCAATCCGTCGATCAATTATTGCAAATTTCTGATGTATGTTTGATTTCAATAATAAATTGATACCCTCATTTTTCAAACCATCCAAAGTATGGTACACAATTAATCTATTCCCTTCCCTATAATCTTCATAAGGCTTTGTCATAATATTTATTTTAACATTTTTGATTATGGCTTTATTAAAATATTGATACATTTGTTCAACACGTCTTCTTGTAATAAACGGACTAATTATAAAGATTTCCCTTTGAGCATTTATTAAATCGTTGTTATAAACCGGTAAAAAGCTATTTTTATCAAAAATAAAATTAGCAGTTTCAACTGTCCCGTCTGGCAGGACTTCACCTTTTATTTTATATCCAAGCGAAGCGTAACCATTAAGCCTCTTGTTGTACATTTTCTCAAGCATCCTTATATGAATATCTATGTAATCATAAACTTGAACTTCTTTTTTATTTTCATGCAGCCTGTGAAGCCTTCCAATATATTGCTGTAAAGTACCTTTCCATGATATTGGTAATGTCAGAAACAGAGTATCAAGCCTTGGTTCGTCAAATCCTTCTCCGATATATTTGCCGGTTGCAACCAAAGTTAATTGCTTATTCAAAGAAACATCGGATATTCTTTTTAGAGTTTCTTTGGTTTTCTTTGCTCCGATTTTACCAGTTAAGGTTATTACATCCGGAATTTTTTCGTTTAACTTTTTCACAAGCATTTCCACATGGTCGGTTCTTTCAGTTAATACCAGAGAATTTCTACCGCTTTCGTAATTTTTAATAATATCACTAACTATAAGTTGATTTCTCATTTCATCAACTGTTAATTCTGAATAAATTTCTTGAATTGTAAATTGTTTTGCTCCTGATTGGACTTCTTTATCAATTGGAATATTAAAACCTGTAAATTTTGGGATAACATAATGTTCAAATGGTCTTTTTTCTGCTTGTATCTTTGCGTCGACTTTGAATCTTACCTGTCCGCAATGCATAAAAATAATTGGATGATGTCCATCTGATCTTGTAGGTGTTGCTGTTAATCCGTAAACATATTTTGCATCAGCATTTTTAAGGACTTGTTCAAAACTGAAGGCAGGAATATGATGACATTCATCTACAATTATCATCCCATAATTATTGATGCCATCTAAAATACTTTTTCCTTTGTTTAAAGATTGCATGATTGCAACATCAATGATACCAGTTAAATTCTCTTTGCCTCCTCCAATTTGTCCTATTAGCGATTGTCGATTTTGTCTATTTCGTTTTTTCTTAATTTCAGGTAATTCTTCTTCTATATTTAAAAACTCAGATAATCTTGATATCCATTGTGAAAGTAATTGTTTTCTATGAACTATTACAAGTGTATTTATTTTTCTTTCAGAAATTAATTTAGCTGCAATTACAGTTTTACCAAATGCTGTGGCAGCGGCTAATACGCCATTTTCATATTTTAATAATTTATTTACTGCAGATAACTGTTCATCTCTTAATACTCCTTTAAACACAACATTTATATTTCTACCATGATTGGTTTTATCAACTTCTTTAATCTCAATATTAAATTTATCTAATATAATGTAAATATCTTCTTCACACCCTCTCGGCAAACAAAGAAATTCTTCCGTTTCATCAGAACATGATATAATTCTTGGCTTATTATATGTTGGCATTCGCATTGCCTGGGCTTTATAAAATTCAGGATTCTTAAATGCAGCTAACCGTTTTAAAACATTCAATGCCTTTTGAGAAATACCTTCTTTGAAAATATATATCATATTTGCTTTTATAAGCTCTATATTTTGGGGAAAGTCATCCCTAGTTAGCTGTGGCGTTTTGATTCTCTCCCATGGTTTTTGATTTTCTTCGGTATCTTTTCTTAATACTCCTAATTCATTCCCGTTTGCTGCAGAAAGTCTTACAATGATAGATTCAACTTTGTCTTCTGACAACTTCTTTATGTAACTCAAAAATTCCCATTGATCAGTATAAGGTTCATATTGTTCATTAATAAAAACACTATTGTCTTTCTTTCTTGATTCTTTCTGCAAAGGAAGTGCAATCAAATTCCCGAAACCTCCTTTTGGCATTAAATCTTGATTGGGAAAAAATCTATCATAAGATTTGAATTTGATTTCGTGCCTTCTATTCATTGAATAGGTTAATAAAGATGTTCCGAATTTCCTTGCTAATGAAGCAGGTATACTCTTCTCAAAGAAGAACCAAACGTGAGCACCATTTCCCGAACGGGAACGTTCTACTGCAAAAGGGAGATCAAAATCTATACATATATTTCTTAATACAAAAATATCTTTTTTCCATTCTTCATTATCAAAATCGATTGCTAAAAAGTAGCAAGTTTCATCAATACACATAGGGTATATTCCTGCAACAACATTTCCTTTAAGATGCTCTTCAATTACTTTTTCAGTTAAAGGTTCAAAAGCTTTATTATTGCACTCGAAGCATTTTATTTTCGGCTTGTTGCATATTCCTGGCTTCCACTCGTTAAAACAAACAGGTGAATAACCTGACTTACCATTTTTATTCTGCCATCTTTTAGTAAACACATCATCTCGTCCTTTAAAGAGAGACATAAAAAGTTTTATCTTTTCCCCGGGTTTACTGTATCGATTTATTGATTTTCTAGAAAGTTCATGGGTTGGTTGAGCTGAAATATCTGGACAAATTTCTTCCTTATCATTAACAGAAATATCCGGTAATTCTAATTCATTTAAAGTTTCCTTTGAATAATTGAGAATGTCAAGCTTTTCTTTTAGTATTTTATTTTCAGCTTTTAATTTATCATTCTCAATAAGTAGTGCCTGGTATTTATTTAAGAGGGATAAATTTTTTACCTGATCATCAGTCATTTCATTTTACTTATCCGTTAAACTTCATTGTAAGATTTATTAAATTTTAGAAATTCATTCCGAAAAGCTTTTGATAATCCTATTCATTAGAAGTTGAACTAGTATAAATGGATTTGATATTTTTTAATTGATCAATCAGTTTGTCTAAATCATCTTCAATTATAGCCCAGACTATTTTATAATCAATACCAAAATAATCATGAATAATGCGATTTCTAAATCCCCTAATTCTTTCCCATTCAACATTAGGATTATTTTGCCTGAATTTAGGATCAATTCTATTAGCGGCTTCTCCTATTATTTCAAAATTTCTTACAACTGCATCCATTGTTTTTTCATCTTTTTGAAACGAATCAAAATTTAATTCGCTTGTATAGCTTTTGATTTTCATAGCTGATTCAATCATATCTTCAAGCAATAAAAGTATATCTCGCTTAGACATAAATTAGATCCGATTTAATTACTTTATAATACCTTTCCTTTATTCCATTTCTTGAAACTAAATCAACTTTAAATCCTATAAGATTTTCAATTTCTTCTGCAAGATCAATAAATTGGATTCCAATTTTGTCTTTGAACTCAACCATTATATCCAAATCGCTTCCATCCTCTTGTTCATTTCTTGCATAAGAACCAAAGATAGCGATTGATTTAATAGGATATTTAGAAAATAATTGTTTCTTATGAGTATTCAATATAAACTCTATTTCTTTAAGAGTTTTCATAGCTTTTGATGGTTTGTTACTAAATTACTAATATGATTATCAGGCTAAATAGGAGTATAAACACAAAAATATTTAAATTAATTTTACTTTAATAATTTACAATTTAGAGAGTCATTTAACAAACCTATTTTCCTTATAACAGTGGGACGGAATAAATATAAAGTTAATAAAACAATTTAATCACATTAATAAATAAAAAGTCATTCCCACATTACGGAAACTGTTTGCGGGAATGATCTTACCATATTGAGGGATACTATTTAATTTTGTCTTCTTCCCATCATCATACCTTGGTGCATCATTCCATTCCCGTTCATCATATTCTGCATCCAGCCCCACATCTGCGGATAATTATTCATCATGTTATACATGTAATTGGTTAGACTTGAATCACGATTTGCTTTTGAGAACATTCCATTCATCATCATATGACGGGTATTCCGGTTATTCATCATCCACCCGATCATATTGTTCATTGCACTTGAATTGTCGGCCATGTGATTCATGAAATTCTGCATCATCTGCGGATTGTTGATAATTGTAGTAATTGCTTCGTCCTGGTTTTCTTTATTTTGAAGCATCTGCTTAATTGAGTTGCCTTGGGCAAAAAGTAATGAAAAACCGAATACTACAACAACCAAAACAGGTATTAAAACTTTTAATTTCATTTTATCATTCTCCTTTCAATTAGGATCTTATTGACTTAATTCTTACGTAACAAATTTATACTTCCTGATAACATATTGCGTTATATAATTCTAATTTTCTTTTATATATTTTTAATGATCATTCTTAACTATACTATGCCTTAAAGGGTTTAATGCCTATTTATTTACAGCAATCTTTTCCTTCACTTGTTTTCATAAATTTTTTATAACCGGCAATAACTACCAAGCCAATAAAAACAAAACCTACAACTAGTTCCATATTTTCTCCTTTATTAAAAATAATTTGCCGTATCTTTTAGATAATCACATATATTAAAGAGAATTACTTTAAACCTTTTACTTTGAAGCCGCTTTTCAAAAGTATTTCTTTTGCTCTTTTAAGTGATACTTCTTTCAAAGTCATTCCGCAAAGCGGGCACTTACCCGGTTTATCTGAAATTACATTATAATCCATTACATCCTGGTATACTTTCCCGTCTTTATTTTCATCAATTGCTTTTAAATCAATTACACCCTCTCTAACGATAGAGTCTTTAACATTTTTTGTTGTATCTATATTCATAACTTTGTTAGAATCACTTTCCATATTCATTTTATGTTCCATCATTTTCATAGTTTTATGATTCATTGAGCTATCCATTTTTTCTTGTGCTAATGAAAGAACTGCAAAGCTGAATGTAAACACAAAAACTAAAAGAAAAGTTTTGCTTATATTATTGAACATTTTATACCTCCTTGTATTAATTTTTATAAATTCTGAAAATCATTTGTTTCTCCAGTTTTAATACGCACAGCTTTTTCAACAGGAGAAATAAAAATCCACCCATCGCCGCTTTTACCTGTATGTGCATATTTCGAAATAACATCAACTAATTTGTCACTTTCTTCGTTATTGCAAACCAATTCTATCTTAACCACTTTGGTATATTTTTGAACATACTCAATAGAAAAGCTAAAAGCTTCAGGATCCGCCCACTCAGCAAGTGCGTTAGCATCAAGTAGAGTCATTCCCTTTACACCTGCTTCTTCTAATTTTTCAATTACGATATCGGCTTTTTCATGCCGAATGTAAGCAATTATTTTTTTCATATTAATTTCCTTCACTTTTAGCTTGATTAGCAATTTTTAATACCTGTCTTTTCTTTATTACATAAAAGATAGCCGGATAGAATGCGAGCTGAATTATCATGGCTGTGATTATACCGCCGAACATCGGGGCGGCAATTCTTTTCATTACATCGGAGCCCGATCCGTGTCCGATAAGGATTGGTAACAAACCAAGCAGCAGCACGGTTACCGTCATTATAACAGGACGTATTCTTCTGACTGCTCCCTGGAAGATTGCCTCTTTAAGTTTTTCAAGTGATGTTAACAATCCCTGCTTCCTCATATTTTCATAAGAGATTTCCAGGTAGAGCAGCATAACAACTCCCATTTCAGCACTTACACCCAGTAATGCTATTATACCAACCCAGACAGCAACGCTAAGATGGTAGCCTGCCAGGAATAAATACCATGTTGCTCCCACCATTGAAAACGGAAGGGCAAGTATAATTATTCCTGTATTGATGAATGATTTCGTATTAAAGTAAAGGAGCAGTAATACTATCAATAAAGTCAGCGGGAGAACTGTGGCAAGCTTTTTAGCAGCTCTTTCCATGTATTCATACTGTCCGCTCCAAATTAATGAATAGCCATGAGGAAGCTTTACTTTCTGTGCTATTATTTTCTGTGCATTTTGAACATAAGTTCCTACATCGATATTTTCTATATCAATGTAAACCCAGGAATTAGGCCGCGCATCTTCCGATTTAATCATCGGCGGGCCCTTCTTGACTACAATATTGCCAAGTTCTTCTAGGGGAATATTTCCGCCGCCTGATAATGGAACAAGCACACGTTTTAAAGCATCAATATTATCACGATAATCTCTTTGATAACGAAGATTTACGGGATAACGCTCCAATCCTTCGACTGTCTGTGTAATGTTCATTCCGCCTACAGCCGACATAAATACATTTTGAACATCAGCTACTGTAAGACCATATCTTGCAATAGCATTTCTATCAATATCGAAATCAACATAATTTCCGCCGGCAGATCTTTCAGCATAAACGGAACGTGTACCCGGTATTGTTCGTGTCACTTCTTCAATTTTTTTACCGATATCCTGCAATACCTTCAAATCCGGTCCGGCAATCTTAATTCCTACCGGAGTTTTAATACCGGTTGAAAGCATATCGATTCTTGTTTTGATTGGCATTGTCCATGCGTTTGTAAGTCCAGGTATTTTTACAGCTTGATCTAAATCTTCAACAAGCTTTTCCCTTGTCATTCCCTCCGGCCATTCATCTTCAGGTTTTAATTGTATTGTTGTTTCAATCATTGATAATGGTGCAGGATCTGTAGCAGTTTCAGCGCGTCCTATTTTTCCAAATACTGATTTAACTTCCGGAAATGTTTTAATGATTTTATCAGTCTGCTGCAACAATTCTTTCGCTTTTGTAATTGAAATTCCCGGCAATGTAGTCGGCATATACAGTAAATCACCTTCGTACAACGGCGGCATAAATTCCGAACCGAGCTTCGAAAAAGGGATGTAAGAAACAATTACTATTAATATAGAAAGAATAATTACCCACCATCTTTTTTTCAAAACAAAATCTACAATAGGATGATAGACATTCATTAAAAACCTTGTTACAGGATTGTCCTCTTCCTTTTTCATTTTACCACGTATGAAGTACCCCATTAAGACAGGAACTATTGTAATTGCGAGTATTGCACCTGCCGCCATCGAATATGTTTTTGTAAATGCCAAAGGTTTGAACAATCTTCCTTCCTGTGCCTCGAGTGTAAATACAGGAATGAAGGAGACTGTGATTACTAAAAGTGAATAAAATATTGAAGGACCAACTTCTTTTGAAGATTCAAGAATCACAGCCCAGTGCGGTCTTCTTTTCCCTTCCGGCAAAAGCTGGTTATGCAAAATGTGCGAGTGGGAGTTTTCCACCATTATTATTGCAGCGTCAACCATTGCACCAATTGCTATTGCGATACCGCCGAGCGACATAATGTTTGCATTCAAACCCTGTAATTTCATAACAAGCAAAGCTGCCAGTACAGCAGTTGGCAAAGTAAAAATTGCAACGAGAGAGCTTCGGAAGTGAAGAAGGAAAATAATAATTATTAAAGCCACAATTAAACCTTCTTCCATTAATTTATCACCTAGATTATCAACCGCTTTATGTATCAGTTGACTTCTGTCATACACAGGAACAATCTGAACATCAGATGGAAGTGAAGACTTCAATTCCTGCAATCGTTTTTTAACTTTGTTGATAACCGCAAGCCCGTTTTCTCCATACCTTTGAATTACAATTCCGCCTACTACTTCACCTTCACCATTAAGATCTGCAATTCCTCTTCGTAATTCGGGTCCTATATCAATATTTGCAACATCTTTTAAATAAATTGGTGTGCCAGTGCTTGGGTCTTTTCCAATAGCAATATTTTTCAAATCATCAACACTTTTTATATATCCCAAACCTCTTACCATAAACTCGGTTTCACCCATTTCCATTAACCTGCCGCCGACATCATTGTTGCTTTGTTTTATTGCCATTTTAACTTTACCGAGCGGAATATTGTAAGAAGCTAATTTTGTAGGATCAACATTCACCTGGTATTGTTTTACAAATCCACCGACACTTGCAACTTCAGATACACCCGGAATAGCTGATAGTTCATATTTTAAGAACCAATCTTGTATTGAGCGTAATTCCTGCAAACTCCGTTTGTTAGATTTAAGTGCATATTCATAAACCCATCCTAAGCCTGTAGCATCCGGACCTAACTCAGGCGATACTCCTTCAGGGAGTGAACTTCGCATTGAACTTAAATATTCAAGCACCCTGCTTCTTGCCCAGTACAAATCAGTTCCATCTTCAAATATTATATAAACCATTGAAAAGCCGAAGAATGAGTATCCCCGAACGTCTTTTGCGTAAGGAACAGAAAGCATTTTAGATGTAAGCGGGTAGGTTACCTGGTCTTCAACTATTTGCGGGCCTTGCCCGGGATATTTTGTAAATATGATTACCTGCACATCACTTAAATCAGGTATAGCATCTACAGCAGTATTTTCAATCGCCCATATGCCTCCGAATATCAGTGCAGCAGTTAATATTATTACCAGTATTTTATTATTAATTGACCATTCAATTATTTTGGCAATTATTCCGTCTTTAGCTGGATTACCTGTTGTCATTTAATTTCTCCAAAATTTTTTTTGAGCTTGACCACTATAAGAAACTGTTAAATAAATTTCTGTTGTCATTTCGAGGGAGTCCTCGACTGAGAAATCTTTTGCTTTTATTGAGATTTCTCCCCTCGGTCGAAATGACAACTCGCAGTATATTCCTAAACAATTACTTAAGTTATTTTTTATTTTACTCATCATATTTAACCTTCAGATAAATCTTGTATTAGTCTTTATACTCAAATCCATTCTTTTTTAAATTCTCTTTTACTTCTTTAATAGTGAATTCCTTTAGTGTCATTCCACACAAAGGACATGTTCCCGGTTCATCGGAAATAACATTCCAGTCCATTATATCTTCGTAAAGCTTTCCATCTTTATTTTTATCAATTGCAGAAAGATCGATTGTGCCTTTTCTTATCCGCGGATCAGTCATTTCAGTGTTATCTTTTTTGTCCATATCTTTCATCGAATTCACATTATCATTTTTCATTTTCGTCGTATCTTTTTTAGCGGCGCTACTAAATTGTGACAAAGCAGCTCTCAGATTACTTTCCGAATCGATTAGGAATTGTGCGGATGTTACAATTGTTTCCCCTGCAGATATTCCCTTTAGAACCTGGTAATAACCATTGGAATAATCACCAAGAGTTATTTCCATAGGTTTGAATTTACCATTACCCAGATCGAGTATTACAATATTTTTTTGACCGTTTCTCAGCACAGCCTGTTCGGGAACAGCAGGATAATTTCCAAGACTTTTTCCTTTTATAACTATGTTAGCAAACATCGAAGGCTTCAATTCATTATTATAATTAGGAATATCAAACCTGACTTTTACTGTTCTTGTTTTGTTATCAAGAGTCGGATAGATAAAAGAAATTTTACTCTTAAAAGTTTTCCCCGGTAAAAAATTAAAAGTAATATCAGCACGTGAACCCAATTTTACTTTAGGCAATTCATATTCATAAATATCTGCTGTTAACCATAAATTCGAAAGGTCTGCAATATGCAGCAAAGAAGCACCAGCCATAACTTTCTGACCCTCTACAACATTCTTCATTATAACTGTTCCACCCTGCTGGGCATAAAGAGTCATATAGGTTTTTACAACTTTTGTCTCTTTTATCCTTTCAATTTCACTTTCAGGGATTTCAAGTAATTCCAATTTTCTAACAGCGTTCTTTAATAATTCATCCCCGCTTGCTGCAGCTTCACTAATGGTAGAATTTTTTACAGTAGATTGATAAGAAAGTGCTGTCAATAGTTCTTGTTCTGCGGCTACAAGTTCAGGAGAATAAATATCCATCAATTTTTCACCTTTATTTACTACTTGCCCGGTATAATTAACATAAAGCTTCTGCACCCAGCCGCTTACTCTTGTAGTTACCATATATTCATTCTGCTCATTAACAGTGAGTATACCATTTGTAACTACCTGGGAACTTAAATCTTTATTTTCAACTACAGCAGTTTTTACATTCATATTTTGCTGAACTGCACCGCTGATAGTTACTATACCATTTCCTGAAGCTTCATCTTCATAAACCGGTACCAAATCCATTCCCATTTTTGATTTCCCCGGGTGATCATAAACCTCGCTTGGATTCATGGGAGCACGCCAGTAGAGAACTTTTCTCTCTTTTTGTGCCGTTTGTGTGGAACTGTTATTCATAGCAGAAGAACTATTATTACCTGAACTTCTAAGCCATAGATATGAAATCACCGCTATTATTATTACTAGTATTCCGATAATTATGTTTTGTATTTTCACTTTATTATTCTCCAATTTAATAGGCTTTAGACTATATTATTTACTTAAACTTGTTCCTGTTAAGAATTTTAATTCTTCAATCTCTTTTAGATAATCTGTTTTTAACCTGTATAAACTTGTTTCCACCTGATACAATTTATTTTGTGCATCAATCACATTTATAAAATCAATTTGACCTACCTGGTAGCTGGATAGAGCCGCTGAATATGTTTGTTGTGCCTGAAGCAGTTGAGCTTCTTCAACTAATCTAATTCTTTCCTTCAGAGAGTTTAACTTTGAAACCGCTGTCCCAAAATTGCCGTTAAGCATTTGCAAGGAGAGATTATATTGTTCACGATACATATCCTGCATTGCTTCCGTCTCTTCAACTTTTGAGGAAACTTTTCCGCCGTAATTAAGAGGAAGAGATATACCTACCATAAATGAAGTAAAATCTGCAAGAGGTGTATTTGTTTTTGCTATTCTATCTCTTTGGGAATATTGAACTAAAACGTTAAAATTCGGAAGGAAATCATACTTTGCCAGCTTTTCCTGCAGTTCGGCTTTTTCCCTTGCTAATTCAATCCCGGTAAGAAATGGTCTATTTTGCACAGCTAATGAATCAAGCTGTTTCTGAGAAAATTTATAATATTGGATTGCAGGAAGATTGCCTGTAATAATAGGAACATCTTGAGATCTCAACAACTGGGCATTTATCACAGCGGTAACTGAGTTCTCTTTATTTATTAATTCTTCTATTTTATCGTTCAAATTGGTTATTTCTAATTCAACTTTGAACAAATTCTGCTGGCTTGCTTTTGCAACCGAATAATTTATCCTGACAACTTTAGCTATCTCATTGAGCAATTTTAAATTTTCATTTGCAACGGCAATTGCTTTCCGAACATAAATCAATTCGTAATAATTTTGAGAGACATTTTTTATTATTTCATTTTTAGCATCATCTACTTCCTGCTTTACAATTTCAGCACCTTTTTCAGTTACATCAGCCATAGAACCCAATTTCCCCGGAAAAGGAATTGCCTGGCTTAATCCAATAATTTTACCTGTCATCGGTTCTTGAGTAAAAGAAAATGAGTTGGTTGGTAAATTTGCTAAACCTAGAGTAAGCATTGGATCCGGCAGGTTTGAATTGATATTTATATAGCTTTCTGCGGCCGAATATTTTGATTGCAGCATTTTAAGCTTTGGGCTAACATTTAATGCCTGGCTTATCAAAGAATCAAGAGTATTTTGCTGAGCAAAAATGGTTAATGGAATAATACTCAATAAAATGAATAGACATATATTTTTTATATTAATCATAGATATTTTCCTTAACAGATATATTTATCTTTTTGAAAGAAATAATGAACAACATGAGAAGATTTTTCAAAGACAGAAAAATCCTATAGAATCGAAGAGATGGTTAAGATCAGATTAAGAGAATTGAATTGTCAAGATAGATATGGTTACTAAATTGTGTTGGAGGAGATATATCGTTAAAATATTTAACTGAATTTGTGAATAAATTATTACTTTCTGACAAGTTAAAATTTATGATTACAATAATGATTTGATTCAGGTTATGTTTATGAACATCTACCTGTAAATATTTATCGGAGATGGACTTATCAACTATTTCCGTTTTACAGCAATCTTCTTTATTGAATTCAGTTTTTATTGAAACCGGGTGGTTTTCATTTTCACATGCATTATCTTTTGAATGCATTTCACATGATTCTGACCGGGATTCATCCATCATTGTGCATAGGTTAACAGATAATGGTAATCCAGTTGTAGAAACAAAGAATAGTAAAATTAACGATATAACAGCGATTTTCTTTTTCATAATCTCTTAAGAATACCAATATAAGTGCCAATTTGCATATATGCAATGTATGGTGTCATCAATATAAAATTTTCTTAAAAATGAAAAAAATTATTAAATAATTCTCTCGATCAATTATGAATTATTGATAAGAGAACTTATAATTTTGATGATAATTTGAAGAGCTAATATAAGTTCAAAAGAATATTTAATGTTATATTTTACTAAAAAAAATTTATAAAATTATAATATATCATATTCTTAGTTTTGTTTCCGTGAACTCGCATTTCTAACCAATTCAACTAATTCCTTTGGTGCTTTGGAAGGTGATCCTGCATCAAAAGGCGGAGCCGGATCATATTCGATTGCAAGCTGAAGAGCTTTTGCAAGAGTTTCATTTTTAATAAGCTGAACTAATTTTAATGACATATCTATTCCTGCCGATACACCTGCAGAAGTAATTACTTTTCCGTCCTGAACATATCTCTCATCCACAACTTCCGCATCATATTTATTAAGCCTTTCAATATGATTCCAATGAGTTGTTGCTTTTAATCCTTTTAAAATTCCTGCTGCACCCAGAAGCAGTGAACCGGTGCAAACCGATGCTGTATACTTGGTAGATTTATGCACCTGTTTAATCCATTCTAAAATTGTATTATTTTCAAGCAGATCATCAACCCCTTTTCCACCCGGAATTAAAAGTATATCTGCACGTGTAAAATCTTTAATGGAATGTTCGGCAAGTAGTTTTAATCCTCCCGTGGAAGTTTTTAGACCGGTTTCATTTGAAACAAAAAATATTTCTACAGCGGGGATTCTCGATAATACCTCAAATGGACCAACAGCATCCAAGGCCGTAATATTATCAAATAAAAGAATTACAATTTTGGTTTTATCCATTTATATAACCTTGTTTTAGGAATTTGAAATTTTCAATCTTATTTGTAATTAGAATATGATTAAGATTAATTGAATTATTTATTTATTTTTTATCATTTAATAGCTTAAATTTTTGCAGCACTTGCACAACATCTTTTTTATGATACCAATCAGTATAAACGAGTTCTAATTCTTTAACCCAAGTTTTTCCAAAATACTTATCTCTATTCATTTTCAAGAAATTGATAAAATTTTTTTTGTCTCTTAATTCCATTTTAAATCTTACAAGGGTACAATGTACGGTTTTGATTTTATATCTCACATCAACAGAATTATATAGATTTCCTTTTTTAAATTTGTTCCGAAGATTATTACGCATAAGTTCTAATGCATTGTTCTTTGGGAAACCCTGGATTAAAATACACGAAGAAGAAGCTGTTATTCCTTTAAATTCTATTTCAAAAGGCCGGATATTCTTTATGCTATTTCCAATATAATTGATATAATCTTGTACATGGATTTTGGATAAATTAAACTCTGAGCTGCAATTAATAATGGATAAAGCCGTAACATGAATTTCATCCGGTTTATAAAAATATTGTCCCAGTTCAATAGTTTTAATTTCTTCAATAAACTTATTAAAATTATTTAATATGATCTTATCAGGTTTTGCTTGCAGTGTTATACCTCTCCGCGAATCATTGGGATCATCAATAAAACGGTCAAATTCCAGTTCATCTTTTTTAAATGCTTCCAACGCATTATCCCACATTTTATTATATATTGATTTTATCAGCAGGTTAAATTTCCTTCGCAATATTCATAACCGCGTACTATGTTTAAAATAAATATAAAGGTATTATAAAATAATAGATAATCCCTCAAGAGCAAGAGTAAGTTCAAGTGCAAGGACACAAATACTTACGCAAAAGTTAAAATCTAATTATATATAATAAGAACCGTGAGTAATTCGGTAAAGATTTATTCAATATTTTTTGTTAAATCAAAACTTCTTATTTATAAAATCGATAAATTACTGTATCTAAATCCAGGAGGAATTTAAAATGTATACAGCTATCATATTTGCGCTTATCGCAATCACAGCATTCTTTATAATTTCAGGATTTAGAAAAGGAAAACGGAGCAGAATAATTATAGGTGCTTTAATTGGATTTCTTACTTGGTACCTCTTTTGGTTTATGGATTTTTGGGGAGATGCTCTCTGGTTCTTTTCCCTGGGATATGGGAACAGGTTCTGGACTGTTATTCTCGCAAAGGCTATTTTTTTCGTTGTTGGAGTACTTTTCGGTGGTTTGTTTCTTTATACTTTAACACTCAGCTTATCGTCAGCTAAAAAGTATATTAAGATTGTTGCAATATTAGCAGGTGCTTTCGCCGGGGGAGTTTGGGGATTATCCAACTGGGAAGTAATTCTAAAATTTATAAATAGTGTTCCCTCAAGTATAAGCGATCCTATTTTAAATAAAAACGTTGGCTTCTACCTTTTTATATTACCTTTTCTCAATAATATATACGGTCTCTTAATTTCTCTTTCAATTATTGGATTAGCTGCTTGCGTCATTACAATTTTCTTCTGGTTTGATGGAAAAAACATTTTGGTTCAACCCCCTGCCGGGGATGATAAGGCGTTATCACGAATATATAAACCTTTATTTATAAATGCTTCCATTTTTATATTTATTCTTGCCTTTGGAAAGTACCTGAGCAGGTTTAATTTAATGTATTCATCAACCGGGGTTGTATTTGGTCCCGTCTG
>Ga0315555_1001215_pt1 | contig 18609 bp, 20 predicted proteins | sample SalMarSW160380MG_FD_202113 | JGI IMG/M metagenome (GOLD analysis project Ga0315555, IMG submission 202113) | Salt marsh sediment microbial communities from the Plum Island Ecosystem LTER, Massachusetts, United States - Salt Marsh Sediment SW1603-80 ... | reverse complement strand
AAGGTCCCCTCCATCCCCTCCCTCATGGAACGCTTTTTGTAGGTCGGGGGGACCGCTCCGGGAGTGCGCCGGCATATTCCAGTGCGACGGGGACGCTCAGCAGGCATGTGCCCAAATGTGTTTTCCATTCCATTTTTGGCTAACAGGGATTGACTTTTTATATGCATATGCAATAATAATGCATGTATGAAATCGAATTTTCAGAAAGCGTGGAGAAGGACCTGAAGAAGATACGGGTTTACAATCGTAAAATCATTATGGATGCGCTTGAGCAACAGCTTGCACATAGGCCGAATCTTGAAACAAAGAATCGAAAGATCCTTGTAAACTTGATCCCGCCATTCGAGTCCATACCCCCAGTCTGGGAATTGCGGATTGGTGATTACAGAGTGTTTTATGATGTTGATAATGATTCCGAGAAGGTTTACGTCCGGGCGGTGAGGAAGAAACCTCCCCATACGACAACGGAGGAGATACTGTGAAAACAATCAGCGTAAGGGACCTGCAAAAGGAGATTCGCAAGAGTGTAGATGAGGCGCAAAAGGATCGTGTAGTAGTTACCCGTAATGGTAAACCAGCAGTGTTGCTCATAGGAATCGAAGGCCAGGACTGGGAAAGCGTGGTCATCCAGGCCAATGCACCTTTCTGGAAGCTAATAGGCAAGCGACGCAAAGAAAAGACGATACCTCTTCAAGAGATGAGAAAGCGCTTGATGTTATAACATCCACCATTCGGATTGTTTTAGAATCTTAACGGAAAGACTTTCTAGTATAGTAGCTTTGCTCTATGATGGGTGCCAGGCAGCATCGAGGGGTATCCGAGTTTTGAAAAGTTGGAGCCAGGAGTCGGACTGAAGTGTTGGAAATCATCATCGGCGTCACGATCATCACAATCTGCCTGGGCGCGTCTTCGGCGCTGCTGTTCTACAGCCGCAGACAGATCGACAGGATCTCGCGGATGAAGCACAGCAGCTACCGCGACATCATGCAGGACAGGCATGGATAAACCTGCAGTCACCACCGAGCTGTCCCGGGACCTGAATCTCTTTCACCTGACCATGATGGGCCTGGGCATGATGATCGGTGCCGGCGTGTTCCTGGGGATCGGGAATGCCATCCGCATCGCCGGGTCCGGCGGCGTGCTGCTCACCTTCGCCCTCAATACGCTCCTGGCATTGTTCACGGCCATGTCCTATGCCGAGCTCAGCTCGGCCGTTCCCAGAGCCGGGGGGGCGTACAACTTCGCCCGCATCGGCTTCGGCAGAGGGACGAGCTTCTTGGCCGGGTGGATGGAGTGGTTCGCCTCCAGCGTGGCGGGAAGCATGTACGCCATCACCTTCGCCATCTACACGGTGCGCTACCTCGACAAGCTCGGAGTGCTGTCCTGGCTGTCCGTGCCTACGCTCCTCGTGAAACCGGTGGCCGTGCTGGCTGCGCTGTTCTTCCTGTACATCAACTACCGCGGCGCCTCGGAAACGGGGAAGGCCGGGGCGATCATGACGGCGGGGCAGACCCTGTTTCTGATCGTGATCGGCGCGGTCGGCCTGGTCGTGGCCGTCCGGGATCCCTCCCGGCTGCAGAACTTCCAGCCGTTCCTGCCCTTCGGCTGGTCCCGCTTGTTCGTCACCATGGGCTTCACCTATGTCGCCTTCGAGGGCTTCGAGGTGATCGCGCAGGCCGGCGACGAGGCCATTGAACCGAAGAAGAACCTGCCCAAAGCCATGCTCTACTCGGTATACATCGCTGGCCTTACCTACGTGGCCGTCGCGTTCGCGGCGGTCATCGCGGTCAAGGCGGGTTCCCCCGGCGTTACGGTTGAGCCGTGGCAGTGGATCGGCAGCTTTCGCGAGCGGGGGTTCGGCGAAGCGGTGGGTCGGCTGATCCCCTTCGGCAACTTCCTGTTGACCCTGGCCGTTATCTTTGCCTCCACCTCCGCCCTGAACGCCACGATCTACTCGGCTACCCGGGCTTCCTACGCTCTCGGCAGGGACCGGATGCTTCCACGGCTGTTTGCCTGGATCTCAAAACGCAGAAAGACTCCCTGGTTCGCCCTGCTGGCCTCGGGTGTGATCGTTCTGCTGGTGGCAACAGCCCTGCCGACCATGGACGTAGCCTCCAGCGCCAGCCTGATGTTCCTGTTCCTCTTCTTCCTGGTGAATCTCTGCGTGATCAAGATCCGCCTCAACATGAGCGACGAGCTGCAGTACGGCTACCTGACACCGCTTTTCCCCTTCGTACCCCTGGTGGCCATCTCCGTACAGGTGGTGTTGGTAGCGGAGCTGCGGCTCATGAGCCCGATCGCCCTGATCGTTGCTCCTGTCTGGATCGTAGCCGGCGTACTGATCTACAGATTCTACTCCCGCAGCCGGGCTCTGCCGGCGGAAAGCGAAATCCGGATCCTGGAGGAGGTCCAGGCACCGGAGGGCGGGGAGTACACCATCATGGTGCCGGTGGCCAATCCGGAGAACGCCCTGTCCCTGGTTTGGAACACCCACAAGATCGGCCGATCCCGACCGACGCGGATCAAGCTGCTGCACATGGTGCCGGTCCCGGATCAGGTGGCCTTGAGCGACGCGGAGACCTACATGACCGAAGGACGGGAGGGTATCGTCGAGGCCATGCTCTACCTGGTGCAGCGTTTTCCCGTGACCACGACCGTTCGCTACTGCCGCAACATCGCCCGGGGGATCATCAGTGCCGTCCGGGAGAGGAGGGTAGACCTCCTGATCATGGGCTGGCACGGGGAGAGCGGAGACAGACGCTTTCACATCGGCAGCACCCTGGATCCGGTTATCTCCCGGGCTCCCTGCAACATCGTGATCCTGAAGAACTGCGGCTCGAAGACCTTCAAGAATATCCTGGTGCCCCTGTTCGGCGACGCCAATGACGCCTTTGCCCTGGACACGGCCGAGCGGATGGTACAGGAGCAGGAGGGGGAGATTGCGGCCATGCCGCTGCGGCGTGCGATCAGAAAGTACAGAGGCATCTGGTCGGAGGAGCGCTACCTGGAAAGATTGCTGCGCCGGGTCGAGCACCGGGCTGTCAAGGTCCGACTCAAAGCCATACCGCCCATGGATCCGGTGAAGGCGGTACTCAGGGAGAGCGAGAGCTACGATCTGGTCGTGTTGGGGCTTTCAGGTTCCTTCCTTCGCCAGGTGGGTGTGCCCACGCTTGCAGAACAGATCGCCCGCCAGTGTTCGACACCGTTGGTTCTGGCCAAAGCCTCAGGCGGTCTGGGCGCCCTCGCCAAGAAGTGGATCTGATCGATTGGATGCTACAGCTTCTCGGGAACGCAGAGGTTCTCCTCGCTCTTAGCGACCCGGCCGCAGACCTTGCAGAAAAACTTCCCTCGTTTCACAAGATCTTTATAAACCTCGGGAAACTCCTGAATATAGCCGATATTCTCTAAGTAGCAGAGGTGATTCTCGTGATTCGGATGAGGCATCTTGTATTCTTTCATTTTCAGCTCTTTCTCCTGCCCCACCGTATCAAAATTTTTAATAGTTGACTACGCCGAGGAATTGGTATAGGTTTAGGTGACGAACTCCAGAAGGGGCTTGCTGGAGTCGATCAGAAAAGAGGAATACAGGCCCAATGGTGTTGACCCCGCATATTGCACCGTAGGAAACGACCGATCAGACAGTGGTATCAATTACATGCCGAAAATTGTCTCTCTCACGGTGAGTATCGAAGGGCGATGATGAGAAACACTCACTAGGAGGAGAGGATGAACAAGAAACTCTACGTAGGCGGCCTGCCTTACTCGGTGACGGACGATCAGCTGAACGAGCTCTTTGCTGCTCACGGAACAGTTGAGTCCGCCAAAGTCATCACGGACAGGTACACGGACCGCTCACGAGGCTTCGGTTTCGTCGAGATGAGCACCCCGGAAGAGTGCCAGGCAGCCATTGACGCGCTCAATGGCTCGGAACTCGGTGGGCGCACCTTGACTGTAAACATGAGCAGGCCTCGTGCAGACCGCCCTCGCGGCGGTGGCGGATCCCGAGACCGCTGGTAATCTAAAGCTACAAGCTTTAAAACGGATCGGGGTGTCTGATCGGTGCACCCTCGATCGTTGAAGAAAACCAGAACACAAAAGAAAAGGCTGCCCAGTCTCGGGCAGCCTTTCTGCGTTTTGCGTTTTTCGCAAACGAATCGATCTGCTGTGGCCGTACTGACGGACTTCAGTTTTTCCGACGAGGCATGGCGTCGGTTTCAGCCGGAAAAACGACGAGTCAATTCGGCCTTCCTGCCCGCCTGTTGACACCGCCTCGAAGGGATGGTACCCTAAACTATCGATTATCGATAATATTATCCGTTCTATTTGGAGCAAAGAGCCATGAAGATCATCCACGAGTCCGAGGTCGAGGAAAAGAAGATACCCGGACGTTTCATCCGCTGGATCGCCGACGACAAAACCCTCCAGCCGAAGCATCTCTCCAGTTGTGTGATCCGGGTGATGCCCGGAGAGACCGTCCAGCCGGCTCATTCTCATCCGGAGGGGGAGGAGCTGATCTATATCATGAGCGGCTCCGGCGAGGCCTGGGTGGACGGCAAAATCAAACCGATGCGCACCGGCACGGCGATTTTGTTCGAGCAGGGATCGGTACATATGATCCGGAACGTCGGCGGCGAGGAGATGAAGGTCGTCTGCTTCTTTGCCCCTCCCACGGGCTTGGAGAACTACAGGCTCTACGAAGGCTTGGAGTTTGCTGAAAATGACTCATTTTCACGCGAAAAGAGGTAGACGATGGGCAGGAACCCCATAAAAGATTTTCAAGTCGATCCAGAAACGGTTCACTATATCGGAGAGGATCTGCAGAGACCGGAGTGTATCCTGGCCGAGCCGGACGGCACCCTCTGGTCCGCCGACGCCAGAGGCGGCGTCGTTCACATCTGGCCTGACGGCAGGCAGGAGATCATCACCCAAAGGCACTCGGCGGATTTCGAGAGTAGCGGAGACGAGGTCTCCCGATTCACCGCCGGCACGCTGCCCAATGGCCTGGCCTTCGCCGGGAACGGGGATATCCTTATCTCCAACTTCGGTACAGACTGCCTGGAGCGGATGAAGCGCAGCGGGGAGACCGAGGTGCTCTTCGATACGATCGACGGATCCTCCATCGGAAAGGTCAACTTTGTTCTGCGAGACACCAAGGACCGCCTGTGGATTACCGTCACCACCAAGGTCAAGAACTGGATCGATGCTCTGGTGCCGGATCTGGACGACGGCTACATAGCCCGCTATGACGATCGGGGCATACATATCGTGGCCGACGGTTTGCATTTTACCAACGAAGTGCGTTTCGACGAAAACGAGGAGTATCTGTACGTGGTGGAGACCACCGGGGGGCGGATCCTGCGCTTCAGGGTCGATGAGCAGGGAGATCTTTCGGGCCGTGAGGTCTACGGACCTTCGAGTTTGGGCCGGGGAGCCTATCCGGACGGCATCGCCTTTGACAGCTACGGAAACCTCTGGGGCACCACTGTGTACTCCGACACCCTGTTCGTGATCACCCCGGAGGGCGAGCAGATCGTTCTTATGGACGAGGGGGACCCGGAGAAGGTCAAAGCTCTGGACAGGGCGTTTTTCGAGAAACGGGTAACGCCGGAGATTCTCTTTGAAACCGGAAAGGGGATCGCTCCGTGGATGGCCAGCGTGACCTTCGGCGGCCCGGATCTGCAGACCGCATATATAGGGTCGCTCAAAGGCACGCGTATTCCCTTCTTCCGCGCCCCTGTAGCGGGCCTGCCCATGGTGCATTGGAACGAAGGGAGAGGTTGAATACCAAGGAAAGGAGAGAGGGATGTCTGAGAAGATGTATGCCATTCGGTTGAACGCACCGAATGATTTCGAGTACACCCAGGTACCGATACCGGAGGTGGGACCCTTTGAGGTGCTCTGTCGAGTGGAATCGGTGGCAATATGCGGAACCGATCCCCACATTATCGAGGGAGATTATCCGGGATTCTGGCCCAAGGAGTTTCCTCTGATACCGGGACATGAATGGTCCGGGGTTATCGAGCGGCTCGATGAAAAAGCCCATGAGTTCGGCTGGAGAGAGGGCGAGCGGGTTTGCGGGATCAGTCACGTAGGCTGCGGTTACTGCTCGATGTGTCTGGAAGGCAGATACAATCTCTGCCTGAACTTCGGCAATGAAAAGCTCGGGCATCGGCAGCACGGACACTACACCCCCGGCGCCTATGCCCAGTACATGTTGAGCTCCATCAAGAGTATAGCTAAATTGCCGGATGCGATGAGTTTTAACGCCGGCGCCTGCATGGACCCCCTGAGCATAGCTCTGCACATGGCCATGCGATCGCGGTTGGAACCCGGTGACTCGGTTCTGGTGAACGGCGCCGGGGCTCAGGGTCTGATGAGCATCATGTGCGTGAAGAGCATGGGCGCCGGAACGCTCATGGTGTCCGGCAGCGGCAGCCGGTTGAAGATCGCCGAAAAAATGGGAGCGATTCCTATCAATTATCGAGAGGATGATGTCGCCGCCAGAGTTCGGGAATTGACAGGAGGGCAGGGGGCCAAGCGGGTCCTGGAATGTTCCGGCACGGAGAAGGGAATTGCTCAGGCCTGTGCCGCGGTAGCAAAAGGAGGATGCATCTCTATAGTCAGCCTTCCTCCGGGGGACGGAAATGTAACGATTCCGTTGAAGCAGCTGGTTCTGAACGAGGTGGAACTGGTAGGCAACCGGGCCAATCCCAACACCCTGGAGAAAGCAATTGCCCTGGCAACTTCCAACAATTTCGATATTGACGGCCTTGTCACCCACGAGTTTCCCCTTTCGGAGTACGCGAAAGCCCTGGATGTGTTCGTGGGACGAAAAGAGAACTCGTTGAAGGTCGTCTGCAAACCGAATAAGTGAAAGGAACATATCTATGGGAGTATTGCGTGAAGAAATGCTGAGCGGCGACGGAGTGTTGAGGATAGACGTGCTGGGTGGGAACGATCAGGAGCACGTGTTGGAGGAGATGACCTTCCTCAACTACCGGCTGGCCTCGGTTCGGTGCCGCAAGGAAATCCGGAAAGCCAATCCGGACATGATCTGGGACAGGGAGAAATCAAAAAAAGATATCCGCTATGAAAGCGGGCAGTTGCTCTTGGAGGGGGATTGGGAGCAGGGGGAGCTGAATAAGATCCTCGTGACAATGCTGGCCCTTGTAATGGAGAAGGTCGGACTTCATCCTTTTCACAGCTCCGCGGTACGCTATAAGGACAAATCGATCCTGTTTCTGGGGGGTGAGAACAACCATGGGAAGAGCATGAGCCAAATCGAAGGCTGCCGTCGGGGCGGGCAGATCATCTCGACCGAAACGACCGTTACCGACGATGAGGGGATCGTCGTAATGGGATCGAAGAGCGTCTACCTGAGGGCCCGAGCCAAGGGCACGGAACGGGCCGACCTGCCCAGTCCTGATGAAGGGGTTGCCAAGTTTTTCGATAAGGAACCGGAGTTCATCAATTTCGAAGAATCCGCCCCGATTGATCTGGTGATCATGCCCGGGATCGACGGTCATTTCGACACCAGGATCGTGGAGATGAACCGTTTCGAACGGGAGTACCAGACCTACCACTCGGTGATGAACTATTTCGGCTTGAATCAGCTTCTTGCTCCGGGAGGTATCGTGATGCCGATCGTGGATACCGACGAGTTGCGGAAAAAGCGGGGAGATTTCGTCAGCAGGTTCGCAGCGAACAAGCCGTATTTCATGGTTCGGGCGAAAACTCCCCAGCTGTTGTTTGATGAAGTGGAAAAACTGATGTAGAGTTTGATCGGCAATCTGCCATACTACGCACGTGAGGAGTTATAAAGAATGAATCGATTGGAGATGTTTCGTGAGCTGCTTTCCCTGGAGGGCAAGGTGGCTCTGGTGCCCGGCGGAGCCGGAGAGATCGGCCAGGCTGTGGGAGAGGCCCTCTGTGCCTATGGTGCCAAGGTCATCTTGACAGGCCGCACCCGGGAAAAAGCTGAAACCGCGGCGGAGGCGATCCGTGCCGCCGGCGGAAAGGCGGAAGGACGGGCTTTTGTGGTCGAAGACGCAGCAGCGGTGGAAAATTTTGTAGATAGCGTCTACAAGGACTACGAGCGGATCGATATTCTGGTGAACTGCATTGGAAAGCAAATCGAAAACGCCGCGGAGGAGTACAAAGAGGAGGACTGGGATCATATCTTGAACGTGAACCTGAAAACCGCTTTCTTCTTCTCCAAGGAGGTAGCCAAACGTCAGATATCCGAAGGCGGCGGGGGTAAGCACATTCATATCACCTCGGTTCGGGGGCTTTTGGGCATCAACCGGGGATTCATCGGCTACTGCTCGAGCAAGGGCGGAATGGTGATGATGATCAAGCAGCTTGCCTCGGAGTGGACCAAACACAAGATAAATGTGAACGGGATCGCGCCCACCTTCATCCGCACAGCCCAGGTCGCCAACTATCTGGATGATCCGAGCTTCTATAAACCCCTGGTGGCCCGGATTCCCCTCGGCCGGGTGGGGGAGACCCATGAAGTGGCAGGGCTGGCCCTGTACCTGGCCGCACCGGTCTCGGACTTCGTATCCGGGCAGATCATCTACATCGACGGCGGTTTGACTGCAATCCAGTAGAACGGCGAGCTCTGGAATTTACCGAGCCTTGAAATTTTTCTTGACAGGTACGCGGTTATAAGAGATGATAAGTACAATCGATTATCGATAATCTAATATGGAGGTACTATGGACACATCGAAAGTGTTGGCCACATTCTACGGTGACAAGGATTTTCCCGTAGAGTGGAAAGACGAAGAGGAGAAGAAGCTTTTCTGGTTTTATGATGACAACCACGTCCCCTTCCCGATCACCCCGATGTTCTTCAGCATGTACGGCTGGTGGGGCCCGACCTGTCATTACCTGTTCCGGCGATTTGACGTTCCCACCGGCGAATATTGGCCCGGCAAGGTCGTCAACGGCTATTTGTATTCGGCCATCGTGTCCCGCGAGCCCAAGGAAGCCGCTGAAGGGGGCAAGTACTTCGGTTGGATCATGCCCACTTACGCCACCAACTTTCTCGACTGGTGGGAAAAACGCTATCTGCCGGAAGTCCTGCGGAATTTCGAATACATCGACAGCTTCGATGCGGAAAATGCCACCCTCCAGGAACTCATGATCTACCTGGAGGAGATGTACGACATCCAGGAACGGCACTTCCGCCTGCACTGGATCCTGAACTGGGCTCAATTTACAGCTTCGATGGGTTTTGTACAGGCAACGAAAGAGCTGATCGGCGATGTCGACCCGGACATCCTGGGAAAGGTGAATGTCTCCCAGGCTGACCGCAACTGGGACAGCCTCAAGGCCCTCTGGCAGCTCAAGGAGAAGGCAAAAGCCGATTCCGAGCTGTCCGGCATTTTCAAAAATACGGATAAAGCCGCCGATATCGGCTCGAAACTGGAATCCTCGGCCAAGGGCAAGGCTTTCATGAAGGACGTGATAAAATATTCCGAGGAGTTCGGCTACAAGGCGGTCTATCCTCACGAATACATCTATCCGCTGTACGTGGAAGATCCCACACCGATTCTCGAGCAGATCCAGAGCTATCTCGCCTCGGATTTTAACTACAACGCCGTTTACGACAGGTGTATCGAGGAACAGAAGGAGGCCATCGCCTACCTGCGAAAGCAGCTGGCGGGTAAGTCCGAAGAGGTGAAGAAGAAATGGGAAGAGGCTCTCGATCTGAATTTCCGGATGTTGCCTCTCACCCCGGACCATCACTTCTACTTCGATCAGGGAACCTTCGGCCGGATGCGTCTGGTGTTGATGCGGGTGGCCCGCAAGATGGTCAAGGAAGGTCTGCTGGACGATCAAGAGGACGTTCTCTATCTCGAGTACGAGCAGCTTCGCCGTTATGTGGGGGATCCGAAAAACTATCCAGCCCGAAAGTTAATTGCCGAGGCCAAAAAGGCAAGAGAGGAGGCCTTCAAAATCAAGCCCCGCGACTGGGTGGGAACCGTAACTCAAGCCAACATGTACGAAGAGCCCTACCACACCCTGTGGGGATATCCCGAGAAATTCGAACGGGAACGGGAAGGGAAAAAGGTCAAGGGCGAGATCAGAGGTTTGGCCGGTTCCCCGGGAGTGGTCGAGGGAATCGCCCGCATCGTCAAGAGTCCGCAGGAGTTCGACGCGGTCAAACAGGGGGACATCATGGTCTGTATCATGACCAATCCTGCCTGGGTCGTGGTGTTCAGCAAGATTGCCGCGGTCGTTACGGACGCCGGTGGTGTGCTGTCTCACTCAGCCGTCGTAGCCCGGGAGTTCATGATCCCCGGCGTGGTGGGAACAAGCAGTGCAACCAAGGAGATCAAGACCGGCGACAAGGTCCGCGTAGACGGTGACAAGGGCGTGGTCACGATACTTAGCTGATCGTTCGGGGGTGCGAAAGTTCGGGGTAATGTGTCCCGGGGGTGAAGCAGCAACCAGTGTCCACGGGATTGTGAGCCGGTGGAGCACCGATTTCGAGCCGGAGACAGCGTGTTCGTCCGTCTGGAGAGAAGCGCAAGATGCCGAAGAGCGAGTCGAAAAAAGTGTTTCGGACAGTCATCAGCGAGCAGATCAAAGAGCAGCTGATGGAGGAGATTTTCCGTCATAAGTACGTGCCCGGAGAACGGCTGGTGGAGAGCGCCCTGGCCAAGGAGCTCAATGTCAGCCAGACTTCGGTCCGTGAAGCTCTGCGCAGCCTCGTGGCCATGGGCTTTCTGGAGAGCGAACCGTTCAAAGGAATTACGGTTCGATCCCTGTCCCGTCAGGATCTCTGGGAAGTGTACACCGTAAGGGCGGCTTTGGAATCTCTGGCCGCATTTCATGCGGCGGGGCGTATCACGGATGAGCAGATTGCGGAGCTCGAAGAGATCTGCGAAAAGATGATCGAGGCGGCCAAGGCGGGGGATGGACACCGAAGGACGATGCTGAATATCGAGTTTCACAAGGCGCTGATTCGAGCATCCGGTCTCAAACTGATTTTGAAACTCTTCGACAATCTGCAGTTCGGAAGCTGGTCGCTCATGAAGGGGACCTTCACATCCATGGATGCGGTGGAGATCGCCTTACGCCATCGGAAGCTGATCGAGGCGCTCAAGACAGGAGATCCGGAGCGTGCCAGCCGGGCGGTCCGGGAACACATCGTAGAGGGAAGCATGTCGATCCTGGAAAGCGTCGAGCAGACAAACTCTGCTGATGCGGCCGCGGAAACAAACAAAAAAGACTAGACCGAAAAGGGTTCCTTCCAGTTTTCGTAGAAGGCGAGCCCCTCAGTCAGTTTTTTCGAGATTTCCGTAAAATCCGGATCGACGCGTTCGGCGGCCAGACGTTTTCCGGTATCTGTGTACAGCGTAATTCCACTGAGGTGGGTCATTGCCTCGGCCAGGCCGGCCAGGGTTTTGTAACGCTCGAGGCCCATCAGGTAACCGTACTCAACGTACACCTTCATCATCTGCATTAGGCCAACCCAGCCGAACTTATCCACCTGATCGGCATCACAGACGACTTTTTCTTCGAGGGTTACCGGCTCCGAATGCTCAAAACCGGGGTACTTGCCCTTGTGTCTCAGAATGCAGGTTGAAATTTTCTCTCGTTCCTCAGGAGTCCAATCCTCAAGAAAAGCATAGCATTCCCGAGATCCATGCAGTGGGTGCTGCCTGGGATCGTGGGGGTGGGTGATATAGCCGAGATCGTGCAGGATCATTGCCGGTAATACGATATCCATATCCGCCCTCTCCTCCAAGCCGATCCATACGGCATGCAGGATATCGCGGCGAACGTGCTCCCAGTTGTGGGCGATCGGATCTTTCTCGTTGAAGGCCGATCGAACAGCCTGATACAGCTTCCGCAACCGCGGTTCCTCGAGTCGGCGATTCAGTACTTCATAGATACTCGTTGGCTCCATTGCTGCTCCTGTTCGTTTTCCTGTACTATTTCTTGTCTTGCCCCGGACCGGATCCGGCATCCGCCCCTGTTCAGCTGTTGACACTGCTCGGTATCGATGTTACGCTATCGATTATCGATAATGTAGCGTTCGCGATATGAAAAAGCAAGCCTGCTGAATCCGGTGCGAGCTGAGCCTTTGTGATCAACGAATATACAAACGGTTGGAGGAAACGATGCAGTATGTCAAGCGTCTCGACGAGATGACAAAGGAGGAGTATCAGGAGACCGGCGGGAAAGCGGCCAATTTGGGGGAAATGATTCGGGGCGGCTTCAACGTACCGGGCGGTTTTTGCGTCACAGGCAAATCCCTGGATTACCTGTTCGAAGCCCGGGAGCTCATGTCCAAGATCACGGGAATCGTCGAAACCTTGAACTTCGACCAGTACAGTGACGTGGAGCGTAAGACAGCCGCGATCCGTGAGATGATCACGGAAGCCGAGATTCCGGAGGATTTGCTTAAAGAAATCAAAGAACAGATTCAGGCCCTGAAATCTCCCTCCGGCGAAGATCCCTTCGTCGCGGTGCGTTCATCCGTGGCCGTGAAAGACAGCGCCATATCCTCGTTTCCCGGGATGATGGATACCTACCACTTCATCAAAGGGGAGGGGCAGATCATCGAGAATATCCGCCGCTGCTGGGCTTCCCTGTTCACAGCCAGGGCCGTGTACAGACGGCATCAGCAGAACATCCCCCAGGACAAGGGAGTAATCGCCCCGGTCGTACAGAGAATGGTCAACGCGGATGTCGCGGGGGTGATGTTCACTGCCAACCCGATCACCGGGGCCAGGGACGAGTTTATGATCGAATCGAACTGGGGTCTGGGAGAATCTTTGGTTTCCGGGGAGGCTATCGTTGATTACTTCATCGTCAGCCGGGAAACGCCGCCCCGGATCAAGGAGAAGCGGGTTCAGAACAAGAACATCATGGTGAGCATAGACAGGGAAAGGGGGATAGGTCGCAAGAAGTACGAGCTGACCGGCAGCATGGTGACCGACTGCACCCTGAATGACGAGCAGCTTTTCGAGCTTGCGGAGTTGGGGAAAAAAATCGAAGCCGTCTTTCAGTATCCCCAGGACATCGAGTGGGCCTACGAAAACGGCGAGCTGTTTGTTCTCCAGAGCCGGAAGGTGAAGGGACTCAAAGATTGAGAAATTACCAATACCTGCGGCCGGATACCCTGGAGGAGGCTCTGTTCATCATGGAGCGCTTCGGGGCGCAGGCCAGGCCGCTGCTGGGCGGCACGGATCTTATGGTGCGCATCCAGAAGGGGCAGGCGGAACCGGAAGCCGTCGTGGATCTGAAGCGGGTGCGGGACATCGAAGACCGCATCGAGATCGAAGGGGGAATGACGAACATCGGTGCCCGGGTCGTGCTGGCCGATCTTGTTTGCCATGACCTGATCCAGACAACCTATCCCGCACTGGTTGAGGCTGCCTCCATCGTGGGCTCGATTCAGATTCGAAACCGGGCTACCCTGGTGGGCAACGTCTGCAACGCCTCCCCGGCTGCGGATACGGTTCCGCCATTGATGGTATACGGAGCATCGGTCACGATTGTCGGGAGGGGGGGTACGGCCGCCCGGGAGGTTTCCCTCCAGGATTTCTTCCTCGGTCCCGGCAAGACGCTCTGCGGCCCGTCGGAGCTGGTCGTAGCGGTTCACATCCCCGTTCCCCAACCGCCCTTCGGATCGGCCTTCGGGCGTCTCACCCGGCGGAGGGGGGTAGACCTGGCCACCATCAACATGGCCTGCGCGATCGACGCCCAAGGCTTCACTACCTTCGTATTCGGAGCGGCCGCTCCCACCCCCGTCTTGGCCAGGGATGAAACAGGGGAGTTGGCCGACGCGCGGCTGCCACAATCGAGGCAGGATGAGCTGCTGCGATCGCTGCTCGAAAAAACCAGTCCCATCTCGGACGTACGATCCGGGCGGGAGTACCGGCAGGCCATGCTGCTCACCATCGGTCGCAGAGTGCTGCGGCAGGCTCAAGAGCGCCGGCCGAAGGCCCGGGCAGGATGAAGAACATGTCAAAAAATTCGATTTCGATATCCGTCACGGTCAATGGACGGTCTCACCAGCTGGAGGTTGAAGCGTACGAGACATTATTGGAGATGCTCCGCAATCGCCTGGATCTGATCGGAACCAAGAAGTGCTGCGGAGAGGGGGAGTGCGGCGCCTGCACGGTGATTCTGAACGGCAGGGCCGTGAACTCCTGCATCATACTAGCCGCGGAGGCCGACGGCGGCGAGGTGCTGACCATTGAGGGTCTGGCCGAAGGGGGAAAACCCGGCGCGCTTCAGCAGGCTTTCCTGGACAAGGGCGCCGTTCAGTGCGGCTTCTGCACACCGGGTATGATCATGGCTGCCCATTATCTGCTGATGAACAAGCCGCATCCGACGGAGGAGGAGATCAGGGACGGCCTTTCGGGAAATCTGTGCCGCTGCACCGGCTACGGAAGAATCGTGGAGGCGGTGCGGGCGGCCGCCGAGGCAGAAGCGGGAGCGGAAAAATGAAAGAGTCCATAATCGGCAAGTCGATCAACAGGGTCGGCGGCCTGCAGCGCGTGCTGGGAACTCAAGTGTACGTGGCGGACGTCAAATTGCCGAACATGCTTCATGCCAAGCTCGTCCGCCTGGACTGTGCCCACGCGCGGATCCGGCGCATCGACGTTTCTGAGGCCCTGAAGGTCGAAGGGGTCCAGGCTGTATTGACCGCCGACGATCTGCCCAAGCCGATCCCCCGCTTCGGGCCGGCCTACCAGGACAGGCCGCTCCTGGCGGTCGGCACGACCCAGTTTCACGGTGAACCGGTGGCGATCGTGACGGCTGAGAGCGAACATGCCGCGGCGGTGGGGGCCTCCCGTGTGAAGGTGGACTACGAGGAGCTGGCGGCGATCTGCAGCGTTGCCCAGGCTCTGGACCCTTCGGCGGAGCTGGTTCAGGATCCGGGTTTGCGCGCCGACGGCCCTTTCAAGAACACGAACGTACTGGATGAGTGGATCTTCGGCTGGGGGGATGTGGATAACTGTACGGCCGACGAGGTGATCGAAAACAACTACCTGTTTCCCATCGTAACTCAGTTCGCCATCGAGCCTTTTACATTTCTGGCCGAACCCACCATGGACGGGATCAGTGTATACAGCGCCATTCAGATTCCCTACGGGCTGCAGCGTATCATCGCTGCGGTTGTCGGGCTGCCCCTATCCCGGGTGCGGATCATCGCCCCGGATCCGGGCGGCGCCTTCGGCGGCAAACAGCACCCGAAGTTCGAGCCTCTTCTGGCCTACATTGCCCTGCGTTTGGGCAGACCCCTTCGACTGGAGCTCACCCTGGAGGAGTCCTTTCAGGCTGTCAGGAGGGCGGCCGCGGAGGTGCGGGTGCGCAGCGGTTTTCGATCCGACGGGACCCTGGTTTTTCAGGATATCGAGTCCAACTACCTGATCGGCGCCTATGCCGACATCGCCGGGCGGGTGGTAAGCAAGGCCAGCTACGTAGCCGCCGGTCCCTACCGGGTGCCGAACGTGCGCATCGTGGCCCGGGCCGTTTTATCCCACACCACCCCGAGCACGGCGTTCAGGGGGTTCGGCGCGCCCCAGGAGAACTGGGCCGTCGAGTCTCAAATCGATACGGCGGCCGGGAAGCTCGGAATCGACAGGGTGGCCATCCGCCTCAAGAATCTTCCCAAGAAAGGGGAGGTGTTCATGCCCAAGGATCCTCCTGCCGACGGGGACTGGGCTGAAGTCTTACAGCGGGCGGCGCAGGAGATAGGATGGGGTGAGCCGCTGCCTCAGGGGCGCGGACGGGGTATCGCCATGGGTCTGAAAGCCGGACCCACTACGGCGGCCTCCTACTCGATCGTCCGTCTGCATCTGGACGGGAGTGTGACCGTGTACTCGGGTACCTCTGATATGGGGCAGGGCGCCCGAACCGTGTTTACCCAGATCGTCTCGGAGGAATTGGGCATCCCGGCGGACAAGGTCGTGGTAACCATGGGCGATACCAGCGCGGTTCCTTTCGATCTTCAGACCTCGGCCAGCCGCTCCACCGTGGTGATGGGAAGCGCCATCATCGATGCCTGCGATGAAGTCAAGCGGCAGCTCATGGATCTGGCGGCGGAGTGCTACGGCGCGGCGGCGGAAGCGATTCAGATTTCTCCCGGAACGATTCATCTGCCCGGGGGGGATCGCTCGTTCTTGGAGCTTCTCAAGGACCGATTCGGCAGAGTGAAGGGCGAGGTGATCGGAGTGGGGTCGGCCCGCTATGAATACCTGAAGGGCCATCCCCTCGGAGGTCAACCCGCCTTTTACGAGGTGGTGGCCGTAGCTGCTGATGTGGAGGTAGATCAGGAAACCGGGGAAATCGGGATCCACAAAATGATCGTTGTGGGAGACGTGGGCAAGGCGATTAATCCGCAACACGTTTCCATGCAGGATGAGGGAGCGGCGGTTCAGGCTTTGGGCCACTCGATCATGGAGCACTACGTAATGGACTCATCCGGTCGCGTCCTGAATCTGGGGGCCTTGGATTATCGAATTCCCACGACCAAGGATGTCCCCGAACAGTTCATGTCCATCCACATCGAAAACGCCGATGGGCCGGGACCGTACGGTGCCAAAGGCGTGGCCGAAGGGGGAACCCTGGCCACCGCCCCGGCCATAGGGGCAGCGGTGGAAGAGGCAATAGGTGTACGGATACGGGATCTGCCGCTTACGCCGGAACGAATCTGGACAGCGTTGAACAACAGGAGAGAGAGGGGCTAGAGTTCTATGAACGAATCACGGGAGCAGCTGCTGAAAGCCGGCGTGAATCCGCATGGCGACGTTGAAGCAGGGCTATGAAGCGGTGGATCGGGGCACCCACATAGGCGGGGCCTTCTCCGCCACCGTACCGATCGTGGCGCTGTCCCAGTCCGTCTGCGCGATTTAGACCGCTCGGAAAGGTTAGGCTTAAACAGGCTCTCCGACGGTTCGATCCCGAAATTGATTGGGGGAGAGCCCGAAATACCGCTTGAACTCCTGATAGAATGTCGACACAGAGTCATATCCGCAGTCGTAGGCCACGTCGATAACTTTCTTCTGCTGATCGAAGAGGTGATGAGAGGCGTGGAGCAGGCGGAGCAGCCTCAAATACTCCATGACGCTCATCCTCATCTCGGCCTTGAAGCAGCGGCAGATCTGCCGCACCGACAGGGCAGTCGCGCGGGTGAGATGAACCAGTCTGATTTTATTCATGTAGTTGGCCTGAAGGAAACCGACGATGCGACGATTGCGCTCGCTTTTGGCCTCCGGCAGGCGAATCTTGTCGGCGTGGTTGGCCAGCTCGCTCGGCAGCAGGGTTAGGAACAGATTCAGGCAGCTGCCCATGATTCCTCCGGAGATGTCTTCCAGGTTGTGCTCGTTCATCTTTTTGAGCAGAGCCTGACACAACTCGCTGGTTTCGAATAGGTGAATACGATCATCCGCCCAGGGTATCAGAGCCGGGTTGATGAAAAGCGAGTGGCAGAGAACGCCGATACTTTCCTGCAACGTGGTCGCCCGATGGGGCTTCCCACCGGGAATGAAGGCGGCCATCTTACGGTACAGGGGACGTTTCTCCTTCCCATCTTCGATCAGGATCATCCCGCTTATCACGGCGATGATCTGGTGGGAGGAGTGGATGTTCAGATGCACAGCCGGATCGTGGTCCCACAACCCGGTGCGGGTGAAGGCGGAGATGAGGCGGTGATCGATCCCGAAATCATCCCGATGCTGCTGCATCGAAGCGCTGATCTTTTTTTCCACGCCCTGTATTGTACGGGTTATTCTTTCATTTGTCCATATTTCGAATAAAGATGTCGTTTGTTCGATTGCGTGCCACAGTAGATCTGATAAGATGGAGACAGACCTATTACAGAAGCCGAGTGAGGAATCCACAGTGAAACGTATCTATGTGGTCGAGGAACTGTGTAACGGCTGCCGTTTGTGTGAATCATTCTGCGGTTCCCTTTCAAAAGGGATTTTCGGTCCCCAGTCCGGCCGGATACGGGTGCTCAAGGTCCCGGGGGGCGAGAAATCGGTGCCAATGGTGCACTGCGACGGCCGTTGCGTGCGTCCGATATACGAGGACGGTTCTCCAACCTGCGTGCGCGTCTGCCCCACAGGCGCTTTGATCTTTGCCGAGCAGGAGCGGGCTGTTCAAGTTCGACAGGAATACGAAGCCGCGCGCAGCGCGCACAGCATTTTCAAGGTAGTAGCGCCCTGGATATGGCCATTTCCCTGGCGGAGGCCCGGTGAGAAGCGAGCGCGATCTGCGGAAGGAGAAGTGGTGTGAACGTTCGGGACAACGCACAACAACGGATGCTGCGGGTCGATCTGTCAACGGGAGCCATCGGGGTGGAGGATCTTCCCCGCGAGTGGACGGGGAAATATCTGGGGGCACGGGGAGTCACCGGCAGACTCCTGTACGACGAGGTCCATCGGGGAACCGATCCCTACGGACCGGAAAACGTACTCTACATCGGCACCGGGCCCATGGACGGGCTGCCCGTCGGCATGGGTCGTCTCTCTATCGCCACAAAATCGCCCCGCGGCTGTATCGGTGAGGGCAGCGTCGGGGGCTTCCTTGGGCCGGAACTGCGGCGTGCCGGCTACGAGTACATCGCCGTGCG
>Ga0315555_1001212_pt1 | contig 18633 bp, 17 predicted proteins | sample SalMarSW160380MG_FD_202113 | JGI IMG/M metagenome (GOLD analysis project Ga0315555, IMG submission 202113) | Salt marsh sediment microbial communities from the Plum Island Ecosystem LTER, Massachusetts, United States - Salt Marsh Sediment SW1603-80 ... | reverse complement strand
TAATATCGTCACCTATTAACCCATATTCCTCCATTTGCTTGATAGCAATCCTTAATCTTTGGATCGCTAGCGGATACTCAGCTCGGATATAAATGTACCCTTCAGTCGCACCGATAGCATAAGCCCCAATAAGTATTCCTTCAATTACAGCATGCGGGTCCCCTTCAAGAAGTGCTCGATCCATGAATGCCCCAGGATCCCCCTCATCAGCGTTACATATCAAATATTTGATATTACCGGGAGCATCATGGCAAAACTGCCATTTAACTCCGGTTGGAAAGCCGGCCCCACCACGACCTCTCAATCCCGATTTCTTTATCTCGTCAATCACTTCCTGGGGTTTCATTCTCAACGCCTTAGCCAGACCTTCATAGCCACCATTAGCAATATAATGGTCTATACTTTCAGGATCGATATTCCCACAATTGCGTAAGGAAATACGGACTTGAGGCTTGAGTACGGGCAGGTCAAAGAGATTGGGAATACCATCTAATGTCCCTTCGCCGCGAATGCCCAAAGCTAAATCAGAACGAGAGTTGCCGCTAATTAAATAACCCTTGATGATCTCAGGTATAATTTCGGGGGTTAGATTGCCATAAAAGACGCCAGGCATGCCTGGTTTTATTACTTCGATCAAGGGCTCTGCATAACAAAGACCAATACACCCGACTTGAAGGATATCAGCTTGAATATTCTGCTGGGCTAGCTCTCGATTAAGAACATCGAGTATATCTTCAGCACCAGCTGCTCGCCCACAAGTTCCCATACCAATTAAAATACGGGGGTTTTCGCTTTGCTGCATTGCTTCCCATTGTAGTGCAGCTTGACCTTTGATTTCTTCGAAATTCAATGCTCCCCCTTGTTTAATATCTCCCCTACCTTTGTCGCCGTCATTCTCCCATGCACCTTATTGTTAATAACCACAACCGGTGCCAGTGCACAAGAACCAAAACAGGCTATCGTCTCCAACGAATATTCCAGATCCGGCGTAGTCTCACCGGCACTGATGTCCAATTGTTTTTCCATTTCACCAAGGATCTGTGCACTACCACGCACATGACAGGCAGTCCCCCGGCACACTCTGATGATATTTCTCCCTGTTGGTATAAGTTTGAATTGAGCATAAAATGTACCTACGCCAAAGACGGTGCTTTCCGGTAACTTAAGAAACTTAGCTACCTTTTTCATAGCCAGCTCTGGCAGGTAGCCAAACACCTGTTGGACTTGCTGCAAAATAGGGATAAGCTGATCCTCACTGCATTCATAGGAGGATAAAATTTCGTTCAGGCTTTCCTCAACAGTCATCTCCTGCCCAGCTAAAATCACCCGAGTGTCCTGCGTTACTGAAGGATTAACCATTTTGCACCTCTTATTTACCACTTCCTTGAGACAGCCTTGAAATAGACATCTTCAAAATGTCCAACCAACTAATTTCCCGGGTATAGCTCAAATGCTGGACTATATCACAAATAGGAACGCTAGCTCAAATATAGCCCATCCTGAATTGCTCGGCAACTCCTGCCGTCGCCTTCCAGCGTTTTGCTTCGCGCCATCTCGAGTAAGCACTTCAACTACTAGGTTAAGTAGAGGGAATGTCTTTAACTAGCTTCCAGATGATAGTTTCGGTAAGCACAGTTACATCCTCAGTGGAGAGATAATCAGAAATATTAGCATCGAATAATATATTACCATTGGGAGCAAGCTCTTCATCGCCCCTCCATAACACTAAGGTTATTGGCACATGGTCGAAAGCATTAATGGTCATAGACAAATCCCCGTAGTCCGCCTCGCGGCCTCCTAACTTGGCTGCCGCCTTTCTCAGCAGCTCAGGACTTTTGCCAAAGTGCTTTACAAGAGGAGCTATTGCCCTTCGGGAAAATGCCGGGAAATAACTAATGCCTCCCGGTAGCTGTTTGTAGGCAATCAATTTACCGGTAGCCTGAATGCCTTTTGCTTCAGCAAAATAGTGAAGTATCAGGATTTTGTCCCTCAAGGAGGCTTCCGTACCGCCATCTCCCAGCAAAATTTTTACGTCAGGAAGCAGAATGTGATACTGCTGATTCAGATAATTGATGCCTATTTTATGGGGTCCCAGGTAATTAGCACCGCTCTTACGACATTGCTCTTTTATATCATTGATTTTTGCTACCCGCTCAAGAGCAAGCTTGTAAGAGACATCGAAACCCCGTTCCCAGGGACTGTCTGATAGAGAACTGCGATCTTTCATTATGGAGCAACCTTAGGGCGGGGCAGAAGACCCGCTGCCTCTATTATTTCAGGCACTGTTTCCTCCCACTCGATAGCCATGAGATGGATACCCGCCACACCCTCAATTTCACGCACCTGGTTGATAATATCAATGCAAAGCTTGATACCCTCTTTGGGTACCTGTTCCTTAGGCACCCCTTGAAGCCGGGCAACAATGCTGTCAGGCACATCCATTCCAGGAACTCTGGTCTTCATATATTTTGCGGCACCCACCGACTTTATGGGAGCAACACCGGCAAGTATCTTTACTCTCTCATGTAATCCTCTGTCCCGTACCATCTTCATCCATTCAGCGAATTTATCTACATTGTAGATAATCTGAGTTTGAATAAAATCTGCCCCTGCTGCCACTTTTTTAGCTAGACGTGCCGCCCTGAACTCAAGGGGATCAGCAAAGGGATTGGCAGCGGCTCCAATGAAAATACGAGGCTCAACCGCCATCTCCTCACCACACTGGAACTTTCTCTCGTCCCTCATATCCTTCACTACCTTAACAAATTGAATTGAATCAAGATCATAGACACCTTTGGCCATAGGATGATTACCGAATTTTTGGTGGTCGCCTGTGAGACACAACATATTATTTATACCCAGTGCTGCTATACCTAACACATCCATCTGAAGGGCAATGCGATTGCGGTCACGGCAGGTCATCTGAACAATAGGGTCTAAACCTTCCTCCTTGCCGATAAGACAAGCTGCCCAAGATGCCATACGCACTACAGCAGTTTGACCGTCGGTGACGTTAACAGCGTCCACATTGCCTTTGAGCATTTTCGCCTTTCTTCTAATCACCTCAGAGTCGGCACTCTGTGGTGGTCCCAATTCACCTGTAACAGCAAATTGCCCACTCTCCAGCACCCTTTCCAAATTACTTTTCGTCTTCATAAATTCCTCCTAATGTTGCTCTTTATCATACTCCTAATATTTCTAGTACCTTCTTCGTCCCCTTCAATTCCTCTAGCAGATCAATGGGTTCAACCTCTAAGCTGCGTGGTCTTATTGCTTTACTCCAATCATGCGGCTCTTGTATTTCCGACAGCTCATCAAGTTCTCCAAGTTTCCCTAACCTCTTATAGATCATGACCCAAGCACAGTCACGTGTAGAGTCTACTTCACACTTGCCATCCGTAGTGGTTCCGCCACATGGGCCATTTAACAACCCCTTGGGACATTGTACCAGTGGACAAATACCAGCAGCCCTCCCAAGTTCGCATTCTCCGCAGGCTTGGCATTCCTCTTTGAACTTGCTAGGTCCTCCACTGGAAAACCCAAGGGCGTTGTTTGATGGATACATAGGCTTTACGATACCCATTTCCTCTTCCAAATATCCGCGCACTGCTTGCGCACCATCGCCGCAACTCTGCATTAATATGGCATCGCATATCTCTATCTCCCCCCTGTGCTCCTTCAAAAACATGGATGACATAGGAAGGTAGCAGGCAAATACGGCGAAAGGTAATCCAATCTTACCTACGATCTCCTTCCCCTCCTTTGTCAGTTTCTCTACCATCTCATCCACTTCTTTTATGCCGCCTGTATGAAAGACCGTAGCGCATCCTCCACACCCCATCAGAAATATCCTCTTTTTACCTTCAAGATATCCTAGAATCTCTTCAAAGGGTTTTTGGACTTGTGCATTCATTTCTTTCCTCCTCAATAATTTATGTATTTGACATATGAACCGGGGTAGCTCTTAAGGGCTGCCTCTCTCACCCACAATGACATTCAGGGAAACCTTCTGACTGGTGGCCCTGATGTAAGGCTCACACTCCAATTCTTCGGTGTCACAAGCCTTTCTAATTTATCAAGTTGTCCTAGTTCGGCAAGACGATCGACAATCTGTTGCCAGACGCAGGGTATATCTGGATCAACTTCACATTTACCACCTTGTGAGCCACCACAGGGACCATTGAGCAGATGCTTGGAACATCGGGCGATGGGACAGAGGCCGCCAGTAAATTCCAGCACACAATCACCACACTCAAGGCAACGCTCCGCTTCTTTCCACTCGGCATGAGCGCCACCTGAGGACAGAGTGTTGCAGCCGGGATGTACTACCTTATTCACTACTTCGGCTACAGTCTGCACTCCAGCCCCATCGGTCAGAACCAGGATAGAATCGGCAACAGCAATTTCTTTTTTATAAGATCTGAGTTTCAACTTGGTTAAAGCGCTGTCACATAGCATATCAACAACTACCGAACCCGATATAGCTTTACCCCGCTCCTGCAAAATGTTTTTCATCTCTGCTACTTGTTTTTCTCCTCCACTCCCCCAGCCCTCAGCACAACCCTTACAACCAATGAGAAAGACACTCTTATCCCCCTCAAGATAGCTCAGGATTTCTTCGATTGGTTTTTGCTTTGAAATCAGCATTTCATCTCTCCTTCAGGATTTGTGTTATTAAGTTCTGCCAAAATGGCATCTATTATCTGAGGCATTTTCTCTTGAAGCTCCGGCGATAATTCTAACCCCCAGTTAATATCCCTGGGCTCGACCCCAATAACGACAGCCTCACCTGTTTTATGCCAAAGCTGCATTAACATTAAGCTATCCACTAAGCCCACGTCGTGAAGGGATAGAAATGGTTTTTGCTCTAGAGTTATATCTTCAAGGTGAAAGCGGTAAATTTGTCCTGGCATCCCACCACCCTTAACAGCATCCACTATGACCAATTTATCAGCGTCCTCAAGAAACTGTACTACATCGGGGCATGTCCCCCCGTCTATTATTTTTACATCGGGGAGAGGGATTCCCGCCAAAGCATGTGCCACATGACAACCAATCCCTTCGTCTTTTAACAAGACATTCCCTATGCCCAGAACAAATTTTCCCATTCCTGAGCTTTCCTCTGAATTCTTACTAATAAACCCTAAATTCCCCCAAGTCATGCCCTCTGGGACTGAGCAAATGTACAGAACAGGCGAGACAAGGGTCGAAGGACCTAACAATGCGCACTATCTCAAAAGGATTAGCCTCATCCTTTATCTTGGTTCCAGTGATAGCCTGCTCCAAGGGTCCAGGCTGGTCTTTATCATCCCTGGGAGAAATATTCCAGGTAGAAGGGGTAATAACCTGGTAATTAGCAATCTTGCCTTCTTTTATTTCTACCCAGTGCCCCAAGGCACCCCTCGCTGCACCGACCAGTCCCATTCCAGTAGCTTCTTCTGGGAGTTCGTAGCTTAGGTAGGCTGGTTCGCCGGGCTTGGGCTCTAGTACCCAATCAACCATGGCATCGGCTATGAGTTTGGTCTCCAATGCTCGAGCAAGATTTCGCCCCATGACAGAAAACATCTTGTCAGGGCCTATATTTGCCTGGGATAAGGCAGAATCAACCAAACTCTTAACTCCGAGATTGCCTCCGACATAGTTGACCATGATTCGAGCCAGTGGCCCGACTTCAAAAACCGTCCCACCATAGCGGGGTGATTTTAGCCAGGAATAAGCTCCCTCCTTCCCTTCATCAGGAACAACATCTCCCTGTGAGGGATGTCTGCCACTGATAGAATCGGCGTACCAGGAATGCTTCACCTCTTCAGTGATCTTAGTTGTATCCAATTCACTAAACTTAAGACTAGTAGAGGTAGTCCCGGGCTTAAAAAATCTTTTCCGCTTGGTGAGGTCTGCTTCCTTTCCATCCAGCTCATAGGAACCATAAGCAAGCAGGTTTCCACAGCCACTACCAATCTCAAAATAATCTGAGTAAACGTCGGCCACTGCCAGTACATCTGGGAGGTAGACATTATCAATAAACTCCTGAAGCTCCTTCAACCTCCACAGGAAAGATGTCATATTGTCAACCGTGGGAACCGAAGCAACTCCACCGGGCATTACGCCCATGTTGTGAGGCATCTTGCCACCGAACAGGGCAAGCATCTCTTGAGCTTTACGACGCGTGTCAAAGGCGGCAACATAATGGGCCACCGCCTGTTCATTGACCTCCTCGGGCAGGCGATAATCACCTTCATAACGAGGTACAAAGGGTCCCAATTCTCCTCGCGCAATAAAGCTCTTTATTGAATTTAAGGCGGGATTATTCCCTTCATACTTTGCTAATTTAGCCACATCTACATAGTCAAGAGCCACCAGGTGATAAAAATGAAGGATGTGGTCAGCAATGTGGGCTGCCCCCAGAATTAGATTGCGGATAATTCTGCCGTTATCGGGTATCTTGTCGGCGATGCCAAAAGCACTATCCAAATTTAAAGCAGCGGCAATAGAATGGCTCGTCGGGCAAACTCCACAAATACGTTGAGCTATCCGCTGGGCATCGCGGGGGTCCCTACCCCTCATGATTAGCTCTAAGCCGCGGAACAGCGTCCCCGAACTCTTAGCCTCTTTTACCTTACCACCCTCAACTACTGCCTCCACCTTGAGATGTCCCTCAAGACGGGTAACTGGATCGATTATAATCTTGCCCATTAATTCAAACCTCCTCTGGCAGAGCAGCTTCTTTTATTTTCTCGTAAAGCGGGGCTATGTCGAAGAAATCAGGCTCGGTACAGCCAATGCAGGTGGCACCACAGCCGACACACCAACTAACCTTATCGTTCCACAACCTCAGAGGACAATCGGCATGAGTTATAGGTCCCCTGCATCCTAATTCATAATTGCACCCGGGATCGCCGAATTTTTTGGCAAACTTATTCTCATCATAGTAGGCTCGCCGTGGGCAGTTCTCATGGATTGTTTGCCCGTAGAAGGTTTTGGGACGCCCAAGCTCATCCAAATCCTCCGGTTTCGGCAGACCGGAAAGCAGGATGCTTGCCACCGTGCCCACAAACCAGTCAGGGTGTGGCGGGCAACCGGGGATGTTTACCACTGGAGTATTTATGCCTTTGGCTTGAAGAACCTCACTGACGCTGCGACACTGAGTAGGGTTAGGTTGGGCAGCGGGAATGCCCCCAAAGGCAGCACAGCTACCCAACGCAATGACTGCCAGGGCATCCTTGGCCAATGTTTCAACCCATGATTGCATGGTCATCGGCTTCCCATCCTTTTCACCAACTACGCCATGGATACCACCTTTAGCAGTGGGTATAGCCCCCTCTACAATCAGGATGTAACCCTTCTTTTTTTTCTGTGAGGCATCCACCATAACTTCAATGGCAGGCGCTCCTGCCCCTGCCATGACAGTAGGATGGAATCGTAGATTTATATGACTGCCTGGAAACACTTCGTCAACTAGGAGGTTTTTAATAGAGGGATTTAAAACGTTGAGAAGAGAGACGGAGCAGCCGGTACATCCAGCGGCTTGCAACCATATCGCCGGGTATTCTTTTGTATCCATGAGCCCTTACCTGCCTTTCGACTTATTTTCGTTAATCCTCCGTCAGGGAGGATATTTTCTCAATCATAAAGGTAAACGTTCAACTATCTCTTTGACCTTTAATTGAAGGGGAGATTCCTCGGGAAGTTCGGTTACGGGCCCCCCTTTCATTTCCAAACCTGCTACATTGGGGTCTTCTGGGATCAAGGCAATAACCCGAAGGCCAGATTCGTCAATTGCCCTTTTTATCTCTGGAGATAGTTCACCTTTGACTCGGTTGACTATAAGTCCAAGTTCACCTACCTTTGTTCTCAATTCTCCAATGAGTTCCTTAATTCGCGCTGCTGCAGTAATACCTCTAATCGTGGGGTCAGACATAATGAGCAAAACATCCACATCTCTGGTTGTTTGGCGACTAATGTGTTCCATCCCTGCTTCACAGTCCATGACAATATAATTATATTTATAATCTTTCACCAGCTTATCCAAGGAGACGCGCAGAAATTCATTGGGCGCACAATAGCATCCAGGCCCCTCCGGACGCCCCATGGCTAAAAGGTCAAAGCCTTTGGACTCTACCAGTGATTCCAGTATCTTGCCAAACAGATATTCCTGCTTAGCAATGGTGGGGCTTAAACGACCCTTGGAGATATCCTCAGTCATCTTTTCCCGTATTCTACCCACAGTCTTACTATCATCCAGAGGCAGACCCAGCGCCTGGTTAAGATTGATGCTAGGGTCAGCATCTACAGCCAGTACCAACCCCTTTTGAGAAAGGAGCTTGATGAGTAAGGCAGCAACACTAGTCTTACCTGTACCTCCTTTTCCTGCGACAGCAATCGTTTTGGTCATTTCCTTGCTCTCTTTCCAGATAAATTTGAGGATGGCAACGAGCTAACAGGCGATAGCTTCACCACTGCATTATACTCGGGAGGGCAGACTTCCAAGCATGTACCACACTTTGAGCACTTTTCCTGGTCTATAATTTTAACCTCTCCTTTGCCTCCTTTAATTGCTTCTGTAGGACAGGTCAACACACAATGCTCACAGGCTCTATCACACTTATCTGGAAGGATATAATAAGCAGTGAGTTCGGGACATACTCTGGCGGGGCAACGCTTTTCCAAGACGTGAGCTTCGTATTCATCACGGAAATAACGCAGGGTTGTGATGACAGGGTTGGGAGCTGTTTTTCCTAAGCCACAAAGCGACCCGATCTTAACATCCTCAGCTAATGAGATGAGAAGGTCAATATCCTCTATTTTGCCTCGGCCAGCCGTGATGTCCTCCATAATATTTAGCATTTGCAAAGTCCCTAAGCGACACATAGTGCATTTGCCGCAGGATTCCTTGGTAGAGAAATCAAGAAAAAACCTCGCAGCATCAACCATGCAGTTATCCTCATCCATGACAATCATACCCCCCGAGCCCATCATCGAGCCAGCCTCTCGAAGGGAATCATAATCGATAGGGATGTCGAGCAAAGCCTCAGGGAGACACCCCCCCGAAGGCCCCCCTATTTGCACTGCTTTAAACTGCTTATCTTTAGCAATTCCACCACCGATTTCATAAATAAGCTCGCGAAGTGTTGTTCCCATAGGCACTTCGGCCAATCCCGAATTAGCTACTTTGCCTGCCATGGTAAATACCGCCGTGCCTTTACTTCCCACAGTGCCATTGGAGGCAAACCAATTCCCCCCTCGTTTAACTATCAAAGGAACATAAGCAAATGTCTTTACATTGTTTAACAGCGTAGGTTTATTCCACAATCCAAGCTCGGCGGGATACGGTGGTCTGGGTCTAGGCGTGCTCATCCTCCCTTCAACAGCCGCCATCAGAGCTGTTTCTTCCCCAGAGACGAAAGCACCGGCCCCTGCTGCTATCTCAATATGGAAACCAAAACCACTCCCTAAGATGTTATCCCCCAGGAAACCTAACTCTTCAGCTTGCTTTAAGGCAATCTGCACGCGCTCAATAGCTAAAGGATATTCAGCACGGACATAGATATAACCTTGCTCGGCACCTACGACGTAACTGGCAATAATCATGCCTTCGATAACCTGATGGGGGTCGCTTTCCAGAACCACCCGGTCCATAAAAGCACCGGGGTCTCCTTCATCAGCATTGCATATAACATATTTTGGTGTGCTTTTAGCCTTACCGCATAGCTCCCATTTTCGATGTGTAGGAAATCCAGCCCCTCCCCGCCCCCGCAGCCCGGATTTCTTCAGTTCCCCAATTATCTTCTCAGGCGACATCTTTAACGTTTTCTCCAGACCGCTATAACCACCATTAGCGACGTAATGATTTATATTCTCAGGATCGATGTAGCCACATCGGCCCAGTATGAGGCGAAGCTCATGTTCAAACTTGGGAAGTTCTGGAATGTAAACACCTTCTTCACCGTCTCCTTCAAGGGTACCTAAGGCAAGCTCAAGGCAAGGGTCATCGCCTACAATATAGCCTTCCACAAGGCGGGGTACAACCTCCGGAGTTACATTGTTATACACGACGCGAAGAGAATCAGGCTTACATATAGTAACTAAGGGATCGGCATAGCATAGCTCTATGCAGCCAACCTGAATAACCGAGACTTCCAGGCCTTGCCGCGTTAGCTCCTTATTAAAGGCGTCAACTACATCCATGGCACCGGCTGCCCGACCACAAGTAGCTGTGCCGACAAGAATGTAGCTGCCCTTCTGCAGAGCCGCCCATTCCGACTTCGCTCTATTATTAATTTCCTCGAAAGTCACGGTAAACACAACTAGAGACAGAGATAGACAAATGGTAGGGACTCTGCCTCAACTCTTCTCTCTTTGAGTTTCTTGCTTATACGAGACCAGCGCCTCTTCCACCTTAAAAGGCGTCATATTAGGATGAATTTTATCCTTTATTACTATCACGGGAGCCAGCATGCAGCACCCGATACAAGCAACCCTTTCCAAGCTGAAGTTACCATTTTCGTCAGTCTCGCCTACTTTGATATCCAACTCACGCTCCAGGGCCTCCAAAATAAGCCTACCCCCCGCTAAGTGACAGGCAGTCCCCATACAAACCGTGGTGTGGTATTTTCCTAACGGAACAAAGCGGAACTGATTATAAAACGTAGCAACCCCCCAAACATCAACTGCTGGCATCTCCAGGAAGCCAGCAATCTCTTGCATCGTTTTCTTGGGGAGATACCCCAGCTTTGTCTGGACTTCTTGTAATAGCGGAATTAAATTTTTCTTCTCTTTTTTATGCGAGCTTAGAATCTTAGCTACCGCTTGGCTAGCTTGTTTTTCTGTAATCATCCCTTAAGTTGCTTGGCAAATCCAGGCAGGAAGGCCGCTATTCCGGTCGTTTCCCGGGGACCAATTGTCACCTCCCATTCAAGATTCAAAGCATCTTCCAGTTCGCCTTTGATTCTGGCCACTTTCCCCGGGATAACTATCTTTCTATGTTTCACCTTATCCTCGATGCCGCATTTCTTGATAAATGTTCCTACTGAATCACCGCTAAACTTACCTGCCGCCCAAGCAGTGAGGACACCAAGCCCTTCCGCGTCCTTAACACAAACATAGGCAGGAACCTTAGTAGCCTCAACAGCCGATGAGACAAGGAAGTAAGTCAAAGCCCAATTTGAAGTGACGAGTACCGGGGAGGATTCGTCAGGTTCTCCTACTTCATAATACTTTTCTTCTACTGCCATAGGAAAACGAGGATCGGTATAAATGTTAAGCCGTTGAACTAGAAGAGGAAGCAAAGAGTATTGATCGAAATCGGAAAGGACAATAATTCCGGCCCATTTATTTATAAATGCCGAGCCCACTAGCATTTCCTTCAGCCCGTCTTTGACCATGAAGCAAGGAAAAGCAATAGTGGGATAGCCAAGAGGCTTGAAACCCTGCTTTAGCGCTGCCTTCCTGATAAAAGTCTGGTCTCTTATCGCCTCCATCAAATTTTTAGAACCAGGGTCTAAAACTAGTTCCTCAATCCCATCATCTTTTAACTTGGTAGTTAGAGGAATAAGTTCCTCGATACTCCCCCCACGAAGACCAACAGGAGTAATGTTCGCCTTAATCTTTGGGATGGCCTCGTCAATGTTTTCCTTCGTTATGGGGTAAATAAGAAGATGTCTATCCACACATATATCCCGTGCCGCAAATAAGGCATCCATATCTTCTGAAATTAAGACCATGCCCAGGTCTGTTGAATCATGAACTTTCTTTGCCAAAGCCAGAAATTTGTCCTTGTCCCCTGATTCAAAATAAAGTGCCAAAAGGTCTGCCTTTAGATTTACGCCGACCCAGGGGAATTGCAATTCCTTTATCTTTTTTATCTTTTCATCGATTTTGGCATTGTCCTCTTTGTCTGAGATAAGGAGGGCAATACCTGGCGAATGGACAAAGGTCTTCTCATGCCGGTATATCACTTCTTCATTCCCGATTTTGACAGCGTTCTCCCCAGAGCCTATGGTAACAAGCTTTATCGGCGGTGCCAGAAGATCCAGTAGCTTGGCCTTCACCTCCTCGGAAAGATAAGGGCACTTGTCTACAGTAGCTCCGCCCGAAGCTAGCTTCATGGCAAAAGCAAAACAAGTAGGAAAGCCGCAGTCTTTACACGGTCTCCTTCCGGGAAGCATCTTTACAATCTCAGAACCTGCAACTGGCATAGCAAACCTCCTCAATTAAAACTGGGATATGATTATGAATTTCACCTTTTACCTCTGGCATTTACGTTGGAAGCTCTACTTCTCCTTTTAGCCAGGGATGCCCTACTTTTTCTAAGAACTCCATAAGCTCATCTACGTTTTTAGCGTCTTCCTCTGTGGCTATTTTATCGTAGAGTCCTTTCGCTTCCAGGACATCTTTAAACCTTTCCTTTATCTCCTTGGGCATCCACACTATTCTGGCCAGACCACCGTCCGCCTGGATGAATTTAGGAGACCTTAGTTGCTCAAGTCCAGTCCCCAATCTTCCCTCTATTTGTTTTCCCCCAGAAGTTTCACCAGCCATGTGGGAAAATGTCTCTCCTACTACAGTTTCACTCTTGAACTCTCTATTCACTACTCCAAAGGCATCCACCTCAGGAATGTAATATACAATTGCTTCGAAACAGCCACAAGATGTATGGGGGTGCTCGAATGCACTATATAGATAAACTCTATCGTAGTTTCCCAGAGATTTTTCAGCTTCAACTGCATTCGCTCCTGAATATTCACCCTTTATAGCATCTATAAGCTCCCCCTTTGGTATGGCAAATATGGGTCCTTCAGGGTCAATCTTGGCGGCAGCTCTGCCGTCAAACCAGTTTATCGCTCCACAGTTGGCAATTCTATTTGGAGTTATGATAGAGACATGGGTTGGGGCAAAGCTCTGGCAAAGAACGCAGCCGTAGAAAGTATCTACATCTTCATCGTTCAAGGTCCTCGCCCGCTCATCCCTGGCAGCATAAACTTCCAAAGCGTGGGGAAGAAGCTCCTCTATCTTTTTTTCATCGGTGATAATAGTGACCTGAATGCTCTCGATGATTGGCATCTCCGATGTATAAAGCAAGATATAAATTTCCCCTAATTCCCGAAGGGAATTAAAGCCCTTTTTATAGGCGTCTTTATTCATCCTGATCCATACGTCCTGCCTCTGATTCATATGATACCAGCCCTCAATCATATTTGTGAACATGTGGATTCTTCTCTCAATGATTGCCTCAGCATCCTTGTCCAATTCGCTTCCGGCAACATCTACCAGAATGGCAATAGGATAGCTACCGCCGCCTTTCTCTGGATCATAAGGTTTCAAATCATCCATGTCTGGGCCAATAATTTCTACTTTCTCATTCTCTATTTCATCGGGACTTTTAACCGTTGCTAATTCAAACTTATGTGCTACTTTTGGCCCACCGAACTCAATATAGAGGGCTTCTTTCCTTATCACCTCACCTTCGTACTGAGGTCCTATATCTGCATGAAATTCGCCTTCCATTTTCCTTTAGTCTCCTTTCTCTAAATTGGCTATCAAGCTTTCTAAGAACTCCTGCCACTTTGCATCCTTCTTGAAATTAGGGAGCGAGTAATTGGCATGGGGGAAGTAATGTATGCACAACGTCATAGTCTTTAAATGAGGCGCAAAATGTTTGAGTGTAGAAAGGCTTTGGTTACCAAGATCCGACCTTATTCCGAAGAAGATCACCAGGTCATGATTTCCCTCCTTCTTAACTCCCTGCCAGTCAGGGTCCTTAAGAGCATTAGCTATCTCGACGGTATCGTAAACGCAATCTGGTTGTACTCCCAACTCCACGATTTTCCCTCTAGTCTGGGCTGTCGCACATATTGGAATACCAGCCGCTTTGGCTATGTCCAAGGCATACTCCATAAGTAGTTTTCCATCAGGCAGAGACTTTAACAATAGAGGACCAACTACAAGAAGTGGCCTTTTGGCCTTCTTAATCAGACTGGCATACTCCACAGGGTCTTCGATCAGCCTGGCCGATTTGATTCCCGTTAAGACGTTTACTCGGTGACGTGGTATTACTGCACTCATTTTTCTCTCCTTTTAACCATTTTCCACTACGACTAGTGTATCACTGCATCCACAGGAACCTTGGTGGGATAGGTGCCAATAAGGGTAGGCAATCCAATTGGCTCTCTAGGCTGCCAGCCAATTTCCTGTAAGTGTGCTCGCACTTCCTTTTTATAGACTAGCGGTATGTCGGCATCTCTGCGGACAAAGAGGTGTAAATCTTCGGGAAGACCGGGGCCAATATACTTCTTATACAGGGAAATATAGTGATTCAGCTTTATCGCTCTTCCCTGAGGAGTATCGTTTCTTCTTATGCAAAGCTTGGCAATCATGGGCATGGCTTTCTCTTTAGTCTCACATACATAAGCCAGGTGCTCAGGTGCTGGCTCCACAGTATCCACAATCTCCTTCTTTCTGGCATCCATAGCCTTCCAGTCGTCCTCTTCCTTCCTGGAGAGGTATAGCCTTCTATACTTGGAGGAGTGAGGCCCCAAAACAACAGGAACACCCAGCCTGTTGAACCCTGTGCCGATGGAAGCCGCCTTCTGGGACATTGCCCCCCAGGCTACCCCGCAGGCGCCTACCCGGTTAAGAACATAATCGGCCATGACCTCGTAGTTGCCTCTCAAGGGAAGAGCAGCAAAGATATTAGCTATTTTTATTGCTGCTCCAGAAATGTGAGCATTGGCAACACAGGAGCCAATGTTTACTACGCCGCCGCCGTCAAAGTCGGGAGGATATTTTTCGTAAACTGTCAAGCCATCCTCGTCCTTTTTCATTCCGGCAACCATGGCAGCACAGCCTGTTAAGACCACGATATATTTTCTCCTTGCGAATTCATCCACCATATCGGCAATATCATTTATATTGGGGTAGTTAGAACAGCCTACTAAGGCAATAACTCCCGGGATTGTGCCTAAAGTTATAGGCGCACCAACGTTCCTTATCTCGGTATCCATAACCGGACCGCGCCCAGCCCTGCATTTCCACGTCTCCATGCTTGCAGCTGTCTGCATTATCTTAAAGATGGGAACATTATTGGGACACTCCTCTTCACATTTACCGCAGCCAATACATTGCAGGAATTGCTGCCTTATTAAGTCAAAGTTACCTTTGGCAACCTCAGTTATACCGCCGCCAATATTAAAGAGGTTGGGACACACCTGCTCACACATTCTACAGTTGGTGCACTTCTTAGCCAGTTCTATAGCTTCTTCCTCCGTTAACCATCCCTTCTTTCTCTGGGGAGCGATTTCCATGGCGACTTTAACCGCCACCTCGGCCGCCTTAGGAGAGTCCAAAATAGCAAACTGCTCTTTATTATCCACCATTCGCCTTACTATCTCATCTGGATCCAGATCAGTGGCATCCTCAAGCCCATACATAGCCTTGTCCAGGCAGGCAATCATTGCTGACCCCACCTTGGCTGCTTCCTGAGGCGTATCTGTTCTGATGCACTGCTCGTCAGTCATTATCACATCGGCAATGCCTGTCCTCATGAAGAAAAGCGCACGGGAGAGAGGACCAACTATTTTGGCCTTGTCCGAATACCTGGTTGTTTCCAGTGCAGTGCAGCACAGCCCACAGACCTCCACCTGGTCTTCAAGGTTGTGTTCCCTGAGGTAGTCAATTACCACTGTCGAGGTAGCCGGGTTATGTCCTGATACTAAAATTACGGGCTTGCTCTTGTCTATCGCTCCCCACCCCATTTCAACTAGAGGTGTCTCAGCAACAGAAGTGGGATAATTGAATCCAACTATTTGTGCGATATCAGCTATTTCCATGCCTACATGGTCCAGCATGCTGGCATGCAAAGCCTTGGATTCATAGTCCAGAGCGTTTCCTTCTTGCCCCGTATGGCAAGAATCAAGAAGATGAGCAATTTCCTTGAAGACATACTCTAGAGCTATTTGAAGGTCTCCCAGGGTCTCAGGCTTTAGGCCTACAACTGTCCTTATATTCGGCGCTTCTACTTCAATAGATGTTCCTAAGTCTATCTTCTTATCTGCACCGTGCCTTTCAATCAAGAACTCCAGAATGTGCCCACCATGAGCAGCATGAGCGGAGCATCCCATCAAGCAGGCGAGAAGTACAAACCTTGCTTGTTGGGTAGCTATATCAATACCACAGGCGCCTCTCCTTCCTTCGGTTAGGTCACACTTACCGTAGGTACAGAAGCAACACAAATCACAGAATGGTGCATAAAAAGGCGCATACGTTTTCAATAACCTCATGTCCCATTGTCTGAGGTCAGGCATCTCTGGCATAGGGGTGGGCCCCACTGGCTCCCACGGGATTTCCGCTTTTATTTTCTCATGAATTTCTTCTAATTTCCGTGTTATTTCTTTTACTTCTGCCATTTTTCTACCTCGTATCTATCGTTTCTTTTATTAATTTCAAGGTCTCAGGATGCCTTAAGACAATAATATTAGCCCCAGCCAGTAAAAGCGCTAGGGCTGTTATCCCTTCCCAAAGCAATCCTTGCTCCTTGTTTTCCTTAGCCTGTTTTGTCTTCCAGCACTCCCCACCAAGATTGGCAATAATCGGCATCATTGTCATATTATCTTTGGTGATTATCCCAATCTGCTTCACCCTTTCCATCAGAGAAAAGCTGTATTCCATACCATAGCCTAATGCCGCGGATTCAGGATCAATGACTATCTTGTCAACGGGGAAAAACTTGCTGAGCTTTACATTTAACTCCTTCAGCAAATTGATATCTAGAGGAGTCTGGGCAATAGCTGTATGCCCATGGTCCAGAATTGCTTTGCCCACTGCTTCGTAATTTTCCTTAATAACAGGGCCTATAAGCAGGTTCATTCCATCACATACTTCAGCAACCTTGGAAAGAACCTCAGCATCCTTCTTGTCATCTCCTGAACCATAGACAATCAAAGGCACATCTATTGCCTCAGCTACCGCTTTAGCCAATGCCGCTGCTTTGTCAGCAGGCGCATCCTTGACCGCCGGGTCAGTACTCATAAGGAAAAGTGACACAGCATCCACAGCAAAGCCCTGGCATTTCTTAGCCCATTTTACCGGGTCGGAAATTACATCCTGAAAGGGCTCAACTAGATGCTTCGGCCAATCTTGAGGCTCCATATCAAGCACTTCCAGGGCAAACTTTGCCGGATTAGGGTTTGAGCCCTGGTCAAAAAAATGCAAGGGGAGGATATTCTCCCCCCCAATCTTCAAGCTCTTCTTTTCCTTACCAATAGTTACCTCTCTAACTACCCCAGTATATGCTTCGACTGTTGCTTTATATTCCATTCCTTACCCTCCTTAACTTTCAAGCCAAGCATCGGAGTACAAGGTCTCTCCCATAAGGACCTTGGCCGTCTTAACATACTCAATTTCTTTTTGAGATAGTGAGGAGAGGTCTACGTCTCCCCCATCCATGGTCTTGTGAATAAGTTCGACAATTTCTGGCATCTCTCCCTTTTTCAAGCTCATAAGTTCCTTATCTAATGGGTCAGCGATGGCAGAATAAAGCCTATTTCTCTCGAGCATGACCATATAAGTGCGGTTAAGAGGCGGCCTGAGTTCATCTGGCACGCCATTGGATGTATTGGAAAGCCCTACTGTGGATTTAACCCCGGGCAAAACATCCTCAAGTATGTTGATAAATTCTAGATTAACTACAGTGAACCTTTGCCCCTCCCCAGCGGTGCTGATTGGAAGGAGAATGGGGTCAACCCAGATGTTCTCGTTAGGAATCCCCAATTCATTGGCATAGGCAACCGTGTCCATAATACTCTCTATCTTGGACTCAACATCTGGAGGCATTCCCTTGTCCGTCATTACTGAAATCACCACATCACAGTTATATTTTTGGGCTAAAGGAAGCATTTGCTCCTTTGAGAGACTCTTCCCTGAGGCAGAGTTAAGCAGGGGCTTGCGCTTGCAAGTTTTCAGGCCTGCCTCCATAGCCACGGGATTCAGGGTATCTATAGACAAAGGTAACTCAGTAGCTTCCTGAACTGTGTTGACCAACCATTGCATGGTCTCTTCGGTGTCTTTTTTCATGGGGCCAACATTCAAGTCAATGTAATCGGCTCCAGATTCAGTTTGGGCTTTAGCTAAATCCTGGATTACTTTGGCATCTCTTTCCCTTATCGCTGTGGAAATTGCCTGAGCTATGACATGTATGTTTTCGCCAATAATGACCATATCGAGTACCTCCGATTTATCGGTTCGGTATCCGGGACAAACCATTGCAATATAGCAAGGAAAAGCCCTTTTGTCAAAAAATCTTTGTTGGCCCCCGCCACAATCGTGGCCGCTGTATGCGCTATAGTGTGAAGATTCCCGCCGGGGTAAAAACAGGCAACGCGCTGAGATTGAGAAATGCTCACCAGATAAGCGATGGCTTGCACGGCGACATATTGATTAAAGTTATAGTTAAATAAGCCCGGCCCCGCACTCAATGCATTTCTGTTCAGATCAGGTCCTCATCCATTAAGACTTTGACATACTCGTTGCTAACAGTGGTGACCTGAGAAAAGGTTTGGGCTAAACGCTCTCTTGCTTTGGTATAATCCTGAGTCTCGATTTCAGCTTCTACTCCAAGTAGCTCTCTTTCTATCGCATTTG
>Ga0315555_1001210_pt1 | contig 18649 bp, 17 predicted proteins | sample SalMarSW160380MG_FD_202113 | JGI IMG/M metagenome (GOLD analysis project Ga0315555, IMG submission 202113) | Salt marsh sediment microbial communities from the Plum Island Ecosystem LTER, Massachusetts, United States - Salt Marsh Sediment SW1603-80 ... | reverse complement strand
ACAGGTCGTCAGGCAGATCGCCAACGATCGCGAGCAGAAGCACTTCATGGCGGAAGGCGAGCTGGACGTGTCATACCAGTGCGGCGAGCATCGGTTCCGGACCAACTTCTTCCGGCAGCGCGGGACGATCGGCGTGGTGTTCAGACACGTCCCGAGCGCGATATACACGTTCGAGGAGCTCAACCTTCCGTCCGAACAGCTCACCAAGCTCAGCGGGCTCAAGCGCGGTCTGGTGCTCCTGACCGGCACCGCGGGCAGCGGGAAATCGACCGCGCTCGCGTCGATGATCAAGTATATGAACGACAACTTCTGCCGCCACATCATCACGATCGAGGATCCCATCGAGTACCTCCATCACGACAACATAAGCGTGGTGGAGCAGCGCGAGGTGGGCGTGGATACCAGAAGCTTCGCCATCGCCCTGCGTCACAGCCTGCGGCAGAGCCCGGACGTGATCCTCATCGGCGAGATGCGCGACAAGGAGACGATGGAGGCCGCCATTTCCGCGGCCGAAACCGGACACCTGGTGCTCAGCACACTGCACACGATCAACGCGATGCAGACCATCGAGCGAATCATGAACTTTTTTCCGCCTCACCAGCACAATCTGATACGGCTCCAGCTCGCGATGGTGATGGAGGGCGTCGTGTCGATGCGGCTGCTGGAGCTCAATGACGGCGGCCGGGTGCCCGCGGTCGAGATCATGCTGGCAACACCCACGATCAAGCAGCTCCTGGCCGAGGGAAAGACGCAGGAGCTGTACACCGCCCTGAAGGACGGGCAGGACTACTTCGGAACATGCACCTTCAACCAGTCCCTCAAGACGCTGGTCGAGAGAGACGTGGTGTCCATCGACCAGGCTCTGGCGGCAGCCGACAACCCGGACGAGCTCAAGCTGGAGTTCAGAGGTCTCCGCAAGGGCTCCCGATCGGGAGACTTCGAGTTCGAGACCTTCAAGAGGCCGTAACATGACCGTCGGCGCGCTGAAGAAGCTGCTGGGCACCGCGAACGTGTTCTGCGGCATAGCCGTGCTGGTCTTTCTTCTCTACGTGGTGCGCCAGTCATCCGCGTTCCCGCAGGTGCACCGTAAGATACAGCCCGGTTCGGTGGTGACCACGCAGAAATCGATCGTGAAGCGCAGGAGCGCCACGGAATACCGCGCATGCTGGATCAGCGGCATCCCCCAGCCCGAGACGCCCAAGGGCACGGTGGCGACGGCGGAAGGTCCCACGACCGCCATCGGGCGCTACAAGTTCTACAGCGCGATCATCATGAAGTCCTCCGCCGGCACCGAGAGCTGGGCGGAGATAAGCGACGGCAGCGAGGAGCGGCTCTACACCGAGAAGGAGATGGTGGGAGAGTACCGGCTCGCCCAGATATTTCCGGAGAAGGTCATTCTCGAGAAGGGGGGACAGACCTTCACTCTTGATCGCGTCGCCAGCCCGGTCGTGAACAGGCCCTCTGCTCTCAGGACACCGGCCTCGTCGAGATCCCGCGGGACGCCCTCCCGGGGACGGTCCTCACCGCCGCGAAGCTCGGACGGCAGGCAGCCGAAGGTGATCAACGAGGGCGGGGCCACGCCGGGCAGGGGCCGCCGCGCGCCGGGAGACGACACCTCGGAGCTGATGCCGGAGGATGCACCCGGGGAGACCGGTACGGAGAGACGCCTGATTGTTCCGGCCAAGGAGAAGGACTACATCGTCGAGAACTTTCCGAAGATTCTCCACGAGGTGAAGCTCCAGACCGAGCTGGAGGAGGACGGCTCCATGAGCGGCGTCAAGGTGGGATACGTGAAGTCCGGCTCGGTGCTGTCCAGAATAGGCCGCTTCCGAAGCGGCGACATCATAAGAAAGGTCAACGGGAACCCGGTGAACAGCATCCAGCAGGCGGTCTCGCTCTACGAGGACCTGACGAAACAGAACGTTCAGAATGTGTCGGTCGAGATCGAGAGAAAGGGTCAGGTGTTCACCCACGCCTACAGCATCGCCGGTTCCGGCCGCTGAGCCGCCGCGCTCATGTCCCACGTCCTGCTCCTCGACGTAGGAAACTCGGCGATAAAGGCGGCGTGGTCCGACGGTGACTCCCTGCTCGACACAAAGCGCTGGAGCATCGCCGCGTCCGCGGGCGTCCGGCAGGCATCGGACGAGATCCTGTCGTCTCCACCGTTCGACATCCTCGTCTTCATGTCGGTGAATCCTCCAGCGTCGGACGAGCTCGTCGAAAGCCTCGGTGCCCCGGACGGCTCCGTGTACGAAGTCGGAAAGGACCTGCCGCGGGGAATGCCGGTGAAGACGGAGGAGCCGGATCGGGTGGGCGCGGACAGGACCACCACCGCGATTGCCGCGTACCGGATCCACAAGAGCGCTCTGATAGTGGTCGATTTCGGCACCGCGATCACGTTCGACTGCGTGGACGGGGACGGCGCATTCCTCGGAGGGGCGATCTGCCCGGGGGTGGGTATGATCACCTCGGCGCTCGAGCGCGACACCGCCTTTCTGCCCGCGGTCGACATCGCGCCCAGGGAGCATTTCCTCGGCCGGAGCACGGAAGAGGCCATGATCTGCGGGGTATACCACTGCCTGGTCGAGACTACGAACGGAATCCTGCAGGGGCTCTTCCGGGATATGGGAAGCGAGGTCCCGGTCATCGCCACCGGCGGCGATGCGGAAATGGTGGCACCGGCCTGTCCGGCGATCTCCGAGGTGCGGCCCGGCCTGTCCCTCGAAGGCCTGCTCGTGCTCTATCAACGGAACAGAGAGACGCTCCGGGGGACGGAATGAACCGCAGGCTGCGGAAGCTCGTTGGTACGTTCGCCGGACACGGCGTGGAGGGCCTGCTGGTGTCGCGTCCCACCGACGTGACGTACCTGTCCGGATTCACCGGGGAGGACGCCTCCCTTCTCGTCCTCGAAGAGGAGGCGTTTTTGCTGGTCGATTTCCGCTACACCGAACGGGCGGAACGGGAATCGTCCGGGGTCACCGTCACGGAGATCAGGGGAAAGATGACGGATACGCTCTCCGGTCTCGCCGGAGACGCCGGCCGGGTAGGCTTCGATTCGTCCCACCTGACGCATGGCGTGTTCGGCCTGCTGTCTGAGAAGCTGGGCGCGAAGCTGTCGCCGCTGAAGAACCCGGTATCCGCCCTGCGCGCGGTGAAGGACGACGGAGAGCTCGCGCTCATACAAAGAAGCGTAAAGGTGGCGGAGGAGTCATTCCTGCAGCTGAAGAAGACCCTTCGATCCGGCATGACGGAAAAGGATGTCGCGGATGAAGTCGAGCATTTGCTTCGCAGGAACGGCGCGTCCCGGGGAGCGTTCCCGGCGATCATCGGTTCCGCGGAAAACGCGTCCCTTCCCCATCACACCGTTTCCGACAGGGTGATCGAGGAGGGGGACGCGGTACTGATAGACATGGGGGCGGTGCTCTCCGGATACGCGAGCGACCTGACCCGGATGGTATTCTTCGGCGAGCCGGACGAGGAACAGAGAAAGATCTATGGAGCGGTGCTCCGCGCCCAGTCCCTCGGCATCGAGTCGGCCGCCGCCGGCAGGACGGGCGTGAAGGTGGATGCCGCGGCGAGGGACTTCCTGAAGGACGCCGGGTACGGCGGCCTGTTCGGACACGGTCTGGGTCACGGCGTCGGGCTGGACGTCCACGAATCCCCGGTGCTCGCACCCAGAAGCAGGGATACGCTGGAGACGGGAATGGTCGTCACGTTCGAGCCCGGCGTGTACCGACGCGGCTGGGGAGGCATTCGAATCGAAGACATGGGAGTGATCACGGACAGCGGGTGCGACCTGCTCACCGGGCTTCCGCGCGACATCGAATCCGCCCGCACCGAAACCGTGTGAAGGAGAGCGCATGAGACTGAACGCCGCGCTCGGCCCATGGGGAAGCCGGTTTTACGTCCAGATGTTTTCCGTGCTGGCGTTCAACAACTACTTCTTCAGCCCGCCCGGAAAACGCACCTGCGTTCCCGTGCTCAACTGTTACGCCTGTCCGAGTGGCTCGGTCGGAAAGGCCTTGGGACCATGACGGAGGAATCCCGTTAGGGACCACTGTGTTCGAACATCGCATAGTATTCGGCACCGCCGGGCACGTGGACCACGGTAAGTCCGCGCTGGTACGGGCGCTGACCGGAATGGATCCGGACCGGCTGGCCGAGGAGAAGGTCAGGAAGATGACGATAGTCCTCGGCTTCGCGTTCCTGCCCCTTCCCGACATCCAGAAGACGGTGGCGATCGTGGACGTGCCCGGACACGAAATGTTCGAGAGAAACATGGTGGCCGGCGCGACGGGTATAGACGCGGTAATCTTCGTGGTCGCGACCGACGAAGGGGTGAAGCCGCAGACGCGGGAACATCTGGACGTGCTGAATCTCCTTGAGGTGCCGGCCGGGGTCATCGCGCTCACCAAGACGGATCTCTGCGGCCCGGAACGGATAGAGCAAACCGGCGCGCAGGTCCGGGACCTCGTGGCCGGCACGTTCCTGGAGGCGGCGCCGGTCGTTCCCGTGTCGTCGGTGACGGGAGAAGGAATACCGCTCCTGAAGGATGAGCTGTCCCGCATCGCCGGCGGCGTAAAGCCGAGGCCCGAGAACGGCATCTACCGCCAGCCGATCGACCGGGTGTTCACCCTGAAGGGGGTGGGGACCGTCATCACCGGAACGGTGATATCGGGCTCTCTGGAGGTGGGAGCCGTGGTGCGGTGTCTTCCCGGCGGAGAGGAATTCCGGGCACGGAACTTGCACGTTCACCACGAATCGGTTTCCCGCATCGTCGCCAGCCAGCGCGCCGCGGTGAATCTGGCCGACGCAAACAGGGACGACATCCGCCGGGGCGACGTGCTCTGCACGCCCGGCTCCCTCGAGCCGACGCTGATGATGGACGTCAGGGTGCGCCTGTTGCCGGCCGCGTCGCGTCCGCTGGCGCACCGCACCCGGGTCCGCATCCATCACGGGACCAGGGAGGTGTTGGCCCGCGCGGTGCCGCTGGAGTCCGATCAGGTGAAGCCCGGTGCGTCCGCGTTCGTTCAGATGAGACTCGAGTCCCCTCTCGTTCCCGTCGCGGGCGATCTGTTCGTGATGAGGACGTACTCGCCTATGCGGGTGATGGGGGGGGGACGCGTCCTCGACGCGCATCCCCCGAAGCGGACCCGGGCGGGCGGAACGGCGGACGTCGCGAAGAAAGAGGCCCTCTCTCCGGAAGAAGCGATCCTGGACGCGCTGGACGGAGAAGGCGCGCGCGGCATGCCGTTCGAACGGATACGAACGGCATCCGGGCTTCCCGAACAGGCGGTACGTTCCGCCCTGAAGGAGGCGGAGGCACAGGGCCGCGCGTACGCCGGCCGGGGCAGCCGGTGGTTCGGCGCCGGCGTCATCGAGGAGATGCAGACGGAGATCTCCGCCCGTCTGGCCGAGCTGCACTCAAAGGATCCGCTGTATACCTTCGTTTCCCTGAATGACGTCTCGTCCGGCGCCGCCGCGTCTGAAGACCTGCGGGAGTGCTTCCGGTTCGCGCTGAAACAGCTCACCGTAAAGGGAACGGTGGTGCTGTCGGACGAGAGGGTGCACCTGGCCTCATACCGGCCGCAGTGGACCGGAAAGCCGGCCGAGGCGCGGGAGAAGATCCTGCAGGCGTGTGCAAAGAGCGGCCTGTCGGTACCGAACCCGCAGGAGCTCGCCGCGCTCGTCGGGCTCGACGAGGCGGCATGCCGCCGGATACTCGGCGCCATCTCCGATGCGGGGGAGCTCGTGGCCGTCTCGAATGCCGTTTATACCCCGCCGGATACACTGGAGGATTGCCGAAAGGCGGTGAGGAATTTCATCGCGAAGAACGGACGGATCACCGTCAGCGAGTGCCGGAAGCTTCTGGGCGCGTCACGCAAGTACATAATCCCTCTGCTGGAACGTTTTGACCGGGAAGGGCTGACGGTACGGGAGGGCGACCATCGGGTCCTGAGGTAGGGCCGGAATCTTGCCTCCGGACGACCGATGCGGTAGTATCCCACCCGCGATATTGAGGGCCAGAGGTATCTGAAAGCGTGAGCAAACACGAAAGAGACGTGCCAATCGACGGCGGGCATCCCGATTCCATCCCCCGCGAGACCCTGGCGGCGCTGAAGGAATCCGAGGCGCGATGGCGGTCCCTCGCGGAGAACATGCCCAATATCGTGATGATCGTGGACCGCGACGGCGTTCTGCAGTACATAAACCGCACCGTCACCGGCATCAGCCGGGAACGTATCGTCGGCTCCTGCCTCTACAACCACATCGACCCGGAATACCACCCGATGGTGCGCGGCGTTATCGACAAGGCGTTCAAGACGGGCGAGCAGGAGAGCTACCAGCTTCGGGGAACCGGCCCGGACGGTACGACGTCGTGGTACGAGACCTTTGTCGGATCCATCCACCGCCGGGGAAGAGTGGTCGCCGCGATACTGATCTCCGCGGACATCACTGCGCGCAAGGAGATGGAAGAGGCACTCCACGAATCGGAGGAGAAGTGGCGGTCCCTCGCGGAGAACATGCCCAATATCGTCATGATTGTGGATCGTGACGGTGTCCTGCAGTACATCAACCGTACCGTTGCCGGACTCACGCCGGAAGATGTGGTCGGGCGGAGCATGTTCGACTATATCAATCCGGAGTATCGCCGGACCATACGTGAAGTGCTCGAGCGGGTCTTCGAAACCGGAGAGCCGGCGTCCTATCAGCTTCAGGGGACTGGTCCGGACGGCGGCAAGGCGTGGTACGAGACCTGCGTCGGGCCGATCCTTCGCGGGAACGACGTCGTCGCGGCGGCCCAGATATCGACGGACATCACCGCCCGCAAGGAGGCGGGGGCCGCGCTTCAGCAATCGGAGGCGACGTTCAGGTCGATCGTCAACAACGCGACCGACGGGATACTGGTGGCGGACGCGGAATGCAAGCGCTTCGCCCTGGCGAACGCAACCATCTGTGAGATGCTCGGTTACACCGAGGAGGAGCTGCTGGAGCTGGAGCTCTCCGATATCCATCCGGAGGAGGACCTGCCCCGGGTCGCCGACGCGTTCGAAAGGCAGGTGTCGGGAGCGGAACCGATGGCCTGCGATATCCCGGTGCTGTGCATGGACGGTTCCGTCTTCTACGCCGATGTCAATTCCGCCGTTATCACGCTCGGCGGCCGGACATGTCTGATGGGCATATTTCGCGACGTGACCGATCGCAGGCGGATACAGGACGAGCTGAAGCATTCCCGGGAGGAGCTGCGCCATCTCTACGCCCGTCTCAGCGACGTGAGGGAGGAGGAGCGGACGATGATGGCCCGCGAGATCCACGACGGGCTCGGGCAGAGTCTGGCGGTGCTCTCGATGCAGCTCGAGCTGCTACGCGCAAAGCCGCCGAAGCGTCCCGAGGAGGTGTCCCGGAAGCTCGCGTCGATGGCCGACCTGGTGGAGAGAAGCGTTTCGGAGATGCGGAAGATCTGCACCGCGCTGAAGCCCGGCGTGCTGGATCACCTGGGGCTCGGACCGGCGGTTGAATGGCAGGCAGAGGAATTCGAGGCGCGGACCAGGGTCCGTTGCCATCTCAAGGCGGACCTCGAGAACGTTACGCTCGATCAGAATCTCGCGACGGCCGTCTTTCGCATACTTCAGGAGTCGCTGACAAACGTGGCGCGCCATTCGGAAGCGGACGAGGTCTGGATAAATTGCGGGAAGAAGGACCGGCAGATCGAACTGGTCGTATCCGACGACGGGAAGGGCATTACCGAGGATCAGCTTACCGATCCGAAGTCCCTGGGCATCGCCGGCATGCGTGAACGGGCGCTCGAGTGGGGCGGCGAGCTGGACATCAGCGGGGTGCCGGACGAGGGCACCACGGTCTCCATGACGATTCCGATTCGAAGGAGGACGAAAAACGATGATTAGAGTATGCATAGTGGACGACCATCCTATCGTGCGGGAAGGTGTGAAGCAGATCGTATCGGGTGCACGCGGCATCATGATCGTCGACGAGGCTCCCGACGGACGGGACCTGCTCGAAAAGATCCGGGAGAGGAAGGTCCCGTTCGACGTCGTGGTGCTCGACATCTCCCTGCCGGGGAAGAGCGGCCTGGAGCTCCTGAAACAGATACGGGAGGAGAAGCCGGATCTTCCGGTCCTCATGCTCAGCATACACCCGGAAGAGCAGTACGCGGTGCGGTCTCTGAAGGCCGGGGCATCCGGTTACCTGACCAAGGACGCGGTGCCGGGAAAGCTGGTGCAGGCGATACGCATGGTGGCGAAGGGGGAGCGATACGTAAGCCACACACTTGCACAGCGGCTGGCGAACGAGCTGGTCGACAAGGACCCGCGCCCTCCGCACGAGCGCCTGTCCGACCGGGAGTACCAGATCTTCCGCATGATCGCGAACGGGTCCTCTGGCAACGAGATCGGCAAGGAGCTTCATCTGAGCCCGAAGACGGTCAGCACGTACCGGACCAGGATATTTCAGAAGATGAACATGAAGAACGACGCGGAGCTCGCGAGGTATGCCCTCGCCAGCGGCATTCTGGACTAGCCGAGGTTGACGCCGACGCCGCTTCCCGCTATGATGTCCCCGCCATGATACCCGTAAACAGCCTCAAGAAGGGCATGACTATCGTTCTGGACGATATCCTGCACCGGGTCATAGAGCACCAGCATGTGAAGCCCGGCAAGGGACCGGCGTTCGTTCGGACCAAGCTGAAGAGAATGGATTCGGGCGCGGTAATCGACCGGACGTTTCGATCGTCAGAAAAGGTTGACCAGGCGATTGTTACATCCAAGCCCATGGAATACATCTACCGTGACGGTGACTCCCTCTATTTCATGGACAAGGACACCTACGAGCAGGTGCCGGTGGCGATCGATGTTGCCGGCGAGGGAGCGGAGTACCTTCCGGAGAACTGCGCGGTCAGCTTCATCATGCACGGCGACACTATCGTGGATGTGGAGCTGCCTGACACGGTACAGGTCACCGTCGCAAGGACCGATCCCGGAGTCAAGGGTGATACCGCCCAGGGCGGAAGCAAGCCCGCCACTACGTCCACCGGCCTGGTCGTCCAGGTCCCCCTTTTCCTCAACGAGGGCGAAGCGATCATCGTCAACATCAAGACCGGGAAGTATCTCAAGAGAGCCTGATCCGATGAACGTCGACAAGATCAAGAAGCTTATCGATCTCATGAACGCGAACAATCTCACCGAGCTCGAGATCGACGAGGACGGCGTGCGCGTCCGGCTCCAGAAGGGCCAGCCCAAGGCAAACGGCGTCGTGGTCACGACGGCGACCGTGCCGGCCACGCCGGCCCAAGAACCGGCCGCCCCCGAGACGGCCGAGGAGGCGGACCCCGGAACGGACGCGATCAAGGCGCCGATGGTCGGGACCTTCTACCGGGCTCCGGGGCCCGACGAGCCGGCTTTCGTGGAAGTGGGCGACAAGGTGACCGCCGACTCCGTGGTCTGTATCATCGAGGCGATGAAAGTGATGAACGAGATCAAGGCGGGCACCGAAGGGGTCGTCGCCGAGATCCTGGTCGAGAACGGGTCGCCGATCGAATTCGGACAGCTTCTTTTCAGAATAGCCACACCCTAGGCCGGATATGTTCTCCCGAATCCTGGTGGCCAACAGAGGCGAGATAGCGCTTCGGGTCATTCGCGCCTGCAGGGAACTGGGCATAGAGACGGTCGCGGTATTCTCCGAGGCGGACAGACACCAGCCTTACCTGAAGCTCGCGGACGAGGCGGTCTGCATCGGGCCGCCGAATCCGTCCGAGAGCTACTTGAACATCCCCGCCATCGTCAGCGCGGCCGAGGTCACCGACGTCGAGGCGATACACCCCGGTTACGGGTTCCTGGCCGAGAACTCCCACTTCGCGGAGATATGCGAATCGTGCCGCATCGGTTTTATCGGACCGACGGCCGAGGTCATGAAGAGCCTCGGCAACAAGACCGAGGCGCGCCGGCTCGCGATCAAGATGGGTCTTCCGCTTCCCCCCGGAAGCGCGAAGGGCCTGGAGTCGGATGACGAGGCGCTCGAGCTGGCGCATTCCATCGGATTCCCGGTAATGATCAAGGCCGCGGGGGGAGGCGGCGGGCGTGGGATGAGAATCTCCCACAACGACATGAGCCTGGTCAACTGCCTGATAGCCGCCCGCACTGAGGCCGAGGCCGCGTTCAAGGATTCGAGCGTCTATCTGGAGAAGTACGTGGAGCACGCCCGCCACGTGGAGATACAGGTGCTCGCCGACAAGCACGGGGACCTGGTGTACCTCGGGGAGCGCGACTGCAGCGTCCAGAGGAGGTTCCAGAAGCTCATCGAGGAATCACCTTCCCCGGCCCTCAACGACAAGCTTCGCAGGGAAATGGGAAGGGCCGCCGTGTCCCTGCTGAAGGGGGTAGGCTATACCAACGCGGGAACGGTCGAGTTCCTGCTCGACGAGGACAAAAAATTCTACTTCCTGGAGGTCAACGCGCGCATACAGGTGGAGCATCCCGTTACCGAGATGGTGACGGGTATCGACCTGGTCAAGGAACAGATTCGCATCGCTTCCGGAGAGCCTCTTTCCGTCACACAGAAGGACGTCAAGCTCTCCGGAGCCGCTATCGAGTGCCGGATAAACGCGGAGGATCCCGACAACAACTTCCGGCCGTCGCCGGGCAAGATCACCTCCTACTACGCTCCCGGAGGACCGGGCGTGCGGGTGGATTCGCACGCGTGCGCCGGCATGGAGGTGGCCTGCTTTTACGATTCGCTCATTGCAAAGCTGATCGTCCACGCGGAGAACCGGCAGGAGGCGATCACCACCCTTTCGCGGGCGCTTCAGGAGTACGAGATCGGCGGCATCGCGACCACGATACCGCTCCACCGCCGCGTCCTCGGTCACCGCACCTTCGTGTCCGGAAGGGCCGACACATCGTTTCTCGAGCACCTCATCGAAACGTAGTATCGGCGCCGCTTTCAGACGAAGGATTCGATGGCGGCGTCGACGGAGTTGAACATCTCGAGGACCTGATCCAGCCCCACCATATCCAGCACCCGCCGCACCGCGTCCGGCACGCAGCACAGCCTCACCGCGCCGCGCGACGACGCGCCGAGGAGCGAGCCGATGCCGGAGCTGTTGATGTACTTCAGCCCGCTGCAGTCCACGACGATCTTTGGAAACCCGTCGTCCTCAAGCGCCTTCAGCTTCTCCTCCAGATGCACAAACGAACTTTCATCCACGATGCCGTCGGCCTGGAGCACGGCGACCTCCCCGCGAATCTCCGTGTAGAGATGCAGGGACGGCCTCGCGGCGGGAGCGACGGACTCTATCGAGATACCGCGGTCCTCGACCTCCCTGATCCAGTGGACGCCGCTCAGCCGCGCCAGCTTCTGGAATTCCTCCAGCGCCCGCGCCTTCGCCTGCGCTTCGGAGACCGCCGAGACCTCTATCCGGGCGACGTAGGTCTTCGTCCTGTAGGTCGGCTCCTGGTAGGGAATAACAACCGTGTATCTCTGCTTCATCGACTCCTCTCCCGATCCCGGGGGTAGATGCTACCACCGGAACGTCACCGCGTCAAACTCCGATGATAGATCCCGCAGGTCCTGCGTGCGCATCGTTCCCACGTGTACTGCTCCGCCCGCTTACGTCCCTTTTCCGCGATTTCCCTGCGCGCCGAGCCGTCCCGGAGCACTTCGGTCATCGTCGCCCGCAGTCCCGGGAGGTCGGACGGGTCGAACATCGGAACGTCTCCTCCCAGGATTTCGGAGAAGGCAGGAATATCGGACACGATGACAGGAGTCCCTGAGGCCAGGGCCTCGAGCGCGGGGAACGCGAAGCCTTCGTCCGTGGATGCGCACACCGCGAGCTCCGCCTGCCGGTAGAGCGCCTCCAGATCCCCGTCATCGACGTGGCCGGTGAAGACGACGCAGTTATCCATTCGCAGGTTGCCGACCAGCCGGCGGATCGACTTGTGGGAACGCCCGGGTGCACCGGCCAGCACCAGCCGGTGGGGACATGACGTGTCCATCTTCATCGCAAAGAACGCTTTGACGATCTGCTCCAGATTCTTTTTCGGGTCGGTTCTGCCCACGTGAAGGACGAAGGGCACACCGACGCCCAGCTTCTCCAGGACATCTCCGTCGTCTGCAGCCTGCTCGTTCCGGAAGAACCGCTCGTCCACCCCCCAGGGCACCACCTCGATGCGGCGCGGCTTCGTCGGAAGGGCGGAGAGACGGTCCGCTACCGCCCGCGTGGGTACGATGACCGCGCTCGCGAGCCTGACGGAGACCGGCATCACCAGTCCGTAATGGAACGCGTTCAGAGAGCTCGCCAGCTCCGGTCTGTCCAGCGCGGTTACGTCGTGCACGGTGAGTACAATCGGCTTCCGGGAGATCACCGGGCCCAGGACCGGCATCACGTATCCGGGCGCGTGGAGAAGCGCGGCCCCGCTGCGGCGCAGCCTGAACGGGAGAACGATCTGCTCCCAGCATATTCTCAGCGGCCGCACCGAGCTGGGAACGCAGGCGCGCCGGGAATCGACGGCGCCTTCCATCCGGGCATTCCAGTCGTGGCCGCGGCCGACGTAGACGGTAAGCTTCGTGTCCGGCACGTGCGCGGCGATCGCTCCGATGAGTCCGGAAATATATCTCTGCACCCCGGTGTACGGGGGGCGGAGGAGCATGGCGTCGATGGCGACATGCATTGCGCCAGAGGCCTAGCGCGGCTTCTCCGCGGCCTCGATCAGCGGCGAGACGAAGTCCTTCACCGCGCCGACGAGCTCCCTCGTGTCGTTCGGATCGCAGCGGTGGATGACGTCCACGATCGCGCTGCCGACGATCACCCCGTCAACCAGGCCAGCAACCTCTCTGACATGTTCCGGGGTGGATATCCCGAACCCGAGCGCGAGCGGCAGCGCGGTCAGAGAGCGGACCCGCTCGAGGAAGGGACGCACCCGATCGCTCAGCGCCTGGCGCGCGCCGGTGACGCCGGTGAGCGAGACGCAGTACAGGAACCCGGAAGACAGCCCGGCGGCGAGCGTAATCCTCTCATCCGGACTGGTGGGCGCCACCAGAAGAACGCTGTCCACGCCCTTCTCGGAGCAGGCGTGGTACATGTCCTCGCCCTCCTCCGGAGGAAGGTCGGGCACGATCACCCCGTCGAATCCGGCGTCCGTGAGCGCCTGCGCGTATTTCCCGTAGCCCATCCGGTGGACCGGATTCACGTACGTCATCGCGACCAGGCCGCAATCGACCGAATCCCGTATTGCCGCGACCTGCGAGAGGGCCTCCCTGGACGATGTTCCCTGATCCAGCGCGCGCTGGGACGACATCTGTATCGTTGGACCGTCGGCAAGCGGGTCGGAGAACGGTATGCCGACCTCTATGACGTCGCAGCCGACGCCCGCGAGGGCGCGGATCAGCTCCCCGGTGGCCGCCAGGGTCGGATAGCCCGCGGTGATGTACGGCATGAAGGCGAGCCTTCCCGCCGCCTTCCGCGCCTCGAAGATGGAACTCAGCCGGTCCACTATACGTCCTTTACTATGTCGGCGTCTTTGTCTCCGCGCCCGGACAGGCAGACCACCACCAGTCCGTCCGGCCCCAGATCCGCCATCACCCGGTCCAGATACGCGATGGCGTGTGATGATTCGAGCGCCGGGATGATGCCCTCGGTGCGGGAGAGCAGCTTGAACGCCGCGATCGCTTCCTCGTCGTCGACCGACACGTATTCGGCCCTGCCGGATTCCTTGTAGAAGCTGTGTTCCGGCCCCACGCCCGGGTAGTCGAGCCCCGCCGCCGCGGAGTGCGCGTTCAGTATCTGTCCGTCGTCGTCCTGCAGGACGTATTGACGGCCGCCGTGCAGTATTCCCGGGCTGCCCTCCTCAAGAGAAGCGGCGTGCTTGCCCGAATCGAGGCCGAGACCGGCCGCCTCCACGCCGACGAACCTCACCTCGCTGTCCTCGTAGAACGGGTAGAAGAGCCCCATGCTGTTGCTGCCCCCGCCCACGCACGCCACCAGCGCGTCGGGAAGCCGTCCCTCCAGCTCGAGAATCTGCGCCCTCGCTTCCTTTCCGATAACGGACTGGAAGTCCCGACAGATCATCGGGTACGGGTGCGGGCCGACGACGGAACCGATCACGTAGTGGGTGTATTCGACGGTGGTGACCCAGTTGCGGATCGTTTCATTGACCGCGTCCTTGAGGGTCCTGCTGCCCGAGGATACCGGTGTGACCGTGGTCCCGAGCAGCTTCATCCGGTACACGTTCAGGCTCTGCCGCGCCACGTCTTCGTCGCCCATGAAGACCTCGCATTCCAGCCCGAAGAGCGCGGCCGCCGTCGCGGTGGCCACGCCGTGCTGGCCGGCGCCGGTTTCCGCGATGATCCGCTTCTTCCCCATGCGCTGGGTCAGCAGCGCGTGGCCGAGAACGTTGTTTATCTTGTGCGCTCCGGTGTGGTTGAGGTCCTCCCGCTTGAGGTATATCTTCCCGCCGCCCAGCGCCCTGGAGAGCCGCTCCGCGTAGTACAGCGGGGACGGCCTGCCGACGTAGCTTTCGAGGTAGTACCGGAGGTCGCGCAGGAAGGACTCATCCACACACGCCTTCTGATACTCCCGCTCAAGCTCGTCCAGGGCGCTCATCAGCGTCTCCGGCACGTACTTCCCGCCGAAATCGCCGAAATGGCCTCTGGCATCCGGCAGTGCAGCGTTCTTACTCACGGAACCTCCTCGAGATAGCGGGGTATCATAGGCCCGACCGGGGCTTTTTTCAAGCGGCCTTGACATAACAGCTTGTCAAATCTATAACTTTAACACTCTGGAACCCCCGTTGTGAGGAGGAAAATTGCCTACCTACGAGTACGAATGCCGCTCATGCGGGCACCGGTTCGAGGCCTTCCAGTCCATCAAGGACAGGCCGCTCAGAAAGTGCCCCGAGTGCGGAAAGGGTGTCAAGCGGCTGATTGGAGCGGGCGCCGGTATCATATTCCGGGGCAGCGGTTTCTACGAGACCGACTATCGGAGCGACGATTACAGGAAGAAGGCCGAGGCGGACAAGCCGTCCGGGGGTGCCGGGAAGAGCTCTTCCAAAGACAGCAACGCGAAGGATTCCGGAAAGAAAGATTCCGAGAAAACGAAGGAGTAAGCGAATGAGAATTCTCTACGGTGACTGGAGGGATATCTTCAAGGGGTTCCGCACCGCGCTCGATCCCAGGAAGATCACGCTCGCGGTGGGAGGAGTCTCTCTGAGCCTCGCGCTGCTGTTTCTCATTCCCTTCGGGGTCCTGTTCGCCATCGACCTCGGCCGCATCGCGCTGTCCAAGGAGCCGGACACGGTCGTCTGGGACATCGTGACCGGAAGGGACATTGTCGGGCTGGCGGACGCGATCCGGTATCTGCTCGGGTTCGCCGCCACGGACTGCGGCATATTCGCCCTCGTCGCGGGAATCGCCGGGCTCGCGGCCTGGTACGTCTGGGCCTACTTCGCGGGCGGGATATGCCGGATTGCCGCCGTGGAGATCGCCCGGGACGAACGCATCACATTGAACGAAGCGCTCGCCTTCGCCCGGGAGAAGTTTCGGTCGGTGTTCTACTCACCGATCGCGGTGGTCCTCGTGATCGCTTTCTTCGCATCGATCCCGCTGCTGATCGGCCTGGTGGCGCGCGTTCTGCCGTGGGGGCTAGGACAGCTCCTGGCCGGGGGAGCGCTTCCCCTGGTGCTGTTCTTCGGTTTCCTGATGGCCTTTCTCGCGGTGGGATTGGCGTGTTCCTGCCTGCTGATGGTGCCGACGATAGCCGTCGAAGGAACGGATGGGTTCGACGCGATAAGCCGCTCCATGAGCTATGTCTACGCCAGGCCCTGGCGGTTCGCGTGGTGCAAGTTCGTATCCATCGTGTACGGCATCGTGTGTATTGCTTTCGTCTCCGCGTTCGCCGGCCTGATGGCCTATCTCGGAATCGGGGTGCTCCGTCTGGGAATGGGTGCCCTGGCGTTTTCCGAGCTGAACGGTTTCTGGCAGCTCTCCGGGTCCCTTCCCGGCTCTTTCTTCGGCGTCGTGGCGGTCATCGTGTACGCAACCTGGGTGTATCTGTTCATCGTCTGCGTGGTCGGCTACGCGATCTCCTACGCGCTCACATCCCACACGATTATCTACATGATCCTCCGCAGGGCGGAGGACGGCACCGAGATGACCGAGGTATTCGAAGAGAAGGAGGGCTGGGAGGACGAGCAGGCCCCCGTGCCCCGCAGCGAGGGATCTGATTGACTCTTCCCCGGGTAGCCATAGTCGGCCGACCGAACGTCGGCAAGTCCACCCTTCTCAATAGAATGGCCAGACGCCGCATATCCATCGTCGCGCCCGAGGAGGGGGTCACCCGGGATCGCGTCTCGACCGTGATCGAGGCGGGAGGAACGCACTTCGAGATCACGGATACCGCGGGCGCCCGGCTGTCGGAAGAGACGGACGCCCAGACCGCCAAGGCGCTCGAGTCGGCCGACCTGGTGCTTCTGGTGGTGGACGTCCGGGCGGGACTGCTGCCGGGTGACGAATCCATCGCGCGGCGCCTCGCCGGCAGCGGGAAGAAGACGGTGGTGGTAGCCAACAAGACCGACCACCCGGGGCTGGAGAGTCACGCGTCCGAGTTCCACAAGCTGGGCATCGATCCGGTGATTCCGTGCTCCGCGAAGAACGGCTTCGGCATAAGCGACCTGGTCACCTCGATCGCGGACCGGGTGCCGAAGGCGTCCTTCGTGCCGCGGCACGAGATCAGGGTCGCGATCGTCGGCAGGCGGAACGCCGGGAAATCGACGCTCCTCAATCGCATCGCGGGGGAGGAGCGGGTGGTGGTGAGCAGCGAGCCGGGAACCACCCGTGATTCGGTGGACGTCACGGTGGAGATGAAGGACGGGACGTACACGTTCGTAGACACGGCCGGCATGCTGAGGCGGACGAAGGTGAAGGGCGCGGTGGAATTCTACAGCCTGGTGAGGAGCCGGGAGGCGATACGGAAATGTGACGTCATCCTCTTCCTCGTCGACTGCACCGTCAGGATAGGCAAGGTGGAGAAACAGCTGGGCGCGTACGTATCCCGGTGCGGCAAGCCCTGCGTGCTGGTGCTCAACAAGTGGGACCTGTCCGAAGGGGCGGGCCCCAAGGCCTTCGAGAAGTACGTGGACCGCGAGCTGCCCGCGCTCTCGCACTGCCCGGTGTCGTTCGCGAGCGCCGAGACCGGTTTCAACGTGCGGAAGACGCTTCGCGTCATCCCCGAGCTGTACGCAAAGTCAAGAACACAGATCGCGACCGGCGTGGTCAATCGGGCCATCAGGAAGATAACCGAAAAGAAACCGCCGCCCGCGCACGGAGGAAAGAGATTCAAGATCTTCTACGCCACGCAGACGGCGGTCCAGCCCCCGACGTTCATGCTCTTCGTCAACGATCCCGAGCTGGCAACACCGACGTACCGGCGGTTCGTCACCCGCTCCATGCGCGACGCGTTCGAGCTGGACGAGGTCCCGGTGCGCCTGCTTCTGAAGGAGAGACGATAGATGCCCCTCGTGGAGGAGATGCCCGACTGGCTGACCGTCCGGCTGCCCAAGCTGGGCACAAGGCGGAACGACCTGCTCGTCGCCACGCCGACCGACCTCGGCCAGGACGGGACCTTCGCCGAACAGTGGCTTCTCGCGTCGAAGGAGAAGATGTGGGTGGTCGCGCAGGACGGTGAACGGGCCGACGTCCGCTGGGAAGGCGACCTGTCCGATATCGAGGAGGTCACCGCCTCGACGCGCATCGGAAGCGGCTTCCTCGACGTCAAGACGGACGGCGTGAAGCGCAGTGTCCTCAGATACTCCAACGCCAGAAACAAGAGGTTCGCGCAGGTCGCCAAGTCTCTGGCCGATTTCATCAAGGAGGGCACCGAGCCGAAGGAATCGGAAGAGGAAGGCAACGTGTGCCCGGAATGCGGCACCGCGTTCATGGAAGGGTCGACGGTCTGCCCGAAGTGCATGAGCAAGCTGAAGGCGTTCATGAGGATAATCGGGTACGCCCGCAGGCACCGGACGACCGCCCTGCTCATCGTATTGCTCATGGTATCCGGCACCGCGCTCGCCTTTGCTCCGCCGGTTATCGTGAGAGAAATCATCGACCGAGTGCTCGTCAGCGGCGCGGGACGAGCGGTCACGAATCCGACCGACCGGCTTTTCCTGCTTGTCGCGCTGCTTCTGGCGACTCATGCCGTGGGGGCGCTGCTTCGCATCATGCACGGCCGGCTCGCCGCGACCGTCGGCGCGGGGATGGTGTTCGACCTCCGTTCGGACGCCTATACGAATCTCCAGCAGCTGTCCCTGGGCTTCTACGACAAGCGGCAGGTGGGCGCGCTGATGTCGAGAATCACCCACGACACCGATCACGTGCAGCATTTCGTCGTGGATGGGATCCAGTACATCTTCATCAACATGCTGAAACTGGTGCTGGTAGCGGGAATCATGTTCTGGTTCAGTCCCAAGCTCGCCCTGCTCGCGCTCGTGACCGCCCCCGCGGTGATGTACTGCACCCGGGTGTTGATCAAGCGACTGCTCGTTCTCTTCCATCGTTTCTTCGACTACCGGTCCCGTTTCCACGCGCTGGTGAACGACGTGCTTTCCGGAATCCGTGTCGTGAAGGCGTTCTCCAGGGAGGGCTG
>Ga0315555_1001202_pt1 | contig 18700 bp, 17 predicted proteins | sample SalMarSW160380MG_FD_202113 | JGI IMG/M metagenome (GOLD analysis project Ga0315555, IMG submission 202113) | Salt marsh sediment microbial communities from the Plum Island Ecosystem LTER, Massachusetts, United States - Salt Marsh Sediment SW1603-80 ... | reverse complement strand
ACCTTCCGCTGGGGCTTCACGGCCCTCGGCGGGGCCCTGGCCCTGACCTTCTTCAACCTGCCGCTCATGACTCGGCTGGCCGAGCAAGCCCTGCGCGGCGTCCCGGCCGAGGAGCGAAGTGCCAGCCTGGCTCTGGGCGCGTCGAAGTGGCAGACCATCAGGCACGTCGTCCTCCCGCTGGCCATCCCGGGCCTGATCACGGCAGTGATCCTGACCGCCGGCCGGGTCTTCGGCGAGGCTGCGGTCCTGCTGTTCACTTCGGGAATCGGGACGCCGTACCACTACGACTTCGCCAACCTGTCGCTGACGGATCCGGCCTCGCCGTGGAGCCCGTTCCGTCCGGCCACGACCCTATCCGTGTACATCTGGAAGCTGAACTCCGAGGGCCTGGGTGCCCACGTTCGGGAGGTCGTGGACGGCTCGGCGGCCGTCCTGATCGCCCTCGTCTTCTTCTTCAACCTCGGAGCGCGCGGGATCGGCCGCCTGCTCACCAAACGATTGACTGCCTCATGACGACCGGAGACAAGATGACGATCGCAGCCCTCCATCAGCCGGCGCTCGATGGAGTCGAGATCGCCCGACCGCTGGCCGCAGTCACGGCGGAAGACGCCGTGACGACGCCCGACGTCAAGGTTTCGACGGAGCACGTTTCAATCGCCTACTCCGGCAGGGTCGCGGTGCGGGACGTGACGCTGGAAGTGCCCGAGCGCTCGATCCTGGCCGTGATCGGCCCGTCCGGCAGTGGAAAGAGCACGTACCTGCGCTGCTTCAACCGCATGAATGACGTGATCCCGGGCGCCTCCACGACGGGCCGCGTCTTCCTCGACGGCGAGAACGTGAACGACCCGGACGTGAGCGTCGTCGAGCTTCGGCGCCGGGTGGGCATGGTCTTCCAGCGACCCAACCCGTTCCCGATGTCGATCTACGAGAACGTGGCCTACGGACCGCGCCGCCGCGGCCAGGGGGATCGGCGTGAGCTGGACGAGATCGTGGAGACGAGCCTGCGGCGCGCCGCCCTGTGGGACGAGGTGAAGGACGACCTGCGACGCAAGTCGGGCCTGGCCCTCTCCGGCGGGCAGCAGCAACGCCTCTGCATCGCCCGAGTGCTGGCCACCGAGCCCGAAGTGATCCTCATGGACGAGCCGGCCTCGGCGCTGGACCCCGTCTCGACCCTGCGCATCGAGGAGCTGATGCGCGAGCTGCGCGAGAACTACACCATCGTGATCGTGACCCACAACATGCAGCAGGCAGCCCGCGTGAGCGACGTGACGGCCTTCTTCACGATGGCCGAAGACCGCGCCGGGTACCTGGTCGAGACAGGCCCGACGGCCCGTATCTTCACCCGGCCGAGCGAGCGCCTGACCGAGGACTACATCTCGGGGCGGTTCGGATGAGCGCGCCGCGCCACGAGGAGCAGACCATGGGAACCAACGGCCCGGCGGGTGCCCGACCCGTCGGCGAGGGCGCGGAATTCGACACCGATGCCGCGGCCGAGCATCATTCGGGTCACATGCGCGAAAGCCTCGACACCGAGATGCGCGACGTGAAGGACGGCGTCCTTCGCATGGGCGGCTACGTGGAGGAGCAGATCCTGGCGGCCCACGACGCGCTGATGAACCGCGACGCCGACCTGGCGCAGAAGGTCATCGCTTCGGACGGCAAGATCAACGAGGCCCAGCAGGCAGTCAGCGCGCTCGTGTCCACGACCATTGCCACCCAGGCCCCGGTGGCACGCGACCTGCGGTTCCTGCTGGCCCTGGACCGGGTCACATACGAGCTCGAGCGAATGGGCGATCACGCCGGTTCGGTGGCCAAGCAGGCGCGCAAGCTGGCCGGCGTCACGATCATGGCCACCTACGACGAGCTGACGCCGATGGCCACGCTGGCCGCCAGACAGGTCCGGGACGTCGTCACGGCCCTGGTCGACATCGACGAGGAGCGGGCCCGTGCGGTTGCCGCCCGCGACGACGAAATCGATCGGCTCTACCACAAGGTCTTCGACGACGTGCTGAAGGAGATGCGGTCCGATCCGGCCAAGGTCGATCCGGGCACGCGGATCCTGTTCGCCGCGCACTACCTGGAACGGATCGGCGACCGCGTCACCAACGTCGCCGAAGACGTGGTCTTCCTGGCGACCGGCGAGACCGAGGACCTCAACCCGTAGGCCCGGGCCGCCACCTCGCTCCCATCCCGAAGCGCCGAGCATCGCGACCTGCTAGCCTCTAGGAACGGGGCCGCCATCCGACGCATCAGAGGGCATAGCAGGTTGTCCGAAAGCGCCATACCGGGGCTGGTTGTCATCTTCGCCCTGGCCGTGCTGTTCGACTACATCAACGGCTTCCACGACACGGCCAATGCCATCGCCACCTCCGTGTCGACGCGAGCGCTCAAGCCGGAATACGCGGTCCTGCTGTCCGCGGCGGCCAACTTTGCCGGAGCCCTGATCTTCGGCGTGGCCGTGGCCAAGACGATCGGCGGCGGGATCGTCAGAGAGGATCTGATACTCGGCAGCGGCGCCACGGTGCTGGTTTCGGCCCTTGCCGGCGCGATCGCCTGGGACCTGATCACCTGGCTGCTGGCCATCCCCAGCTCCAGCAGCCACGCCCTCATCGGGGGCCTGATCGGCGGTGCCGCAGCCGCGGCTGGCATGGATGCCGTCCAGTGGGGCAATTTCGCGGCCAAGGTCCTCCTGCCCCTGGTCACGTCGCCGGCGCTCGGCCTGCTGCTGGGCCTCGGCCTGATGATCGTGCTGCTCAACCTCATCGGCCATGGGCTGCCGCGGCGCGCGGGATCGTACGCCCGCCGCAAGCTGGGGCGAAGCCGGGCGGCTGAGGATGACCTCGGCACGACACCAGACCGCATCAACGAGCGCTTCCGGCGCCTGCAGGTGATATCGGCCATGTACATGGCCCTCAGCCACGGGTCCAACGACGCCCAGAAGACGATGGGCATCATGACCCTGGCCCTGATCAACGCCGGGGCATGGAGCGACAAGGCCCCGCCCGTGTGGGTGATCCTGCTGGCTGCCACGGCGATGTCGCTCGGGACGGCAGCCGGCGGCTGGCGGATCATGAAGACGATGGGCCAGCGAGTGGTGAAGCTCGACCCGGTCCACGGCTTCGCGGCGGAGACCTCGGCCGCGTCGGTCATCCTGGCAGCGTCCCACTTCGGCATGCCGGTTTCGACGACCCATGTCATATCCAGCTCGATCATGGGCGTGGGCACGTCGGACCGGGGCAAGGCCGTTCGCTGGGGAGTGGCCGGCAACATCGTCACCGCCTGGATCCTGACGATCCCCTGCACTGCCGCGATATCGGCGGCCGTCTACCTGGCCCTGCACCTGGTCGGCTTCTAGCCCGCCTGGCGCTGTCGCAGCACGTAGCCGACCCCGCGGACCGTCTCCAGGTAGATGGGATTGGCCGGATCGTCTTCGATCTGGGCCCGCAGCCAGTGGACGTGGACGTCCACGGTCCGGGTTTCGCCGGCGTAGTCGTAGCCCCACACCTTCTCCAGCAGTTGGTCTCGGGTGAAGACGTGGCCGGCGTTGCGCAGCAGGAAGGCCAGCAGATCGAAGGCCTTGGGCTTGACCGACAGCACCTCCGACCCGCGCAGGAGGCGCCGGCCCGCCAGGTCGACTGTCACCCGGCCGAGTTGGACCTCCTCCCTCTCGGGTGCCTGCGCCTGGGCCTCCGAGCGCCGCAGCAGGGCGCGGATACGGGCCAGCAGCTCGCGGAAGCTGAAGGGCTTGGTGACGTAGTCGTCGGCGCCGAGCTCCAGGCCGACGATCTTGTCCACCTCGGCGCTCTTGGCTGTCAGCATCAGGATTGGCGCGGTCGACTCGGCGCGAATGACTCGGCAGACCTCGGTGCCGGAGATCTCTGGCAGCATCAGGTCAAGCAGGACAAGGTCGGGCTTGTGCTGCCGGAAGGCGTCGACAGCCTCTCGGCCATCGGCCGCCTGGACGACGCCGAACCCCTCCGCCTCCAGGCTGTCGGCCAGCGTCTCGCGCAGCGTCTTCTCGTCGTCGACTACCAGGATCGTTCGAGCCATGCCGCCCGCCTCAAGCGCCCGCAGCATCGAGCTTCTCGATGGCCCGATCGAGGCGGGCCAGGGTCCGCTCGTAGCCCAAGGCCACCATCGTGTCGAACAGTGGCGGAGTGGCTGTCCGGCCGGTGACGGCGACGCGGATGGCCATGAACAGATCGCCGGCCTTCCAGCCGCGCTCCTCCACCAGGAGCCGCAGCGGCGGCTCGATCTCGTCGGCCTCCCAGGCGACCCGGCCCACCTCGGCGATCGTCTGGCGGGCGTCGCGCAGGGCGGCTGCGGTGGTGGCCGCGTCCCAGCGCTTGGGCGCGACCAGGGCCGGATCGACCTCCAGCTCGCTCACGAACAGGTAGCCGGTCAGCTCGCCCACGGCGGACAGAGTCGGCAGGCGCTCCTGGATGATCGGCAGCAGGGCCCGCATCTCGTCGTCGCCGGGCAGGCGGTCGATCCGCCCGGCATCCAGCTCGGCCTGCAGGTACGGGCGCAGGCGGTCGACGAGATCGGCCGGCTCCAGACGGCGGATCCAGTGGCCGTTCAACCACTCCAGGCGCTCGCGGTTGAAGACGGCGCCGGCGCGGTTGACGGCCGACAGCTCGAAGCGCTCGACCAGCTCGGCCAGCGACAGGACCTCCTCCTCGGTGCCCGTCGACCAGCCCAGGAAGGCCAGGTAGTTGACGAAGGCCTCGGGGATGAAGCCCTGGGCCCGATAGTCGGCCACGGCGGTCTGGGTCTTGCGCTTGCTCATCTTGGATCGGTCCGGGTTCAGGATGAGCGGCAGGTGGCCGAACTGCGGGATGGCCGCCCCCATGGCCTCGAAAAGCAGGATGTGCTTGGGCGTGTTGGACAGGTGGTCCTCGCCGCGGATGACGTGGCTGATGGCCATGGCCGCGTCGTCTACGGCCACGCTGAAGTGGTAGAGCGGCGTGCCGTCGGAGCGGACGATGACCAGGTCGCCGCCCAGGTCGTCGGTGTCGATCTCGACGTGGCCGCGGACGATGTCGTCGAAGGCGACCTTGCGGCCGGCCGGGATGCGGAAGCGGATGACCGGCTGGCGCCCCTGGGCCTCGAGAGCCATGCGCTCCTCAGCCGAGAGACTGGCGCAGCGGCCGCTGTAGCGAGGCGACTCGTGAGCCGCCTCCTGGCGCTTGCGCTCGGCTTCCAGTTCGGCCGGGGTGCAGTAGCAGTAGTAAGCCTTGTCCTGGGCCAGCAGCCTGTCGGCGACTTCGGTGTAGCCGGCCAGGCGCTGCATCTGGCGGTACGGGCCGAAAGTACCCCGCTCGGCCTCGTCGCCCACGCCCGGCCCCTCGTCCCACTCCATGCCCAGCCAGTGCAGCCCCTCCACGATGTCACGCTCGTAGGCCTCGCTCGAGCGAGCCTGATCGGTGTCCTCCAGGCGCAGGATGAAGGTGCCGCCGGTGTGCCGCGCGAACAGGTAGTTGAAGAGGGCCGTCCTGGCCGTCCCCAGGTGGAGCGGCCCGGTGGGGCTGGGCGCGATGCGGACGCGGATGGCGGACATGGCCTAAGTGTATGGCAGCCGCGCGGGCCGCTAGCCGAGGAGCATGTCGGGGCGCAGCAGCTCGAATTCGGCCACGGCCTGGGCCGCGGGCTGGCCGCGCGGGTCCACGCTCACAGGCCGGTGGTAGGAGCCCAGGGCTTCCAGGCTGTCGGAGTCCAGCGCCCCGACCAGGCGCAGGGCTTCCACCGAAGCAGCCGCGACGGAGCGGTCGAACCCGCCGCCGTCTTCGATCTTGAGGGCCAGGCCGGTCGCCGGCAGCCGCTCCCCCGGCGTCAATCCGAAGCAGCGCAGCCCCTCGGACCCACCCTTTGCCAGAACCCGGCCCTGACCGGCCTTCATGACGGCCGTGTCCAGCCTGTCCCGAGAGCCGGCCACCATCTCGGGGTTGGCCAGCATCGCGTCCCGGATAGTCGTCAGCGCCGGGGCCAGGCGCGACCGCGGGTCCGTGCCGCCGACGGCCGAGGGGTCGGCCAGCAGGGCGTAGGCTCGCGCCACCTCCCGCAGGGGGAAGGCGTACGTCGGCAGCCCGCAGCCATCGGTGGAGGTGATGAGCAGCGCCGGGCTCGTGCCGAAGGCGCAAGCTACCGTCTCGGCGTACAGGCGCTGGACGGGGTGGTCCGGCCGCCAGTACTCGGCGAAGGGCCAATCGTTCATGCGGCACAGGAGCAGCAACGAGGCATGCTGACCCGAGCACATGTGGCGGATCTCGCTCGGCCCTTCGCCGTCGCGGGCCAGCCTGGCCGCCGTCAGGGCGTCGAGGGGAGCCCCCTCCGCCCCGCAGGCCAGGAGCTGCTGTGACAGGCCGGCCCGGCGCAGCACGGCCTGGACCGTCCGGACGTGCTGGTCTTCGCCTGAATGTGAGCCGGCCATGGCGGCTATCTCGGCCGGCGTGAGGTCGAACGTCTCGACGCCGCCGTCCTCGACCAGGGCCACCAGCCCGAACGGCTTGACGGTCGAGCGCAGGTTGACCAGCGTCTCCGGATCGCCGGCCATCTTCACGATCGCGCCGTCGACGTCCGCCTGGACGATGGAGCCCCGGTGGCTGCTTTCGACCACTCCACCGCGAATCTGGCGCACCAGCGTGGGCGGCGGCCGGTCGAGGGCCTGGCCGATGGCCCTGACGCGCGCCGGCGGCGACGGCTCGGGAGCCTGGTCTGGCGGTCCGCCTGGACTGCTAGGAGTCACTCCCGGGGCGCTTGCGCTTGGACTTGCGGGAGTCTCGGGGTTTGTGGGTTCGGCGCGGCTTGGGCGGCTTGGGCGGCTTGGGTCGTTCGGCCGGCTCGACCCGGGCTGGTTCCGCTGGCTCGACCCGGGCTGGTTCGGGAACAACCTGGACCTCCGATCCGCGTTCCTGGCGAGGATACTCCGCCGCCGTCGCGGCAGCCGCCCGGGCTGATTCTGCTTCGGCTTCCTCGGCCGCCCGGCGCGACTCCGCTTCCGCTTTCGCAGCCGCCCGGCCCGCCCGGTACGCCTTCAGCCAGGCCCGGCGTGAGGCGATCCAGGACGCCAGCCAGGCCGGACGTGAGGCCAGCCAGGACCGCAGAAGCACCGACAGGCAGGCTGCGTCCAGCGCCACCAGGAGCAGCTGATCGGTGCCGAAGGGCCCGGCCACGCGAGCATCGCGCCAGGTGAAGGCCACGCCCAGCCTGATCGACGCCCACAGGGCCACAGCCGTCAGGAAGCGCCGCTCGCCCACGAGCCAGCTCCACTCTCTGGCGGGCGCGTGCCGCAGGCTGGGGCGCGGGCGCAAGGCCGGCCGGAAACGCAGCAACGGCGGCCCGAGCAGCACCACTGCCAGGGCCAGCAGCACGAGGCCGCCTTCGAGGATCTGCGAAGGGATCGCCGGATCGGCCGGGCTGAGGCTCCCCCAGGCGCCGGGCCCCACGTAGGACGTGGCCCACGGAGCGTCGGAGAACGCGCCCTGGCCGCTGCCGCCCAGGGCCGTCGTCAGCTTGCCCAGGCCCAGCCCCAGCAGCAGCGGCAGCGCTGCCAGATTCAGCCAGGCTCGCAGGGGCGCGCCCAGCAGCCGTCCCACAGCCAGAGCGGTCACCGTGCCGAGCAGCAGGGCGCCCGTCAGCGACAGGCTGCCCTTGCCGGGATCCAGCAACGCGGCAGGGTCCGAGATGTAGTAGTCGAGGTGGATCAGGCCGTAGCCCAGCCGCCCGCCGAAGATGGCGCCCGGCACCGCCCCGAAGGCGATCAGGATCAGGTCGTCGCGCCGCAGCCGGGTGGCCTCCGATCCCGGCTCCGTCTCCAGCTCCTCGGCGCGAGCGCGCCTCCGGCCGGCAATCAGCCCGGCGATGACCAGGGCCAGCAGGATCACGCCGGCCAGGGCCAGGGTCTCGAGGCGCACGTTCAGCCCCAGCGGCGATACGACCGGATCGAAGTCGAAGCGAATGGCGTGCAGCACGAAGCGAGTTTACCGGCCGCGGGGGCCGTCCTGCGGGGCATTGAGGAGACTGTGGGCTAGCCCTCGGACCCGGCCTTGGACAGCGTCTCCACCAGGCCGCGAACCGAGCCGGCGGACGTGACCAGCGCCTCCTTCTCCTGCTTGGTAAGCGCGACCTCGATGATCCGCTCCACGCCCCCGGCCCCCAGGACCACCGGGACGCCCGCGACCACTCCGTCGATGCCGTACTCGCCCTGGAGGAGGACGGCGCAGGGCAGGACGCGCCTTCGGTCTTGAAGGATCGCGTCGACCATGTGCAGCACCGAAGAGGCCGGCGCGTAGTAGGCGCTTCCGGTCTTGAGCAGGGCCACGATCTCGGCCCCGCCGTTGCGCGTGCGCTGGACCAGCTCCTCGATGCGCTCCGGCTTCATCAGCTCCGGCAGCGGGATGCCCGCGACGGTGGAGTAGCGCGGCAGCGGAACCATGGTGTCGCCGTGGCCGCCCAGCACGAAGGCCGAGACGTCCGACGACGAGACGCCCAGGTCCTGGGCTATGAAGGACCGGAATCGGGCGCTGTCGAGGACGCCGGCCATGCCGATGACCCGCTCGCGCGGGAAGGCGCTGGCCTCGATGGCGACGTGGACCATGGCGTCGAGGGGATTGGTCACGACGACAATGATCGACTGAGGAGAGTAGCGAACCGCCTGGGTAACGACGCTCCGCACTATCTGGGCGTTCTTCAGCAGCAGGTCGTCGCGGCTCATGCCCGGCTGCCGGGCCAGGCCGGCAGTGACCACAACCACATCCGACTCTGCCGTGTCGGCGTAGTCGTTGGTGCCGATGATGCGCTGGTCGTGATGCTGGAGCGGAGCCGCTTCGGCCAGATCGAGCGCCTTGCCCTGCGGCAGCCCCTCCACGACATCGATCAGGCAGACGTCGGCGATGCCCGCTTCGGCGATCCGCTGGGCCGCGGTCGAGCCCACGTTGCCCGCCCCGATGACGGTTACCTTGGTCCGGCAGACTGGCATCAGGATCTTCCCTTCGTGCGCTTGCTCGAACAGGACGCCGATGATTCGGCGTGCGGTCGATCCGGCCGCCGGCAACGAATCGTACTCGGGCGCGGGACTTATGTCGCGGCTGCCGTCGAAACTCGCCCGCTGTGACGGCGCTTCAGCTAGGCGGTCACGGCAGCCTTGAGCTGCATCAGGTGAGCCGCCAGCTCGGGCGGCAGCTTCGAATCGAACCTGGAGTAGTGGTCGGCGATCGCCTCTGCCTCGGTCAGCCAGGCAGCCGGGTCGACGCTGAACAGCTCGGCCATGTCCGCCTCGCTGATAGCGAGCCCGTCGGTCTCCAGGGCGCCGGGGGCTGGCAGGTAGCCGATCGGCGTTTCGACCGCATCGTCCTCGCCGGAGCAGCGGCCGAAGATCCACTCCACGACCCGGCTGTTCTCGCCGAAGCCGGGCCAGATGAACTTGCCGTCGCCGTTCTTGCGGAACCAGTTGACGAGATATACCCGCGGCATCTTCACCCCGGGCTTGCGGCCAAGGCGCAGCCAGTGGGCCCAGTAGTCGGCCATGTTGTAGCCGCAGAACGGCAGCATGGCCATCGGGTCGAAGCGCAGCTTGCCGATGGTGCCGAAGGCGGCGGCGGTCATCTCCGAGCTCATGATCGAGCCTAGGAAGACGCCGTGCTCCCAGTCGAACGCCTCGCGCACCAGGGGCACGGTCGACGCCCGACGGCCGCCGAACATGATGGCGTCGACCGGAACGCCGGCCGGATCCTCCCAGTTGGGGGCGATCGCCGGGTCCTGGCTTGCCGGCGCGGTGAAGCGAGCGTTGGGGTGCGCAGCGGGCGTCTCGGAGGCGGGCGTCCAGTCGTTGCCCTTCCAGTCGATCAGGTGGGCCGGAGGCTCGTCGGTCAGGCCCTCCCACCACACGTCGCCGTCGTCGGTCAGGGCGCAGTTGGTGTAGATGCAATTGGCATGCAGCGTCCGGATGGCGTTGGCGTTGGTGTCCATGCTCGTCCCGGGCGCCACGCCGAAGAAGCCGGCCTCGGGATTGATCGCGTACAGGCGCCCGTCCGGTCCGAACTTCATCCAGCAGATGTCGTCGCCGATCGTCTCCACCGTCCAGCCGGGGATCGTCGGCTCCAGCATGGCCAGGTTGGTCTTGCCGCAGGCCGAAGGGAAGGCGCCCACCATGTGCTTGACCTCGCCCGATGGCGAGGTCACCTTGATGACCAGCATGTGCTCGGCCAGCCAGCCCTCGTCTCGAGCGATGGCCGAGGCGATGCGCAGGGCGAAGCACTTCTTGCCGAGGAGGGCGTTGCCGCCGTAGCCCGAGCCGTACGACCAGATCTCGCGGGCCTCAGGGTAGTGGACGATGTACTTCCTGCTCGGATCGCACGGCCAGGCGACGTCCTTCTGCCCCGGCTGGAGCGGCGCGCCCACCGAGTGGACCGCCGGCACGAAGTCGCCGCTGCGAACGATCTCGTCCAGAGCCGCCCTGCCCATGCGGGTCATGATCCGCATGTTGACCACGACGTAGAGCGAATCCGTGATCTCCGCCCCCAGGCGGCCGATCGGCGAGCCGACGGGACCCATCGAGAAGGGGATGACGTACATGGTCCGGCCACGCATCGAGCCCTTGAACAACGGCTCGAGAGTGGCCCTCATCTCCGCCGGATCGCTCCAGTTGTTGGTTGGGCCGGCGTCCTCCTCCTTCTCCGAGCAGATGAAGGTTCGGCCCTCGACGCGGGCGACGTCGGACGGATCGGAGCGGGCGAGGAAGCTGTTCGGTCGTAGCTCAGGGTTGAGCCGGGTGAAGGTCCCGCCAGCCACCAGCTGCTGGCAGAAGCGGTCGTTCTCCTCTTCGGAGCCGTCGCACCAGTGCACGGCGTCGGGCGTGGTCAGGGCCGCGATCTTGTCGACCCACACCGCGAGGGGGTGGTCGGCGGGCACGCTCTGCGGCCGTCCCTGGACCCGTACGTCGGTAGATGCCACTTCTCTCCTCGCTTCCGGCTCTGCACGGCCGGTCGTCGTGCGCAGCGCGCAGTCGACCGCCGGTTCTGTCTCGATCCGTGACGATATTCGCCCCGGGGCATTGTATCGGTTCCCGGGCGGTCGGGGGCAAGGCCGTCCGGCCCAAGCCTCGCGGCAGTTGGCACGGCCTATCCGGGCGTCATGGCCCTCCAATGGCTCAGCCCTCCCGCCGGGCACGCCGGCAAGCACGGCGTAAGCGCCGGATAAGCGCCGGACAAGCGCCGGTTTGGCCGCGAGTGATCGCCTCGCTCTAGGGTGCGCCTGGAGGAGGTTGGAGATGGCCGCTGGGCGACGAAGCGACACGGGTGACGGACCGCCCATCGCAGGCCGGCCGGGCAAGCGCTGGCAGATGGGCGTCAGGCCGTGCCAGGTGCCGAAACAGCCGGCTCGCCTGGCTCGCTCGACTCGTCGGCCGGCGGATGGCCGCGCACCCACCAGTGCCTGATGAAGAGGACGGCGATCGCGGTCGCCGCTCCGCCAAGGCCCACGATCTGGGCCACGGCGATACCGTTGAAGGTCCAGTTCCAGCCGCCGCGCAGCGTCTCCAGGAGGCTGCGCTCCAGACCGTACCAGACGAAGTACAGGAGCCCCACGTCGCCGGCGATCAGGTACCGCCCACGGGCAGTGAAGCGGTCCCATAGCCAGAGCAGGACGAAGAACCCGAGCAGGCTCAGCAGCGACTCATACAGGAAGAGCGGGTGGAAGTGGGCGTCCACCGGAGTTGTGCCCCCGAACGCCGGGCAAGCGTACTCGGACACCCGGTACTGGCACTGGATGGCGATGCCCCACGGCAGATCGGTCGGCGGACCGTACAACTCCTGGTTCATGAAGTTGCCCCAGCGGCCCACCGTCTGGGCGGCCAGCATGGCCAGGACGATGATGTCGCCCCAGCGCCACAGGCTCACGCGCCAGCGACGGCTCAGATAGATGGCAACGAGCAGGCCGGTGAAGATGCCGCCGTAGACACCCAGGCCGCTGTAGGGCGGCAGGAAGATGTCGGCCGGATGCTGGCTGTACTTGCCCCACTGGTCGATGACGTGGTAGGCCCGGCCACCTATCAGGGCCGCTGCGGAGATGGCGATCAGCCCGTCGACGATGATGTCGGTCCGCTCGCCCCTCCGGCGCGCCTCGCGGGTCAGCACCAGCAGCGCGACCAGGATGGCGGCGATGTAGGCGATCCCATACCAGCGGATCTCGAGCGAGCCGAAAGACCAGGCGATCGGGTTGGGGGTGAAGTCGATCATGGCCAGTCAGTGTAACGGCCGGGACCGGGCGCCATCGGACGAGTAGCGCCGAGCCACGTCACAGCGGCCATACCTATACTGCTCTCATGCGCCGGGTCAGCCGCCCGGCCCGGCCCCGACCAGCGCCCCAGTTCAGCGACAGCCGAGGACCACAGCCAGATGACCGCAGTCGACTTCCCCTTCTACCTCTTCTTCGGCATCATGGGCCTCGTCACAGGAGGCCTCATCGTCTGGTTGCTGATGGCCGAGCGGGCCTTCGAGATCGGCGAGGTGCGGGGCGGCCCGGTGGACGAGGCCGAAGCTCCGCTGCTGGCGCGAGCCCTGGCCGAGGACGGCCACACCGTGGACGAAGCCACCGTGCAGAAGCTGCTCGAGCTGCACGACGCCTACTTCGACGGCCGGATCCACGACAGCCTGGCGGCCGCCGAGAGCGCCCGCCTGGAGGCCGAGCGGGCCCGGCTGGCCGCGGCCGAGGCCGATCGTCGGCAAGCCCAAGCCAGGGCTGCCGCTGCTGCCGTGCCGGCCCCCAGCCGCCGCCGGACCAGGGCGGGCCGACAGGACTAGCTGCCCGCCAGGGCCTCCTCCACCGCGGCGGAGTGGAGCGCCACTACGCCCGGCCCCAGGCGCTTGAAGCGCACGTCCACCAGTCCCACCCGGCTCATCGTCCCGGCCAGCTCCCTCGCGCCCGGGAACCCGTCCAGCGAGCGCGGCAGGTAGGCGTAGGCGTCCCGGTGGCCCTGCAGCCGGCCCAGCGTCGGGGCGGCGATCCCGAACACGGCCCGGTAGGCCTGCGCCGTCCAGTGCCGCCGCGGCTGCGTCAGTTCCAGGCAGACGACCCGCCCTCCCGGCCGCACGACGCGGGCCATCTCGCGGAGCCCGTCCTCGAAGCTCGAGAGGTTGCGCAACCCGAAGGCGATCGTGGCGGCGTCGAACGTGCCCGCCTCGAAGGGCAGTGCCAGGGCGTTGGCCCGCTTCAGCTCCACCTGGCCGAGGCCGGCGCAAGCGCGCCTTGCCCGGCCCAGCATCTCCTCCGAGAGATCCACCCCGACCACGCGCCCTGCCGGCCCCACGACCCTGGCCAGCTCGATAGTCAGCTTGCCGGTGCCGCAGGCCATGTCCAGGACCGAGTCACCCGGCGAGAGACGTGCCGCTCGGGCCGCCGCCCGGCGCCAGCCGCCGTCCAGGCCGCCCGTCATGAGAGTGTTCATGCGGTCGTAGACCGGGGCGATCGAGTCGAACATCGAGGCCACGCCGGCCTCGGGTACCGTGTTGCCGGTTCGGCTCTCAGGGAGTCTGTCCGCGTCCCCTCGCGGCGCGCTCACTTGCCGGACTTGCCCGGCGTCCCGTTGCTCGAACCGGTCCGTTCGCCGTTGGTCGCCTGTCCTGCGGTCGTCGGCGAGCCGGCGTAGTAGCCCGGCGCACGTCCGTCGGAACCGCGGCCGACACGGAGCGGCCGGCGTTCGAAGGCGCTGGAGAAGACGACCTGCGTTTCGGTCGTGAAGACGTGCGGCACGGCCTGGATCTTGTGCAGGATGCGCTCCAGGTGGCGCGTGTCCGTGGCCCGGACCTTGATCAGGTAGTCCGCCTCGCCGGCGATGTGGTGGCACTCTTCGATCTCCTCCATCGCGGCGAAGTCGCCGGTGAGATCGGTGGCGATGGTGCCCGGAACCTGCTTGATGAACATGAAGGCCAGCACGCCGTAGCCGAGCATGGTGGGGTCGACGAGGGCGGCGTAGCCGCGGATGATGCCCCGCGCTTCGAGCTTCTTGACCCGCTCGTGGGCCGAAGGACCGCTCATGCCGACAGTCTGGCCGACCTCGGCGTAGGACTCCCGTCCGTCATGCTGCAGGAGCTCGAGGATCCGGGCGTCCGTATCGTCGATGCGTTCCGAAGAGCCCATACCTGTCTCGTCCTCGAGCGCCCACCTGTCCCACGAACGCACCGCTTGGGCCGCGATGCGGTTTTCAGCCTAGCCTATCCGCGCCGTTTCCACATGCGGCGCCGAGGCGGTGGAGGCGACCGACCTTGCCCGGGCTCCCCTACGCCCCGCCGCCTCTTGCGGCCGGGGTCTTGCCACTCCCTGCCTCGGGCCCGGGCAGGTGGGCCTGGGAAATCTCGAGAGCGCGCCGGTCCGAGACGGGGGGCAGGTCCGGTGCCGCCGCCTCCCAGGCCGCGTCGGCCGCCGCGTCGGTCTTGTCGCTGCGGGTACCGACGACGATGGTGATGCCGGTCCCCAGAGTGCCCACGGCCAGGAGCGTGAAGAGCAATGTCCCGTGGAGCCACAGGTGCAGGTACAGCCCCAGAGGGATGCCGACGGCGAAGGCGGCGAAGACGCCCTTCTGGACCTGCCTCACTGAACTCCTCCACTCCCCTGCCGGCGATCGACCGGCCCATCGTACCGCTAGACTCGTCCTGTGACAGACACGCCCCCTCTCCGCTACCTCAGCGGCACCAACGTGAGGGCCGCGATGCCGCCCCTGGAGGACCGGATCGCGCTGGCCGAGCAAGCCCTCCGCGCCCTGGGAGCGACGGCCGAGATGCCGCCCAAGATCGGCGTCCACCCTCGCCAGCCTGGCTCGCTGGCCCACGCCATGCCGGCCCTGCTGCGGGGCCCGGCCGAGGATGGCTCGACCGACCTGATCGGGATGAAGTGGATCGCCGGCTTCCCCGCCAACCAGGCCCTGGGGCTGCCGGCCTACAGCGCCCTGACCATCGTCAACGACCCGGGCACGGGGTTGCCGCTGGCGGTCATGGACGCGGGGCCCATCACCGCCCAGCGAACGGCGGCTGTGAGCGGAGTGGCGATCGGGCTCTTCGCCCCCCGGATCGAAGACCGGGCCGCGCGAGTCGCCGTCCTGGGCGCCGGTGCGCAGGGCCTGAGCCATCTGCCGCTGATCGGCCATCTGCTGCCCGGCGCGGAGGTGACGATCGTGGACCTGGACTCGGCGCGGGCAGAAGCCCTGGCCGAGCGGGCGACGGCCGTCGAAGGGCTCACCAGCGCGCGTGTGGAGCCCTCCATCCAGGCCGCCGTCGAGTCCGCGGACGTTGTCGTCTCCGCCGTCTCGTTCGGTCCCGCACACCAGGCCCTCGACGAGAGCTGGCTGACTCCAGGGGCGCTGTTCGTGACCGTGGACTACGACATGGAGGCCCCGGCCGCGCTGGCCGAGCAGGCCTTCTTCGTCGTCGACGAGCGCTCCCAGTTCCTGGCCACCCGTGCCGCCGGCGGCTACTTCGCCGGCTACCCGGACCCGGACGCCACTTTGGGCGAGGCTCTGGCGGGGGCTTCGGCGGGATCAGCGAACCGGCAGGCGGGTCGAACCCTGGTCACGCACCTGGGGACGGGCCTGGTCGACGTGGTCTTCGCCGCGGCGATCGTGCGCCGGGCCGAGCAGCTGGGCCTGGGGACGATCCTGCCGCGCTAGCCCTGGGGCAGCTCCACCAGCACCCGGCCGGCCTCGACGCGCACCGGGTAGACCGCCAGCGGCTCCTCGGCGGGAGGGTCCAGGACCTCGCCATCGAGCAGCGAGAAGCGCGCCTGGTGCAGGGCGCACATGATCGTGTCGCCCATCAGGAACCCCTGGCCCAGGTCCGCGTAGTGATGGGTGCATACGCCGGCCGTGGCGTGAAGCCGGCCGTCCACGTTCGCCACCAGGACGAGCTGGCCGTCGCCGTCGGGGTCGAACGAGCGCATCGCGCCAGGCGGGACTTCCTCGAGCGCGCACAGGTCCACCGTGCGCGAAGCGTCAGGGCCGGCCGCGCCTTCCAGCTCGGTCATCGTCAAGCCGCCTCTCCACCCGCCGCCACGTCATGCAGCGACGCCCAGCGAGCCTCCAGCAGGTCGCGCAGCCGTTCCTGGGCCGAAGCCAGCGGCACACGGGCCACGACCGGCTCCAGGTAGCCCAGGACGATGAACTTACGTGCCTCGTCCGTGTCGATGCCCCGGCTCTCCAGGTAGAAGAGCTGGCTCTCGTCTATCGGTCCCACGGAGCTGGCGTGGGCGACGCGGCGGCAGTCCGGCTGGTCGATCTCCAGGCTCGGGATGGCCACCGAGCGAGCCTGCTTCGACAGCAGCAGCCCGAACTCGCCCAGGTAGCTGTCGGTGCCGGTCGCCGAGCGGTCGATCGTCGCCAGGCCCTTCATGAAAGCCCGGGCCCGCTCCGTCAGGACGCCCTTGCTCAGCAGGTCGCCCGTGGTATCGCGGCCAGTGTGATGAGTGTAGGAGGTCAGGTCGAACAGCTGGTCCGTGGCACCGAAGACGATCTCGACCTGCTCCACGGACGAGCCGTCACCCTCCAGGGCGTTGTCGATGCGACTTCGAACGACCCGGCCACCCAGCTGGGCCAGCGCCCAGCGCACGGTCGACGCCTTGCCCAGCGCGGCCGAACGGTGCTGGAAGGCGATCTGTCCCAGGCCGAAGTCCTGCAGGCCGGCGAACGAGAAGGTCGAGCCATCGCCCACCTTGACCTCGGTGGTGCCGGCGAAGAAGGCCTGCCCGGCGCCGGTCGCCTGGCCGTCGCCCCGGCCGTCGACCTGCTCTTCGACAATGGCCACCTCCGCGTCGGTGCCGAGGGAGACGATCGTCCGCGACAGCATGGCCCGATCGGGCGCGCCCATCGTCCAGCGCAGGACGATCGGCCGCTCAAGGCGGACGCCATCCGGAATGCCGACGTACAGGCCGTGGGTCCACAGGGCCCGCGTCAGCTGGGCCAGCTTGTCGTTCTGGGGCAGGGCCCAGCCGCCGTCGAGCAGGCGGCGCAGCAGCTCTGGGTCTCGCTGCGCGAGCTGGGCCAGCGTCTCCACGACCACTCCGGCCGCTGCGGCCTCGTCTGAGACGGCGATCCCGGCTACCCCGTCCTCGCAGTACTCGGCGTAGGCCGCGGCGCCGCTGGGTATCTCAGCCTGGCAGCCGGCCCCGGCCGGCCCGGACCCGGGCAGATACTGCGCCGCACCGCCGAGGCGGGCGTTACGCAGGTCCACGTAGGTTGTGTACAGGGAGTTCGATTCGACCGGCAGCGCCTCGAAGGCCCGCAGGGCGGCAAGGCGGTCGGCCAGCAGCCAGTCGGGGTCGGAGGCAGACGAGGCGATCGATCGGACCGACTCTCCGGAGACGAAGCTCAACGTCAGGTCGGCCGGGCCCTGTCGAGGAGGAGCGGCGGCCATCATCCGAGCGAGCCCTCCATCTCCATCTTCACCAGGCGGTTGAACTCGATGGCGTACTCCATCGGCAGCTCCTTGGTGAAGACCTCCAGGAAGCCCTGGACGACCAGGTTCGTTGCCTCATTCTCCGACAGACCACGGCTCATCAGGTAGAAGATCTGATCCTGGCTGATCTTGCCGACCGTGGCCTCGTGGGTCATGGTCGTATCGTCTTCCTGGATGTCGATGTAGGGGTAGGTGTCCGAGCGGCTGCCCTCGTCGAGCAGCAGAGCGTCGCAGCGGACGCTCGTCACAACCCCCGTGGCCCCGGGCACGACCTTGATCTGGCCGCGGTAGGTAGTCCGGCCCCCGTCCTTGGAGATGGACTTGCTGATGATCCGGCTGCGGGTGTTGGGCGCGAGATGGATCGCCTTGGCGCCGGTGTCCTGGTGCTGTCCCCGTCCGCCCACCGCAACCGAGATGACCTCGGCCGTGGCGCCTTCGCCGCGCAGGAAGATGCTGGGGTACTTCATCGTCCGCTTGGAGCCGGTATTCGCGTCAACCCACTCGACTGTGGAGTGGGCGTGGGCGTAGGCTCGCTTGGTCACCAGGTTGTAGACGTCGTTCGACCAGTTCTGGATCGTGGTGTAGCGGACCTTGCTGCCCGGCAGGGCGATGACTTCCACGACCGCAGCGTGCAGCGCGTCGGTGGTGTAGATGGGGGCCGTGCAGTTGTGGACCGCGAAGCCGCGGGCGAGGTACGCATTCGGCGCCGAGGCCATCTCCAGGTTGTATACCCAGCCCTCATAGGGGCTCGACTCGATGCGGCGGATCGGCACCCAGAAGCAGTTGCGCCCGGCGTCGAACCAGATGTCCTTGTTGCCAGGGGTTTCGGAGAAGTGGATGAGATACGCCTCACGGTGGCGAATCGACCGTCCGTCGGGCATCTCCTCGTCGAAGGCCTTCCGGACGTTGAGGCCGGCGAACCGCCCCAGTCGAGCGAAGACCTCCTGGAGCTGGAAAGCGAGCGTCCTGGAAGTCGTCAGCGCGCGCACCAGGACACGACTGCCTGCGCCCCCGCGCTCGTGCCGGCTGCCGTCGCCGGCGAAGTAGGTGTCCACGAAGAGCTTCTGGCGAGCAGGCGGGAGCTCCATCAACTCGGGGCTGAGCCGCTTGGTGGAAGATCCCGATCCGCAGTGCCTCAGACACAGGTCCATCAGGTCGCGCGAATAGACGTAGACCTGAGCCTCGTGCTTGTCTGCAACCTCGTGTAGCCCGGCCGACTTACCGGTCAGCCGGCTCATGAGTGCGCGGGCGTCTTCGACCCTGTC
>Ga0315555_1001199_pt1 | contig 18713 bp, 16 predicted proteins | sample SalMarSW160380MG_FD_202113 | JGI IMG/M metagenome (GOLD analysis project Ga0315555, IMG submission 202113) | Salt marsh sediment microbial communities from the Plum Island Ecosystem LTER, Massachusetts, United States - Salt Marsh Sediment SW1603-80 ... | reverse complement strand
CCGGGCCAGACTTCTTGAACCGATTCAATTTCGGCCTTATCGTAGGGAAGGATCACCTTGAAATCGAGGCGAAGATTATTCGAAATAGAAGCTATGGAATAGACGGCCTCGAAGTGCTCTTTGGTGTCGACACCTGCAAGGTTACATAGATAATCGAACTGGAGATTCTCATCAGCTTTTAGAGCCCGGGCTACTTCCATCAGGTCTTCCGACTTGACCTGGAACATAGGATCGTAGCGACCGGTATCCAACGGCGTCAACTTGCCGTCGAAGTGGCTGCTCACGTAATCCTTCAGTTCGTCCTTGGTCATGCTACTTTTCCTGCCAGTCGGAGAGCTTCTGCTTTTTGATCTTTTCCTGCAGGTGGATACAGCCTTCGAGCAGAGATTCGGGGCGTGGCGGGCAGCCGGGGATGTAGATGTCGACCGGAATGATGTGGTCAATCCCTTTCTCGACGGCGTAGCTGTCATAGTAGAACGGGCCGCCGCTGATGGTACAACCGCCCATGGCGATCACATAACGCGGCTCCGCCATCTGGTCATACAGCCGCCGCAGTCGAGGGGCCATTTTCTTAGTGATTGTTCCCGCGACAATAATCAGGTCTGACTGACGTGGAGTGGCACGGTAGATCATCCCCAGCCGGTCGAAGTCGTACCGGGAAGCGCCGGTACACATGAGCTCAATAGCACAACAGGCGGTGCCGAACAGAAGATACCATAGCGACTTCGCCTGCGCCTGATGCAACACCGTCTCCAAGGCTGTGGTTATGATCCCGCCGCCAGGGATTTTCTCAGCATAGTGGGGAACCTTCCTGATTATACCCACTTAAGCACCCCTTTCCGCCAGGCGTAGAAAAGACCATAAAAGAGGATCAGGATGAAAATGACCATTTCCACGAGAGCGAACAAACCCAACCGGCCAAATGCCACCGCCCAGGGGATTAGAAAAACCGCCTCAACGTCGAAGACAACAAATATGAGAGCAAAGATATAGAAGCGGTTGTTGAACTGAATCCAGGAGGTGCCAATTGGCAGCTCGGCGCATTCGTAGTTTACAGTTTTCTTAGGGTATGGGTTATGCGGTCGAATCAGGCGGGCAAGGAAAAAGGTAACCAGGACCATGCCCACCCCGAGGATGATAAAGACCAGGACGGCCAGATATTCAGTCATTTTGCAACACTTGTTGTCCCACTCCGGTCAAACTATATATGACTGAGTTCGCAGGTTTTGAAGGCTCAAAAAACGCCCCCTTGCCGTTATGTCAAGTACTTTCTCGACGTTTAGGCCTCCTACTAAGTTGCTTTCTTTCAATGAGAATTTGGCATATCTTGTCTTGGCGGAAGGAAATGAAATATTTAAGGAATTATATGAATCGCTTAGCAATATTTTTCACCTCTGCTCTTTGCACAGCAAGTATCAGCGCTGCCGCGATTGAAGCACCAGTCGGTCAGCCGTCGATTCAGACAGGCACGGACTTGGTTAACGAGAAGGATGACTCTACTCGTTTCATGGTTACTTGTGATTCCCGCGGTAGCTCAAATGGCGTTAATAGCGCTATCCTGGCCGAGATTGTCCAGGCAACCCTTGAAGAGAATGTTGATTTTATCTTGTTCCCGGGTGATCTCGTAACGGGATCCTCCGACTCAACCATCTTGGAATCGGAACTCCTCCAATGGCGCAGCATCATGCAACCGGTGTACGATGCGGGCATCGGCGTATACCCCTGCCGCGGTAACCATGATGCCGACAATAAAGCTGTCTGGGACAATGTCTTTTCAGGGCCTTACGCTCTTCCCGATAACGGCCCGAGCGGCGAGGATAACATCACTTTTTCATTCACACACAACAACATTTTTGTAGTCGGCCTCGATCTATATACTCAAACCCATAGGATAAACCAGGCGTGGTTGGATAAGCAGCTTGCTGCCAATATGCAGCCGCATGTTTTTGTTTTTGCTCATGAACCAGCTTTCAAGGTTCGCCATCGGGATTGTCTTGACGATTATCCGGACGATCGCAACACTTTTTGGAACAGTGTCGCTGCCGAAGGCGGGCGGACATACTTTTGTGGCCACGATCACTTTTATGATCACGCCCGTCTTAACGACGGTGATGGTGACCCCAGTAATGATCTACACCAGTTGGTTGTTGGGGTAGCCGGGGCGCCTCTTGTTAGCGACGCTTCATACAATGGTAACAATGGTTCCTGGACACCACAGCGCCTCTGGCACGACCATGAGATCGGCTATGTGCTGGTAGAGATCGACGGCTTTAGTGTCACTATGACATGGAAACACCGTATTGCTGAAGGGGTGTACAAAGCAACCGGAGACGTTTGGACTTACATGGTGAGTGAGAATTCTTGCTGCGTCGGTGTTAGAGGTAATATTGACGGTGATCAGTCAGATAAACTTGACAGTGCTGATGTAACCTACTTGGTTGATTACTTGTTTCTTGGCGGTCCGCCACCACCCTGCCCGGAAGAAGGTAATATCGACGGCATTATGTACGCGGGTGGACCGATTGATGTTGCTGACCTAACATACCTGGTCGCCTACCTATTCCATGGCAGCCCAGCACCTCCACCGTGTCCGTAGGAGGAAGACAATTCGTATGAGGACAACTAATAAACGGTACTATACTACCGCTACGGCTTCGATTTCTACCTTGGCATCTTTTGGTAGGCGGGCAACTTGTATGGTAGCCCGGGCCGGTGGATCACTATCAAAGTAGGAAGCATAGACCTCATTGACAGCAGCGAAGTCACCCATGTCGGCCAGAAAGATTGTTGTCTTGGCTATGTCGGAAAAGCTCGCTTTGGCCTCTTTGAGAACTGCCCCAAGGTTGTCCATCACTTGCTTACATTGCTCCGCCGCAGTGGCGCCAACCATCTCTATCGTTTTTGGGTCGAGCGGGAGCTGCCCGGAGCAGAACAGCATCACGTCTCCAGATACCTTGACTGCCTGGGAATAGGGTCCTATAGCAGCCGGGGATTGATCGGTTTTTATGATCTGTTTCATAGTTCCTCCTCATGAGTTTTCGCAGAATATATGACTGGCCACCGGGGTTTGACAAATGATTTATAACTGACGGACGATTCCTAATCCGGCAGACTATGATTCAAATCCCTTGCGCGCCAGAACACCTTTTTGGTAGTAATGCATGATTTCTTGCATTTCCGTGACGAGGTCAGCTCGTGCGATCCATTCCTCGGGGCAGTAGCGACCGGTCAGAATCAACTCAACCTCGTCAGGTTTTTCATCGAGCAGGGGAAGCACCTCCTCGGCGGTAAGCAGGTTGAAATAGACCGTAACGCAGATTTCATCGAGTATTACTATATCATACTGCTTGCTCAACATCACTTCTCGCGCTCGCTTGAGGGCCTGATGGGCGGTGCGGCGATCCTGATCAGATGGGGACTGTTTGCTGAATACGAAATCGTCGTTACCATATTGTTCCACCGTAATCCACTCGCTGAGGCGCTCGAGGCTACTGACCTCCCCATAGGGGTAATCCTTCATGAACATGACTATGAAAGTCCGCAACCGGCTTCCCGCCGCACGTACAGCTTGCCCGATAGCGGCAGTCGTTTTGCCTTTGCCATTACCGGTGTAAATCTGGATGAAACGACGGGAAGATTCGTTCCCCGAGCCTCTTTGCTTTCCTGATTCTTTCACCTGCTTATCCTCACATCCATTACTGCTTTGGTCACGTCGCTTAGCGATGTCTTAGAAGTATGTGCATCCAAAGCGTGAAAGAAAAGCAGGATGCAAAACTGGTGGCAGTGCTTCTCACCAAACATAAATCCGCTCGGAATTCCACCTGCTCAGACTGACCCGAATAGAGATAGCCGGTTTTACTCTAATCCATAGACCTGCCGCGGCGCCAAGTATTGCGGGAACCTGTCTATCAGGGCTAAGCGAACAAGATAACAGAAATGACATTCATCAACGTATGTGTCTTCATGTTTAACATCGTATTCTTTTGCCAGAAGCGCCGGCCCTCCTTTGACCAGAGGTCCACAGATTGGGTGTGATAGAGCATCATAGTTCTTAACCATCTCCGACAGGGGAGTCTCCCACATGTTGCCCATGCTCAGCCCCTGACAGAGGTGGACATGGCCATACGGATCGAGGTGAACTCTCGTGGGGGTTTCCAGTTCTTCGTGTGGGCACGTGATGAATTCCTTCCACGGTCTCCTTGGCAATCCCTCAGTTAGTTTCTCAACCGCTCGGCCTTTGAACATAGCGCCGCCGCCGATAACTGATGTTCCTTTACCTTGCTCCGTGTGAACATCTGTCATAACGGTAGGCTTCTCAATGCATATAGTGCTGGCAGGCATCCCTGATCTCTTCGCTGCGGTTAGAGCCATTTTGGCAGCGTTGATTTCTTCCTCATCATCGTGAAACAAATCGTCACTTAAACTCAGATTGAAGATCCCTAATTCAGAAAGCGGTCTCAGCCAGAGATCGGCATCTTCAACAGATGTCGCCCAATAGGCATTACTCACTATTCCGGCTTTAAATCCCATATTACGAGCGATCTTGATGCCCTCGAGCATCAGGGGATAGAAGAGAAACGGCTCACCGCCTTCAAAATACACCGATTCTATAGTACCGATTCTGGCGATCTCATCAAAGACCTGCCTTAGCTGATTCAAAGTGAAAGTCCCCTTTGTGTGCGGGCCACAGTATAGAAAGCAGTGGTCGCACTCAAAAGTGCAGATATATGTCAACAGAAAGTGAATTCCTGTCAGCATACGACTCCTTTCGGTCTCTGATAACGAAGCAGCCTGGCGCTTGACTCTAAAAAAAACGGCTGCTTTCTATGTGAAAGCCTTCCCTATTCTCTGAAGCGCCTCTTCGCAATCGGCGCGGGTGATACCAAGATGCGTTACCATGCGAATCCGTTTCGGGCCAAACGGCACAGCCCAGACGCCAACGTCTTTCATTCCGGCCAGAACCGAATCTGCAGACCGGTCGCTAGTGATATTAGCCACGACAATGTTCGTCTCCACCCGACTCATATCTATGTCAAACATTTCCAATTTTTCTAGGCCTTTGGCCAGAATTTTTGCATTAGCATGGTCTTCGGCCAAGCGGTCGATATTGTTTTTCACCGCGTACAGGCCGGCTGCGGCTATTATCCCTACTTGCCGCATCCCGCCACCGAAAAGCTTGCGCACTCTGCGACAGTTCTCGATAAATGCTGCCGAGCCGAGTATCATCGAACCTATCGGAGCGCCCAGACCCTTCGACAGGCAGACCAAAACTGAGTCAAAAGGGCGCGTCAACTCCGGTAAAGAAATGCCGGTGGCTACATGTGCGTTCCAGATTCTGGCGCCGTCGAGATGCAGTGTCAGTCCGAATTCGTCACACACCTGCCTTACCCTTTTGACCTCTCCCTGAGGGAGTATCGTCCCTCCGTGGCGGTTGTGGGTGTTTTCCAGAGAGACAAGCTTTGTCCGTGGACAGTGAAGGTTCTCGGGACGAATATTATCTCGGATCATCTCGGCAGGTATCATCCCCCGTTCAGTGGTCAGAAGATTGACCAGAAGGCCTGAGTGTACTGCCGGTCCGGCGACCTCGTAGTTGACAATATGGCTTTCCCGGTCGCACAGCAGCTCCCATCCCGGCTGGGAGTGAACTTTGAGGCAGACCTGGTTGCCCATCGTCCCCGATGGCACAAACAGCGATGATTCCCGCTCAAAAAGCTCGGCAACATAGCCCTCCAGTTCATTGACGGTGGGATCGTCACCGAAGACGTCGTCGCCCACTTCGGCGGTAAACATCGCCTGCCGCATTTCCGGGGAGGGTTTCGTAACGGTGTCGGAGCGCAGGTCAATGATATCCATAGTTGTGAATATAGTTGGTGAAACACCTTCGCACAAGCAGGCGCAGGCCAATATGCGGGTGGCAAATATCAGGAGGCTGTTGCCAGAACCTGGGAGCATACTGCTTCTGATCGGGCTGCAAGTTTCCTAAGATTGGCTGACCAGACGCCTAAATCCTGTACTGAGCAAGAGGTGCTGCTATTGTCAAGGCTTGCCGCAAAATTCCGATATAAGGTATAGGAAGATTAGACTATAGAGGGGGCAGCCTCAGCTCTGAAAGTAAGATCGGCCTGGAATCTGGGGCTGGCAAGACGATAACAAAAGGGGGATTGGGTCGATGACAGGTATCATTAATACCGGAATACAGGAATTCGTGAAGACGAGGTATGGAGCCGAGAGCTGGGACCTCGTGAAGTCGCTGGCCAACTGCGAGGTCACATCCTTCGCAATCTACCAGGACTACCCGGACGAAATGACAATTGCTTTGTTCAAGGCTGCATCCGAAGCATGCCATCTGGCGCTTGATACAGTCATGGTTGAGTTCGGGAAGTTCATAATTGCCAACGTACTCAAGAAATACTACCCGACCTACTTGGCTTTGGCGGGTTCGTCACCCAGGGAGTTCCTGCTTAATGCGGATCACGTTCACAAACAGGTTGCCAAGAGCTTTTCAACAGCAGTACCACCGAAAATTGAATATGAAAAGCTGCCGGACGGCAACTTGCTAATACACTACCATTCCAAGCGACGGCTTTGTGCGATGCTGCGAGGGATGATTCTGGGGGTCGGGACCCTTTTCGATCAGGACCTCAAGGTGCAGGAGAAACAATGCGTGCTCAAAGGCGCTTCGCATTGCATAATGGAGGTCGCTTTCCCATGAGCCGGCATGATAGTACAGCAGGCTGTCGAAAAAAGGATTTCTTTGCTGCGTATGATTGTTCTCTCACGTATGATGGCCTGGCACCATGAGTCACAAGTGAAAAGGAGTTGGCAGGAGCGCAGGGCATCCACCCTACGAGAGTCAGAGACTGTAGGTCAGCCCAAACCGCACTTATGAGATCGTAATATGACTCCCGAAGGGAGTAAGGTCCTCCACCGTTGGGCCGGGGTCAAAGGTTGATTTTGTGCGTACGCCAAGTCGAATGCCAATTGGTACGGCAGCTATCCCCTTGAGGTAAATATCGAGTAACAAGCTCATACCAGGCTTTTGGCCAGTATAGGTTTTTCCCCAGCCGGATACCTGACCGGTTTCTGTCTGCTTGTAGTTGTTACCACTTAATCCAAACCCTGCTCTGAGACTTAGGTTCCTGATAGTGACAAGGCGACACTGCATCCCAAATTCTGTCGAATAGACACGTGTTTTCGCTGTTACTGTTTCGGTCAATGTATCCGCTTGGGGTGGCGGCCCTATTGTGGGGAAGTCTTGAAAAAGCATTGAAGAGCCTTTAAGCCACGTGCATTCCAGATAGAGAGTGAACTTCCGAAAGATAGTCTTATGAATACAAAATGCTACACCGTTTGGGTTGTTTAGTACGTTGTGATCAGTCCTGGCGAACGTAGTGAGCAGTGATACTTCAACACCAGCACTGGCGTGTGCCACGCTCTGCAACAAAATGACCACCAGTAGGCATAAGAACAGCGTGACGAGTTTGGGTCCATGCCGACAAGGCATCACGGGTAAATCCTCCATATTAATACGACGGAGAAAGGGGCTGGTTTGTCAAATGCCTATAGTGCCTGTGTCGGGTTTCTTGTCCGCCTGCGGCGGGCTGCGGAACCCAACCTACTTTGCTCAAAACATTATCGAAACCACACAGGCTATCGATCAACTCAACCCCGCTGTTTAGAGCACAGTGTTAGCGCAAGTATTCCAGTTATGCGGTCGTTAATCAAATAAGCACAATGCTGGTGGCGGCTGGACGGTCCAAATTGAATCCGGGGGGAAATCCTCAGGGAACTGAGTACGTACTGAACCGATTGCCTGTTTAATTCGCCACACAAACAGCTCCTTGGTGGTCGGTATCGAGTAGTAAACTGCCATCCAGTCGATGGACATCGACTCGTCGAAGATACTGCGCTGCATCGAATCCGTTACCAAGTATCCGCCTATCTTTTCGTTCAGAAGTTCGATATATCCCTGCTCTACTTCGATCCCCAATGAGTCGGAAGGATTGGAGTAGTAGTACGATGCAATGATGAGATCAGGTTCTTCGTATGCACCAAAAGCATGAATCACAATCATACTGTCCTGGTCTTGTAATCGGGGAACGGTCGGATACCAGTCGCTTGATCCAACCACGGTAAAATCACCCGGGATAACCCAGAGTGTATCAAGCATCTCTTGGACGCCATATCCCCGTCCTGTTTCTACAGTTACAATATATTTCCCCGGGATGAGTTGTACAACAGCTTTTGATGAATCATTGGTCCATGTCGTGCATGCGAAAGCGCCGGAGACTTCGGTAAACGTCACAAGGGTTCTGTTGCCTGGTTGGTACATGTGTGAGTTAAACGAATGTGGACATGTTGTCTCGGTTGCTAACAACGCCACCTGCTGCAGAGTTATTCCCCTCCCGCCGGTAATTGTGTCGCTGCATGAAAGTGCCATAACCATGATGCACACTATGAGTACTATGATGTTATACCTGTAGACATTTCGCAGTATCATTAGCCACCCCTCCGTTTGTCTACCACGATTATGTGGTGAATTCCATTCTGTTACTAGCCGACCAGTATTCCCCAGTATTATGCCTAACCTACACGGCTACTGGTCATATCAATATATCTATCTATCATTATAATCTATATATTTATTGCCATTTGTCAAACTGTTTTCAGGACAGTTTCATGGCTGATATTATAGACCTTGGTTAACACACTTGTTAAGTGGGATATCGTTGTTCCTGCTTATGGTGTAACCTTCCCCAGCACCCCCCGTAAATGCGGCAGCCTTTCCGTTTCAGGTAACTGCGACAGATCAAGTATGACTTGTGCCCGTCCCACAAAAGAGAACTCCATCGGGCGGTCGGTGGCTTTGCGGAAAGCCTCAACCTCGGCCCGCGTCAGTTTTCTATCTTTCTTGTAGAACAGGTTCGCGATACCGTCTCGGAGCGTTACTTTTTCAGTCTCCAGTACGGCGGCAGAGATTTTGACAGCAGCGGCATCAAAGAGGTTCACGGCTGATAGGGGTTGTTTGCCGAAACGGTCGGTGACCTCGTCTCTGATAGAGTCCACTTCGTCCAGAGAATGGGCATTGGCCAGGCGGCGGTAGATGTCGACTTTCTGCTGTCGGTCCGTAACGTATCTATCGCTCAGGTGAATCTCCATGTCCAGCTCCAGCTTGGTTTCGGGCAACCGCTTGATTTCCTGTCCCTTCAACTGTGCCACAGCCTCTTCAAGAAGTCTGTTATACAGATCGAAGCCGATCTCCTCGATAAATCCGGACTGCCTCGCTCCAAGGATCGTCCCGGCGCCGCGGATTTCCAGATCGCGCATGGCCAGCGCAAACCCGGAGCCTAGGTCCGAGTGCGCCTCCAGCGCGCGCAACCGTTTGACGGCGTCGATCTTGAGACTCTTCATGGGAGGGGTAAGCAGATAGGCATAAGCCCTCGTGGCGCTGCGACCGACGCGACCGCGTAGCTGGTACAACTGCGCCAGACCAAAGCGGTCGGCACGGCTGATGATCATCGTGTTGACAGTAGGAATGTCAAGACCTGATTCGATGATCGCCGTGCACAGCAAGACATTATAGCGCTGGGCCAGAAAGGCCAGCATTATACCTTCAAGCGACCGCTCATGCATCTGTCCGTGCGCAACGGCGATCTCCGCCTGAGGGACTATTTTCTTTAGATAACGGTACATCGAATCTATCGTCTGCACACGGTTGTGCACGAAAAAGACTTGCCCGCCCCGGTCAATCTCGCGCAAAATGGCCGTGGCAATAATCGCCGGGTCGAATTCCACGATTTCGGTGATGATCGGCAGGCGATCCTTAGGAGAGGTGTGAATCAAGCTCATATCCCGCACGCTGATGAGGGACATTTGCAGTGTTCGCGGTATGGGTGTAGCAGACATGGCTAAAGTGTCAACAGTTGTCATGAGCTGGCGAAGTTTCTCCTTGTGCCTGACACCGAAGCGATGCTCCTCATCGACAATGAGAAGCCCAAGGTCCCTGAATGACACATCTTTGGACAGCAGCCGGTGGGTGCCTATGACCAGGTCAATTCTACCTTCTGCAAGTTCTTCAAGAATCTCTAATTGCCGCTTGCGGCTGCGGAAGCGCGAGAGCATCTCAATTTTGACGGGAAACTCCCCCAACCTCTCGGAAAATGTGTGAAAATGCTGCTGCGCCAGAACTGTCGTTGGCACCAGGACAGCGACCTGTTTCCCCTGCTCGATGGCCTTGAATGCCGCCCGGACCGCTACTTCCGTCTTGCCGTAACCGACATCGCCGCAAATCAGCCGGTCCATCGGTTTTTCCTCAGTCATGTCATGCTTGACGTCACCGATTGCTTTGAGCTGATCGGGGGTTTCCTCATAGGTAAATGATGCCTCAAGCTGCTTCAGCCAGACAGTATCCTCACCGAAGGAGTATCCGGATTTTGTCTTCCGTTCCGCATATAGCTTGATCAGGTCGGCAGCCATATCGGCAACAGCCTTTTTGGTTTTCTTTTTGAGTTTTTCCCATCCCGAGCCACCTAAACGGGTGAGAGTCGGAGCCGAGTCTTTCCCTGAATACTTGGACACCTGATTGAATTCCTCGATTGGGATATACAGGCGGTCATTCTCAGCATACTGTAATAGGAGGCAATCTCGGCTGCGCTTATCTACCTCGATGGTTTTCAGGCCAAGAAAGCGGGCAATCCCGTAAGCGGTATGTACAACGTAGTCGCTCTTGGTGAGGTTGGAGTAATCTGAAATTGCGACGCCTTCTTTGAATCTTTTTCTGCGTAGGCGCCGATGATGGCGGCCAAAAATCTCGTGGTCGGTCAGGATTGCAAACCCGCCCTGCCGACAGACGAATCCCCCTTTGAGATCAGCCATCTCGATGACGGGTCTGCTCTCAATACCGACTCTTTCGCAGATGAGTTCATCGAGCCGTGCAGCCTGGCCCTCGGTGTCGGTGGCAATGAAGTAATCGATCCCCGTGGAGTCATATTCGTCAGTGGCCTGGGTGAGAAGGTCCAGCCTGGAACCAAAAGCCGGATGGGGCCCGCAGGCAAAATCAATGATCCCTTTGCTTCCACCTCGGAATGGGACTCTGTCGATTCTCCTGTAACGGTCGATTACATCGAATACTTTCTCAGGAGAGTGGTAGTACTTGTCGGGAGTGGGAAGACTGATAAGACGTTGTTTCAATCGTTCTTGGAGAGCTTTGGCCTCACCGAGAATGGAATCGGCTTCAGCCCTGAGGGACCCTTGCCCCTCCAAAAAGATGACTCCGTCAGGGGGGAAATAATCCAGCAAAAAGCCCTGTTCCATGCCAAAAAGAACCGACAGCCATTCCAACCCGGGAAGGTCCGGGTCATTCAGGTAACGGGACCTGATATAGTCGGCGTCGTCTTCAGGTAAGGTGCTCAGGTATTGTTCCAGTGTTTCCTGGGTGATCGGCACCTCGCGTTTCGGCAGCAGAGGGACGGCGTTTACTTTCTTTGTTGTCCGCTGGGTGGAGACATCAAATTCACGAATGGTGTCCACCTCGTCACCGAAGAACTCGACACGCATGGGAGCCTTGGAGCCGGGCGAAAAGAAATCCACCAGACCGCCGCGCAAGGCGAAATCGCCAACCTCCTCCACGACCGGCACGCGCCGGAATCCGAGCCTGACAAGGCGATCAATCAGATCATCGAGATCGGCTTCTTCTCCCCGCTTCAGGTCAATCCGCCCCGCCTGCAGATAACTACGGGCGATAGTCGGCTCAAGCACGGCACGAATTGGACAGACGATCACCGCGAGAGAGTTGTCGGTAAGGTTGGCCAGTGTCGAGATTCGTCGCCCCATGATTTCGCCGACCGGGGCTTTGAAGTCGTAGGGTAATATCTGCCGGGCCGGAAAATGCCCCACGGAAGCTTCGCCCATCAGGAATGTCAGGTCGTCAAAGAGGTCGCTGGCCTTGTCCGGGCTTTCACTGACAACCAGCACGGGAACATTCAGTTTTTCGGCGACGGCTTTGATGAGGAACGCTTCCGATGAACCGGACAGGCCGGTAATTGTCAATGGCTCTCCTGGGGCAGTTTTCAGAGCGCTGCAAACATTGTGGAGAGGCAGGTAGTTATCCCAGCGCTTCAGGATCAAGCCCAGCTTTGAGGATACTGTGGGCGGCGTAGTCACCTTTGTTTGCATATTGACCGATTCTTCCAATACATTCGATCCAACACGAAAGCCCCGGCTGCTTGAGCACCGGGGTATGACCTGACATGATTAACCGCAATATATACTATCTCAATCAGCTAAACGCCAGCTTTTTCAATCACATTGGCAGAGTTTGGGCGGTTGTGGCAACCGAAGGGCAAAATCCGTTGGGAGCCGCCACAGGGCACTCGCTCATCAGGTCTTGTCCGCAAAAGACGGATGTAACCTGACGGGTTGTCATGTTATTTTCTAATTGTGACATAACAAATCGGGCAGGAGTCCCTGACCCCTGCCTATTTTCGGCAGGTCTCTCCGAGACCTGCCCTGCTAGAACGTAGTAGGTCGACCCGACTTGCTCTATGGCGAAGTTACCGCCGATTGCCTGGAAATGCCATTGCTGACTGTCTTGATTGCCCCGGCATGAAATGAGAAGTTTATCACCGAGGCCTTGTCGGACAGTTCCAGGCGATACAGGTTCACCAAAGTGGTTCCCTGGTACACTTTTTCGAACCCACCTTCTGAGAGGGAAACAGTATAGATAGGCGAGTGCCAGATTTCACACGGCCTGTCTGATACCAAAGCTACGGCGAGATTGCGATATTGGTCCATGACGGCATAAGAACTGGCGTGGCCGTATTGTCCGAAAGAATCAAGGAAAGAGTTTTCGTTGCGGTGATTATCAACCAGTATGAATCTGTCCTCAGCGTGACCAGCTTGGAAATTGAAGTTGTTTTCAAGGGCGAAACCGGCTCGAACGCAATGGCTTTGTAGAGCTCTGATCTCGTACCTGATCTTGATGACCTCGGCACCTGGCTCAAACCGGAACTGTTTGACAACCCGCACCGGGACCACACCTTCGGGCCGCCATAGGTGACCCTCACGCACCAGAGTAACTTGTCTGTCATCAGCTGTGATCTCATACGTAAACAGCTCCAGGATAAAATCCCCTTCCTCGCCGTACTTGCCGGAGCGGAAACGTTCAAAGTCGACATCGCCGGTGAAAAAGTGATCGACAAAGCAACGTTTGAGGTACCAATCTTCTACCAGGAAGTCCTTTAGGCCTTCTTCCTTGGCAAGCACCAGGTCATGAATCGAGGTGGTTTTTGTTGAAGCGCCGGGCCTGATAGCGCGATCAAGTTTCAGGTGATACCCTTCCTTTCGGCGGGTAAGTGTGTCCGTAACATCGAAGTTATGCTTGTTCAACGCCAGGTGCACCAGGCTTCCTCCCCGCCGTGGTTTGAAAACGGCGGTGAACATATCTCCGGAGCAAACGATTTCATTGTGTCCATCGGCATCGTAATCCTTCGCACAGATGTCAATCCCCGGTCGATCTAAGAGGCGATCGAGCAGAGCGTCGGCTTCAATCAAGCTGGCATAGACGGCCTGACGTATGTGGGGAAGGTACAGGCCGCCAAATACACCATGCCAATAAGGGCAGTTACATTGCCCGGCGTAGAGCCTGTCACGGGCAGCCTCAGCCTCGTGATGCTGTTCGGGGTATTTCTCTTCGTACTCCGCCAGTTTGTCCGACACCGACAGCATTTTCTTATGCATCAAATTCGCTTCTTCATACTTTGTAAGAAATCCCCGCCAGTGCCCACCGCGAACAAACCGGCCAAATCTCTCCCACTGCTCCTGCTCCTCCAACCAGAGTTCGAAGTTTTCGTACTCCAGGAAGGCGGTGGGTGGAAGCGCCCAGTGCAGCATTTCGGCATAGGAGGCTGACGGCAAATAGGCGCGGCCAGCTGGCTCAGCTCCGGCTGCCTCACGTAAAGGAACAACCTCCAACCAGTCAGAGTTCTTCTCTATGGCATCGAAAAGACGTTCCAACCACTTGTCCTCGTAGCAATGCTTGTACGTTTGGGGCCAGCTCCCGAACTTCTCGCCATCGTCGGCATACACAGCCAGGCCGGAGGGATTTCGCTCAGCCTGGGCTTTCAGTTCATTTATGACTTCCTCAATGGTGCCAAATGGGATCAGGTAGCGCAGTCTTTTCTGTATGGGCAGGAGAATGACCCGAAATCCTTCATGCTCAGTTACAAATGGCCCTGTGAGTTGATCATGCTCCAAACCAGCGTAAACGAAGTGAGTGTCGTCGACAGGGAGGTACTTCACACCGGCTATTGCCAATGCGCGCGGCAGATGGGGCTCCCAGATCCGCTCAGTTAGCCAGAGACCCTCCGGCTTGACCTCAAAGTGTTCTCCAATATACCGATTGAGCATGGTGATCTGGCCCTGTACATCGCGTTCAGGGATAGAGGTCAGGATAGGCTCGTAGAAGCCGCCAGTCATCAATTCCACCTGGCCCCGGTCGACCATCCTGCCAACCAGCTCGAAGTAATCCGAATGGGTTTCCTCCTGCCACCGCCAGAGAATCCCGGACTGGTGCAGCGAGATTGATATGTTAGGAAACCTCTGAAGCAGCTTTAGGAACGGCCGGTATGCCTTCTGATACGCTTCCTCGAAAATGGCCTGAAAATTTCCCACCGGCTGGTGGTTGTGCAAACCGAAAGCCAGTCTGAACTTTGCCATGCTCTAAAATAGCTCCACAGTCAGGTTGATATACTTGCGCGGGTTGGCACGGATATCGTTGATCAGATCGTCAATGTTGTCGGCAGTGCGTCGCAGATCGTCATACAGTCGCCGATCCTGCAATAGAAGCTGCGCTGTCCCATCCGGATTGTTCAGGGCATTGGCGAATTCCCGGGCTGATGCTGACAGGGAGTCAAGCTGGCCGATGAAACGCTCGAGGTTGGACGTCGCCCGGTCAATGCGCTGGACTGACGAATCGACAGCCCGCGAGTTTTCTGTTATCACCCTCCGCAATTCCTTCGAAACTCTAAAGAAATTGTCGGCGGTTTCATCAAGTTTATTTTCGTTACGGGAAAGGTAGTCAGCCAGGGAGGATGACACCTGCTGGAGGTTATCCACGGTATTATTGAACTTCTTGAGAGACGAGTCGGAGCCGACGGTCCGTTTGAACGAGACAACAAGATTGCGCAGTTCTGTGATCATCTCTCCTAGGAGTCCCATAACCTCCGGGAGGCCGGTGTCATACAGGCCTTCGGGCACCTGTGCCGGATCGAATGGCAGGCTGTCTTTGCCCGGCGAAACGGCGATAAATCGCTCGCCCATCACACCCATGTTCTTGATGGCAAACTGAGCATCCCGTTTCAGAATGACATCCCGGTAGATGAGCAACTCAACATTCACTCCCCCCTCGGTCAGTGTCAGTCGGTTTACCTTTCCTCTATGTACGCCGGAAACCGTAACCATGTCACCCACAGCAAGTGTACCCACATCGTCGAAGCGTACCCTCACTAACTGCGAGTTCCTTTCCAGCTTGTATCCCTGTAACCAGTACAGGGATCCGAAAAGGATCAGCAGGCCCATTAAGATAATGACCCCGACCCGAAATTCTATATTAGTTGAAGCCATATTGTCTATTCTTCTATCGGTAAATTACACCGGTCGTTTGAATCATCCAGAGAAATAACGCCGTTAAAGAGAGTCCGCAATGGAAACATAGTTGTCGTACCGGAACCGGCGGATATCACCTCTCTCGACCGCCGCCTTGACTTCGCAGTCAGGTTCGTGAATGTGAGTGCACGGTTGAAAGCGGCAGGCCTTTTCGTGAGCTTCAAACTCCGGATAGTAGTACGGCAGCGCCTCCTTTTCTACCTCCCACAGGCCCACGACCTTCAAACCGGGTGAATCTACAACAAAGCCGCCTGTCGGCAGTTCAAACAGCTCGATACTCGCAGTTGCGTGCTTGCCCCGGTTGCTGTAGGCAGAGATTTCGCGTGTTTTCAGATTCAGACCGGGGATCAATGTGTTGACCAGGGTTGATTTTCCAACTCCGGAATGACCTGCGAAGAGCGTCCGATGGGCATCAAGGTGCGGTTTCTGGTCATCCACTCCCTCGCCGGTTAGGGCGGACAAAACAAACACCCCAGCGGAGACTGCACGATAGGTAGCGACTATCTCTTCAAAACCGTCTGGAGGGCCCAAATCGATCTTGTTGAAAATAATAACCGGTGCCATGCCGCCAATCTGAGCCGCAATCAGAAAGCGATCAATCAGCCCCGTTTTCAGGGGCGGTGACTTGACAGAAACCACGATAGCCAGACGGTCCAGATTGGCAGCCAGCACCTGCTTTTGATCCTTAGCGCCGACCATCGGCCGCACGAATGAGGTGCGCCTTTCGAGAACCTTCTCGATCGCGCCACTCTCCGGGCCGCTACACGAAAACAAAACATCATCTCCTACGGCTACGGGAGTAGTGGCATCCGTCTCAAACTTGATCTTCTTGCGGACTTCACATAGAAGCCGGTCTCCCTTCGCAGCCCGGACCACGAAAAGACGGCCTCTGGTTGCAACTACTATACCTTGTTCATGCTTTGCCATTGCCAATGAACAAGATAGGCGATATTCACGATCCTATCAAGCGCAATCGTGATTCGAAAGAGCTGTACAAATATAGCGGATTTCTTAACATGGAGCCAAGGCAGACCGGACGTTTTGTGTACCTGACAGCAAAAAGGAACCCAGGGTTGTAGGTTGGGTTACGCAGGCCCGCCTAAGGCGGGGCAGGAAACCCGACATTCACCGCTACATAAACCATTTCTTCGTGTCATGAACAGCATCGCCGAAGTTTCGCATGAACTGCAAATCTTCCTCGCAGAGAGGACCTTCGCGGAGGGCCGCTATGTTTTCCTCAAGCTGCTTTGAGTTACTGGGCGCTGTTAGGCAGACATGGACATTTGGACTTGAAAGGACAAAGCGGTAGCACATACCGGCGGTAGGAATACGCCCGTCTTTTGGCCAGCCACGCGGCCTTTTCAGCAGATAGCGCCAGCGGGTGGCGGTGTAGCCCACCACGCCTGGATTGTATTGCTTCAGATAGGGGAATATATCCTCCTCGGCTCCGCGGTGAGCTGCATTATAGCGGATCATTATGACATCGAGAGCGCCCTCAGCCGCGAGTTTACCGGCGAACTTCCGATTATGCGTCGAGATACCAATACCACGAACTTTACCCTCTTCACGGAAACGACTCAGCTCTTTTCTAACATACTCGGGGAAATGCTTTTCTTTCATCACGCCAAGAAAGAGAAAAACGTCGATATAGTCGGTGCCCAATTGACGGAGCCTCTTTTCCAAGGTGCGGCGAAGATTGAGGTGGCCCCAGAGAAGATTATATGCCCCGGTGGCGACAGTATAGTTATCTCTTTTGTATTTCATAACATCCCGCAGCACGCTTGTCATCTGCGTGTCAAAACCGTAACAGAAGAAGTAATTAAGCCCTTCATCCAAGGCTCTGTAGATGGTTCTTTTGCCCGGACGGTAGGTGGCCGACAGCCCAAGCCTGTGTACGGTAATGCCAGTATTCCCAAGTGTGGTATGAGTAAAATCCTGATTCACCTGTTATCCTCGATCATCTATTCTAAATTGTCGGCCATCGCATCCAGTTGAATAAGCTGATACAACTGGTACAAGAAACTAAGTTACCTTCGTGAACTCAACAAGTCTTTTTGCCGGTAGGTCAAAACACCTGCAGTTTTGACACTGAAGTGGGTCGGGTTGCTGGCAAAAGATTGTGGCGTACGCAATCAAAAATCCTGTATCGGCGCTTGCGCAGTTGACACTCCAAATTGCTAATCTATATTTGGGAAATGGTAATTCGGGTTTTATAAAGGGAAATCATCCGGAAACATGCAACGAAGTGTATTGCGTTGAAGAAAGCAATTTACAGGTTACTACCCCTCATACCAGCTCTGCTGATCTATGCCTACCTGGCGCATGATCTTAATTTCACCCAGGACGATGCGTACATATCATATCGTTATGTGGAGAACTATCTAAACGGTGACGGTCTGGTATACAACATTGGCGAGAGAGTAGAGGGGTTTACCAATTTTGGCTGGGTGATTTATTTGATCTTGTGGGGAGTTTTGGGCGTCAACTACATCCTTATTTCGAAGATCACCGGTTTTCTATTTGGGATTGCGATTATTGTATTGACCTATTTTTTGGCGTGGCTGGTTTTCCCTGTTAAAGACAAATGGTTTTCGATGTTGCCGGTCTATTTGGTAGCGGTGAACTTGTCGCATGCCTATTGGTCGCCGGCGGGGCTGGAGACGGCGGCGTTTAGCTTTTTTATCGTCTTTTCCCTGTATTGTTATCTGAAACGGAACTGGTGGTTGATATTCGGCTTGTTGCTTCTGGTGTGGATACGTCCGGAGGGAGCTTTTGTTGCCGCCTTGCTGGTGTTGGTGGAGACACTCGTAGAAAAAAGATTCCCCCGGTTCAGTCTGAGTGCAGGTCTTGCCGCTTTTGTTCTTTCCCTGCCTTATGTCGTGTTCAAGGTCTCGTATTACGGTTCGGTGCTGCCCAATCCTTTTTATGCAAAGACGGGGCTTAGTCTTCAACAGGTGACCAGTGGATTGGAGTACGCCGGTCGCTTTTTTGGACATTACGGGTTCTACGGTCTGGGCTTTATAGTACCGATATTCTTTTTTCGACGGTTA
>Ga0315555_1001197_pt1 | contig 18716 bp, 16 predicted proteins | sample SalMarSW160380MG_FD_202113 | JGI IMG/M metagenome (GOLD analysis project Ga0315555, IMG submission 202113) | Salt marsh sediment microbial communities from the Plum Island Ecosystem LTER, Massachusetts, United States - Salt Marsh Sediment SW1603-80 ... | reverse complement strand
CCCGCACCGATTATTAATAATTTGCAAGCTTTATTGACAATCGTATGATTTGGACTATAATAATTTAGAGAACTTGAGTCTTCAGCGCTCGAGGAGGGACATATGAACGAAGAAACCGTTAAAAAACCGTGGAGCACCCCAAAGCTGGTTATCTACGGCACTGTTGAAGAGATTACAGCTGATCCTAAGTGGAAGGATTATGGATCTGGCGACGATTTTTGTTGCAATCTTTCAGCTGCCTGAGGATTTTTTTCTATTTAATTTCTTGCTTCAAACCTCATAATTAAAAGGCCGCGGGAGAGCCGAGTCTTTCCGCGGTTTATTGCAGTGTATTAAACGCCTCCAGCTGAAGCTGCGCGCCCATTGTCTTGCCTGGCTCACCACCGCGGCCAGGTACAGCCCTCAAAGCCACCCAATCAAATATCTATGGCTGATAGCTCCATCCCTCAAGAAAATCGCACAGCTAAACAAAAGCTGCTGGAATTCTGGCGCCAGTTCCCGCATTACAGGCGTACGCTGCTTCTAATTTGGAGGGCGACCCCCCGCCTGACCGTGGCTTGGTTAGGGTTGTTACTACTCCAGGGATTGCTGCCAGCAGCTTCGGTTTACTTGACCAAGCCTCTGGTTGATAGTCTGGTAAAGGCTATCGGTGGTGGTTTCACTTTATTGAATTTACGCCCCCTGGCCCTTCTAGCAGCCCTGATGGTAGGCATCCTTTTGTTTAGCGAACTATCCCAGGGTTTGTTGGAATGGGTGCGTACCGCCCAGTCGGAATACATCCAGGATTACATCTCAGGGATGATCCATGATCAGTCGGTGGCGGTGGACCTGGCTTTCTATGAATCCTCTGAGTATTTCGATCACCTGCAGCGCGCCCAAAGTGATGCCAGCGTGCGTTCGCTGGCCCTCTTGGAAAACACCGGGGGCTTGTTGCAAAACTGCATCACTTTGCTGGCCATGCTCGGGATATTGATCCCCTATGGTGTCTGGTTGCCTGTACTGTTATTCGTTGGAACACTGCCGGCTTTATTCATCCTAATCCGGTATAACAATCGCTATCATCTCTGGTGGAAACGGACCACCTCTGACCGACGTTGGACGCAATACTATAACTTTTTGCTGACTTACAGCCAATTTGCGGCTGAGATCCGCCTATTTGATCTAGGAAATCACTTTCAATCCGCTTACCAAAACCTGCGCCAGCGCCTGCGCTCGGAACATCTGCGATTAGTCAAGGAGCAGAGCCTGGCCCGCTTGAGCGCCGGTGGTATTAGTCTGGTTGCTACCGGTGCAGCGGTTCTTTGGGTGGTCTGGCGCGCTTTGCAAGGGTTCTTTACCCTGGGCGACTTGGCTCTTTTTTATCAGGCATATAGTCGTGGTCAGAGCTTGATGCGTGCCCTGTTTGGGAGTCTGGGTCAGATATACGCCAACAGCCTGTTTCTAAGTAATCTATTCGAATTCTTAGAGATAAAGCCTCAAGTCATCGAGCCTGCTGATCCGGTCCCATCTCCAAAGCGACTGGTGAAAGGAATCAACCTTCGTGGAGTGACATTTCGCTATCCCGGCGACCAGCGTCCGGTTCTGCAAGACTTCGACCTGGCATTTCCTGCCAGGCAAATCACCGCCATTGTTGGCCCTAATGGCGCTGGCAAGAGCACTTTGGTCAAGCTTTTATGCCGCTTTTACGATCCCGAAGCTGGCAGCATCCAGTTAGACGGCATCGATATCCGCCATCTCTCCGTCGGGGAGCTGCGTCGCATGATCACTGTCTTTTTCCAGCAACCAGTATCATATTACGCAACCGCTGCCCAAAACATTGCCCTTGGTGAATTATCGATAGAAATGGACCAAGTTGGCGTAGAAGACGCAGCCCGCGGTGCCGGGGTACATGATACCATCACTCGATTGCCTAAAGGCTATGAGACGCTTCTCGGTAAATATTTTGCTGGTGGTGCTGAGCTGAGTGTAGGAGAATGGCAAAGGGTCGCCCTGGCGCGGGCCTTCCTCCGCCGGGCGCAGATCATCCTTCTCGATGAGCCAACCAGCGCCATGGATTCATGGGCCGAAATGGATTGGATGGCTCGATTTAGAACGCTGGTCGAAGGTTCTACCGCCATCGTCATTACCCATCGTTTTACTACCGCCCGTCATGCTGATGTCATTCATGTCATGCAAGCAGGGAAGATCGTAGAATCCGGAAGACATGACGAACTCCTTGCCCAAGGGGGGCTTTATGCTCAATCCTGGCGTGCCCAGACCCAGACGGTTCCCAATCCATCAGAACCCGTTTTCCAGCCGCAAATTTTCTCTCAAAGCGATTGATGTGATCCTGTAATAACCGATTGATGCGTAATTTAATCCCTGACCTTGATCCAGAATTTGAGGCTTTACTGCTCTTTATTCGCCCAGTTTTATCAACCCAAGCCAAGGCGCGCCTTCAAACGCTGCTTCACTCAGGTCTGAATTGGACTAGTTTAATTGAATACGCCCGAGCCTATGGCGTGGTCCCGTTATTTTCCAGGGGCTTGAATAATGAGCGTGTTGAATTCCTTCCTGAGGCTGCCTTAGAACAAATTCAAGTCCTCAATTTTGCTATTGTTCGCCGCAATTTATTCTTAACTAAGGAGTTACTTTCTCTCCTGGAATTGTTCGGTAATAATAATATCCCAGTCATTCCCTATAAAGGGCCAGTCTTGGTTCAGACATTATATGGTGACATAGCGCTTCGCCCTTTCGAGGACATAGACCTCCTTATTTTAAGAAAGGATGTCCATCGGGCTAGAGATTTATTAATTAGAAATGGCTACAACCTGACCTGGCCTCAGATTCATTTAACCGGCTCTCAAGATGATTCCCACCTGCAGGCCAAGTACAATTATAAATTCGAGAGGGAAATGGGGCGTTTGGCAGTGGAATTGCATTGGGGAATCACCCCCAAGTATTTCTCTTTGCCACCTGACCCGAGGTGGTTATGGCAAGGACTTGAACCGGCATCCTTGGCTGGCACAACCGTACTCACCTTCTCACCTGAGAATTATCTATTGATTTTGTGTATGCATGGTGCCAATCACTGTTGGTTGTACCGGCTTACCTGGATCTGTGATATTGCTGAATTACTTTGCAAACATACAGAATTGAATTGGGAATATATCCTTGAAAGTGCCAGATCATTTGGTGCTCAGCGCATACTGTTGCTTGGATTGTTGTTGGCTAATGACCTGTTGGGAAGTGTGTTGCCAGATGAAACCTGGCGAAGAATTAATGCTGACCATCAAGTACGCTCACTTGCCAGTCAAGCTATCGCTCAATTTGCTAAGGAGGATGGGGGGTCACCTGGAGCCTTTTACATTCCTCGCTTCCAGATTAATGCTCGCGAGCGCCTTCAAGACAAATTACGCTACTACCTCTATATGAGCAAGCCTAGCGTAAAAGACTGGGCTTCTTTACCGCTACCGCTCCCTTTGGCTTTCCTTTACTATATCTTTCGGCCGCTTCGCCTGCTGATTGAGCATGGCTTGCTCCCTTTGCGGGCTCGCCTTCGCCTTATCCTGAATAGCTGGGAGTAGCTCGATCCGGTTGTAATCCTTAATACACAAATCGAGGTAATCTGATAGAATAACTTTAATTGTTATTTTGTTCGAAGGGGGTAACCCGATCGTGAAGGTTCTTTTCCTTACCCAAATCATTCCTTACCCGCCCGATGCTGGGCCCAAGGTAAAAACCTGGCACGTTATACGCTATCTGGTCGAACGGGGGCACCAGGTTACCTTGGCTTCTTTCGTGCGCCCTGAAGAAAAAGCCTGCCTTCCTGCCCTTGAAAAGCTCTGTGCCGCCGTCCACACCGTGCCATTGCACCGCTCCCGCCTGGCCGATGTTGCCAACTGGCTGCGCAGCCAGATCACCGACCGGCCCTTTTTGGTTGAGCGCGATGACCTGGCCGGGATGCGTGCTCTGGTTAGGTTATTAATGGCTACCAAGCCAATTGACGTTATCCACGCAGACCAGCTGAGCATGGCCCAATTTGGGCTCGTCAGAGAGCCTCTGTTATTCAGATCTCGAAGTATCCGGGGAGCCTCTGGCTTTTCACAGCCGGAAGGCAAGCATGAAGGTCGAGTCTTTCAAGGTCGTCCTGCTCTGCTCTACGATGCCCACAATGCTGTTTGGAAAGTCCTTGAAGGTATGCAGCTCACTGCGCGGTTGTACCAGAAACCGTTGCTATCTCTAGAAGCCCAGCGGTTGAAGCGCTACCAGGGCATGGTCGTGAATTCCTTTGACTTCACATTGGCCGTCACGGCATCCGACCGGCAGGCTTTGCTGGAGGCCGCCGCGGCTTACCCGGTTTTGGATGAGCATTACCAACCTCACATCTCGGTCATCCCCATCGCCGTAGATACCTACCAGCTTCAACCGCTAAAAAGGAATCCGGCTTCGAACCATATTCTGACTCTGGGAACCCTGCATTACCCCCCTAACGCCGACGGCATTCGTTGGTTCCTCCATGAAGTCCTACCCCTGATCCACCAGCAGATGCCCAATGTCAGGGTGACTGTTGTCGGTAAAAATCCCCCCCCAGATTTTATCCAACTTGCCGCCCAAAAGCCTGATTGGATTGAGGTGACCGGTTATGTGCCGGATCTCACCCCTTACCTTGAAAGGGCAGCGCTTATGATCGTTCCGGTGCGGGCGGGAGGGGGGATGCGTGTGCGCATCCTGGAGGCTTTTGCTCGAGGTATGCCCGTGGTCACAACCACGGTGGGTTTGGAGGGGATCCATGCGAAACCCAACCAGGATATATTGGTCGCAGATACCCCCAAAGGGTTCGCCGGGGCGGTTGTACGGCTGCTCGAAGACGAGCAATTGCAATCCCAACTGGCTGCTAACGGTCGCCATCTTGCTGAGACGAAGTATGACTGGCGGGTAGTTTTGAAGCGCATGGACGATGTTTATTTGGAAATCGAACATGCAAAAGCACGGTCGGCCGTCGATTCCGTCTGATTGATCTAATTCGGATTTTGCTTACCTTCTGGTAACCCCTCGGATTTATTCTATCAATTCTAAATCGCTTAAGCTTCCCGAATTGGGCGGGGATCAATTGCTGACCCCCTGATGAATTCCGCCATCTAAGTGAAATTGGATTAGATTGAGCGTGATTGCCTCACGGACCGTAGCCAGTTGTAGCCAACCACGACGTGATTAACCGCCCTCATTTATCCTAGCTATTTTCCGGGTATTTCCCCCCATTGAATCGTTTTGATTATTGCTGACACCCGAAGAAATGAACATCCTATTCGTCATTCCTTACGTTCCTAATTTGATCCGGGTTCGACCATATAACTTGATCCGGTCTTTGTCAGCCCGGGGACACAAGCTGACGGTGTTGACCCTTCATTCTAATCAACAGGATTGCCAGGCGATTGATCATCTCAAACCTTATTGTCATTGCCTCTTCACTTATCCTTTGCAGAGTTGGCGGGCTTTGTATAACTCCGTGGTTGCGTTGCCTACTGGCACCCCCCTTCAAGCAGTTTACTGCTGGCACCCGGCTATGGCCGATCATCTCGTTGACCTTATCAACCCTGATAATGATAAAGGCGATTACGATATTATCCATTTAGAGCATTTGCGTGGCGCCCGTTACGGGCTCCACCTTAAGTCGCATCGTGCTAACCATAAGCTCGAGATTCCGATTGTGTGGGATAGTGTTGATTGCATCACGCATTTGTTCCACAAGGCCTCCAAACACAGCATAAATGGGCTCACTCGTTGGTTAATGCGATTCGATTTAGGGCGCACCGCGCACTATGAAGGCTGGTTGCTTAACCAATTTGACCAGGTCGTGGTAACTTCCCATATTGATAAAAAAGCATTGCTGGCATTGATCAATCAAAATGAAAGGTCCCCTAACATTGCGGTTTTACCAAATGGTGTTGATCTAAACTATTTCAAACCAGATAAGGGCATTGTCAGGGAACAGGCTACCTTGGTGGTCAGTGGCAAAATGAGTTACCACGCCAATTTCACCATGGTGCATTATCTTGTAAAGGAAATAATGCCAGCCATTTGGTCTCATAGACCAGATGTGAAGTTGTGGGTTGTGGGCAAAGATCCGCCGCCTGAAATACGTGCATTTGCCATCAATCCAGCGATCTCGGTAACTGGAAGCGTTGGCGATATTCGCCCATATTTACAGCGAGCGACCATAGCTGTGGCTCCTTTGATTTACGCTGCCGGTATCCAGAATAAAGTGCTGGAAGCCATGGCCTGTGCAACGCCAGTTGTGTCAACATCACAGGCGATCTCTGCGCTGTCTGTGCAACCTGATCGAGACATCTTGATTGCAGATGAGCCAGGGGAATTCGCAGGTAAGGTGCTTTCCTTGTTAAATAGCCCACAAAAGCTTCGAGAGATTGGACAAGCTGGTCGGCGATATGTTGAGGAACGACATAGTTGGAGAGATATCACTCAACAACTCGAAGGTATTTACCTAGAATCTATTCACCGGAAGCGATCCAGTAGATCAAATTGATCCATTGAAATGCATTTTATATTAGCCCGGGTTAAAACCCCGCTTGTGTGATTGGATTGAGTGAACCATGGAAATTAGCGCTTATTTAGCTCCTTTGAAGAAATGGTGGTGGTTATTGTTAGCGGCCACTCTGGTTGCAGCAGTTTCCAGTTATGTCGCCACGCTGCAACAGTTGCCGATCTACCAAGCACATACCACCTTGATGATTGGCCGTACGATCGAGGATCCTAATCCAACCTCGAGTGAATTTTATTTGGCTCAGCAGTTGGCAGCATCTTACGCCGACATCGCCAATCGAGAGCCCCTGCGTAACGCAACTATGGACAAATTGGAGATGACCTGGCTTCCTCAATATCTCGCCCGAGCTATTCCCAACAACCAACTCATCGAAATTGCAGTTACTGACGTTAATCCGCTCCGTGCCCAGGTAGTTGCCAATGAGCTGGCTAACCAGTTGATATTGCGCAGTCCCACTGCTACCAGACCGGAGGATCAAGAACGCCAGGAGTTTATTAATAATCAACTAGATTCTCTCCAAACACAAATTATAGAAACTCAAGATGAAATAGCCAAACTCCAGGCGGAGTTAGGTGACCTGAATAGCGCTCGCCAGATCGCTGATACCCAAACCCAGATTACTGCCCTGCAGACCAAATTAGCAACATTACAAGGAAATTTTGCTGCTTTGCTGTCCAATACGCAACAAGGTGCCGCCAACACGCTCACAGTGGTCGAACCTGCTGATTTACCTTCAAAACCGATCGGTCCTCAAAAAGGTCTTTCCATTTTACTCGCTTCAGCCATCGGGCTTGTACTGGCTTCTTTGGCTGCATATTTAATTGAATATCTGGATGACACCTTGAAAACCCCAGCAGATATCTCTAAAGCTCTTGATCTGCCGGTTATTGGATATATTTCTGAGATCAAGCAGCAGGATGGCGATGGCGTCTATGTGTCAAACCACCCCCGCTCTCCAATTGCAGAGGCATTTCGTTCGCTCAGAAACAATCTTGAATTTGCCCAAGTTGAAACTCAAATCAAGACCATTCTCGTCACCGGTCCCGAAATAGCGATTGGCAAAACTTCAGTGGCAACAAATTTGGCGGTTATCTTGGCTCAAGCATCGAAGAAGGTTATATTAATGGACGCAGACCTTCGGAAGCCAAATTTGCATAGTGATCTTGGAATAGATAATACCGAAGGGTTAGGCAATCTTTTTCTAGGTGAGACCGATATTGGTGATGTAATTCACCCGTGGAAAATGACCAATTTGGCGGTAATTACCAGTGGTGATAAATTGAATAATCCTGCTGAATTACTCAGCTCAAAGAAAATGGATAGAATCCTGGCTCGATTGAAGGAAGTGGCGGACTTTATCATCATCGATGGTCCTCCTTTTGTTGTGTCTGATGCCTCTATTTTGGCTCAGAAAGTTGATGGTGTTCTATTAGTGATGCGGCCAGGACACACCAGGAAAGCGGTTGCCCAGGCAATGATGGAGCAGATTCATCGATCTGGTGCCCGGGTATTAGGCGTTACGCTTAATCGAATTACGCAAAGGAGTGCGGAATATTATGGTGGGTTCGTGTATTATTCCCCGTATTACTCCAATGGGTATTATTATGAGGATGGTCGGGGAGATGAAGAAGTGTTTATAATCAAATCCCTGAAAACTATTCAATCCTTATTTAGAAAATTGCCGCATCCTTTTGAAAAATTGCGAGATAACCATAATGATGATTCTTGATCCTGGACTGCTGGATTTTTCTTAACCCGTCGGGTCTACGTCCAGCACCAGAGTTGTACTCTACCCCTTAAACAAAATCCGCATAGAAAGCACCTCAGGTTGTTTTGGCATGAGGTGCTTTTTTATTAGCGGGCAAGACGGGTACTTGCGACTATTCTAATCCGGTCAAGCGATTGACCATTTGCCTTTTTTATCAAGCCGGTTGAACGCTGCCTGCCATCATCCGGGTAGCATGGTTGCGCGCTCCCCGATGTCTCCGGAATTGGTTGTACTCATCCTTGGGATTTTGGAGCCCCAAAGAGGTCTGGTTGGCGCTTGTGCCAGCCAGACCTCTTTTTTTTATCATGCTATTGTCACGCCTTCATCACGAGGATTGTCATCTCGTTCAGGTAAATTAGAGTAGAGGAACATCTGGCGATGACCATCAAAGGCATTCGAAAAATGACTAATCTCGAGATCAGGGAGCTGCGTATCAGGCCCCATCTGGCCCGCCGCTTGCCCGCCTCATTAGCCCGCCGCTATCACGCTATACCTGTGGCTGAAGAAAACGGCCACATCACCGTGGCGATGGCGGATCCTGATGATCTGAGAGCCAGAAAGGCGGTGGTTTCTTCCTTGGGGCTTGACGCCTGCCTGGTCAAGGGAAACGGTGTGGATATCGATGCCCTCATCGAGCAGATATGGTCCGGAAATTCTCACAATCCCCCCACTTTAGAACTGTTGGTCTACGCCCCACCGCGTAGAACCGTGCAGGAATATTCCTCCAGGGGTGTTGATGCCGGTGAGGTTTGTGCTTACGCCCGGGCTTTGGGGAGCTTAATGAACGCCCACGTCACCCATTTCCCCACCGGATTGCCGCCTAATACCCAGGCGTTGATAAAAGAAGCCAGATGCTTGGATTGCGACCTGCTCGTCTGTGGCGCACCGGAACGATCCCTGTTCAAGAGGTTGCCAGCATCTTTGCTGGTCGTACCGAGCTCCCGCTTGCCTCTCAAACGCATCTTGCTCTTGGTAAAAGGCCAGGTGGGGGATGAAATCGGCTTGGATTGGGTTTTGCGCTTGGCTCGCCCGAGCCGGGCTCATGTCACCGTCTTGGCAGTCTTGCCTCCGGTGCCTCTTATGTACCGAGGGTTGGCGCTGCTGCAATATGGGCTGCCCGAGCTGTTAGCTACCGAAACGGCTCTTGGCAGGCAGTTGCGCCAGGTTGCTCAAAAGCTTGCGGATGGGGAAATAGAAGGCACTTTGCGTCTGCGTACAGGTACATTCGAAATGCAGATTCAGGCTGAATTATGGACCACCAGCTATGACCTGGTGGTCCTCCCAGCCGATTCTCCCCAACCTCTGCGATGTTGGCTGTTCGATGGCTTGGTTGAGCCGCTTATACGCACTACCAATCGGCCGGTATTAATCGCCAGGTCGAAGTCGTTTTAAGGGCATGCCTTATCACCACCAACACCGGGGATGCTTCCACCTCTCTTTCCCCTATCTCTACGAAAGGAAGATATCACCATGCCATTCCGTAAACCCTTCTTTTGTTTATTGATCCTCCTGATTGCTTTGGGCTCCGCTTGTAATCGCGCCAATGACCTCAACCAAAGCCAGGGATCTTTGCAGGGAACGATTACGATCTCGGGAGCCTGGGCGCTTTATCCCATGATGATCACCTGGGGGGAGCAGTTCCAAAAGGTTCATCCTGACGTTCAGTTTGATATCTCGGCTGGCGGTGCCGGCAAAGGCATGTCTGACGTGTTGGCTGGTGCGGTAGATATCGGTATGGTTTCCCGGGAGATCTATCCCGAGGAAACCGAGATGGGTGCCTTTTGGATCGCGGTAACCAAAGATGCCGTCTTTCTCACCGTCAACGCTAAGAACCCTATCTGGAGTGATTTACACCGCACGGGATTGACCCGGGAAAAGCTTATTGGTATCTTCATTACCGCTGACATAACAACCTGGGGTCAGCTGGTCGATCGCTCAGATGTGGCCGAACCCATCCATGTCTTTACCCGCTCTGATGCTGCCGGTGCTCCGGCTACCTGGGCTGAGTATTTGGGTAAGAAACAGGAGGATCTGATTGGTATTGGCGTTTATGGTGATCCCGGCATTTTGGATGCGGTCATCAAAGATCCGCTTGGTATTGGTTATAACAATCTGAACTATGCTTACGATTTTGATACGCACAAACCCGTGGCTGGGGCCATGGTCGTCCCTCTGGATGTCAATGGCAACGGCATTGCTGACCCACAGGAGATATACGATACCAAAGACCAGGCTGTCAACGCGGTGGCAGCCAATGAGTACCCCTCGCCCCCGGCGCGTAAGGAGAATTTAGTGACCAAGGGACCACCAGCGCCGTTGGTAAAGGCCTTCCTCAGATGGATCCTTACAGACGGTCAAAAAAACGTTGATGAAGCGGGCTACATTGCCTTGCCTGCCGAAGAGCTGGCCGCCGAATTGAAGAAATTGGATTGAACTTAGCAGGCGCAAGTCGATCCGGGCAGGGTGTCAGGTGAAGCAAGATATTCTGGGATCTCTCCGGCGCAGCCCGCGCAGGCATCGCTGGGTCGGTCCCTTACGAATAGTGAGGCGGCAAACCAAAGATCGTCTCGCCAGGAAAACAATGGGGCTTTTGACCGTTGGCATTGGATTATTGGTGCCCGCCATGGCTCTAGCCCTTGTCTTCCGGGCTTCCCCCATCTTTGCTTCTCAACCCCTGGTAAAACTGCTGTTCTCATCAACCTGGCATCCCCTGCAGGGAGCCTATGGCTTCTTGCCTTTTATCATGGGAACACTTTGGGTCACGGTCGTGGGTATGGTCATCGCCGTGCCCCCTTCTATCCTTACAGCTATTTATTTAGCTGAATACGCCTCTCCCCGTCTACGGGCTCTTACCAAGTCCCTCATCGACCTGCTCGCAGGCATACCATCAGTTGTTTATGGGGTATGGGGATTGCTGGTCTTAGTACCCTTGATCGAGCGGGTTATTGCTCCCGCTCTTAATGGTGGGCTGGGCTTTATTCCCCTTTTTCGTGCCAAGAACCCTACCGGTTATGGGGTTCTGGCGGGTGGCTTCGTTCTGGCGGTTATGGTCTTTCCTATCATCATTGCCGTAACAATGGAAGTGTTGAGTGCCGTACCTCAAGGTTTGCGAGAGGCCTGTCTTTCTTTGGGCGCAACCCGCTGGCAAACTGTAAGGCATGTTGTCCTGCGTCGCGCTTTGCCGGGAGTGCTTGCAGCTGTCGTGCTGGGCTTTTCGCGCGCTTTTGGTGAGACTATGGCTGTCTTGATGGTGGTCGGGAATGTACCGCAAGTGCCACATTCGATCTTTGATGCGGCTTATCCATTAACCGCTTTGATCGCCAATAATTATGGAGAGATGATGTCCGTGCCCTTATACGAGGCTGCCTTGATGGCGGCAGCTTTGATCCTGCTGTTGGTTGTCCTAATTTTTAACATCATCTCCCGACTCATACTTGTGCGGTTAGCTCAAAATGAATAGGAGCTGCTAAAGTGATAAGACCACAATTAGAAGAAAGGATCTTTAAAGTCTTGATGATTATCTCAACCACCCTCGTGCTCGGATGCTTGCTTTTGATTCTCGAAACCGTTATCTGGCGAGGGCTGCCCTCCTTAAATCTGGCTATGCTCACGCAGACTCCCAAAGGAGGATACTATCTTGGCAAAGAAGGTGGCATTCTCAACGCCATCGTTGGCTCTTTTTACCTCACGGGTGGGGCGACCATTTTAGCATTGTTAATAAGCCTGCCGATTGCTCTTTACCTACAAATCTATGCGGTCCACTCCCCCTATGTCGTGCTGGCGCGTTTGTCTCTCGATGTGCTCTGGGGCGTCCCCAGCATCATTTACGGAGCATTTGGCTTTATTATCATGCTCTGGTTGGGGATAAGAGCTTCTTTATTAGGAGGCATCCTCGCTCTGGCTTTGTTGGAGTTGCCTATCATGGTTAGAGGCATGGAAGAAGCCATTGCCATGGTCCCTGCAATGCTAATGGAATGCACCTACGCCCTTGGAGCGACCCGCTTCGAAACCGCGATGAAAGTTGTTATTCGTCAGATTTCTCCGGGATTATTGACGGTTACCCTCTTGGCTTTTGGGCGAGGGATCGGAGATGCCGCTTCGGTGCTCTTCACGGCAGGTTATACCGATCGCTTGCCCTCCTCTTTGCTAAGTCCTGTCGCTTCGCTACCCTTGGCTATTTTCTTCCAATTAGGCACTCCTTTCCCGGCAGTTCAGGATCGGGCTTACGCTTCAGCGCTGGTGTTGACCATTATTGTGCTGGCTATTAGCTTGATAACACGGGCATTGGCCAGTCGCTTGACCAAACAAGTAATCCGATAGGTGATGAGAATATGCTAAGCCCCCAGATTCAGATTCAAGATCTAAATGTCTGGTACGGAAACGATCATGTGTTGAAGAACGTCTCGGCAGGCATACCACCGAAATGCATCACTGCAATCATCGGTCCCTCAGGTTGCGGTAAAACTACGCTACTCAGATGTTTAAACCGGCTCATCGAGGAAGTGTATGACGTGCGCGTGAAGGGGCGCGTTTTGTTGGACGGCATTGATGTCTATGGATCTGAGGTGGATGTCACCGAGATGCGCTCCAGAGTGGGTTTGTTAGCTCCGAAACCCTTTCCTCTTCCTATGTCTATATATGACAATATCGCCTTCGGGCCTCGTATACACGGGAAAGGCAATTCTGCTCATCTCGACCAGTTAGTGCAACATCATTTGCGCGCAGCTGGCCTCTGGGATGAGGTGAAGGATCGCTTACGGGCTCCGGCTTCCCGGCTTTCCACTGGTCAGCAGCAGCGCCTCTGCCTTGCCCGGGCTTTAGCTGTTGAACCTGAGGTGCTCCTGTGCGATGAAGCCACCTCGGCCCTGGATCCGACCTCAGCAAAGTGCGTCGAGACCCAGCTGCAAAAACTTAAGCAGGAAAGAACCATTGTCGTGGTGACCCACATGCTCCGCCAGGCTCGTCGTTTGGCTGATTATGTGATTTTCATGTGGATGGGAGAGCTGGTTGAATCCGGTTCGGCCACGCAGGTTTTTGATTCTCCCCAGGATGAGCGTACACGCGCCTACTTGGCTGGCGATATTGGTTGATAGGGACGGCTGATGGTGAAAGGTCGATTAAGTCATTTTCCTACTAGACGGGATTGGTGTTTTCTGGCAGGAGGGGGTTTTATCGTACTGGTATTGATCCTGGTGGCTTACTATGGGGGGCAGGCCCTCACGGCTAACGCCCATACTTCCGACCGATTGATCGTTTACGCCTTCAGCACGCAGGAAGAGGTGTTATCTCAAGGCATATTGCCCGCCTTTGAAGAAGCATGGGAGAGTAAAACAGGAAAAGACCTTGAGATCGAAGCTGTTTTTGGGCCTTCAGCTACCCTGGCGGGCCAGATTAACCTGGGTGCCCCGGCTGATGTTGCATTTTTCAGCAATGCCCACCATGTGGATTGCCTCAAGGTCGGACGAATGGTCAGGCAAGAAACCCAACCGAGCGTAATCGGATACACCCCCCTGATTATCGTCACCCGCCCGGGTAATCCCAGTGGCATTGCAAGTTATGCTGATTTGGCTTCGGATGGTTTGCGTTTGTTACATGCCGATCCACGTAGTTCAGGAGCAGGAGAATGGGCCGTTCTGGCTGAATATGGGAGCGTCCTGTTGGAATCAAATGACCCCATTGCCGCTGGAGCTCTACTCCAGAACATCTGGCATAACGTGAGGTTGCTGGGACCATCGGCCCACTCATCGTTAACCTTGTTTGAATTGGGGGCTGGAGATGCCTTGGTAACTTACGAGCAGGACGCTCGCCTGGCATTGGCGCGCGGGGTCCCACTGCAGATTGTCGTCCCCACTAACACGATCCTCGCCCAACATGTTGCCGTGATCGTGGACGAAAATGTTTCCTACTTCGAGCGGCCTGTCGTGCAGGCTTTCATGGATTATCTCTTAAGCAACGACGCGCAAGGGGTTTTTAGCCGCTACCACATGCGACCGGTGAACCTGGATTACGCAGGATTCCCATCTTTGAATCGGACCTTCACAGTAGAAGACCTGGGTGGCTGGTCGCAAGCGTACCACCAGCTGGTTGAGATATTGTGGCGAACGGAGATTGAGGCGCGGCTCGATCTTGATCCAGCTCCTGGGTTCTTGGATCCAGAAGGATGAAGCATGAACGGTCGGATTGAGTTGGATTTGAGTACATCAGATCTACCTCCTGGGCAGAAACAGGTCGAAAATCTTGAGATTGCTTTGACAATACCTAAACCGGTGGCCGTTGCACAGGTGAAGCTCACCTGGTGGGAATACGTTCACTTTGGAAAGATTTCACTGTTCTGCCTTAGCCTGTACCTGTTCATCTTAGCCATCTCGCTTATGAAATTCGGCGCACGTGGAATCATACCCCTGATAAACAATTTTTTCGCCATTCGTAATGGGGCGAATGCGCTCGGGTTTGGCTGGTTGTTTGCTTATATCATCATGAGCGGATCACCTGTCGCTGCTTCCGCATTGACCTTTTTCGACGCCGGGGCGCTTGATAAACTTGCGGCCTACTCCATGATCTCAGGCAGCCGCTTGGGGGCAAGTTTTATTGTTCTTTTTATCGGTTTCATTTATGTACTAAGGGGCCGTAACCGGGCTGCCAACCTGAGCATGGGATTGCTTTCACTCACGGTCACCGCCACTACCTATCTACCTGGCCTTTTACTCGGCTTCGTGTTCCTGGACAAAGGTTGGCTAGATTCCTTACAACTTCATTCTGGAACATTGCTCCGATCGGTTATTGATCTGGCAATTGAACCGATCATTAGAGTGGCGATTGGTTTGCTCCCTAATTGGGTTATCTTTTTATCTGGATTAGGCCTAATCTTGATCAGCTTCACCCTTTTCGATAAGTGCTTACCCCAAATGACGCTCAAGGAAAGTCAGATGGGATGGATGTCTCGTTTGGTTTACCGACCGGGGGTTATGTTCATCTTGGGTGCTTTTGTCACATTGATTTCCATGTCTGTCAGCCTTTCCCTCAGCCTTCTCGTACCTTTGTGCAGCCGAGGCTTTGTCCGTCGCGAGAATGTGATCCCATACATCATGGGTGCCAATATCACCACTTTTATCGATACACTTCTTGCGGCTGTGCTGCTCAATAATCCGATGGCGTTCACCATTGTGTTTGTTGAGATGGTCAGCGTCACGATTATGTCGCTCCTCATTCTGATCGTTTTTTATCACCAATATCAGAGAGCGATGCTTGACTTCGTGAGTTGGGTTACCGCTAGTAATCGCAATCTGATTATCTTCGTGATCACCATCTTTTCCGCGCCGATCACTTTGATGTTAGTGTAACCGAGTTGAATTGCTATGAGGATCTTGATCGCAATTGATGCTATAGAACAAAGTGACGAAATCCTGCGCTTTAGCGCCCAGATTGCATTCAGGGCAGTGGATACGCCTACGGTACTGACGGTGATTGAGCATAAGATAGATCACCTTTCGTCCAATGTTGATGAGATCCTAAACCGTGCCCACAAGCTCTTAGATTTTCCTGATTTAATTACCAGGGTTCGGATTGGCCATCCCGCTGAAGAGATCATCAGAGAAACCAGAGAAGGAAACTACGATTTGGTGGTTGTAGGTGAGAAGCTAATTCCTCATTTACCCCATCTCCTGCTGGGCTCTGAGGCAATACGCGTGGCAGAACACGCGGCATGTCCGGCCATCATTGTCAAAGGAAATGTCAGACCCATTCGCCGTATCCTGCTATGTGACAGCGGTGCTGGGAGATCACTAGTGCTCAGCCGTTTTACCACGCAACTTGCTGAAATGCTTGAGGGCGAGGAAGATATTACTGTTTTGCACGTCATGTCGCAGATAAGTGCCGGCCCAGGAGTTCCGGGTAAGTTTTTACGAGCCAGTGTTGAAGAATTGATTGACCAGTTAACTTCTGAGGGCGAATTGCTTGGTAGAGACACACAGGTTCTGGAACAACCTGGCATTCATCCAACACCCAAGGTACGGCATGGATTTGTAGTTGATGAAATTCTTGCGGAAGCTCGCAATGGAGATTATGACTTAGTGGTTATCGGCGCTTATCGTTCTGAGGGCTGGCAACGTTTCTTGCTCGACGATTTAGCCCGTAAAGTCTTAATCCGAGTCGATCGTCCCGTGCTGGTGGTTCGATAATAATGAAGGCTCTGATCGTGGATGATGATCGGATAATCGCAGACATTGTCGCATTTGCTATGCGTCGTGAAGGATTTCAGGTGATCCAGGCGTATGACGGGCTTTCCGCATTGGAACTATGGTTTGAGAAAAAACCAGACATAATTATCTTAGACGTCAATCTACCTTTGATGGATGGCTTCACGGTTTGTCAGCGAATTCGCCGGGAAGCCGATACCCCTATCATTCTGCTCACAGTGCGTTGTGAGGATGATGAAATTGTCCACGGCTTGGATTTAGGGGCTGATGACTATATCACCAAACCTTTCAGCCCGCGCCAGCTGGTCGCCCGCGCCCGGGCTGTTTTGCGTCGTGCGGGACAATTATCCGCTCAAGCTGCCTCTCAAGCAGGTGACGTTCTCTTGGATTCAAACCGCCGAGTAGTTCGCATCCGTCAGGGAGGTCCCATTTCTTTAACAGCGCTGGAGGTACGATTGCTTGACTATCTGATGACAAATTCCGGACAAGATCTGCCCTCTGATAACATCATTGATCATGTCTGGGGTCCAGGTGGAAGCCACCGCAATGTGCTCCGTCAGCTTGTACACCGCTTGAGAAGCAAGATCGAACCTGATACTGCTAATCCTGTCTATATAAAGACTAATCCGGGATTTGGTTATGGATTTAGGGGAGATCGCTACGTAGATTGAATGGAAGGCGATGCTTTTGATGCAAACATGGATGGTTGGAAGAGGATTGTAACTGGTACCACGCTCCTGATGATTTTTATCACAGTATTGTCACAACCTTGTAACGAAATTTGTCATAATTATCGGTTACATTGAAAGTAAGGACTTGAGAAAGATTAACGATGTTGACTTCAAAAACCGAACTCTCACCTTTGGATCAGATTTGGCAAACTGAGGCGGAAATCACGGGTCGGATTGCAGCTGCTCGTGAAGAAGCCGGACAAATGGTTGTAAAAGCGCAATCACAAGCTATGCAAATCAAAATCCAAGCGCGCGAGACTGGTCGTCGCCGGGGACAGGCTGAATTTGGAAATATTGTCACCCAGGCGGAAGAGGAAGCCGGGGGGATAATTTCTCTAGCAAATTCACAGGCTGAAGACCTACAAATCAAGGGGCAACGGCATTTGCTTGAGGCTGTAAACCAGGCGGTTCAAATAATCCTCGGTATCGAAATCGATGGAGAGGCAGCATGAATCTCGAGATGATTCCCATCGAGATTGTCGGCCTCAAGAGCGATCTTCAGGTAGCTGCACAGGTCATACGTCGCGTTGGATGTGTGCACATTGACGAAATCGTTGAAGCTGCCGAGATTTCCGCACGCCCTCTAACGATGGATCGTGAGACTCTGCATTATCAGGAGCAATTGAGCTTCCTTTCCGCGCGCATCGGAGGTTTATTTGATGCCTTGGGCGTTGACTCCGGTAAAGCCACACACCCTCCGGAGAAGGAATATATAGATGAAGCCCGTTCTTGTGTGGAAGCCCTGATGCCAATGGTTCAGACTCGTGTTGTTCATAAGGAAAAACTTCAATCCGAAATGGCCTCATTGCCTCGATACGAAGCTACCCTTCGTAAGCTCTTGCCCATCATCCCTTCTTCTGCACGATATCCAGGCAATGTTACTGTAGTTGTTCTGGTCAGCCGTTTGCATATTGGGGTATTGGATACAATCGCCAATCAAGTCCTTGAGCTTACTACCGGAAGGGCTGAGGTGGTAGCCAGTGATGTAGATGCCACGACCAGAGCGATGTTGGTCGTCTTTCCGAGCAGCTTCACCCCTAAGATCGAAACTTTACTAGGCAGGGAAGACGTTACACGTTTACGTTTGCCTACCGAATTAGGGGAAGGTCCACCCGATATCACCCTGGAGAAGCTGCAACATCGTATGAAATCTATCCCGGAAGAGATCAAAGACATCGATAGCCAATTGTCCGGTCTGGCTTCTGAATGGGGGGACAAGCTGGTTAATTGGAGTGCCTGGTTAAAAGACGAGATCGAGGCTGCACGCATTCTAGCAAGATTCGGTGAGACGGATACGACTTTCGTACTGGCAGGTTGGGTCCCTAGGCAGGATTTCAATAAGGTCAGCGCTGCCCTAAACGAAGCCATTGGGGAGGCTTTCCTAATTCAAAAGCTCCCATGGACATCTGAAATGAAGAAACGGGCACCAGTTTGTCTCAAGAATCCCTCACTGGCTAAACCATTTGAAAGTTTAGTGA
>Ga0315555_1001193_pt1 | contig 18751 bp, 2 predicted proteins | sample SalMarSW160380MG_FD_202113 | JGI IMG/M metagenome (GOLD analysis project Ga0315555, IMG submission 202113) | Salt marsh sediment microbial communities from the Plum Island Ecosystem LTER, Massachusetts, United States - Salt Marsh Sediment SW1603-80 ... | reverse complement strand
ATTACCCGCTTCTTTTAATACTTCAGCTTTGTTTTCATTCAAAAGCATTACTTCTCCGGGGCCGAGAAATTTCTTTGTTTTAAAACCCAAATTCTTAAATGAACATGTCTCCGAAACTACAATCTTAGCTCCTTTTCTCTCCCCCAAAACCAGGGGAGTCCTCCCGTACTTATCCCTCACGGCAAACAATCCCTCTTTACCTAGAAGGAGAAACGACATAGAACCATCGATCTTCGATTGCATATACTCTATTCCGTCGAGCAAATCTTTTCCCTTATTAATAAGTTGAGCCACAAGCTCCATCTGATTTGGACACCCGTTTACCATTTCGGAGAAAATAGCCCCTTCCGATATTAATTCATCGGCAAGCTCAATTTGATTGTTTATAAAACCCGTACCGCAAATAGAATATTCTCCGAACTTAAGTCTTAATATAAGAGGCTGCGTATCTCTATCACTTATGACCCCAATACCGGAATGCCCCCGCATACCGTCATAATCGATATCCTCGACAAATCTTGTCTTGAATTGAGCCTTTTCTATTGTGTGAATTTTTTTGTGTATTTTTTCACCATCATATATCGCCAGCCCTCCGAATGAAGTCCCCAGATGCGAATGATAGTCGGTCGCGTAAAAAAGATCTTCCTTGCAATCTTTATTTGCAACAATACCAACGATTCCGCTCATTTTCTGCCTTCCTCCCCTTTTGCATTAAAATGAATTTTTATTCAACTATATTCAAATAATATACGAGTGGTCATTGTTTTGGCAAGCCCCTCAATTTTGCTATTTGTTCATTAGAATATAGAGAATAGATACCAGACACCTGGTTAAAGTTTAAATAAATAAAAATCATTTGTACTATTTCTGTAATTTGTTGTTAAAAAAATTTGTGCCTTCGTGGCTAGTTTTATCAAATTTTTGTTAAAATATTTTCGAAAAATAGTATTTTAAAAAAACGCCTTGACAAATTATAAAAAATCTGTACGCTCAATTTAAGAAACAATGGAGACAAAAAATATTTCTTACCCGGCAAACGACCATGAGTAATCTCTCTATCATCGGGTTTGCAGGTGGGGTTTCAAAAAAACTATTATTCCTAAATCTGAAGGAGTCTTCAACATGAGTTTTTCTATTAATAATAAGTTTAGCTTCTTCAAAAGAGATTGAGTTGGGGTTTTAAAGTTAAATGTCTTAATAAAGTTACAATGAAAAAACTTCCATTAAATTATTTCATATTTTTGGCAAAGATTAAAATATTTATTATTATATATTTCATTTGTGGTAACCATATTTTTTTAGAAAAAAAATATGCCGGAAGATAAGAAAGAAGAAAATAAAATTTCTGCGCCGCAAATATCTCTTCCAAAAGGCGGCGGAGCTATTCGGGGAATTAGTGAAAAATTCCAGGTTAATTCCGTTACAGGCACAGGTTCTCTCAGCGTTCCAATCTACACCACCCCAGGTCGCTCCGATTTCTATCCCAAACTTTCTCTTTCTTATGATTCAGGCGCAGGCAATGGCGCTTTTGGCTTAGGTTGGAATCTTTCTATTCCCAGAATTACCCGAAAGACTGATAAAGGTCTGCCTAGATATCAAGATGGGAATGAGTCCGATACATTTATACTCTCCGGTGCAGAGGATCTCGTACCGGAATCAGAAGAAAAGAATGGGCAATTGATGAAATATGAAAGGGACGATTTGGCAAATGGAGAAGAGTATAAAGTTTATCGTTACCGTCCGAGAATTGAAGGGCTTTTTGCCCGCATTGAGCGTTGGAAGAGAGTTAGTGACGGTGATGTTCACTGGAAGTCAATTTCCAAAGATAATGTAACCAGTATTTACGGTAAAAATCCTGAAAGTAGAATTTCCGACCCCTATGATAATTCACATGTATTTAGTTGGCTGCTCGAAGAAAGTTACGACGATAAAGGTAATGTAATAATTTATGAATATAAGCAGGAAAACGATGATAATATTGATATCTCATTACCGCAGGAGAAAAACCGCATAGAAAAAGGATATGCCAACCGGTATTTAAAAAGTATAAAATACGGGAATAAAATTCCGCGCTCGGAGAATCAAATGCCGGATCCGGAAACCGACTATCTGTTCGAAATTATTTTCGATTATGGGGAACACGATTTAAATAATCCTGATACAAAGGAGTCCGAACTCTGGGGGATTCGCCGGGACTGTTTTTCCACTTATCGTGCTGGCTTTGAAATTCGAACACAGCGTCTCTGTCGGCGAATACTTATGTTTCATCATTTTCATGACGAGTTACCTCTCGATCCCTATCTTGTTAAATCTACAGGGTTTCAATATGAAGAAACTCCTGTGGTGACTTATCTTTTATTCGTTAAGCAGTCCGGATACATATGGGATGAAGTAAATGAAACATATCAATCTAAATCTCTACCTCCGTTAGAGTTTGCTTATTCTAAGTTCCAATTAAACAAAAAAGTCCAATTTATAGATGAAGACAGTCTGGAAAATCTCCCGCAGGGAATCGACGGGTCACAGTACCAATTAATCGATCTGGATGGCGAGGGGATTTCGGGTATTTTAACGGAACAGGGAAAGGGGTGGTTTTACAAACAGAATTTAGGTAACATTGAATTTAAACCGTTGGCTAATAATATCGATAGACCTCCTGTACCGGTATCTTCCGGTTCGGTGCGCTTTGCTCCATCCCGTCTTGTTACAAGTAAGCCTTCTTTAGCAAATTTGCAAACCGGACAAACCCAGATTATGGATCTGGCAGGTGACGGTCAAAAGGATCTTGTTTTACTGGATGACCCGGTTGCCGGTTTTTTTGAACGAACCCATGATAAATGCTGGGAATCTTTTGTTCCGTTTTCATCCTTTCCACGGATCGACTGGAAAGACCCAAATCTAAAATTTATAGATTTAAATGGTGATGGACATACCGATATTTTAATTTCCGAGAATGATATTTTTACCTGGTATCCATCAAAGGCGGAAGAGGGTTTTGGCTCCGCTCTGTCCGTCCGTAAAAAACTTGATGAAGAGCAGGGCCCGGCTCTGATTTTTGCCGATGCCACCCAATCGGTTTACCTTGCGGATATGTCCGGAGATGGGTTAACCGATATTGTTCGCATCAGAAATGGCGAAGTCTGTTACTGGCCGAATCTCGGCTATGGACGTTTCGGCGCAAAAATAACAATGGACGGGGCTCCTCATTTTGATTCATCCGATCAATTTAATCAAAGTAGAATACGTCTGTCTGATATAGATGGCTCAGGAACAACCGATATCATTTACTTAAACCGAAATCAGATACAATTTTGGTTCAATCAGTCGGGAAACAGCTGGAGTGAGGCTAATTGTATCGATAATTTTCCGTTAATTGATAATTTATCTTCCGTTATGGTAGTGGATCTGCTCGGAAATGGCACTGCCTGTATTGTATGGTCTTCTCCTCTACCAAAGAACAATGGTCGTCCTCTATGTTACATCGATTTAGCTGACGGGAGTAAACCCCATCTAATGAAATCAATCGTTAATAATATGGGTGCAGAAACACGCTTCGAATATGCTTCTTCAACTAAATTTTATCTGGAAGATTTAGCCTCTAGCAAATGCCGGATTACCCGCTTGCCATTTCCTGTACATGTTGTCGAACGAGTCGAAACAAGAGAATTGGTAACAGACACAAAACTAGTCACTCTTTACAAATACCATCATGGTTATTTTGACGGAGAGGATCGTGAGTTCCGAGGGTTCGGGATGGTCGAACAATGGGACAGTGAATCCTATAAACAGTTTAATATGGATCGAAGTGCTTCCTCAGGCTTTCAGACACAAGAAGAAGAATTTCATCTGCCAGCGGTTTATACCAGGACCTGGTTTCACACTGGATTTTATCGAGACCGGGAGCACATTTCCAAACAATATGAAGAAGAATATTACAAGGGAGACCCGCAAAGTGTACTTTTACCTGATACGATTTTGCCAGACGGCTTAAGCGCGAAAGAAGAGCATGAAGCATGTAGGGCTCTTAAGGGTCGTGTTTTACGTCAGGAAATCTACGCAGTCGATAATTCAGAAAAAAGCAAACATCCCTATAAAGTAACGGAAACGAATTACAAACTCAAATGCATTCAGAAAATACATCATAAACTTAAGCATGCGGTATTTTATACCCATGCGTTCGAAACGCTCGATTATTATTACGAGCGCAATCCGGATGATCCGCGAATCAGTCATAATATTATTTTGACAGTAGATCAATTTGGCAATATTGAAGAATCTGCTTCCATTGCTTATCCGCGTCGAACAGGAGAAGGACAGAGTTATCCGGCGGAACAAACACAGATACTTGTTACCTACTTTGTATCAAAATATATTAACAAACCAGATGAGTTAAATTTTTACCGCATTGGTCTCCCTTATGAGACTCAGACTTATGAGCTTACTGGTTTGGCATCTGATAATTCTGTAGCATTTACTTCTTCTGATATAGAGAATGCAATACAAAACGCTCAGTCTATTGATTTCGAATGTTTTCCCGAAATGGATCGATTGCAAATAAGGTTAATTGAACATAGACAGACATTATATTATAAAAATGATTTATCGGGAGCATTACCACCGGGCAATGCGGAATCACTGGCACTGCCTTACGAAACATATCAAAAAATCTTCACAAACGGATTATTGGAAAAGATTTATAGTAGCAAGATTAATATAACCGAGATCACTAAAATACTTGAAGATGAAGGCGCTTATATATGGATCGATAATGCCTGGTGGATACCTTCCGGTAAGCAGGATTTCGCACCACTTGATGCATCTGTTGCGGAACGGCAAGTTTATGCATTCGAACATTTCTATCTCCCGACTATGTCAATTGATCCCTTTAATAACATTTCACATCTCACTTATGATTATAATTATAAACTATTACTCCTGGAAACTAGAGACCCCTTAGATAATATTGTCCGCGCGAAGTATGATTTTCGAACCATGCAGCCGCAAATGGTAACCAATCCTAACGGAAATCGATCTGCCGTTGCATTCGACCCAATGGGCTCGGTTACCGGGACTGCGCTTATGGGAAAAGAAGGGAGCAATAAAGGCGATTCCTTGATTGATCTTCAGACATATTTGGATGATGAAGCTGTTTCCTCTCATATTCAAAATCCACTCGGAAATCCTCATACCATTTTAGAAAACGCAACTTCCCGAATTGTCTATGATGTCGATCGATTTAAAAGGGAAGGAAAGCCTATGGTTATTTATACTATTAAACGGGAAACCCATGTTTCGGATTTAAATCCGGAGGAACGAACGAAAATACAACACAGTTTTCTGTATATTGATGGTCTAGGTCGGGAAGTTATGACAAAGATTCGGGCAGAGCCTGGCCTTGCGCCCGAAAGAGATCTGAATACAGACGAGTTGGTAATTGTTGATGGGAAAATACAGATGGTTCTTACCGATCCACGCTGGGCGGGAACCGGTCGGACAATATATGATAACAAAGGGAACCCGATAAAGAAGTATGAGCCATTTTTTAGTGATCGACACACTTATGAAGAGGAAGACAATTTAGTAAATTGGGGGATTACTTCTATCTTACATTATGATCCTCTGAAGCGTTTAATTCGCACCGATAACCCTAATGGTACTTTTTCTAAAGTAGAATTTACTGCCTGGCAACAATCTACATGGGACGAAAACGATACTATTTTGTATAGTCAATGGTTCCGGGAACTTTTACCGGACTATGATCCCATTAACCCGGTATTACCTCCTGATCCCAGTCCGAAACAGAATGCTGCTTTCAAATCGGCAAGACATGCGGGAACACCTACAATTACCAAATTAGATATTCTGGGACGAACTTTTCTCACAATTGTAAAGAATATCGTATTAGACAACGATAGAACTGTTACTCACATTTCCGATCAGGCAACCAAGGTAAAACTGGATATTGAAGGTAATCCATTAATGATTACAGATGCTCGTGGGAATACTGTGATGAGCTATATTATTGCTACAGATACTAACAATGATGATATTTTCGTTCGGGGATACGATATTACCGGGAAACAACTGTATCAAAAAAGTATGGATTCTGGTGAACAATGGGTGTTAAATAATATTGCTGACAATCCCATACGTTTATGGGGCAGCAATGACCATGAACAACGCATACAATATGACCAGCTCCAGCGACCTGAATATTTATATCTAAAGCACCCTGGTGATCAAGAAATCCTGGTAAAGCGAACCATTTACGGGGAAATTCATCCGGAAGCAATTCAATTGAATTTAAGGGGAAGCGTTTTCCAGCATTACGATTCTGCTGGTGTGGTTACCAGTGAACAAATCGATTTTAAAGGGAATTTACTTCAAAGCAGCCGGCGATTGGCAAATGTGTATACGGAAATTTTAAATTGGAAGCCAATCGAAAGATTAATTCAACTCGATGAAATTGCAAAAGCAGCCGCTTCCTTATTAGAAGAAGAGATCTTCACCAACTGTACCTCTTATGATGCACTTAACCGCCCCATAAGTATCGTAACTCCTGATAACAGCGAAACTGTACCGATTTATAATGTGGCTAATTTATTGGAAAAAATCAAAGTGCGATTGCGCGGAGAAAGCGAGTGGAATCCATTTGTAAAGAACATAAATTATAATGCTAGAGGTCAGAGGGAACTGATTGAATACAAAAATGGCACAAAAACGATTTATGAATATGATGTTTTTACTTTCCGTTTGATTCACCTGAAAACGACCCGTGAATCAGACAATAAAGCTCTGCAGGATTTGTTCTACGTTTATGATCCTGTGGGAAATATTACGGAAATTCGCGACGAATCGCAGCAAACTATTTATTTCAATAATACAGTTGTATTGCCCAATATGAAATATGAATACGACGCACTATATCAATTAATATCAACAAGTGGCCGTGAACATATCGGGCAGACAGCTCAACCGCAAGAAGAATATGACTGGAATGATTATACACGAATCAATTTGCCTCATCCTAATGATGTTCAGGCTATGAGACGATATACCGAGAAATATGAATACGATAAAGTGGGAAATGTTTTAAAGATAGTTCATCAACTTGGTGATGCCCCGGGAGGTGAGACTCTCTGGAATCGTCGTTATCAGTACGCGCTGGATAATAATCGATTGATGAGTACGAGTCTGCCTGGTGATTCTGAAGCATCTTCTTATTCTGCAAATTATGAATACTCAGCTAGATATAACTATGATACTCACGGCAACATGACTTCTATGTTGCATATACCTGAAATTCATTGGAATTTTAAAGATCAGATGGATAAAGTAGACTTAAATGGCGGAGGAATAACTTATTATGTTTATAATGCTGCAGGCCAGCGTATTAGAAAAATTCATAAACATAACGGTGCTACCGTGGAGGAGCGTTTATATTTAGGTGGTTTCGAACTTTATCGTAAGAGAAACGGAGCTGAATTGATATTAGAAGAAGAAACTTTGCATGTTATGGACGACCAGCAGCGAATAGCATTGGTAGAGACAAAAACTATCAAAGATGGAAGTCGTATTAGCTCGCCAGCGTCTGTTTTACGTTACCAGTATAATAATCATCTGGGTTCTGCCAGTCTTGAGTTGGATGAAGAGGGAGCCATTATTTCTTATGAAGAATATTATCCGTATGGAAATACTTCTTATCAAGCATGTTCTGGAGCAAGCGAAGTCAGTTTAAAGCGATATCGTTATACTGGTAAAGAAAGGGATGAAGAAACAGGATTATATTATTATGGGGCGCGATATTATGTTGCTTGGCTGGGGAGATGGACGAGTAGTGACCCTTTGGGCATAAGTGACGGAATAAATCTATATTCTTATGTTCACAATAATCCGTTGAAAAATATTGACAAACAAGGGACACAAGATGAAACAGCTGTTTTAGGACATTTAGAATGCGACAATAAAAATTGGAATATAATAGGTACATCTGATCCGAAAAAGAGGAAATTTACCGATTTAGCAAATTTAGCAAAATTATCTAGGATAGCTATTGATCCATCAGAACAAAAATATTACGAAGAATTAGCAGATAAATTACATCGTGATATTCGTAGTGAAGGACAAAAGATGTGGACATTTGTTACTGGTGCAATAGGACTAATGGCAGTTAGTGGAGGTGTCTTTGGAGGAATCATTATAGAAGGTGGAGGAATTTTGACTGCAGGTTTTGTCAGTAGTAGTTATGAGGTCGCTGGGGAACAACTTTTACGCTTAGCTACAGATCAGGAATTAATGTCTCCTGGAGAAGTTGCTGGAGGAGTTCTTCTGGGAACACTTTTGCCATGGGGAGCGGAGAAAATCGCCTCTCCTATTCGCAATATTCTTGGGCGTTTTTTTAAAATTTCTCCAATTCAGAGAGGAAAAGAATTTGAACAAGCTTTAATGAGTGAATTTGGTGTAACTAGTTTGGATGATTTAGCAAAAGCGCTCAGCTTAGGTAAAGGAGGTTATTTTAACGTTCTTGATGTTGCTTTTAACACTGAATCAAAAGTTGCTTCTATAGCGACCGGAACGACTAAAACGCTAAAAGGGAAATTTTTTCAGCTTTTTGGATTTACACGGTCCGAGGCAACTTATATAAAAATGTTGAAAGATCTAAAAGCTCTAAATTTTATTGCAGAAGGTAAAGAAGGATTAATAAAAAACGTTGAGCTTTGGATACCTGAGTCTTCAGTTAAAACTCTAAAAACTGCTATTCAAAAATCCGCACAAGGACAAGAACTAATAGAAAAATATGGTGAGAAAGCAGTAATGGGAATTATAAAAGGAAAAGTTGTTTATGATGGAAAAGAACAGGTTTTTTTAATGTTTATAAATTTATTAGGTGTTAATGTTGGGACAAATTTGATTGAGAAAAAGTAATGAAGAAACTGAAAGTTGGCTTTATTTCTCGGATTATTAATATACAACTTGATAATTCATAAAGGACTTTTAAGAGAAATGGTGTTAAAACAAACAAAACGAATTAAATATAGGCTATAAAATATATGGGCAGGGTTGCCAGAAGGAGTGTAAAAAATGGCAAAAAAGAAAAGTACAAAAAGCAAAAAAAATAAAAAATTCCAGATAGCCGGTCGGGTAATTGACAGTAATACAAAAAAAGGGATTCCCGATTTACGGGTCGAGGCGTGGGATAAGGATGTTTTAATCGATGATTTTCTTGGTAGCGATCTTTCCGGTAAATCAGGAAATTTTACAATTAAATTTGATAAGCGATACTATCAGGAAATTATTTTCGACCGGAAACCTGATATATATTTCAAAGTTTATAAAGACAATAAATTAATCTTAAACACAGAGAAAAATATTTTCTGGAATGTATCCGATCCTGATATGGAAATTGTCCTTAAAGTTTCTATAGATAGCGAAAATGCTTTTAAGACGGAGATTAAAGTCAAGGGAACGGTGAGCACTGATGCAAAGAGCTTTCCTTCCAACATAACGGTTCAAATCGTAAATAAACATGTGCTGGATGAAACAGTGGTTGGCTCTACAACTCCTGATATGAAAGGAAATTATGAGGTATTCGTTTCTATAGAAAGCGCTGAACAGCCGGCTATTAAAGCAAAAGTTATAGACCAGGAAGGTAATACCCTGGCTGTATCAAATACGATTTTTGATATTACCGATACTCTTACACTCGATATTTTCATTCCAGCCGGAAATATGCAAAGCTCACCCGAGTACATAATAATTCAACAGAATATCAGCAAGCTTATCGGTAACGTATCTGTAGTAGATATTACCAGGGAACAGCTTGATTTGATTTCTGGTAAAACACGGTTGTCTACTAACGATCTGGTGTTATATCAGAAGGCGCATATCATTTCACGGGCTGAAGACATTTCAAGTGAAATTCTTTATGGTTTGTTTAGAAAAGGCTTACCTCCAAAGCTTTCATCTCTATATGAGATGAGTTCTTTAGATTTACGCGGCATGATTGCCAAAGCAGTGGAGGGAAACATTATTTCTCCTCAGGACGAAAAAGAAGTATCGCAAACCCTGGAAAAAATCCAAAGGTATGCTTTAAATAATGTATTAAATGAACCGTTGCTTGTTGGAGGAACTACTTTCCATGAACTCCTTCAAACTTCAAGTGTTCCAGAGAACGTTATAAGTAAATTTGTACAGGCTGTTGAAGAACATTCAGGCACAACAGATCAGTTGTGGGAAAACATGGAACAGGGTAATTGTGAGATAGAGCCGGCAGAAGCAGCTAAGCTTAAATTCAGTGTACAGGCAGGTTCACTTTCACTCGGTCATTTGCCTATGGCTAACAGTATAATTCAATTAAAAAACAACCAGGTAATAACCGACATTAGCGATTTAATAAGTTGGGATAAAGAGCAATGGATTAATTATTTAACAGAAGAAGGAGGAACAACAGAGGATATCATCCCCGAACGTATACCTGGAAATACACTAAATAAAAAGCGGCAGGCTTATGCCCTGGCTATTTCACGTATTCTGGAACAAACCTACCCTACAGAATCCCTCGCCGTAAAAATAGAAGCAGATGAGAACAGCAACCTGAAGCTTTTCTCAACATTTGTTAGTAATAATCCGGGATTTCAGATAGGAGAAACAAATATAGATACCTTTCTCGAAGAAAATGAGGGTGCTTTAAGCGGTATCGAAAACCCGGAACAATTCACGATTGGGCTAAAAAAACTTCAGTTGCAATACATGTTATCACCGGGATTCGATAGATATGAGTCGATCAAAATTTTACAAAAAATCGATATTGGCTCTTCGGTTGATATAGTGGACAAAGGCTGGGAAAAGTTCTCAAGCCAATATATGGGATTTGGCGGTTCGAAGGAAATGGCCGGTGTCGCATATGAAATGGCAGCTCACAATGTCGCCATGATGCAGAATGTCGAATTCATATATGGTGCAGATCTTATGTCCGAATTTTATGTTACCGATATACCAAACTTAAGTGAATATACTGATATTTTGACCGACGACGACCCCGATCTTGCTACTCTATTTGGCAATCAAGATTATTGCCGGTGTAAACATTGCCGTTCTATTTACGGTCCGGCAGCCTATATGGTGGATATATTACAATTTCTTAGTAAGGCTGATAGTACTAACACCACATACGATACAGCCCTTAAATTATTGTTCGAACGCAGGCCAGACCTGTGTCATGTTGATCTTAATTGTGAAAACACCAATACCGCGATGCCTTATATTGATCTGCTAAATGAAATATTTGAAAACGCTGTTTACAAACAAGCAACCGAAAATATTCCTGATTATTCGGAATATCAAACCATCGGCACTACCGAAGAGTTGTTGGCGCAACCGGAACATGTGAGAATAGCCGTATATGACAACATCCTCAAAACCTCCGTTTATCCCTGGACAATGCCCTTTGACCTCTGGACAGAGGAAGCCAGGATATACCTGGAGCATCTGAAACTGCCCCGCTATAAGATTCTGGATGCTTTTCTTCGAGAAGAAGGAAACGCTTACCTCACAAATGAGTCGACGGTCAACGAGATTTTAAAGTTGAGTCTTACAGACCGGGAGATTATAACCGGTAATTCTTCGGCAACAAATAAGGCATTATGGGGTATTGATAGTAGAGGCAGTCTTGTAAGCATACTCAAGAATCCTTATACGCTACTCGATCATTCAGGCATGGAGTATTCGGATCTTAAAGAATTACTTAAAACATGGTTTATCAATCCTGAAGCACAGATTACAATCGAGTATAACGAAGGATGTGAGTGTGATCTGGAGAAAGCCGAAATTACCAATTTAACTGGAAATATATTAATGAAGATTCTCTATTTCATACGTTTAAAGAATAAACTTGGATGGAGTATAAGAGAGCTGGATATGGCGCTAAAAACATTTAACGCGACTTCTATAACTGACAGCATACTATTGAAGCTGTCTCATATTATCCGCTTGAAAGACTATACCAAAGCGCCTCTTTATCAAATATTGACATTCTGGGGCAAAATTTATACAGGCCATCCCAATGATGAAGCGAATAAGCGTTCGCCTTATGAACTCCTATTCCTCAATAAATCTGTAATTAACCCTGTAGATCAAGCCTTCAAGCTAAATACCTCATTGACCGAACTGGCAGATACGACAAATAATATCGGCGATCATACTGCTGCTGTCAAAGCAGGGCTCGGTATCTCGAGCACAGACCTTGATGTTTTGATCGATAAAGTACTACCTGATGACACTCTCAATATGGAGAATCTTTCGATACTTTACCGGCATGTGATATTTTCTAAATCAATGAAACTTAAAGTCAACGAATTGATTTTGCTAAAAGACCTTTTCGGCGCAGACCCGTCCAATCCTGACCATACTGAAAATATAATTATTTTCTTAAGTGACTATGAAAAGATAAAAAAGTCCAAATTCAAAATTGTAGAGCTTGAATATTTATTACAAAAAGAATATGACATTTCTTTTGGTGTGGGCTTACCGGAAAACGTAATCTCCGATATGCTTACAGATATTCACCTTGGTCTCAAAAAAATCACGGACGAGAATCAGTTTAATCAGGACCCACAGGGTGAAATTACAACGGGAAAACTGGCAACGCTTCTCTCAGACGAAGATTTAAACATTACACTAGCTATTCTTGATAAAACCTCCGAATTAGATGTGGCGGCTCAAACCGCTTTTGTTACCGATACCCTTGGTTTTTTCTTGAATGATACGACTGACGCAGTTGGCAATCTGATAAATCCCTCGACTCTTACAGACAAGCAGAGCAGGTATGAGTACATTCTTAAGGATTTACTGGTTTATCTTAGCAATACCGGTATAAGAGAATTCCTAAAGCAAAAAATCGCTTCCAATATGGGACTTGATGTAGATGTTGCCAGTTCATTACTTTTTAAGAGGATAACAGGTCCGGATGATCCTGTAAGCTTCGCGGGGGAAACATTACAGGAGGATGCTTTCATCACGACGGAAAACAAATCTATTGAGAGGTCGGATTTTCCGGCTCAGTTTAATACTTATGTACTGCTACATAAAACGGCTTTAATCCTGAATAAATTTGAGATTTCGTCGGATGAACTTGATTATCTGTTTGCCGGCACCTTTGATGACGATCCGGCAGGCCCGGCTAACTGGGAAGGTTGGTTTGCTTTTAACGAACTTCCTGTTAAAACGGAGGGTACCCCCCAGGATCTTTTCGCTCAATTGCTCCGTTTATGTGATCTGTTTTTATTTTACAACTCGCTTCCTTCAAGTGATGAAAATCTTTTTGAGGTAATGAGAGATTCTTTTGATCCGGCTTCTACCACAACTATCGCCGAATTACTCGGAACAATCAGTAGTATAACCAGATGGGAATTAGAAGATATTTCCGAACTAAGCAGCAATGTTTTTGGATATAGTAAAGTATCTTACAAAAATGAGATCCCTTTTATCCGCTTAAAAAAATGCATGGACATATTAAAATTAACCGGAGCCAAAGCGGTTGATGTAAAAACATGGGCGGGAGAGAATCTTACCTCAATTGTTTCGAAACAGATAATACACTCCGTAAAAGCTCTTTATGAAGAAAAAGAATGGCTGTCGATTGCCAGGCCACTTCGGGACCGGCTTAGAGAAAAACAACTGCTGGCATTAAGAGAGTGGTTAGTACATAACCAGCCGGGAATTATTAATACGTTTGAGCTTTATAGTTATTATTTGGCGGACCCTGAAATGAGTTCCTGTATGCTGACTTCCAGGATAAGGCTGGCATTGAGTTCAATACAACTCTTTGCGCAACGCTGCCTGATGAACCTTGAAAAAGAAGTGGACATATCAAATGAGGATCTTGAACTCTGGGGCCAGTGGAAATGGATGAAAACCTACCGTATTTGGGAAGCTAATCGAAAAATTTTCTGTTACCCGGAAAACTGGATAGAACCGGAACTTAGAGATAACAAATCGGAATTCTTTAAAGAAATGGAACAGGAGCTGGAGCAGGTTGAAATAAATAAGGAAAATGTTGAAAAAGCCTACATAAATTATCTTACAAAACTTGAAGCTGTATCAAATATGGATATAATGGCAGTATGCAAACACAAAGAAGATTTATCAACGGCAGGAAACGAATATTATTTATTTGGTAGAACAGTAGGGGAACCCAGTCTTCTCTATTTTAGAAAACATGAAAGAGATAACACATGGACATCATGGAAGAGGATCGATATTGATTTTGAAGGAGATCATCTGATTCCTATAGTTTACAACAATAAACTATACATATTCTGGCCTGTATTTACTACTAAGACTAAGGAAGCCGATATCCCGGACGCAAATGAAAAAGGCGCCGAACCCAAGAAATACAGGGAAATCCAGATGGCATGGAGCGTTTATACAAATGGCAAATGGAGCGCAAAGCGCGTAACAGAAGAAAAAATTGATGAGCTAGATAATGACAAATATAAAGATGTATCAGCTAACTTGCAGTATAAATACGGCACAGAACGATATTATGTTTCGAAACAAATTGATTACTCAAATAACAGCCTTGTATTAAAAGTATTTGAAAGGTTTGCATTAGATATTAATATGTGGTTTTCTCATATAGGGGGAGATTTCAAAGATTACATGCATGTAGGGACTTTTACATTTAACCCTAGTATGAAGGTTTCCGTTGGCGGTACGACTAATGAAATTATTTACCTTGATACTATTGGAAACAGTTACGTTGTCAATCAAGAATTCTCTGAAACTCTAAAGTACTCATGGCTATCCACAAATTCTTTGAAAATTAGCGATATAAAATTAATGAAAAGAACACCTCCTGGTTTTTTTTCCGTTACCTATTCCGATACATTCTTAGACTGCCTCGTATTCAATTTCCTGCTACCTTTCGTCTATCAGGACAAGAATCGTACTTTCCTTATAAGGTTTGATTGGGGAAAATCAGGGAAATTTATTATCCGGAATCATTATCATCCATTTATTAGTGATTTTATGAATGTTGTGAATGCAAAGGGAGTAGAGGGGCTGTTGGATCCCGAGTATAATGCTCTCGATGAAAACGCCCTATCAAATAAATTTAGGCAACAGCAGGCAAAAAAAGAATTCTTTGTAGATTTTTATGGAGAACGGTCAGATATTGTTCATGAGAATTTACCTGTAGATGAAATAGATTTCTCTTACCAGGGAGCGTACTCCATTTATAATTGGGAACTTTTTTTCCACATACCTATGTTAATCGCGAATAAATTGAGTTTAAACCAGAAATTCGAAGAAGCCCAAAGATGGTATCAATATATCTTTGATCCTACAGATACTTCTTCTGAGTATAGTGTGCCTCAGTGCTACTGGAAAATCAAACCCTTTGTAGAAATCTATGACGAGACACAAGACGGTGTTCCTGCATCGATACAGCAGTTACTAAAACTGCTAAATGAAGGAGATGAAGATCTGGAAACTCAAGTAGACGCATGGAGAGAGACCCCCTTTAATCCGCACCTTATTGCTCGTATGCGAATTACTGCTTACCAAAAAAACGTGGTGATGAAATACATCGATAATCTGCTTGGCTGGGCAGATATGCTTTTTAGACAGGACACCATGGAAACAACAAATGAAGCCACACAACTTTATCTCCTTGCCTGGTACATACTGGGTGAAGAACCGAGAATGATCGAGGGGAAGGAACCCGAGAGTATGACTTATTGTGAATTAAAAGAAGAAGGAATCGATGACTTCTCTAATGCAATGGTAAATCTGGAAGTAAAACTGATAAAATACTTCGGCAATAAATACATGGCTGGATTTCAAAAATTCAAAAACTTTATGCTTAATCCCCAAAAGAATTATGAAGATTCCAGTCTTTATAATGAAAGTAAACTATGGTTCACTAATCCTTCCGAATCGGAATTGCACGGAACAGAAACGTCGTATCGCAATCTATCTGAAAACACAGGTATGAGTATGAATATCAGTGCAAACAGTGGATATAATGATAATATTACGATTTCACCTGATACTAAGATGGGTCTATCCGTAGCAGCAGGAATTGAAAGCTTAATATCCCAGGCCTATTGGGCTGACAATGAACTTATTACCCACACTGAATGGGATTCATCTTTTGTATACCGTGTAGTAAAAACTCTATACTTTTGTATTCCTCACAATGATGTACTTCTAGAGTATTGGAGTACTGTCAAGGACCGCATATTTAAGCTCCGAAATTGCATGAATATCGAGGGAGTTGTCCGTCAGTTGCCGCTATTTGAACCCCCTATTGATCCGGGAATGCTTGTGAAAGCTGTGGCAGCAGGCATGGATCTTTCCAGCGCACTGAATGATCTTAATGCGTCTCTCCCCAATTATCGTTTTTATTATATGATTGATAAAGCAAAGGAGTTCACAGGTATAGTCAAAAATACCGGTAATTTATTGCTAAGCGTCTTGGAAAAAAGGGACGCCGAGGCCCTGGCACTACTTAGTACAAGCAATGGAATTGAACTGCTGAAAGCAATACAGCAGATCAAAAAATTCCAACTTGAAGAAGCAGAGCAAAACCGAAAAGCGCTGCAGGAAAGTTGGAATATGGCTAAGGAGAAATACAATTTTTATGAAAACAGAGAAAGAATAAACCCGGCAGAGAAAGCTGAGATCTCTTTAATGAGTGGAGGAATTGCCCTACAATTAGTTTCTCAGATCCTTAATCTTGCGGCATCTGTTTGTTATGAAATCCCAAATACAGAAGTAGGCGCAGCAGGTTGGGCTGGATCACCAGTAACCGTTATTTCATTTGGCGGTCAACAATTTGGAGATTTTGCAACAGCAGTAGCGAAAGGGTTGAATGATCTTGCCGGTACTTTATATCAGAGTGCTTCATTGAGCGGTATCATAGCTAATATACAACGTAGAACTGAAGACTGGGATTTCATACGTGATCAGGCAGAGACCGAAATAGAAATGATTAAGCATCAAATAGATGTTGCTATAATACGGTCTAAAATAGCACAGGCCGATATTGACAATCACGAAAAACAGATCGAACAGAGAGAAGCCGAGTACGAATATATGAAATCAAAATTTACAAACAGAGAACTATATGATTGGATGACCGGACAAATCGCTTCATTATATTTTCAAGCCTACCAGATGGCTTATGACCTTGCCAAACGCGCTGAGCGAAGTTATAAATTTGAACTGGCTGACAACAACGATACATTTATTTCTTATGGGTATTGGGATAGTCTCAAAAAAGGCCTATTGGCCGGTGAAAAACTGCAAAATGATCTTTTAAGAATGGAAGCCTCGTATCTAGAAAAAAACAAACGTACATACGAACTTACAAAACACGTTTCATTGTGTATGTTAAATCCCTTTGCACTCATGCAATTACGTGAAAACGGTACCTGCTTCTTTAATCTGGCTGAAGAAATCTTCGACCTGGACCACCCAGGGCATTACATGCGAAGGATAAAGTCGGTAAGCATTACTATTCCCTGTGTAGCCGGACCTTATTCCGGTGTCAATGCGAAACTTACCCTCTTGAGCAACTCTATCCGTAAAACAACCGAGGTTGGTGAAGACCCTGATTCTTACCCGAAAAGAATAGACGAAACTGATGAGCGTTTCATTGAAAATCTCGCCATGATACAGTCTATTGCTACAAGCAACGCGCAAAATGATAGTGGGTTATTTGTACTGGATTTTAACGATATGCGCTATCTGCCTTTCGAAGGCGCGGGGGTAATCAGCAGCTGGCAACTGGAACTGCCTGAAACCTTCCGGAGTTTCGACTATAATACCATCAACGATGTCATTGTCACTATCAATTATACTTCCAAAGATGGAGGGGATATATTAAAAACAAGTGCAGAAGGACACCTATCGATATTCACTCAAAACAGCGAAAAGAAACCCTTAGAACAATTATTCGTCATGAAAAACGACTTTAGTAACGAATGGCACCGCTTCTTTAACCCGGCAGATGATGAGGATGGGCAAAATCTGACTATTAATATTAAAAAAATGCACTTTCCGTATATGTTCCATAGAGATATTATTCATGTTGCTACAATAGATATTATACTCCAGCTTAAAAATCCGTCTCTCTATTCCAATGAAAATGGTATTGAACTTCATCTCACTTATCCGGGTACAGCAGAGGCATTAGTTGTGCCACTTACTTCAGCAGGTGATAACTTATTATTGAATTCACAACCTGTTAACCTGGGACTACCTGCTCCATTTGCCATTGAAGAAGAAGCGGCTACTGTTACCTTAGAAGCAAAGGAAAATAATATTGAAAATATTCCGGATGCTTTACAAGTAGAAATTAACGGCCGTCATAGGCTAAACAAAGAGCAGATAGAAAATATGTTTATAATTATTCATTACTATACTGAACCTATATCTGACTAAAAAATATGCGCGTAAACTTTAAACCTTGTAGGATATAGGGATTAAAGTGTAGAGGATTCGGATAGTAGTTTTTTGTTCTTTGAGGATTAGAGATTACCTATTCCCCTGGCTTTCATTCTCTGCCCGCGTTCATTTGAGTCCTATTCGTTTGCTACATTTTTCTAAAAATGCTTAAAAATCAAATTTTAAAAAAACATCTTGACAAATTATAAAAAATCTGTACGATGTATACTGTGAATATCGAAGCAAAGTATTTGTTCCTCAAGTAAAATGCCATGAGTATTTTTATAATTATAGGGGTTAT
>Ga0315555_1001192_pt1 | contig 18752 bp, 11 predicted proteins | sample SalMarSW160380MG_FD_202113 | JGI IMG/M metagenome (GOLD analysis project Ga0315555, IMG submission 202113) | Salt marsh sediment microbial communities from the Plum Island Ecosystem LTER, Massachusetts, United States - Salt Marsh Sediment SW1603-80 ... | reverse complement strand
TATGTTTATATCCTATGGAATGAACTTGGTGAAGATGTTTTGCCATTGTACGTTAGACTAATAATTATTGCTATCATAAGTTTAATTTACATCTTCTTCAGGCTTAAAAAAGCAGGGATTATAGAGATTACATTCTTTTCTATCTTAGTTATGGCGTTCTTTTTGTTCTTTAGTAAACCATTTATACGATATTTTCAACCACTATTAATCTATGGAATACTTACACCCTATGTTTTTTCTACCTTTACACTCAACCTTGGATTTATTAAAAGAAAGATAGTCTTTGATAATCAATTATTAGTATTCTATAGTTCATTCATTTTAGTTGGTATAGCATATTTAATTATAATTTTTCTATTGTAGTCCATTAAAAATGAATTCTGTTAAACTAAATTAGAAAAATTCTTTAAATCTCTCTTGTGCAATTTCTCTTCTTATTTTTTCTCCTTGTTCAGGAGTAATTTTTTCTTTAAGAGCTTCATTGCATATCTCTTTTCCTATAATTACTTTAGGATTATTTGCCCAATTTACATTTAATAATAAACAAAGATAATAAATAGATGATAAAATAAATCCCACAAGATGTCCAATATTACCCTCTGAAGGTTCTTCAATTGAAATTTTTACTGAGGGTACTCTTTGTTGAATTAAAGCCTGAAATGTCGCATTTGCTTGATAATTAACTATATTCTGAGCGCTCTGACCGTCTACATAACTGATGGAAGAAGTTAAGAAAACATCAGGATTTTCATTTTTAATTGTCCATAATATTGGTATTACGATTCCTTTGGTTCCTCCCAAAAGATATTCTAAAACAGAATGTTGGCAAATTGGAGCAGATTGATACGTACCAATCATTCCTTTTTCATCTTTTCCTGTGCTTTCTGATATTCCTTGAACCCATAATCCAATGCTTCCTTCAAGATTTTTTGAATAGGGCATTGAAAAGACTACATTATAACCTTTTTTATATAAGTTAAATAGAAATGTTGCAAGTTCTATAGATGGTTGTTTTTCATATTTTGAAAATACTTCATAACTATTTTCTAATCCTTTTAAAAATTCTTTGACATCAATACCGGCCATATACGCTGGAACAATTCCAACATTTGTAACAGATCCAGCATAACGTCCAGAAAGATTAGGCACATCTAATATAGGACAATCTATTTTTTTCAGAATTGTGTTCATACTGCCCATGGAAGAAAGTCCTATAAATTTATAGCCTAACTTTAGAAAAGTTCCAATAGTTGAATTAATATCTATTGTTTCTCCTCCTCTCGATATTGGAATTACAATTGAATCTTCTGGAGATGTTTTATCTAAACATCCCTTTAATTCTACAGCTCTGGAACTAGTAACAGGAAATATTTTTCTTTTCGCTAAATGTTTTAAAGCAAGTAAAGTCTGGATTGAACCTCCTGTACCTAAAACTATAATATTTTTAAGACTATCACTAATAAATTGTTCTGTAATTTTTTGAAGTTTTGGTAGATCTATATAAGTCTTCGTGTCAAAGAAAAAAGGAGGATCCCAATTCTCTTTATTCTTATTAATAAGATTAATAGAATCCTCTACCATGGAATCGCTTATTTCTGGATAACATTCGAGTTTTACTTTTATTTTCATAAGATTTCATTCAGTATAATTGGTGATTTTGATAATAACTTTATATAATTTATTCATGTATATATTATTTTATTTATTACTCATAGAGAGAAGGAAATTATTAGCACACTTAAAAATTATAGAATTTTGTCGTTCCTTGCTTTTTTTATCACTAAAAGAAAATTTGAAAATTAGAACTCTATTTTAGTTAAAATAAGGATGTATCCAACTATGCATAATAAATAGTATCTATAAAAATTACACATATTTTGATGATCTTTTATGGCTAAGGCAACAGAAATTGAAGAAAATAATGGTTTTGAGATGGGTAATCCTTATTATTGTAAAGAATGCAAACGTAATCATACAAAAGGGAAAATCTATAAAGAACATTTAAATTTTGCTAAATTTGAAAATGGGGATGATAAGAACAATTTAGATGAAAACATTGAATTAAATAATGATGGTTACGATGATGAAGTAGAATTGATTGAAGCTTTTAATGAAGTTGATAATCAAGAAAATAAAATTGAAGTTGAAAATCAATTAGAAGATGATTTAGATTTAGATAGGGAAGATGATCTAAGCATTGGAGAGAGTCTAAAAGAATGCATTAATGCTGTTAAAAAACTTCCCGGTGTAGGAGAAGCTACATTAAACAAATTAATAAAAGCGGGCTTTTCAAGTTTAGAAGCAATAGCATTTACCCCACCAAAAATTATTCAGGAAGAAAGCGGTTTAGGAGAAAAAACAACTGAAAAATTAATTAAATCGTGTATGGAACAATTACATATCGGCTTTAAATCCGCAGAAGATGTATGGGAACATAGAAAAAATATCGCTCGAATAACAACTGGTAGTCAAGAATTAGATGACTCTTTAGGTGGTGGTGTTGAAACTGGTAGTGTGATAGAGTTTTTTGGAGAATTTAGGACTGGGAAAACTCAAATAATGCATCAATTATGCGTAAATGTTCAATTGCCCGAAGAAAATGGAGGTCTTGAAGGAAATGCTTTATATATAGACACTGAGGGTACATTTAGGCCAGAAAGAATTATCCAGATGGCTGAAGGTTTAGATATAGACCATAAGAAAGTGCTGAAGAATATTATCTTTGGCCGTGCATATAATAGCGATCACCAAATCCTCCTGATTAAAGAAGCTGCAAATTTGATTAAAGAAAGGAACATCAAATTAATTGTAGTCGATTCTTTAATTGGGCATTTTCGAAGTGAGTATATAGGACGTGGAACGTTAGCAAATCGTCAGCAGACAATTAATTCCCATTTGCACGATTTATTAAGATTATGTGATATATATCCAAATTTGGCAGTCGTTGTAACTAATCAAGTTCAAGCTAAGCCTGACGTTTTTTATGGAAACCCATTACAAGCCGCTGGGGGAAATATTGTGGCACATGGATCTACAATTAGAGTTTTTTTAAGGAAGGGTAAAGGAGAGCAGAGAATCGCTAAAATTGTTGATGCTCCACATCTACCAGAAGCAGATGCTATCTTCTCTATAACTGAAAACGGTATATCTGATTAGGTACAAAATTAAAAATAGTTGGACTCCTAAATTAAAATTAAATTCTTATTTTCCAGCCATCCTTTTGAGTGAATTGAATCTTTTCATCTTTATTCATTTGATGAATAATCAAATTTATAGATCTCTCAGAAATTGTAATTCTCTCTTTAGCTGCTCTATCTAAGGCTTTTTCAGTTAATTCTTTTAAAGATTTTACTGCTTTTTGATCATAAAGGATCTTTAAAATAATTCTTTCGATTTTTTCTTTAATTTTTGATGGTACTATCAGAGATTCATCGTGATTGAAATTGGATGAAAATAAATTAGTAACTTGATCTTGTTCTCTGATATTTCCCTTCAATTTAACTTTGTCTTGTATTCTTGGTATCTCCCGATAATCTACTATGAGTTTCTTATCATTTGTTATTCTCTGAGATTTTTTATCTCCAAGCTCAATAATACTATCTTCTTTTTTTATAACCGTGTTTTCAACTCGACTATCTGAAGCGTTAATCTCTTTTACATCCTTTTCTTTTTTAATTTTTCGTTTTTTAATGAATCCAGTGAACATTTTAAAAATCACATTATTGAAATTCTCTAAATATTGTTACTTACTATTATGGATATAAATATATTTGCTATTTTTAAGAACTACCCTCATTTATTTAGGGAAATTATGAATATAAGTATAAGAATCTTAATTAAAGAAAAAAATAAAAAAAAATAAATTAGAGTAGCTTTTCAAATTCTTTTGCTTTATTTGTTAATCTCTTAACTTCCTTTGTCATATCATCTACACCTAACTTAAAGATTTCCGATGCAATTTTTGAAGATATCTTATATTTCTGAGCAGCTTCATTATAGTGTTCTTGTTTAGCAGCTAATTTAGCTTCTTTTTCAAGCGATTTTAATTTAATATTAAGATCTTCGATTTTAGTCATACGTATTAGATCGTCTAATAATAGGGACTCACTTGCCAATTCCCAAGTTGTAGCAATTTTTACGGCATTATGGAGAATTTTTAAAGAGGTATCATAATCATTCTCTTTCTTTGCTTTCAATGCATTCTTTTTTAATTTCTTAATTTCCTTATTGGCTCCTTTTATATTTACAATTTCAGCAACTTCAGGTTGTGATTCGATCGGAGCAGATACAATTTCATGTTGTTCACTCAAACTCACAAAATATGCTTCTCTTTCTGCGGGACCCATTTGAGCAAGATCATTAACTAATTTTTGTCTGTCTTCTGGTGAAAAATTAACCAATCCCGTGACTTTCTGGTTAATAAGGTTTAATTCTTGCTGAGAAATTGGTGGAGTTTCTATAGCTGCAATTTCTATTGGCATTAAAATTTTCTTATCTCTTAATTCTTTGATTCCCATGAAAATCTCTGCTGTTTCTTTACCTGTTTTTTCTGTAGCCTCTTTTAATAATGTAGCAATAAAGAAGAAATTCCTTTCCGAATCTTTCATTAAAGTATTTGCGATTTTTAAAACATCTCTAGATTGGGGCTTCTTTAGTGTTTTAGCACTAGAAATTTCATAGCTAATTTCATGTGGTAAAATAATTGAAGTATTTAATATATCATCGACAATAGTACCAGCATCTCTAAATATGTTTAGTTGACCTCTCCAATTAGGTAGCTCATTGGCATAAGTTTTCTCAAAGAAATGTATAAATTCCATTAAATTTCTACGTAGAAGGAGTGACGCTTTTTTACCTAATACTAAAGCGACTCTAATGTTTTCTCCATCTGAAAGGAGTAACATTTTATCACCATAAGATATCTCATTCAATTCTTCTTGGCTTACTAAGTCTTTACCAAAACTGCTTATTGCTGAAATAAAACCGGAAATTAACTCGGGATCAATTTGTTCAGAACCAAACGATTTGAAAAAAATACATGTACCTGTTCCCTTGTATAAAACTAAAACGTGTTCTAAGGTAATTGCATCATCAAAAATAGTTTTAACTTCAGTAAGGATACGTGATTTCTCACGTTTTTTGGGAACTATTACACCCCGATAAATGCCAACTGAACCGCCTACAGCAGCAATAGCTATCCCCGCAATTATTAAGTATGGTAAAATATCTTTAAAGCTAAAACCTGGTGGTATTGGTATAATATCAATGTCTGAAACATCAATCGTATATCCTTGATGATAATAAGCACTAATTAATTGAATTGTTATATTCAATGTTATAGTATCACTATATGTAGGTATTAAAATAGCTATTTCTCCTGTACTATTAGTATTATAATTATAAGAATCACCATTTTCACTATTGTAATATAGAATCACAGTCATATTTGATCCATCTATGGGTAACCAATCAAAACCATCAAAATATTCTGCCCTGATAAGGATTGTAAACGGAAGTCCAGCATATACCTTCTCAGGGGGATAAACAAAAATTCTTGTCTCAAATTTTTCTATTATTCTTAATTGAAAATCCACTGTAGTCACATTATTACCGCTTTTTAACACTATAATAGAAAATGAGTAATTACCAATAGGCAACTGGGAAATATTCAATAATCCAGAATGTACAAAGGTTAGTTCGGATATTGTATGTGTTAAAGTTCCATTTTCTAATGAATCAATATTGGTGTAATAAATAAGATAAGATTCCCCTGGTGCAATTTGAATAATAGTTCCAAAATGGGCATCCGTTGTATTAAATGCAATACCAATATTACTTCCAATGAAAGTTACGTAGAAACTTCCTATAACTGATAATTGACCTCCAGGATTAGTTAATGATCTAATATTACTAAGTGCTGACACTATCCTTAATTTAAAACTAAGGATGGAGACTAGGTTATTTGACTTGTTAATAATAATTGTAACAGAATAATTTCCAATTGAAAATGAAGAGATATCTAAACTCCCAGAATGACTTGAGGCACTTTCGGTAATTGAATGAAATATTGTACCATTATCATTCGTATCAATATTAGTATAATAGATAGTATAAGATACTCCCGGTGCAATTTGAATAATAGTTCCAAAATAGGCATCTGTTGTATTAAATTCAATAACTACATTTGTTGCTACGGTAGGTTCATAAAATCCTCCTGGTCCTGTAGGTGATAATTGACCTCCTACATTAGTAATAGATATTAAATTACTATCTGCGGAAACAATTGTTAAATTGAAAACTAATGGTATTACTTTATAATCCAAAATCACTACTGATACGTTGATCAAATAATTGCCTATGGATAAACCTGAAGTTGTAATAATTCCAATGTATGTTGAAGTAGGTAGGTTGAATGCAAGACCGTTTGAGAGCGTTCCATTCTGTCCTGTTCCTAAATTTATATATCTTACTACATGTGAATCTAAAGCTCTCGCGATTATTTTATTTAAAGCTTGATCATCAGTTATATTAAATTCTAAATTAATATCAAGAGCTATAGAAGAATTATAGTAATCTCCAGGTCCAAATGGGTCTAATTGACCTCCTTGGTTAGAAATTGATATAATATTAATTTGTGAATTTACTAAAGTTAAATTAAAACTGAAAGTAGTATTTTCATAATTTAACATAACAACAGTGATATTAATTAAATAAAATCCCGTATCTGATAATGCTGAAGTTGAAATACTTCCTGAATGTATATACGGTGCTAATGGAATAAATAAGAGATTTTCTTGGAGTGTACCAGTAGTTCCTATATTAATATTTTTAAATGTTACTATGTATTCAATCGGAATCTTTGTAACTATATTATTATTCCACTCTTTATCTGTTATATTGAACTCAACAGTTAAATCACTTCCTAAGAAGGTTGTATAATTATTTCCAATACCAGTTGGAATTAGTATTTCTTCAGGATCTTCGACTGAAATCATATTTATTTGAGTGTAATTTCCTCTTAAGTAAAATTGAATGTAATTCAAGCTCCAGTTGTAGTTCGGATATTTAGAGATATTCAATTGTAATGTATATAAACCTGAGTTTTTCCCTACAGTGCTAATATTTAATTTATAATTTCCAAGCCCTGGTTCAATGAATAATTCAAATCCGGGAAGCCAAGTAGTACCCGCATAAAAATCCTTCACTTTGATATCGCTTTCACTTAATGAATCAATCGGGAGATTATTTGTAGTATCATTAAAGTAGAAATATATAGATACATTAGTCCAAGTACTTCGAGCAAAATCAGCATTATCGTTCCATGATTGTATTTCAATCTCTGTCTGAATTATGGTTACTAAGATCGTTAATGAGATATCTTGAGATTGATTACCAAAAACTGAAATACTAAAATTAAGTTTATAAGGGTCAACTATTACCCCAACATTTGAAGTATCGATTCTGAGCGTGTAATTACCATCACCATCATTCCGAAGGTGGTATTGAAAGCCAACGTAAGGAGACGTTCTCTGAAACTCATCATATTCAACTATAGGGTTTCCTGATGTATCTGAATAATTAAACGTATACGTCACATTAAGACCTCTCATTACTTCAAATAAAGGAGGATTATTGAAGGGAGTAATTTGAGTTGTAATTTGGCGTTCAAAAGTAAAAGTCCTTGTTAGGTTAATATAATTTGTTTTATTTGCACGAATAATTATATTAACATACCCATAATTAGTTCCAAAATCGGGATCTCCCGCATCGATTGTTATATTATATGTATCGTCAACATTAGGCGATATATTATCCGATCGATAATTTGTACCATCAATAGTATAGGTGATATCTGCTCCGATAATCATAGTAGATAACGTGTGATCTTCATATTCTATCCTTATATCAAAAGTCTCATCATCTACATAAGAAATTTTTCCAGTTGGTTCAAGAATCGTAAGTGTCGTATTTCCAACAACTATTTCCAATGATATATCCTCTGCTGTGTAATAGTTTGGCTTAGTAATATTGATTTTTATATTATATTTACCATAAGGGTTAAATATTGGATCACTACAATCTACTGTGATATTATAATATCCTATACCATAGGGGTCAATTATAACCGGAGTATATTCTTGATATGAACTAGCTGATACTTCTTTTACATAAATTTTAGCTAATCCTCCATTTATTCCCTCATTTCTGCCAATATCTCTGAAATAAGCTGTAATATTAAACACTTCATCAGAATTATAGTATCCTATACTAGGATCAGGGAACTTAGTAGTGCTTAAGCTAGTTTCTCCTGTAACATAAATAATAAACCAAGTTGATTGATTATAGTAATAAGATTTTTCAATATTAACACTTAGATTAAAATAGCCATATTCTTCAGTATCAAAATAATCATCATCACAATTTATTGTAATATTATAATTACCATCCCCATAATCATAATTACTAATTGGAGTGAAAGGAGTTGAATTAACATAAACATCTCGAATTGCTCCAAAGATACCATTATCTTTAACAGTATTATTGAAAAACAAGGAGACATTAAAGGTTTCAGTTGAATCAAATGATGTTTTTAAAATAGATCCTACTAAATCTGTTTCTCCTAAAATTGTAATTTGCACTGTTTCACTCTGATTATTATAATAAGTTTTACTTGCATTTATTTCAATTAAATTGGGACCATAAGCACTGAAATCCCCATCATTACAATCAATAGTTATTCTATAATTACCACTACCAAGAGGAGTATCATCACTTCTTATTATTCCATTACCAAGGCGATATGTAATATCCGCTCCATCTATACCTGCGTCTAAACCAGTATCATTGAAAAATAAATCAAGGTTAAAAGACTCGCTGGCATCGAATCTAAATTTGGGTAAACTTGGTATTAAATTTGTCTCACCTATAATTGTTATTGTGTCTTCGAGAAATACTGCATCTGTATTATTATTCCAATAAATATGAACCCGAAAATCTCCATATTGAGTTACATTATCAGAAATATCCCAATCCGCGAGAGATATTACTGACCCTGCTGTAAATGATTCAACTTTAATTGAATAATTTAATTCATCATTAATTAAAGCAGGAGAATATACACTCAGGTTAAATGCTCCATTCTTGATTTCAGTGTAAAAAGTTCCATTAAAATGAGCAATGTCAGTAAAATTAAATGTATCTGTTGGATCAGTGCCAATGTATGTATTGATAGAAGAAATAAGGTTCGGTGAATCTGCTGTCAAATACCAAAAAGTTCCATTTCCAGCATTTAGAACCTTAACATCTCTATATCCATTCCCTAATGAACGGTTAGTACTATCTGATGTTTTTGGAACACTACCATTAAATACTCTGATACTACTTTCATACCAAGTATCTGGTATCGTAAAATTAATTTGATAATTATCAAACCGTGATTCAAAATAATTTAAACCTGCTTTACGTGTAACATTCCATTCTACTATCTGACCACTTCCAGCAATATTAAATTCAGAACTTGCCTTTAAATCTGTTTTTGTATAATTAATCTGGACTTGAGAAACATTACAAGTGACATCCCACCAATCAGCAGAAACAATGAATAGCAATACTCCAGAAGCATTACCATATACATCTATAGATTCCCAATTGCCTTGCCCATTGGTTATATCAAAAACATTAGTATTATTTACTTTAAGTCCAATTTCAGAAGGTTTTGGAGTATTGTTTAAAGGATAAAAATCAATAATTAAAGGAAAATCTACTGTATTTGAAGGTAAAATCCCACTATATTCTAAAGTATTTCTATCATTCCTATATACAAACGACTCATCTAATTGATCATTTACTCCAGTATCTGATGCATAATCGATTATAAGACCTGATCCGCCAACAGAATTAACTCTTATATAAAATAGATCATGGTTAGTGTTTGATGCATTATATTTAAAATTAATATTTGTAATGTTGTGCCAATAGAAATCTGTTTTAGTATCATCAACAACATCTTCTGAAACCAATGTTCCTAAGTTCGTCAAAGGTTTTCTATTAGATCCTGCGCTAAACAAAGCAAGTGATACATTGCTAGGATCCAAATTATCAAAACAATATATTCGTAATGATATATTTGCGATATATCCCACTCCACTCGCGTTAAAAGATAAATAATGATTATTTACCAAAAATTCTGCCACTCCTGTAAAATCGTCTTCAACAATTAAAGTTTTATTTGGAGCAGAAATATCTTCAATTTCAAATTTGGTATAACTTGAATTAAATGTTGTATTTGTCGGACATGGTAATTTAAACTTATTGTTAGTTGAATCAGATGTATTTAATATTATGTTAAATGAATCATTCAAATATGATTGATGCAATGCAATATTCATATTTTCTCCAATACCAGCATAGCTAGAAGAGTAATCAGAAGTCTTTAGCTCATTAAAAAATTCATATTCAGAAGGCGAATCTATATCAGTTATAGCATTATTAAAAATCCAATTATAACGTCCAACATTTAAGAAACTTATTGTAATTGTAATAATGAAAAGAATTAGAATCCGTTTATTTTTTTTAATATTAGAGTTAAACATAAGTCTATACAATTTTTTTCTATTTAATTTAATATTTTTATAATTTTATTAGCAATTAATATTAATAATTTTGTAGGTTAAATTTGAAAAAAATAATTAAAAACATTATAAGAAATATCGCAATTAGTTCCTTTAAATATATCTCATATGGAGAAATTATGAGAGGGTAAATAGAACTTTATGTAAAAATTTTTTATATTAGTATCTTGAAATATCTTAAAAATTTAAGTCTTATTAGCTGTTAGTATCTTTCTCCTTTAATATAATCCTAGCATCTACACATATTAATCCCTTTTCGTAGATAAATACCGGATTTAAATCCATTTCGTTAATGTTCTCATGTTTTGTAACTAGATCGGATATTTTCATTAAAGTCTCTACAATGGCTTCAATATCTGCTTTGGGCTTTCCACGATATCCGTCCAATATAGGAAAGCCCTTAATCTCGTGAACCATTTCTTTGGCATCATATTCTGTAATTGGGGCTATTCTAAAGCTAACATCCTCTAAAAGCTCTACTAAAATCCCACCAATACCAAACATTAAAGCAGGACCAAATTGAGGGTCTGTGGTCATACCTATAATAAGTTCTGTTATTGGTTCCTTTGCCATTTTCTGTACTGAAATCTTTTTTTCTTTCTGAGATGGAATTTTCATTAATTCATCATAAGCGTTTTCTACTTCTTCTTTTGTTTTGAGGTTTAACTTAACAGCTCCAGTATCAGATTTATGAACAACATCTTCAGCCATGAGTTTCATAACAATAGGAAACCCAATCTCCTCTACTGCGGCAAGAGTTTCTTCTTTTGAAGTTGCTAGTTTTTGAGACGGAACTTGAATTCCAATTTCTTCTAACAATTCTTTAGATTCAAATTCAGTTAATACAGTTTGACCGGATTCAACCTTATTTTTTAATTCTTCAGCTATATTCATTTCTAAATTCCCGTATTAGGATATTGAATTATTTAGTTCTAATTATTAAATAGAATTATGAAAAAAATATAAAATTAATTAAAAAGAAATAAAGAATTAGGTAAGGATAAATGAAAAAAGCTTTAAAATAAAATATAAAATAAATAAGAATAAAAATAAAAAGATTTTAAGATTTTCTCCAAATTGTCATTCCTCTCCTCCTACGAAGTCGCCATTTCCGAACCTCATCCATGACCGAAACACTAAAAGCACCAAGGAGAAGAGCTATCCAGTAATAAAAGTGGTTTAATGGTACGACATGAAATCCTATTCCCATTGGTGTATATAAGATAACCATTTGTAAAACAAAAGAAAGACCAGTTGCCCAGAATAAATGTTTATTTGGAAATAAATAAAATGGTTTGATATTTGATGTACATGTGTAAACAAACAGCAATTCACAAATGACTAAATTTGCGAATATTATTGTTTGTGTTAATGCGATTGCATATTCTTCTGCTGTATAGGTTACACCAAAAATTGTTGCACCGCTGATTAATCCAGGATCTATTCCACTGGCAGTCCAACTTGGAATTAATACACCCCAAAGTAGTAAATAGAGTGAAATATCTGTTATTGAAGTATAAATTCCAAGCAGAAGAACCGGACCTTTAATCTCTGATATCAATGTAAAACCTTTTCTTGGTTTGTTTTTCATTACATCCGGATCCGTAGGTGTTAAGCCAAGTACCATGGCAGGAATTCCATCAGTCGCTATATTAAGCCATAAGATCTGAATTGGCGAAACTGGAATGCTAAGAAATACAAGTGGAAATAATTTTAATACTATATATGCTGTAAGAATTAAAAAGATCTCATCAAAATTAGTGCTTAACATGTATCGGAAGAATCCTTTAGTTGTCTCGAATATTCCTCGTCCTTCTTCTATGGCATTTACAATTGTTGCATAGTTATCATCTATTAATATCATTTCTGAAGCTTCTTGAGTCACCTCGGTTCCCTTTAAACCCATCGCTACACCTACATGTGCCCCCTTCACAGCGGGAGCATCATTCACTCCATCTCCGGTCATTGAAACCACTAAATCCAACTCCTTCAATCTACGTAGAATTCTGAGTTTATGCTCTGATGAAACTCTCGCAAAAATGTCCACTGTTTTAACTCTTTCCCGGAGTTCATCATCACTCATTTCTTCTAATTCTATTCCCGTAATTGCTTCACTGGAGTCAGTTAGACCAATCTCATGTGCTATTGCAATGGCAGTAATTTTATGATCGCCTGTAATCATGATTGTTCTAATTCCTGCCATTCTCGCTTCTTCGATAGCATCTTTTACTTCATCTCTAGCAGGATCAATTATTCCTGCTAAACCGAGATAAATATAATCTTGTTCAATTTCTTCTTCTCTATAACCATCATTTAATGGTTTATAAGCAATTCCCAATACTCTTAATGCATTTTTAGCAAATTCCTCATTTTTTGCTAGAATTTTGTCTTTTACTTCATTAATTGGTTTTATTTGATTCTCATAAACTGCTTGACTTGCGTTGTCTAACAAAACGTCAGGAGCACCTTTTATTAATGAATATAATTTATTATCGATCTTCATTACTACTGACATCATTTTTCTATCTGAGCTAAAAGGAATCTCATCAATTTTCTCTGTTGTGGTATCTAAATCCATCTTCATTGCTAACACTTTTAATGAAATTTCAGTAGGATCTCCAACGACATCTGTATCATTTGTACCATCATTTTTTAAGGAAACATTTGAATTATTACAAAACATGCATACTTCTAAATATTTTCTCAGAAATTCATCAATTTGAACTTGGTTACCTTTTTCACCAATAATTTTACCTTCAATAGCATAACCGACACCTTCCACGTTATATTCCATACCCCCTATATAGACTTTTACAACTGTCATTTCGTTTTTTGTTAAAGTACCCGTTTTATCCGAACAGATTACATTCACTCTTCCTAATGTCTCGACAGCAGTCAATTTTCTAACGAGAGCATTACGATCTGCCATCTTACGCATTCCTATAGACATAACTACTGTAATAACAACGATTAAACCTTCAGGAACCGCAGATACTGCTAATGATATTGATATTTCAAACGCTGTAATAAGTTCTTCAAAATCAAATTCTGTTATTAGTAATATAATTAGCTCTATGAGAAAAACAGAAAGACATATTACTATAATTATCACACCTAAAAGTTTTCCAAATCTATTTACCTCTTTCTGAAATGGACTAAGCTCTATTTCTTCTTCTTGCAAACTTTCAGCGATTTTACCTATTTCTGTAGCCATTCCTGTTCCGATGGCTATTCCTTCTCCATTTCCACGAGTGATAATCGTATTCATATAGCCAAGGTTAGTCCTATCAGCTAAAATCATTTTTTTGTCAACAGGTTTTAATTGTTTTTTCACAGGTTTTGACTCTCCCGTTAAAATTGCTTCATCAACATAAAGTGAAAATTGTTTGTCAAGTCTTATATCAGCAGGAAATTTATCCCCCTCTTCAAAGAGTACAATATCTCCAGGAACTACATCTTCTACTGCAATTTCTATAACTTTTCCATCCCTACGAACTTTAGCAAAATGTGGTGCTAATTTCTTAAGACTCTCAAGGGACTTCTCTGCTTGATATTCTTGATAAAATCCTAATATAGCATTCACTATCAAAATTGCGGCAATGACAATGGCATCAGTATATTCTGAAGGCCAAGTTACACCAGATCGAGTAGATTCATATATTCCAATTATGATTGAAATTAATATTGCAAACATTAGAAGATATATTAAAAAATCTTTGAATTGGCTTATGAAGATTTGTAGAGCTGTTTTTCCCTTCTCTTTAATTAATTCATTTCTTCCATACTCCTCAAGTCTTTTTTGGGCCTCATTTTCAGTTAAACCAACCTCTACCGATGTGTTCATTTTTTCAGCTACGACTTCATAATTAATCGAGTGTGCGTGAATATTTTCTAAATCTATCATATTATTATCAATTTTTTTATAGAGATTTTTTTTAAAAAATAATAATTAAATTTCCTATATATTCTAATTATTTAATTAACAAATTTAAATTCACTTATAGATGTTGGTTATAGAAACATGATATAAAATTCTATTAGTTCTTTAAAGCTTAGTGGATAAAATATAACGAAAATTTAATATGGACAGAGTTTTTTTGTAAATCGGTCAAAATCAAGTAAATTTGAAATCGATTTATCTAAGATATGCTAACTTAAATTGTTAAAAAATATAAATACAAAATTTATATTAATAATAAATTTAATAAAAGTTAATTAGATAATTCTAAAAAAAAACACCTTAGAGAACTACTAAAAATATTTTTACCCGAATATAATGAGACCATCTCGAGTTTTTAGGTTGCTATTTAGGATATTCATATTACTGTTAACTTTATCTGTAACTGTTGTATCTTTATTAGGTGGTTATTCCGCGTATTTAATTCTTGATCCTTCTTCTAAAAATATAGGAGTTGACTACACTGATGCAAGTTTTGATGTGGATTTTAACAATTTAACAGGTGAACTTACTGCTTTTAATTTTTCTTTACCTTTTAATATCACTAATGCGGGTTATTTTGATCTAAAAGATCTTCAGGTAGGGATTGAGATTGGGATGAGATATGAACATGTAAACTATACAATACCCGGTCAAAATGATACTATTTTCATAAAGTTTTTTGAAAAACACCAAGAGTTTGGAACTATAACAAAAGGTAATAAAGGGCTTTTTAATTTTATAGGGGATCTTAGCAATATTATTTCTTTTCCCAATGCTACAAAGATAAATTGGTATAGAACGCCGCCCCCTGATATAGAGTTCTTTGCTAATTTTACTATAGGTTTAACTTATTCTTTGGGACTGCATTCTCTCTCATTTAATATGCATAATATATCAATCGGAGATTACTCATATCTATAGGAGGTTAATAAGATGGGAGCAACAAAAAACATGATTAGGGGAACAATCTATACAAGCGTTTATGTTGTTACGACAATTATTCTTCCTTTTTTATTTTTTAATTGGGTGAGAAATTTAGAAATACCATCATTAGGGGAAATAACATTAACTCAGGAAAGCTATGAAAATATAATATTTTGGATAGTAGCTTTTGGATTAATAATTAGTGGATGTGCATTTTTTTCATATTCTTCACCCAAGCAATCAATAAGAAGAGCAGTATTTGCGTTAATCCAAGTTATTGTAAATTGTCTATATTTATGGAGTTATAAATTTTCTGGAGCCACCGAAATTCTATTTACTTTTAATATATCTGGATATCCTGGATTTCTATCTTTAAATCTCCAAACAATGGTCTTAGTGTATATGGGAGTTTATTTTCTAACAATTGTATTAAAAATATATGATCTTGTTGATTTTAGTATTAATAGAAAGAAAATTCGAGAGAATAGAATGAAAGCATAAAATGGGTGATAAAAAATAATTTTTCAAATAATAGGATTTTTACAAATCCTTGCTGATATTTTTGGCGCTATCTTAATTTTCCTCATGCCTATTATCATGCCAGTAGGGACTTTTATGGTAAACTGGATAACTGCCACAATAACGTTCTTACAGCAAAATATCAGTCATAACTTAACTATTTTTATAGTAATATGTATAATGTTAGTAGTTTCAGGTATTATTGTTAATATCATTTGGCCCGGTGACAGACCAGGTACAATATTTTCTAAAGGAATAGAAAAAATAGAAGAATTAGAGGGTAAAGTAGATATATCTGAAAAAAAAGATATAATGGACGAAGTAAGAAGATGTAAGGACTGTGGTAATCCTATTGGAGACGCGGAAGTTTGTTCTTTATGCGGGGCTCGTAATTAATTAATTATTTCATTTATTTACTATTATCTAACGTTAAAAAGTAATTTTGCACCTTTCTTTTCTAGATCCTTGACCATTAACCCTAATTTGCTGGTGCTATCATTCTCAGTTGAAGTACAATTATTTCCTTTATTAAATCTTAAGTGTTTGTCTCATCGAATATAAGAGTTCACATATAACCAGGATGACAAGTTATTTATTATTTCAAATTCATTACTTACAAATTTATTTGATTCAATCGCTCAGTCAATTAATCAATAACAAATATTAAAATTATGAGGTTACCTTACAATTAGAATTCTTTATTTTATGTTTTACAATAATGCAAAGAATGGTTTATTAAATGGTTAATATTAAATTTAAATTTTGGATCTATTCTATTTAGATGTAATAAGAATATATATCATTAGAAATTTTATAGAGAGCATATGAGCTTTAATTCTAAGGTTGAAAATTTCAAAAAGAAAAAGAATCTTTTTGAAGAATTGAATTATTATAAATCTATCATTCTAAAAAAAGTAAAGAGTGGAGATTATAATTCAGCTTTAGAAAAAGTAAGATCAGCATTGATATTAATTCAAGAACATAAAGATGTTTTTAGTACTGAAAAAGAACTTCTTGATTTTTATGAGCTAAGTAAACAAATACAGTCAGAATTAAAAAATCATAGAATGGTTTATGAACGCAGATTCAATAATCTCTTGAGAGAAAAAATTGATGAAACTAATTTAGAAAGCTTTTCAAAATTGTTAGCTATGTTAAAAAATGAGGTAGATCATAATCTCGATAAATACCATCTTCAAGATATCAGTACTAAGATCACTCAATATTTTAAATATATAAAAAAAATGTATGAAATATTGAGCTGCTATAAAATATTGAATTACCATGATGCTTCCGATAAAATTTTTGAGTTTGTGAGAGATATTAAATCTGAGAACTTCCCAAACTTAAAGATGTTAATCTCATTAACTTATCAAAACTTAATACGTAATAGATTATTCGAATTTTCAAAAGATTTTGACAAACTTTCACTTTCTAATCTTTCTAATAAAATGGCTATGAACCAAGACCAACTCTATGATTTTATTAATATTATAAAAAAGCAACCAAAAAGTCCAGTACAAGATTATATACCTAAAACTCAAGAAATTGTTTTTAAAAGATCAAGTTTTTAAAATAAAGTTCTTTAAAACTTCCTTATTTTAAACTGATTATAGCCCCCGATAAAATTCTGGTCGTAATATATTTTTATGAGTTAATCCATAATTTATTATACTTAATATCTCATCTTTTTCTCTATCCAAAATACCTTTAATGGGTAAATAATTTGATGCGTGATTACTCCGGAATATACAATTTGCACTCTTGTTATGAAATTCGATTTGATTTATGAAATTTTTTAACTCTTGAAGAATTTCTATTGAATTCATCTCTTGAAATTCTCCTTTTATCTTTTTTTTAAAGATTTCAGTCCCAGAAGGTACCATAAGTGTTAGGAATGCAATATACCAAATTCTATCATCATCAGGACAAATTTTATTAACCAAATCAGCTGATTCTAGGGCATGTTCTATTGAAATTTCAGGATTATTTCCTCCACCGAGACCATTTATCAAAGTCGCTGATAAAGTTATCCCTGCTTTCATCAACTTTTTAGAAGCTTTAATATGATCTGATTTATTGACTTGTTTGTGTACCATTTCAAGTAAACGATCAGAACCAGACTCAAAACCAACATAAGCAATTTTAAGACCTGCTTCAAATAACATTTTTAATTGCTCATCTGACTTTTTAAGTATATCTTTAGAGTGAGCATAAACACCACACCTTTCTAAATTTGGAAAAAGTGTATATGCATATCTGGTTATATCTAATAATTTCTCAGTAGGAGTAACCATTGCATTCCCATCTAAGAAAAAAATTTTTCTCACATTTGATCCATATTGTTTTCTGGCAATATCTAAATCTTTTTTTACTAATTGTACATCCCTAACCAAAAATTTTTTGCGAAGATTTGACATACAAAAATCGCATTTAAATGTACAACCCTCAGTTAATTGAATTAATAGAGAATACGCTTCTGATGGTGGCCGGAATACAGGTTGACAGTAATATATTTCTTCCCTAGTTTCCATTTTATCATAAAATAATGAGAGTAATTATTTTAATAAGTTCATTCTTCATCTTCTTCATCTTCATCATCATCAGCATCAGCAGGTTTCTTTGAACATGAAATTAGATGTCTTCCTAAACGTAGAAATTCCTTTCCACAGTAAGGACATTTCTGTTTTTCTGAACTTTTACTTTCTCCTCCTTCAGTTTTTTCATTAGTTTTTTTG
>Ga0315555_1001190_pt1 | contig 18762 bp, 16 predicted proteins | sample SalMarSW160380MG_FD_202113 | JGI IMG/M metagenome (GOLD analysis project Ga0315555, IMG submission 202113) | Salt marsh sediment microbial communities from the Plum Island Ecosystem LTER, Massachusetts, United States - Salt Marsh Sediment SW1603-80 ... | reverse complement strand
GAGGGATGTGGTACTACTAAGATTGTCCCAAGCAGCCAAACGGGAAGTTGGTGGACGAAGAACCGAGACTGAGTAGGCGGAAGTCGAAAGGACGAGGGGAGGAAACCAAAGAAGGGGAGGTTGCTTGGGGCACTTTTTTGTGCCATCCACAACTATCCATGCTTCCTACGAGCAAGTGTTCACAGATTCCTTCGTCCCTCTGGCCCGGAACTTCATCTTGTCATCTGCGCGTAATTCAGCGCCCACTCGACAATCCTCGGGAATGTTCGGCGTCGCCCCATCCAACAATAACTCATGTTGTGACATAAGAAAAGGGGGCATCACTACTGGAATTCGTGGTCACCACTACACAAACATCGGGATGTCTGATTTCTTGTACGTACGATTATCCCTCTGCGGAAAAGTCCATTAATATTCTGTCAGAATTGGGAATTACTCTGTCCACAACTAATATTGTAGGTCTTCTTCTTCCAAGAATCCTTCAAGGTCTTTGCATCTGACTTCCAGGTCATGACAAAGAGCAGGTATTCGAGCACCACCGCTCAACGGTGATTCTTGTGTTATAACTAGTGCTTCATAGAATTTGCCGGCAGCGACAATAAACGGGTCTGCAACGGGAAGACCCTTAATAATGTTTTGTCTCTTCACAAGACCTCTATATTGCTCACTTCTAAATATATCTCGCACAATCATTAATTCCGCTTCTGTTGGAGTCATGAAAATATGGCTATGGTCTTTTACCCACTGTGCGATATATTTGAAAGGACAATTCGTCTCAATTTCTCTTCTAACCTCTCTTACTGAGCGCAAATTACCATTGTCAACCAGTTCGTTAATCCTGCCCCAGATAGTTGGAAACCTACCAGGGTAGTAATGACCTAATGATCTGAATACGTTGTTGTCAAATATGTACATTTGGTTATTAAAGCATGATTATTGAACAATATATGATTCCAACTTATCTATGTTCTTGGCATTTATGTTAAGGTGTTGGGCTAGTTGTTCTTTGGACAGGCGTCCACGATAATAACTCTCAAAAGCCAAATGTGTATAACCATCTCCCAGATATGACAATTGTGTTAAAAACCAATTACCACCTTTTTCTTTAGGAGGGATACGTAAGTAATCCCTATTCCATTCATCTGCTTTTGAAGCATAGTATTCTTGTGAAACAATACCATGTTCAAGTAGCCTTCTTAGTATAACCTCTCTGCTAACTGAATACTTATCTGCAAGTAATGGAACTATTTCAGGTTCAAAATGTGATGGAATATCATTTCTAAATACTTCACTCGGTACTAACAGTTCTGCCGCAAATCTATTACAATTTACCTCTAGTGATTTTTCTTGGTCAGACATATATTCAATATATTGCTCCTCAACGTCCGTGATTCCATGAACGTTATATAGGATATGACCAAGTTCATGCATAAGCGTGAATGTCTGTCGTGAAAAGGAATTCGAGTTGTTTACTACAATAATTGGGAATTGGCGGTGAAGTAAACAGAAGCCAGAAACGAATCTATCTTTAAAAGAATATTTAAATGCAAAAACGCCAGTATTCTCAATAGCATAGCGCCAAGCTTTAAAAGCTGTTTCCGTTCCAGCAAAACTGAATTGTTGTTCAATTTTTACACCAAGATATTCCCTCGTTCGATTTGCAAGTTGAACTGCACTAATGCCCTCAGTATTAAGGTCGTGAAATATTTGTCTTCCTATGTACTCGGGACTCATAAGTTCTTCAAGAGAATCCTGAAATCCTTCGGATGACCGCATTATTTTTATTGTGTCAGGTGATAATCTCTCCAACTCATAATCAGGTAGTCTTCTAAACTTGCGTATAGTGTCTTCAATATCTGGCGGCTCTGGAAAGAAAAATACCGCTAATGGTATCTTTAAATATCTATAAGCAAGATTCTCAAGCACGGGATATGAAGGGAATTTTGTCCCCAATTCCCACATGCGTATCTCATCGGGGTCTATTTTCATAACCTGTGCAAGGCCTTCGACGGTAAATCCATTGCGCTCTCTAGCCCATGTGATAATTAATGGATTTGCGCAAGTTGTCATTTTTGAACCCTGACTTTAGACCATAATATTGATTTGTGTTTCATTCTATCACTTTTTAACGTCAGAAGACCAAATGCTGTAATAAAGCTCTTAATTCTCTTAATTTCTAACGTCCTGTTAATAAGGTAGGACATGTAATGTCTTCAGCAAAAGTGGTACACATTAAGCCAGATTGTGACTTCAGGATCTGTCTCCCGGTTTCTGCTCTGGTTCCGCCTCAGTCACTGCTCGGTTCCGCCTCGCTTACCGCTCGGTTCAGGCTCAATCACTGCTCGGTTCCGCCTCGCTTACCGCTCCGCACGCTCGCGTCCCTGCGACAGTGTAGCACGGAGCAAGCCACCTCCCATCTAACCGAGCGACCGAGCGGTGGAGCGATGATGTGATAGACCGACAGAGCGGTAAACGACCTAGGATGAGCTTAGTCTCTGGTGATATGCTCTCCAGGAAACAAAACGATGCATTGTTCATGAACTTCACTCTTATAAGGCAGACCAATATAATGCTTCAGGGGCGATCTTCACAGTATGACTACATAGTGCACCAAGATCCCGGCCCGCACAGGATATGACAGGAAAAAACACCGTAGTTCTTGCTGAAACTGTCCTCGATAAGGTTCCACAGCGGTACGATTGCTGCTTGTTCTGGACGGCTAGTATCGGGGACCTCGCCGCGTCCGGAAACTTGGGAAAGCCATTGACAATTCCCTAGAGAATGGTACAATAGTATTACAAGAGTATTACAAGAACATAGGAGCTAGTAGTATAAGGATGACATAACGGTGGTGCCAGGCGTGTGCCTCAAGGGGTTGCAATCCTTATGACTACGCTTGGCGGAGTACCTGTAAGGACGTGATGGCGGTTCTCTGTTCCTGCCGCAGCAAAATCAGCCTCCCTTTCGAACCCCCGGGCTGTTGCGAAATGCAGTTGCCCGATTTATTTTATCCCACAAAATCTATGATTCGGCTGGGTGAGAATTTAGTGGGCTTCCGCCTCTGTTATTGCGAGGAGCCCCGACTAATCGGGAGGGCGGGGCAATTATAGATGATGACCGATAAGAAAATACAGCACCAAACGAGCAATTCTTGTGTAAAGCGGGGTAACGACGTGGGGGACCTGTGTCATTTTCTACATGCCAGAAGTTACAAGGAGGCAGCCAGGCGTCTCAGCCTCACAGCTGATAATCTGGTTCACAACCGAAAATTCGATGTCTTAGAAGCATATGTGAAGGAACTACCAGATTCCATCCTTGAGGAGTTCCCGATGCTCATGGTCACTCAGGGCAATGCCTGCCGCCTAATGTGTAGATTCAAAGAAGCCTTGGCATGGTATGTTAAAGCTAAAGGGGCTTTCGCGAAACAGCGGGACAAACAAGGTGTAAGCCATGCCCTCCGAGGACAAGCCGTGGTTTATCTCGACACCATCCAGCCAGCCAAGGCTGAAAGACTTCTCGTTCGTGCTCTGAAGGCCAGCTACGGTAATCCGCAAGAACATGCACTCACTCTGAGACTCCTCGCTGAAAACAAGACAAACCAAGGTAGGCCAATTGTGGCCGAGACGTTGTTGAAAACAGCCGAGAGGATAGTGGGTCGGCCGGAAGTTGATCAGGACGTTATTGAGCTCCGAATGCTATTAAGAAGCGGTCGTCTGGAGAGAGCCCATAGTCTTGCGGAAACGATAATTGCTGAGGCGCAGCGTGCAAGCCAGCAGGAGCGAGTATCGCGCTCTCACCGTGAAGCGGCTTTAATTCTCTCCCTGGTATACTCCTGGAAAGGCGAGGCTGACAAGGCACGGCAGTATGCCGAGGATAGTTTGATACTAGGTCAGCGGCTCAATTCGCCGTTTGTTGAGGCTGCGGCATATATGAGGTTAGGTCATGCTTACCAGATTAACCCGGATGTTATAATAGAAGATGTCGCCAATTGTTACCAGACTGCCTTAGACTTATGTGACATTTTGCATGTGCGGCGGGCTCGCTGTGAGTCTTTAATGGGCCTATGCCTCCTGTACGGCTTCAACAGAGATCTGACTTTAGCTGAAAGGTATGGGCAGGAGGCTTTAGAGATCGCACAGCAGGCTGGTGACGAATGGATGGCTGGCGTGTGCATGCTGGCCCTTGGGATTGCACAAGCCAACACAGGTCACGAAGATAGGGCAATGACTACGCTTTCTCGGGCTGCTTCTACCTTCACTATCTGTGGAGATAGCTACAACCTGGTCATAGCTCGATTATGGCTAACATTAGTGGCTATTCACCAAGCCCGAACTGAAGAATTGCTTATGCATGCTGCTAGCTTGTTCAAGATGACCCAGATGCAAAACTATGATTTTCTGTTCTCTAAAAAAACCCTGTTCGGACCCAGAGAACCAAACGCTGCCATTTCCATCTTAATGGAAGCCCGAAGAAGTGGAATTGAGGAGGACTACGTGACCTATGTCCTGACCGAGATGAATCTCCCTGAGGTTGTTTCTTGTCCTAGTCATCCGCTGCGCATTCAAGCGCTGGGATCTCTCAGGGTTTGGCGAGAGCAGCATGAAATCAAAGATGTGATATGGAAACGATCTAAGGCTCGTTCCCTATTTGGTTTACTAATCACATACAGACGAGACCTATTGCGCAAGGAGCAAGTCATGGATATGCTCTACCCAGATGCCCCAATGGATGTTGCTTACCGTAATTTTAGAGTCGCTTTGAACGCTCTGAATGTGAGTTTACAGCCAGAGAGGGGAAGCTATGCTATGCCTCTCTATATCTTACGTCATGAACAGTGCTACGGCTTGAACTTAGCCTCCGGTTACTGGCTCGACGTCGAGGAATTCGAATCCCTTATCAACAAGGCTAACAGCCTCAAAGGCAGGGATGACGATAAGGCGGTAGAGCTTTACCGGCGGGCAGTAGAACTCTATAAGGGCGATTATCTCGAGGACTTGGTTTACGAGGATTGGTGTAGCAAGGAGCGGCAACGGTTGTTTGGACTGTACGAACAAGTTGCGCACGAACTTGCGCGGCTTCTGCTGCTGAGAGAAGATTATGACGGGTGTATCGGGCTCTGCAGGCGAGTCCTAGCGAAGGACAATTGTTGGGAAAAAGGCTATCATTCGCTGATGCTTTGCTACTACAAGCTAGGGAACCGGCCTGCCACCCTCCGCATTTACCATGAATGCGTAGAATGTCTGCGAGAAGAACTGGACGTGCTTCCCATGGCCAGTACCACCCAGCTTTACGAGCAAATCCGTCAATGAGCAGTGTAACATTTTTGTGACGTTACTTTACTAACATGCTGGGATAACAGTGCTACTACAAGCTAGGGAACCGGCCTGCCACCCTCCGCATTTACCATGAATGCGTAGAATGTCTGCGAGAAGAACTGGACATGCTTCCCATGCCCAGTACCACCCACCTTTACGAGCAGATCCGCCACTGGGTAGTGTAACATTTTTGTAACATCAGTGTGCTAACATAATTTTCATTAACCTCCTTCTTTCTTTCAGGGCGAGGGGTGCTGCTGATGGTCGTCGGGTGCTTTGAGGGCAGCAGAATCGACGAGATACAGTGACAAGGTGCTTGAAATGACAGGGCAGATTCTTAGAAACCACGTGAAATACCGGAATCGGTGTGGCCGGGTGTTCACCGTTACTAGATATGAGCCACGAGGAGGTATAACATGGCTTTTTTGAATCTAAAAGATGGTGCTAAGCTCTACTATGAAGTGCACGGCGAAGGTGCGCCCCTCGTCCTCGTAAATGGCGTTATGATGAATACAGTGAGTTGGGGCATGTATGTTCCGCTACTCTCGCAAAAGTTTAGATTGATTTTATTCGATATGAGAGACCAGGGCCAGTCATCTAAAATGAAGGAACAGTACGATTTAGAAGCTCACGTGCCGGATCTGCTGAGCCTGTTGGACGAATTAGACCTGCCCAAAGTCCACATAATGGGGGGATCCTATGGTGGAGACGTCATCCTGAAATTTGCCCTCGCTCACCAAGACAGACTAAAGACCATTATCCTTCCTAATACCATAAATTTTGTCACCAAATTCCTGGAGCAAATCGGTAAGGGATGGGAAATGACTGCAGAGCTAAACGATGGCGAAAGATTCTTCCAAATAATTATGCCGACGATATATTCTATAGAATTTGTTGAGCGTCATCTAGACTTTCTTGTCCAGCGTCAGGCTATGTTTAAATCAGTGCTGACGAAGGAGTGGTTTGAGGCATTCCTTAGACTATCACGAAGTGCCGCCAATTTCTATGTGTCGCCAGAACAACTGAGAACCATAAAGGTCTCGACATTGCTCATAGGGGCTGAGCATGACATTATCACCCCTCTATGGTATATGGAAACACTACATGAAAATATACCGGAGAGTGAGTTCGTAGTATTGCCAAAGACAGCGCACGGTGCAGTTATGGAGAAAGTACCAGAGATCATGACTCTAATCACCGGATTTGTAGTTAAACATAGTTAAAAAGTTAGACTTATTTTGTAACATCCCTTTGCTATGGGGAGCCAATTATGAAAAAGGAGGTGGGAGAGTATGAACTAATGTGTGGCGAGAGAACTGTAAACCATTGTAATACAACAACAGAAAGGAGGTAATCAATGAGGCGAAATCTTACAAGTTTGGTTTGTGTGTCGGTGGCTTTGGTGCTTATGTTGGGGGTGGCTCTAGCGGGCTGTGGAGAACCAACATCCACGCCGTCAATTAAGCTAGGGGCAGTCTTCCCTTTGAGCACCACAATTGGTCAAGAGCAACAAAAGGCGGCGCAGCTGGCGGTAATGGAAATCAACAGCCATGGGGGGCTGCTGGGGCGCAATGTTACGCTGACAGTATATGACGACGGGAACGACCCAACGGTTGCGGCTGCAGCAGTGACGAAGCTATGCACCGTTGATAATGTCAACGTATTACTTGGTGGCATGGCCAGTGCTACGAGTCTAGGTGTAGCGCCTGTTCTGAAGACATACCAAAAGGCAACGGTATGGTTAGGTGGTGCCAGTCACCTTTTTGAAGAGGCCATGGTAGGCTGTGATTGGTTCTTTCATATTCATCCCTGGGATTATATGCAAGCTGCCCAACAGTGGGTCGCCTTGACAACCGTCGCTACTGATAATAGCTGCCCCCTACAAAAGATTTTCGTGGCGTATGAAGACAGTGCGTTTGGCAGCACCAGTTACGCTCTGTTGCAGGCTTCTCTTGTGCCCCTGGGTTATAACGTAACGGGGCAAAGTTTCACAAGCGCATATTATGGAGGTACAGGAGACTTTGGCAGCCTCGTAGATGCCGCTAACACCTTCGACCCTGACTATTTTGCCGTAATAGGCTATGATGCAGATATTCTGCCCCTTCTGGGGGCAATGAAAGAACAAGCTTTCAATCCCCCACTAATACTTGGTGCCCCGCCATCGTGGCCGGTTAACTTTGGGTCGGATCCGCTATCGGAAGGTATAACCGGATTTACTATGTGGACACCGGCCCTGAAAGACATAAGTCCCGCGGCTCAGACCTTCTATTACGCCTACATTGCTGAGTACCACGAAGCGCCACCCGACTATATCGGGCCCTTAACATACGATAACGTAATGATCGTAGCAGACGCTATCCAGAGGGCCGGCAGTCTGGACAAAGCAGCGCTTATAACAGCCCTCGAGGCAACGGATTACGATAGTGCGGTGGGGGATGATGATGTGGTTTTCGCACCGTCTAATAATATTACGCACCAAGCTTCTTTCACAGTGAAGCTATTTCAGTGGCAGGCTGGCGTGGCCGAAATCATTTATCCCTATGAGGTAGCCACAGCAAACTTTACCTATCCGCACCCAGCGTGGCCCAGCTAACAAACTCGGGTGGTCTGGGCATCCAAGATGCCCAGACCACCATCGGTTATAACCAGTCAAGAAAGTAATTTTAGTGAGCAATAAGCGCAGGCAAAGAATCTGCCTAGCCGCCGGGATCGGTGCGGCTATCGCCGTCCTAGCTTTTTGGAAGCCTGTGGCTCTCATCTATGGATTACAGGCGGGTGGTTTATACGCTCTGGTTGCTTTGCCCTTAGCTGTAGCTTTGGGAATCGTTGGCATCCTCAACCTGTCCCACGGCACCTTGTTGATGCTGGGAGGGTATTTTGCTTTTTGGGCAAGCACCCTTTGGGGGGTTGACCCCTTGGTTAGCGTGGCCCCGCTGCTGCTGGTCTTTTTTCTGATTGGCATGCTGCTATACCGGACTACTATCAGACGTGCGCTCAATGCCACCTTGTTTAGCCAACTTCTGTTGACCTTCGGCCTGTACATGGTGTTTCAAGAGGTGGCTAATCTGCTATGGAGGGGCAACGCTCGCCAGCTGAGCATCAGCTATTCCTCCGCCTCGGCAACTATCGGGTCTATCACGTTTGGCACGAGCGGGTTTATATACCTCGCAGCCGCCATCGCTCTGGTGGTGGGTCTAGTGCTGTTCTTGAGACGCGCAAAGACGGGGCAAGCAGCTGTAGCTGTGGGACAGAATCCCCGGGGAGCTCAATTGTGCGGAATAAACAAAGACCGAATCTACCTCCTCATTTTCAGCCTCACTGTTGCTATTACCGGTGCCATCGGAGCATTGTACGTGATTCGATATGCAATTTTTCCCGCGGTCGGTATGCCTTTTAACCTGAAAGGTCTTTGTCTTATCGCCGTGGCTGGTGAAGGAAACCTCGGCGGCATAGTGTGGTTTGCCCTGTTGCTGGGTATTGCTGAGAGCCTGATCAGGTCATTCCCCGGATACGGAGGATGGGCGAGTATAGTATTCTTTGCTTTGCTCATTGCTGGAATTCTGGTTAGAACGCAGCGGGAGAGACGTAGATGAAACACTTGAAAAGTGCGCTCTTGATTGCGATTCTAGCTGCCGCCATTTGTTTTCCCCTCTATACCGGGACCTATCTCCACCGCATAGCAGCCAACATCCTTATATATACGACACTAGCCCTGAGCTGGGATATATTACTAAGAAGCGGCCAAATCTCCTTTGGCATGTCTGGATTCTGCGGAATCGGGAGTTATGCCGCTGCCATGGTGTGCCTGGAACTAGGCATAAGTCCACTGTTAAGCATAGTATTGGGGGGGCTCGTCGCAGGTCTCGTAGCTGCTTTGCTAGGATTTGCTGTGCTACACCTGAGGGGGATGTACTTTGCCGTCGTGACATTGGCTGTGGCAGAGATACTTAGGGTGATAGTATCAAACTTGAGCGTTACGGGAGGTACAGTGGGAAAGCTCCTTCCGGGTGTTATCTTTGGGGGGAATAGTTTCGAAATATACTGGCTCATGCTGGGGATCCTCCTCCTTACTATTGCGCTTTCAGAGTTATTTGAAAGGAGTAGGATTCACTTCGCTCTCACCTCGATCAGGAACAATGAAATCGTGGCACGGTCAACTGGAATTGACATATTCAAATATCTGGTGTTCACCTTCGCGTTGGTCTCGGCAATTCAAGGAATTGTCGGTGCTGCCTCCGCTCAAATAAATGCATTTGTTATGCCGGAGACCAGTTTCAGTTTGAACTTTGCTCTCTTGCCCCTAGCCATGGCCCTTTTTGGGGGGGTCCTGAGTACTCCGGGGCCGGTCATAGGAGGAGTGCTTCTGGGAATACTTGACGAGGTTTTAAGGGTACAGATCCCCTCCGGGCATTTACTGGTCTACGGCATAGTCCTGGTAGTGGTTGTGCTATTCATGCCCAATGGAATAGTCAGAGCAGCCAAGGGACAGATACAAAGGATAAGAATACAGAGGATAAGAACGACTTCCTAGGCTATACAAGCGTTTGCGCTCATGGTAAATTTTGGCAGAGCAGATGTGAAAGCATGAAAGGTTCGCTGCTGGAGACTAAATCTTTGACTGTCCGGTTCGGAGGGTTGACTGCCCTGAAAGAGGTGACCCTTGAGTGCCGGGAAGGTGAAATCCTGGGGATAATAGGTCCCAACGGGGCCGGAAAGACCACATTGACAAACGTGGTTTCGGGAATCTACTTCCCCAATGGTGGTCAGATAGTCTTCGACGGAAAAGACATAACAAAACTACCCGCCCATATGAGATGTCGGGCGGGCATTGGCAGAACCTTTCAGACCATACAGCTGGTTAAAGAGTTTAGCGCGTCGGAAAATATCATGGTGGGCTGTCTTTTTGGTCGGGGACTTGGCCTAAGGGAAGCTCGAAGAAAAGCGCAGGAGCTATGTGAATTACTGCAGCTTCCGCGACCTGAAAGATATCTGTCGCAGCTTACGATGCTGGAAATAAAGAAGGTAGAGCTGGCCCGGGCCCTAGCCATGACCCCCAAACTCCTTTTCCTGGACGAGGTTATGGCCGGCTTAAGCATCGACGAAACCCGTGCAATGATTGATTTAGTGAGAAAAATTGGCTCCCGGGGCGTGACAATCTGCGCCATTGAACATGTGATGATGGTGATTAAGGACCTAACCGAGAGGGTTGTAGTTTTGGACGGGGGACAAATAATAGCCACTGGACCGTATGAACATGTATGTAACGATCCGAGGGTGATAGATGCCTACCTGGGTAAGGAGGAGTGAATGCTTCAGGTCAAGGGGATAAATTGTTACTACGGCAGGTTACGGGTAATGTGGGATGTGTCAATAGAAGTGGGGAAGGAATCGGTGGGTCTGTTCGGGCCCAATGGGGCAGGGAAGACAACTTTGGTAAATGCTATTGTAGGCTTAATAAAGCCAGCAACTGGTGAAATTTCTTTTGATGGTAAATCGTTGCTTCCCCTAGCTCCACACCAAATAACTCGTGAGGGGATTAGCGTCGTTCCCCAGGAAAGAGAGCTTTTTCCCGGCATGTCCGTGCTGGGAAACTTGGCCTTGGGCGCTGCCTACATACTGAAAGATAGAAACAGAATAAGCGAGAGAATGGAGTTTGTTTTTGGTCTTTTCCCTCTTCTCAAGAGCCGACTAAATCAACTTGCAGGAACCTTGAGTGGGGGAGAACAGCGGATGCTAGCAATAGGCCGGGCGCTTATGGCAGACCCAAAGCTCCTTATATTGGACGAGCCATCTTCAGGATTGCAACCTTCCTTGGTCTCTGAGCTTTTACACAGGTTAAAGGACCTCAAGGGCCAGCTTTCTATTCTGCTTGTGGAACAGAATGTCCGCCAGAGCCTGAAGGCAATCGACAGGGGATACGTAATTGAGAACGGCAGGGTCGTACTGGAAGGCGACGGCGATGGCTTGTCACGCGACGACCGCGTGAGAGAGTCTTATCTTGGATTGTAGCATAATACGGAGGTGAACAAAGATGAAGAGAGAGACAAAGGATGTATCAGTTGGTATTGTTAGCGTCGGGGTATATCTCCCGAAGCAGTATGTCACGGCGGCAGAGGTCGCCCGGAAGGCGGGCATCCCCGAGGAAATCATAAAGACCAAGATGGGGTGGAAGGGCAAGTACGTGCCCGGACCTGATGACCACCCTATTCCAATGGGGGTCTGGGCAGCTCAAGATGCCCTGAGCCAAACTGATATTAGCCCCGACGATATTGACGTAATACTCTGTACTATAGACGAGTATCGGGATTATACGCTACAACTGGCTGGCCCAAAGCTAGCCTACGAATTGGGGGCTCACCGAGCATGGTCTGTTGACTTATCTCAAAGGTGTGGCAGCATGATAGGCGCTTTGAAAATAGCCAAGGATATGATGATTGCCGACAATGATATCAATACTGTCTTGATAGCGGGTGGCTATCGCAATGGAGATTTAGTAGATTATGGTAACCCACGCACTCGTTTCCTAATCGGGTTAGGTGCCGGGGGAGGGGCGTTCTTGCTCCGCAGGAACTATCCGCGCAACCACGTTCTAGGAAGTGCTATGATAGTTGATGGTTCCTTTGCTGATGATGTTATTGTTCCGGCGGGGGGGACCAGGATACCTATTACCAAGGAAGCGTTAGACAAACGGCTGAATTACGCTGACATTTCCGACCCAGAAGGTATGAGACAACGCCTAGACGTCGTTACTCTGAAGAACTTTTCCAAAGTAATTCGAGATGCTTTAAGCAAGAGTGGCTGTAGTGAAAAAGACCTGGGATTTCTTGCACTGGTACACATGAAGCGCTCGTTTCACGACCACATGCTAAGGGAATTGGGGTTACGTGACGACCAAAGCATTTATTTGGAAGACTACGCCCATACGGGACATATGGACATGCCTATTCTTATGAAGTTGGGGCTTGAGTCGGGACGCATCAAGGATGGCACACTGATAGCTCTCGTCAGCGCCGGCACCGGATGGACTTGGGGTGCCACCATAGTGCGGTGGGGGCAGCCAGTGCCAACAAAGAGAATTTGAAGGTGGTGCCAACTGAGCTGAGGGAGTGACATCGAAGCATGAAAGACATGGAAGACGTTCACCGCAAGTCCGTGGCGTTTGCAACATGGCAAATGGTAAAGACAGCAAGGCAAATTGAGGAGAAAAAGAGCGTGCAACTGCGAGTGGGTCCGGGAAAAATTCTGAAGTGTGCCTTCAGCCAGAAGGAGTTTGACAGAATCGCTGCTCTAAGCGGTGACAAAAGCCCGATCTATGGTCGTATCCAATTTGCTGGAGACCAAGCTTTCACAGCAAGGGGTGATGTGTCTCGGGGGCAAAAACCAAATACAGAAAAACGGCGCACCCTCGTAAAGAAATGGGAGGCATGACTAGTTCAGTCGGATTCGTCCTAAAAAGGAGGTTGTGAATCTCAGGGGCACTTGTACTAATGCCGGGTGCACATTTGTAACGAGCACAAGAGGCATATAAGAAACAATAGAAGCAACAGATAAAAGGAGGTCATTATGTATATAGTTGATTGGTTGGCAAAAAGAAGTCAAATTTCGCCAAACAAGGTAGCGGTAATAGATTACCATCCCGATAGGCGTTATTCTTATCGGGAACTTAATATTCGAGCTAATAAGCTGGCTAACTTCTTGCAAAGTAAATGTGGTGTGAAGAAGGGCAGTAGAATTGCCCTCTTGGCCGACAATTGCATCCAGTACATAGACTCTCTCTTTGCTGCTGCTAAGATAGGTGCAATCTGGACCCCTTTGAATTTTCGCTTCGCAATTCCAGAGCTGGAATTTGTTTTATCTGACACACAGCCAGATGCCCTCATTTACGGCCCAGAATACGCAGCAACAGTCAAGCAGCTTCGTTCTAGGGTAACTGTAAGCCACTATATCGCACTCGGTGATGCTGATACGGACGGGGCGTGGAAATATGAAGCTGTCATGGCAGAATCACCGGGCTCACCACCCCCGAGAGAGGAAATTTCTCCCGAAGACCCGTGGGCTATCATTCTCACAGGTGGGACAACTGGCCGCCCCAAGGGAGTGATCATCAGCCATCGGATGTGGACTTGGAACGCTATCAACACTATCGTTAGCTATGGCTTTAGGGATGATGATATTGCACTTTCTGTTGGGCCAATGTTTCATGCAGGAATAGCGTGTCTTACCTTGCCCCTGCTCTACTTAGGAGGCAGAGGTATTATTTTGTCGGGCAAGTTTGATGAAGACACGATTCTGGACGTGGTGGAAAAGGTCCGACCTACCCTGTGGCTTATGGTTCCTACCATGTGGGAAAGATTCATGCAATCACCTCGCTTTGCTCACGCTGATTTTTCTTCAATTCGTCAATTTCTGTCAGGTGGAGCCCCTTGCCCGGAACGTGTCTATGAGGCATACCGTGCCAAGGGCGTAGCATTTAGACAGGGCTATGGACTTAGTGAAGTGGGAACAAATTGCTTTGTCCCACCCCAAGAGGCGCACCTTCGCAAAACAGGGTCAGTCGGGGTTCCGATGTTCCTAGGCGATATGAAGATAGTGGATTCTGAGGGCAAGGAAGTTTCTCCCGGGCAGACTGGGGAACTGATTATCGCTGGGCCTCATGTGTGCTCGGGCTACTGGAATAATCCTGAAGAGACCAAGAAGAGATTTCTGAATGGCTACTTCCGCACAGGTGACCTCGCCCGCCAAGACGAAGAGGGATACTACTACATTACTGGTCGCGCCACGTATATGATCATCAGCGGCGGCGAAAATGTCTATCCTGAAGAAGTAGAGGGAGTGCTCCAGACACATCCTAAGATTGCTCAGGTATCGGTAATCGGTTTGCCAGATACCAAGTGGGGCGAGGTTGTTACTGCCGTCATTGTCTTAAAATCTGGCGAGAGCTTGACCGAGCAAGAGGTTATTCAATTTTGCCGCAGCAAGATAGCTGGCTACAAAATTCCTAAGCGGGTTTTGTTTAGCGATACTCCCTTACCAACCAGTGAGGTTGGAAAAGTCTTAAGGCGGATGGTCAAGGAAACAGTCATGCAAAAGGAAGCCCGAAGCTAAAAATGGTGCATGTATGAAAGCGAACTACCTGACAGACCAGGCAGACAAAAAATTTGAGACAAGGGGGGAGCTAAGAGTGACTGGAGAGCAGGTGTTAGTCAACTACACAGTACCTATGTCGCCGCCCAAGCTCAAAGACGAGAAGAATCCGGTTCTCGATATTGTACGCTATGGTGGGCCTATGTTCTTAATACCCCATTAAACCTGATTTCGATGGCCTTTATCCCGATTGCCGGTCTTACCATCGGGGCAGTCGGGATCTGGAAAAGAACCGTCACCAAGTGGATAACCATACCTGGGGTAGTTTTCTGCGCTCTGGTAACATTTATTGTGGAACTTATCGTCTTTACTACTATCTTCTTCTAGGCAGGAGAGGGAGGTAGATAAAGCTGGCACCGAGGCTGCTGCTGCCACCGCAGTGGTTATGACTTGTTCAGCAGTACCCGAACCTTCTGTGGAAGTCACCATAGGCCGCCCCTTCATCTTCCTGATTCGCGACACTGAAACTGGGGCCATTTTCTTTGTACGGTGTATCCCGAATACCAGTGCGTAAGTAAGTGCAACCTGTATTGCATGAAAGCTTGTTTTGTTTCCCCCATTGCACATTAGCCTGTTTTGTTACCTCCCTACACAAACCATCGGTTTGTCCACATTGCCATCCATGAAAGGGGTAAATCCTCTTCTCAAAAGCAGCCAATCTGCCCTTATACTCATCATGAAACCCATATAGCCGAATCATTGAGGCTGGCACCCAATTTCTTATCATAAGGCAGGATTCGAGCTAGAGCTTGACATTTTCTGCAAGCTGTGCTAAGCTAAAGCAAAGTTTACTGAGGTGTCATTTGGACAATGAGTTATTGACGATAAAGGAAGCCGCTTCCTTCCTAAAGACGAGTGAATTCACCATTTATCGTCTTATGCGACACGGGGAGTTTCCTTGCATCAGAAAAGGAAAGCGGTTCACTCGCATTAGAAAAAGTGACCTAGAGACATTTTTACAGAAATATACCGTCGTGAGGAGAGGCTAAAATGGGAGCAGCAATATATGCTAGGGTATCAACTGAAGACCAAGAAAGGGAAGGCACATCGCTAGGTAGCCAAGTGGAGGCCTGCCTCAATAAAGCTCGTGACCTTGGCTACGAGACGCCACAAGAGCTTACTTTTACAGAAACCTTCTCCGGCCTAACCCTTGACCGCCCGCGCCTCGCAGAATTGAGAGGGAAAGCTAGGAACAGAGATATAGAGGCTGTCATAGTGCATACCCCAGACAGGCTATCTCGCGTTGGTGAGGATATTCTAAGCCTAGCCAAGGAACTCAGGATGGATGGCGTAAAGCTTCTGTTCGTAAAGGAGCAATGGGAAGATACCCTTAATGGGAAGCTAGTCGGCTTCATGCTTGGCTGGGCTTCCGAATTCGAGGCAAGCCAGATAAGAGAAAGGACAATGCGAGGTAAGTTAGCAAAGGCTAGGCAAGGAAAACAACCTTGCGGGAGAGCGGCCTACGGCTATAGGCTAAGAGACGGGGAGCATGAGATAAACGAAGAAGAGGCTGAGGTTATTCGCATGGTATTTGATTGGCTCGCCAGAGATGGCATGACTCTCCGTGCTATCCAGCTTCGGCTAAATAGGTTAGGTATCCCCACTAAAGAGGGAAAATCTTGGTGGCAACGAGCTACGTTATATCGTATAGTCCGAGACCCCATCTACACAGGGAAATGGTACTACAACAAACGAATGGAAGCCCCAGCTAAGACTAAGAAAGGAGCCACTGTGCAAGTCCTCAAAGCTAGAGAGCAATGGATACCTGTGGAAGTTCCAGCTATTATCCCCGAGCAAACCTTTGAAGCTGCTCAGAGGCAATTAGAAAGAAATAGGGAACTCTGCAAGAGAAACACTAATAGGGAATATTTACTAACAGGCTTACTAGTTTGTGGTAAATGTGGCTTCAATCTTAATGCCAGAACAGTTAAGAGTAGGGTGTATTATTGCTGTAATTCCAAGCTAGGTACCACTACCCCCAATATCTGCCCCTCAAAGTATATTCAAGGTCTCAAATTGGAAGAGATTGTTTGGAACACCATTTCCAAGCTTTTGGCTCAGCCTGAATTGATTGTCCAGCAATTCCAGAACCGCAAATATAGCCCTGTCGCTCACCTGGAAGCCAGTCTAGACCGAGTATGCCAGTCGCTGGAAAGGAAGACAGTAGAGGCAGATAGAATGCTCGACGCCTATAAAATAGGGGCTATCAATATTCAAACTCTAAAGTGCAAGATGGACGAGATAAAGAAGGAAGAGGTGGAACTGAATAATGAAAAGTTGAGCTTGGAAGCAGACATCCGTAAAGCGCAAGCCGAAGAGTTAAATGAGGAGAAACTTTACCGGTTTTGCCGAGGCTTGCCCGCCACTTTGGCCAATCTCAACTTCGAAGACAGAAAACAAATCTTGAGAGAGGTGGTGAATAAGATAGTTGTTGATGGCAGCAAGGTTACTATCTATGGCATCATTCCTACACCTGAAGGCGAAGCAGAGGATGTGTCGGTTGGGTTGTCGTCATCTTAAGCACAGTGCTTTTCAAATTGGCTCGCTGCCCGATAAGCTCGAATTCAGCCTCATCCCGTATGTCGGCAGTAAACAGAAAACTAACTTGGCTCCAACTTAGCCTCAGCACCACTCCGTTGTTATCCACATCGGTGCTCGTCCCCGCATATAGCGTTGCTGGCGGATTTAGCACCTCCATCTTGATTCCGCTGCCCAAATCAATCTCCTGTCCGGCCCGAGCTATGTTATATTCGATTCCTTTGTCTTCAACAAGATTACACCATTCCTGATAGATAGCTGAATCATAGGGTACCCCAGGCTCAAGCACTTGCTTCACTTTGTACCTCAGAAGGACCTCTACCAGGCCTGTGACATGGTCGGCGTGAGGTTGAGTGCAGACCACGAGGTCTATCGTCCTATCCCAGAAGGGGAGCTTCTTGCTCAACTCCAAATTGATTTTCTGGGGGTCAGGGCCGCCATCAATGAGTATGTCCTGGCCACCGGGCGTCTGAATCAGGATGGCATCTCCCTGTCCCACATCAAGAAAACTCACATGCAGATTGTCATCAGGCGTGGTCAGAGCCACAGACCACACCAGGATAGCTACTACCAAAAGGGGAAGGATAAGCCATTTCGTAGAAAAGCAGAGGCGAGGTTTAGGAATGCCTTCCGCGACTTTCTTTATTCCTGAAGTCAACCTGGAGAAAAAATCAGCCAACTGTTTTCGGCGGTTGAGGGATGCTATAACTCCAGCCAATATAACATAGTACCCCCAGATGTGCCAGGTAGAAACAGCGGTCACCTCTAATGAAGAGTGGGGCAGGGCATCGAAGCCTTGAACTACAAAAATGAGATAGCTGAGAAAAAGCCAGGCCAGCCAGCCGAGTATTTGAGCCACAAGCGAAGCAAGAAGTCCTGCGAAGGCGACTAGAGCTGCCGTGACTATAATGAAGGGCAAAGCCGGCAGCGAGAAGAAGGTTGCCGGCAAGGCAACCAAGGAGACTACGCCGAAGTTATAAGCTACAAGCGGCCCGACTGCCACGATAGCTGCCAGGGTTACGGCAAAGCCGTCGGTTATCATACCACCTGCGGCCGCAATCCTTTCCCTAGCTCTAAATAAGGAAGCAACGCCCTTTCTTCCCCACGTCTGGAAGTAAGGATAGAGGAGAACAAGCCCGGCCATGGCCAAAAAACTGAGTTGAAAAGAGACGGTCCACAAGACATGCGGTTGGATTCCCACCATCACTGCAGCAGCAAAAGCCAGGGCAATAATGGCACTTCGCTGCCTCCCCAGATATTCAGCTATCAGAAACAGGCTTCCCATGATTGCCGCCCGAATTATCGGCGGATGCATCCCGGCGAGCAGGGCATAAAGCCAGGTAAGCGCGAGAGTCAACCAGATATATATGGAACGCTGCCTGCCAAAGACCAGAATGCCCAAGCTGAGGAGCATGGCAATAATGATGCTGATATGTAAGCCGGAAATAGCTAGCAGGTGTGCTGTCCCCGTCCTGGAAAAGGCTTCGTAAAGGGAATCAGGTATGTTGCCTCTCAGGCCCAGCAAAATAGCCTGAGCCAACGAACCTTGTGGCTCAGGTAAGGCTCTGGCTAAGGAAGCAGAGAGCCGTTCCCTCAAAGAGTAAATCCACTGCAAAGGCTTGGAGCCCTGGCCACGGTCTAGAACTTCCACCCCGGGATAATAGATGACCGAATAAATTCCCTGGCGAGCCAGGTAGCTTCTATAGTCAAAATCTTCAAATTGGAGAGGGGTCTCCAAGTCTCCAGTTACCTTGAGCACATCCCC
>Ga0315555_1001189_pt1 | contig 18766 bp, 15 predicted proteins | sample SalMarSW160380MG_FD_202113 | JGI IMG/M metagenome (GOLD analysis project Ga0315555, IMG submission 202113) | Salt marsh sediment microbial communities from the Plum Island Ecosystem LTER, Massachusetts, United States - Salt Marsh Sediment SW1603-80 ... | reverse complement strand
CTTTATTAACGCTCATCCTCACTTGGATTGTACTGAGAAAATTGCTGTTGCCCACAACGGCATCATAGAAAACTATAGTACACTTAAGACATGGCTGCAAAGCGAAGGTTTTTCCTTTGTTAGTGAAACAGATACCGAAGTCATTGCAAACCTAATCGGATATTTTTATTCGAAAGATGACAGCGGTGAAAAGACTGCGGGTCAGACCAAATTTGAATGGGCGGTCCAGCGAGCACTTCGCGAGGTCCACGGCACCTACGGTCTGGTGATCCTCTGTGCGGACTTCCCTGATACACTTATCGGCGCAAAAAAAGGAAGTCCCCTTATCCTTGGCGTTGGTGACAATGAATACATACTTGCTTCCGACGCTGCTGCCATTGTCGAACACACAACACGTGCAATATACATGGCCGACAATGAGATGGTTATAATTAATTCAGATGGATTCCATACAAAAACAATAAACAATATTCCTGTTACTAAAGACCTGAAGGAAATCGAAATTTCCCTTGAGCAAATCGAGCTGGATGGCTTTGCCTACCACATGCTCAAAGAGATATTTGAGCAGCCACGGGCACTAAGCACGTGCATGGGTGGCAGAATTGATATCCAGAGCGGAAAAATCAAGCTTGGTGGTGTCGCCGAGCACCTGCGTGAGCTGACCCGCTCAAAGCACCTTATCCTTACTGCCTGTGGAACAGCCTTTCATGCAGCACTGGTTGGAGAATTCCTTTTCGAGCAACTTGCAAGAATTCCAACAGAAACCGAATACGCCAGCGAGTTTCGCTACCGCAATCCAATCATCGAAAGTGAGACAGTCGTCGTAGCAATTAGCCAGTCGGGCGAAACCCTCGACACTCTCGCAGCAGTTGAAGAAGCTAAAGAACGTGGAGCAACCGTACTCGGCATTGTTAACGTCGTGGGCTCGGCTATAGCCAGGGCTACCGATGCAGGAATATATTTGCACGTTGGACCTGAGATCGGCGTAGCCAGTACAAAGGCTTTTACCGCCCAGGTAGCGGTCCTGACTATGCTGGCGATAGAATTGGGTAGAAGAAAACACATCAGCAGTAGCAAAGCTGCTAAATATATCGACGAGCTTATTCAGATACCTGATAAGATTAAGCAGATACTCAAAGAGTCTGAGCATATCAAAAATATTGCTGCGGCAAACATAAATAAAGAAAACTGGCTCTTTTTAGGTCGAGGCTTCAATTATCCGGTGGCTCTGGAGGGGGCTCTGAAGCTTAAAGAGATAAGCTATATCCACGCTGAAGGTCTTCCTGCCGCCGAAATGAAGCACGGTCCAATCGCTTTAATAGCTGATAGTATGCCTGCTGTTTTTATTGCCACGTCTGGTCCTCAGTATGATAAGATGATAGGCAACATTTCAGAAGTCCGGGCACGTGGTGGGAAAATCATAGTTGTTGCAACCGAGGGCGATAAAAGCATCGGTCAGCATGCTGACCATTTGATAACGGTGCCTCAGGCCCCGGAGATTTTGCAGCCTATGCTCACGGTTGTTCCCCTGCAACTTCTGGCTTATCACGCCGCTATGCTCCGCGGACACGATGTTGACAAACCGCGTAACCTCGCAAAAAGCGTTACCGTTGAGTGACGGTTAGAGTTCTGTGCAGCTTAAAATCGAGAAACCCTACGATTTGCCACAGCCAGTACATACTACTCAGAAAGAGAGTATAATTGGCTTTAGTCTTGTAGAGTTATTGGTTGTCATAGCAATTATTGCCCTGTTATTATCGATATTGACACCGTCACTTATGCGAGCTAAGTCAATTGCGATGCGGGCAAAGTGCGCACATAACCTTAAGCAGATAGACCTTGCTATGAATTTTTACTTAAGTGCAAACGATAACGCCTATCCGTGCGCCCAGGATCCTGTATCGAATGAGCCATTTTTCTGGTTATGGATGGGACGTGGTTGGCGGTCATTTGTGCAGCCGTATTTGGGAGATAATATCGACGTCAACAATCCTTCGGTTCTATTATGTCCGCAAGATCGTACCGACCCAGCTAAGTACGAATCCACAAGCTACTCATATTCAATGACTTTCTATCATAGTCCCGAGCAAATCGATAATATGAACAGTGTTGAGGATACCTACACAAATCCGAAACCTTGCATGCCGCAGAAATCTCTCAATGTGGCCAACGCTTCGAGTAAGATACTTATCGGTGAGTGGTTTAGCAACCACTATCCTATCGGTGAGGATAAGGGTTGGTGGACCTGGCAGGGTAGCCGCAATTACCTCTTTGCTGATGGTCAGGTACATTTCCTTGAGGCCAGGCAAATTCGTTCTGCCCGTGACGACCTTCCTGACGCGAACCTGACGATTCACGGTGTCAAAGGCCTCGATCTGTCACACTAAATCAATGTACCTTTCCGAACACAGTACGAACTTCCAGTCACGCCTGTGCATCTATAAGGGACGCTGCACATCAGCTAAAACTGGGGCCCATGCCTTAAATCAACATGAGCCCCAGATCAATGCAATCGTTTGTGGATAATTGACAATCTCAAAACGCAAAGCTACGGCCAGACACTCTGCTCAAGCCATGCTGAAACTAATTCTGCATAGTCCTTAAAATCAATCTTGCGAGAACCTACAGGCTCAGAAGAATATAGCTCCGCAGCGGATGGAACCGGAACATACAACTGGCCATCACCCTGCGTCGTGTCAGCAAGATACGCTATCTCAGCCGACGACAACAACCGACTGTAAATACGAACATTGTCTATGGCTCCTTCATATAAGCGGATACCATCATCAGCTTCAGAGTTCCTTCCTATGTTGACGGCAAATTGATTAGTGGCGATAGAACCCACATGGCCCGAGGTAGTCTGCAGTGCTCCATCAATATACAACTTAAGCTGAATTCCATCATAAGTGCCTGCCACATGTAATCGTCCCACGGATTGTGGGGGAATTTTACAGAGGAGGCCAGCCCTACTGCCAGGCTGTTAAATTACCCTCCTTGAATCACACACTCCATTCTCACCTCGCAGATACTGAGCCCGGTACGGAGGAGCCAAGACCTTGTCCCAATTCTTGAATCCCCACATCGTCTTGGCCCGAATCTTGTACGTCAGTCCTATCACACGCTCGGTAGCATTATTCGTCGGATCACCAGGACCACGACCGACATACGGCCAGGTCCTCTCTATGTGCTGAAGCAACTGGTTAGCCCTCCAATGAGTCCCCCTACGGCAGTTGATGAAACGCCGCACCAAACGCTCAATCTCCTCCGGCAGCCGAGGTGATGACCATCTCTCATGCAACAGCCGCTTCAACTGCAGCATCGTCTGCGACTCGTACGAATGCCCTTCTGCATCAAACTGTCGGGACAAATCCCAAGCACGCTTGCACTTGCTCTTGAGCCAGTGAGCCAAGCAGATTGTGCGAGAACCTTCTGGTACCACCTGCTCATAAACGCTCAACTCGTCGGTCCAAAGCTCTTGGGCCCCGACAAAGGCCATAACCTCTTGGACGTGCTTTCGCAGCTTAGCGGCATCGGTTTCCTTGATAGACTCGACGCACAGCAGTCTTTCATGCTCAACATCCACAAAAAACAGCAGTGCTGCATTCTGTCCAGCCATTCCCTCGACTTCGCTCGGGACAGGCTTGGCGCCAATGCCATCAACACCAAGAATCCGCACACGGGGCGTTGGGGCCTGATTATGTAAAGCTTTGGCCTTCTGGCCAGCTCTGGCTACGTCTCTTTCGATGCTGCTTTTGGAGCCCTTCCAGCCGGCGGTCTTAAAGAAGGTCTCCACCTTACGGTAGCTTAGCCCCAGCATTTATAAAAACACTCCAAATGAGATAAGCCTATCACTTCTTTGTCTGCCGTGGCCGACTCCGCCAGCTCTAACCGTCCAGGTGGTACCGCACCAAGGACACTTCATTCGTTGCTGTGCTATCATGTTGACCTTCACATCGCTGACAAGACGATAGCAGACAGCAGAGTGTATATTTCCGTTTGTTCGATGGCAGTGTGGGCATCTGCGTTCAAGTTTTATGCCTTCAACAACCGAAGGAATAATGTACTGAATCATTTTTGGCCTTTCTGTCGAGTGTTTTTATTTCACATCGGCAAAAAGGCCTTTTTTACATCAACACACCACAGAATTTGGGACGATTACCGCATACTGCAAAGTTGAGATATCTCTTAACAAAGTTTAGGGAAGCTTATCTCGGTGCAAGCAAGGCCCCTAATCACGAACAGAAGCACCAAGTGCAAGAATCTGGGTCAAAAATCTTCATGCTATATTGATGTGACGGATGAAGCTGTAAAATAAAGGTGGCTTCGACGACAAACAAAGCTGTTTTGTCCGGTCTATCTCTATATTCACGGGTAAAGCAGTGCTGATTTGGGGAATCGCAACTGTGCCTGTGGTCACGAAGCAGCACAGTCATAGAAAGGCGTTTTAGCGTAGTTTTAGCTGCTATTTGTACTTAACTAGTCGGTGCCGTGTGCTACAGTTATAGTGTCGCTTCTCATGCTTAGGTAACAAAAGCCACAATTTTATCCGTTCGAGGTTGACTTAACAGGGGCCCAAGTGTTAAAATAGTAAAGTATCTGTGGGGGCTTAGCTTCTTGAATGTGAAGAGGGCACCCGGAACAGTTCTTGTAAACTGCAAAAAACTGGATCTTCAGACATGTTTAAGGTCACAATCATTAGGACTTATTATATGATTAGCTTTGTGAGAATTCTGTTGATTATGTTGTTGCCGATTGGGCTTATGGTGGGCCCCGGCAGGGCGATCTGTACAGTTGGTGACATCGATGGCGACTGCAAAGTCGGGACGGAGGACCTGCATATCTTTCGTGATTGGTGGTTAGTACCCGTTGAGAGACCGGTTAACCTGAACGGCGATGAAGAGGTCGGCATGGCTAACTTCGCCCTACTGGCTGAGAACTGGCAGCAAGCAGGTATTCCTCTGGTTATCAATGAGGTAATGGCCTCAAACAACACCGTTATAACTGATCCACAAGGTGAGTACGACGACTGGATTGAGATCTACAATGCCGGGAATGGGTCGATAGACATAGGTGGCATGTATCTGACGGATGATCTAGAGGATCCAACGAAGTGGCGGATTCCGGATAATGTACCTGCATTAACCGCCATCAGTCCAAAAGGATTCATTTTGATATGGGCAGATAACGACACAGACCAGTCGGGACTACACGCCAGCTTTGAACTAAGTGCTACTGGAGAGGAGCTGGGTCTTTTCGACACGGATGGGACTACCCTGATTGATAGTATCATTTTTGATGAGCAGAGTGCGGATATATCCTACGGCCGTTACCCCGATGGCACCGATAACTGGCGGTATATGGTATTAACAACGCCCGGCAGTAAAAACATTAGCATTTACCAAGGCATAGTCGAGGAACCAAAGTTCAGCAAAGAACGGGGCTTTTACGATGAGCCTTTCTATGTCACACTGAACTGTGAAACCGAGGGTGCTACGATTTACTATACTCTTGACTATAGTGAGCCATATAGTGCTGAACATAGCGAGTCGATTAGCGCAGTTTATACTGAACCTATTCATATAACCAAAACGACATGCCTTCGTGCCCTTGCATATAAGTATGGTTGGATGTCTTCAAAGGTAGTAACCTCCAGCTATATCTTCTTGGACGATGTAATGAATCAACCTCAGTATCCCGAAGGTTTTCCTCGGAGGTGGGGACAAACCCGCGTTGACTATGAGATGGATCCGGATGTAGTCAACAACCCAGCCTACACACCAACCATCAAAGAGGACCTCAAGACCATCCCTTCTGTGAGTATTGTAATAAACAACGACGATTTCTTTGGAGCTCAGAAAGGTATTTATGCCAACACCCAAGCCAGTGGAATTGCCTGGGAAAGACCAGCTTCAATAGAATGGATTGATCCAGTAAAAGGGGGCGATTTCCAGGTAAATGCAGGCCTGCGTGTCCACGGCAGCCAATATGGAAGGACGAGTGGTGTCGCAAAGCATTCGCTGCGAATGCTTTTTAAGAATGAATATGGCCCTCCAGAACTGGAGTTTCCGCTGTTTGAGGACACCGATGTTGACCGTTTCGACTCGCTTGTGCTTCGAGGCATCTGGAATTACTCCTGGTTTGGAGATAGTACAGCATGTGGCGGTTTGGGAACCGACCATGCAGACTACCTGCGGGACCAGTTTGCACGTGATACGGTACGGGATATGGATGGGCTGGCTTCTCACAGCAGGGCCGTTCATGTCTATATTAACGGTCTCTACTGGGGTCTTTATATTCTTACCGAAAGGCCTGACGACGGATTCGCTTCGATACACATTGGTGGAGAGAAGGAAGATTACGATGTCCTGAAAGCTCCAAACTCCGGTTCTACTATGGACATAATAGCAGGTGATAGAAGCGGATGGAACACACTGTTCAGCATGGCAGAGCAAAACTTGAGCAGCACCGCGGCATATGAATCAATACAGCAGTATCTGGATATTCCTGCGATGATCGATTACTTATTGATGGTCTACTACGTTGGCAGCCGCGATGCGCCTGTTCTTCTATGTAGTGACTATTCGCCACGCAATTTCTATGCCCTGCGAAGACGAGAACCGGCAGGTCCCTATTTATTCATGGCCTGGGATGTGGAATGGATACTTGAATCACCAAACGTCAATCGTCTTAATGTTGTCGGGATCCAAAATCCATACTACTTGCTTAATAGGCTTCGGTCCAATGAGGAATGCCGAATTTTGCTGGCGGATCACATTCACCGGCATTTCTTCAATGACGGAGCTCTGACCTCGGCTCATTCGATCGAGCGCTATATGACCCGTGCGAATAAAATTGATCGCGCCATCGTTGGGGAGTCGGCGCGATGGGGAGACAGCAAAAGGTCATATAGACCCTATACTCGTGATGTTGAGTGGGTTGCTGAGATTGACCGATTGGTGGATCAATATTTTTCTGTTCGCACAGATATAGTATTGGAGCAATTCAGGCAAGCGGGCTTTTATCCTAACGTTCTGGCCCCTGAGTTTTTTGTTAACGGCCACCTCCAGCACGGTGGATATATTTCATCGAACGATTCCTTTTCCATTACAAGCTCATCTGGAACGGTATGGTACACGCTCGACGCAAGCGATCCACGTCTACCCGGAACGACACCAGAAGAAGGACAAAGCTACACTCTGGTCGCTGAAGATGATCCCAAGCTAATATTAGTTCCCACCGGTCCAGTTGACGATGCCTGGAAGAGCGACTGGACCTTCAATATTTCACAGTGGACAGTCGGGACTGGCGGTGTCGGCTACGAACGAAGTTCAGGTTATGAAGGCCTTATAGATACTGATGTCGGCGATATGATGTACAACCGGGCACTCGGCTGCTATATACGAATCCCGTTCACTGTGGACGCCGACATAAGCAGCTTCAACACACTAACTCTCAAGATGCAATACGACGATGGATTCGTAGCCTACCTAAATGGCACAGAAGTCAAGCGCACCCTTGTCAGCGGAATACCAGCCTGGAACTCGATGGCAGATGGTAACCATGAGGCCCAGGGCTTTGAATCCTTCAATATATCTGAGCACTTAGACGCCCTAAAGCAGGGGCAAAATATCCTGGCTATTCATGGACTGAATGTCTCTTACACCAGCTCTGACTTTATTATCTCTTGTGAGTTGGTTGCTGGTGAAGGCAGCCCCGCCACCGCCAGCGGTGCTTCACCAACAGCTATAAGATACACAGAGCCTATCAGCCTAAATAAGAGCACACACGTAAAGGCTCGGACGCTATCGGGCAGTACGTGGAGCGCGCTGAATGAGGCTGTCTTTGCCGTTGGGCCTGTAAAGGAGAATCTACGCATTAGCGAGATTATGTATAATCCGCAGGATATGGGTAATCCAGACGATCCGGATACTGAATTCATAGAGCTTACAAATATAGGCACAGAAACGATAAACCTTAACCTGGTACGCTTTACTAATGGCGTTGACTTTACCTTCCCGGGCATAGAGCTAACACCAGGTCAATACGTCTTAGTCGTAAAAGACACAAGTGCGTTCGAGGCTAAATATGATGGAAATTACAATATAGCTGGTCAGTATACAGGCAGCTTGAATAATGCTGGTGAAAGAGTAGAGCTACAAGATGCAGCAGGTCAAACTATACACAACTTCAGATACGGAGATGGCTGGTATGATATTACAGATGGCCTTGGCTTTTCACTGACTGTAAAAGACCCTGCTAATACAGACCCTAATAGTTTATCTGACAAGGGCAATTGGCGGCCAAGCGCTACTGTAGGTGGCTCACCTGGTGAAGATGATACAGGCGAGGTGCCTGAGCTTGGCTCTGTGGTGATAAACGAAATTCTGGCCCATTCTCATGAAGGTGGGCCTGACTGGATAGAGTTGCACAATACGACCGGCTATAGAATCAATATTGGCGGCTGGTTCTTAAGCGATGATGACAGTGACTTTAGAAAGTACCAGATAGCTGATGGCACAAGTATAGGGCCTCATGGATATATAGTTTTCTATGAAGATGAGCATTTTGGCAATATCAATGATCCCGGTTGTAATACGCCATTTGCGTTAAGTGAGAACGGGGAGACGTTGTATTTACACTCCGGTTTTGCAGGCGAGCTTACCGGCTATAGTGAGCAGGAAAGGTTCGGTGCATCCGAGACAGCCGTAGCTTTTGGCAGATATCGAAAGAGCACAGGCACGTATAACTTTGTGGCGATGAGCGAGAATACGCCTGGTGAATCTAATGCGTATCCGAAGGTAGGGCCTATTATAATCAATGAGATAATGTATCACCCGCCTGAAGAGCGAGATGCGGAGTATGTGGAGCTGTTGAATATCGGTGATTATCCGGTTGTGTTGTATGACTTTGTCAATAATGAGCCTTGGCGTTTTACCGATGATCCGGATGATCCCGGGATAGAGTTTTTGTTCCCATCGGAACGTGAGGTAACGATAGAGCCAGGCGAGTATTTATTGTTGGTTAAGGATTTGGATGTATTTGTGGGCACGTATTTGGTTCCTGTGGATATTCAGGTTTTTGCGTGGGGGGCTGGCCGGTTAGCCAATGGAAGCGAGAAGATACAGTTGAGCAAGCCAGGCGATGTGGATGGGGAGGGCATTCGTCAGTGGATACGCGTGGACCGTGTTGTTTATAGTGATGGCTCACATCATGATGATTTTTCGTCTGGAGTGGATCCCTGGCCGGTTGAAGCCGATGGCGGCGGTGGTTCATTATCTCGGCTGGAGCCGGCTGACTATGGTAATGACATAATCAACTGGCAGGCGGCTGATCCTTCGCCAGGCTCAGCAAACCCGTAAATCCGTAGCATTCACTATAAGCAAGCTTTCAACACAAAGAGTGTCAAGTATTAGATATATCCTGGCTGGGATTTTCTTTTGCTGGGCCGAAGTACATAATAGATATAAGGATCAAGCCTGTCCCAGCCAAGAACAACGCCATTCGGCGACGAGGCTCACTACAACGGATTAACCAGGTAGGTGTTGCTAATTCGGTGGGGTACTGCTGCGTGTGTTCTGTTAAGGCTTTTCTGGCAAAAGTTAATTGCTTTACCATTGCTGTCGGATAAACAGCGTTTGGGTCTTCAGGCTCGGCACCAAACGTTGCAGGAGCGATCCGCCTGACAAGATTGGGGTCTTGCTGTAGTTGCTGTAAGAGTGCATCGTAATCAGCGTTCAGTAGTTCAAGCGTATCCAAAGACGTCTGGGCCTGGTTAAGTAAATCTCTGCTGTGGTAATATCGAATCAGATCAGGGCAAAGTACAGAACTGCCGAGTGCAGCGACGCCGATGCCAAAGAAGACGATAAAAACAGAAACACGGATGACATTTCGTGCCTGCATAGCCCGCAGCAAAGTGCTTCCTATGGAACGCCTTAGGCGCTTGCAGTTGCGGTATTCTCACCTCTATGGAGAATGTCGCGTTTTTTGGTTTACCTTTTCTTAAACATGAAACCAGCGTAACGAGCGGCTGATCCAAGTTCTTCGTTTATTCTGAGCAGTTGATTGTATTTACAGATTCTGTCAGTTCGGCACAGCGAGCCGGTCTTGATCTGGCCAACGCCGGTGGCGACAGCGAGATCAGCGATTGTGGTATCTTCGGTTTCTCCGCTTCTGTGGCTTATAACGGCGGTCCAACCCGCCCTTCGGGCCATGTTGACCGCCTCGAATGTCTCTGTCAATGTGCCTATTTGATTGAGTTTGATCAAAATAGAATTAGCGCAATTGAGTTCTATACCCTTAGTTAGACGTTTGGTATTTGTTACGAAAAGATCATCCCCAACGAGCTGAACTTTTTCGCCGATTTGCTTGTTCAACTTTGTCCAACCCGCCCAATCATCTTCAGCCAGTCCATCCTCAATTGAGATAACAGGGTATTTATCCACCCATTGAGACCAGTGTTTTACCATTGCATCAGATGAGACTTTTTTCTTAGGTTCGGATTTGAAAAATTTGTAGGTTTTTGTCTTGCTGTCGTACATTTCGGTTGAAGCGGGATCAAGTGCGATTGAGATATCTTTGCCGGGCTTATAGCCGGCCTTTTTAATAGCGGTCATAACCACTTCCAGGGCTTCTTCGTTGGTTTTGAGCATGGGTGCGAATCCACCCTCATCTCCAACTGATGTAGCGTAGCCCTTCTGAGCCAAAACCTTTTTCAATGTGTGGAACACTTCTGCTCCCATTTGCAGGGCCTGTGGAAAGTCCTTGGCGCCGGTCGGCATAATCATAAATTCCTGGAAATCGACGTTGTTGTCTGCATGTTTTCCTCCGTTGATGATGTTCATCATAGGCACCGGAACGATATTAGCGTTGCAGCCCCCCAAATAGCGATATAAGGGCAGATTTGCTGATTCTGCTGCTGCCTTGGCCACAGCCAGTGAGACGCCCAATATGGCATTTGCGCCGAGCTTGGCTTTGTTGGCTGTGCCATCCAGCCCGATCATTAACCAGTCAAGTTCTTCCTGGGCTGAAGCATCCATACCTAAAACTTCAGGGGCGATGATTTCATTTACGTTCTTTACGGCCCCGGCGACGCCCTTACCCATGTAGCGTTTTGCCCTTGTATCACGAAGCTCGATTGCTTCGTAGGCACCGGTACTGGCTCCGGAAGGCACCGCTGCTCTGCCGAATGAACCATCCTCAAGCAAAACGTCCACTTCAACGGTGGGATTTCCACGCGAATCAAGTATCTCACGTGCGGTGACATCAACTATCGTAGTGAACATTTCCTGTCCTTTCCTTATGTGCTGTGGCGGAATTTCATTTTTTGTTATTTTTTTGCGTGCACGAGAGATTACCCGCTTTCAATCGCTTCGTCAAGGCCAGCCGACACTTTTTCTGTATGGTTACAGCCATCGGCCTACACACCGCGTGCATCATAATAACCTTCGCGCAAATCAGCCACAAATGCTCCACTAAAGCCAACGCTAAAAAGCATCCATTGTATGACGTTGCTCAGTCGAAAGTTCAAGGAAACTCATCTGTATGTTGTTGTGCTCTGGCTGCGGATAGATGACCCAGCTTTTATTGGTGACGACTGCGGAGGGAGTCAGCTTATGGTTTGCTACTTGGCCGGTTTCAATTATATGGCCTACTTCTACACCTTGAGCGGTTAGGTAATCGCTTAGAAGTCTGCGGTGGCACTTCCAATAGAATCTCTCTGCGCAGAGAATAGCGGTGCGCGCATTTGCTGCGGTTGTAATCAGTTTTTCAGCGGCGTCACAGAATTCGTCTGTGTTCATGTAGTCTGCGTAATTTCGAAAGCCTAAACTTTTAAGGGCTGTATTTGGTGATTTGTTATTTTTTGTGCCCTGTCTTCGGCCGCCTAAGGTCTCCAACCAGATATACTTGATTGCCTCTTTTTCTAAAAGGCTCTTGAGAGTCTCGCCGTTGAAATGAGAAAATTTTCGTGAGCTTGGATAGCGACGCACATCAGCCACGACTTCGATAGCGAATCCCTGCAAAAGAGACGAGAACTCTTCAAATGAGCGATTGGAATGTCCTATGGTGAATATTTGCAATTTTGTTTCGGAGTCAGTTTTCATAAGGCTATCTCAAGGATTCCAGACGTATCGACAATACTATAGTGCTAATTATTTGTCTGGTTCAAACGTGGGTACGTCTTTAGCACCTGACTTCTGCTTTGCCTTCCGCATTCTGCGGTGGATGCATTGATCTCTGTTCGGTTATAGCGATTATAAGAGCGATGGATACCCAAATACCGCTGGTAATAACCCCAAAAGCGGCAACTACTATAATAATCAATAATATCGTTATCATTCTTTATGCTCCTTGCTGGGTTGTCCCAGCAAATAGCCGAACACGTATGCCAACAGTGCTGCGACAAGTGCTACAAGGATAGCGGGTACGTGGGTTACCGACGGAAAAACGAACTGCAGTAGGATGGCAACAATTGAACCCGTAATCATTGACAGGATTCCAGCCAGTGGACATGGACGCCTTACCCACAAACCAATTACAAGAGCGGGCAGGATAGCTGGAGCCCAAATTGTATAGCAGTCAAGCAGGCCGGCGATGATGCTGGGAACGACAACAGCACCTGCTGCGGCGATGGCTGCGATGGCAATAGTGGCGAAGCGGCCTGTATTCAGAGCAGCACTATCCGGTAAGGCAACGAAAGGCTTAACGACATCTTCTGTAAATGCTACGGCGCCTGCATTTAATAGTGAATCCAGGCTGGACATAACAATTGATACTAAGACGACCAACAGAAGTACGTAGCCTTCAGGTGGCATGGTCGCCTTTACCAAGTTCAGCAGGACATGGTCTTCGTGTGAATCGGCTGCAATGACACCACGAGCTGAAAGGCCGAGCGCAATCATAACTATAAACCAGGCTATGCTGAATAGACCAGCCAGCACAAAGCCATTGCGTGACACACGTGTTGTCTTGGATGCCAATGCTCGATTCGCATAAGGGGGAATGAGCGTTTCACCGAGTAAAAAAGCTGTTATCAGTCCAACTACCTCAACAAGTGACATCGATTGGAAGCCACTTCTGGTGGCTGTCGATGCTTGTTTGGCAAGTTCGGTTACTCCGCCATCGAGATGAAATAATAATACAAATAGCAGTATGATAGGCAGCAGTATTGCAAACGTGGTGAATTGGAAGGCATCGGTTATTACACTTGCCCGCAATCCTCCAAATGTTGTATATAGAGCTGTTATAGCAACAATCATGACAACGGCAATCCAGTTCGGTAAGCCGAATGTATCGCTCAGCACAAGCCCGCCTGCATGGGCCATAACCGTTGCAAAGCCGGCGCACAGGCCTACGGAAATAATCCCAGCAAGTATCTGACACTTTGAGTCGTACTTTTGGCCAATAACATCACCCAATGTGTGGCAGTTTTTAAGAGCTCTTAGTCTGGGGGCAACAAATAGACCAACCAGGACATTCTGAAGTGAGTAGGCCAGGCCTATGGCTAAGAAAAGAAAACCCGTTTTGAATCCCTTGCCTACGAAGCCGATGGAAAAAGCCGGCCCAACGTAGGTGGCGGCGAGGCTACCAAAGACCATGGGAAGGGTCAATGTGCGTCCAGCCAGTGAGAATTCTTCAAATGCACGGGCTGTGCGAGCGCGTACTGCAATAAAGGTAAGCGTTACTAAGTAACCTGTCACAACCAGCACGGATAAGATTGTATGCACAGCTCGATCCCAATCTGATTCTCTATAGACCAAGTACCAGGACCGACTCAGGGAGTGAATCTCGATATCTACTGAGATTTATCCTGGTACATTTCTTCTTCCAGTTCGCTAATCGTAGCATTTAGCTCAGCCTCGGTACGAATCCATCCAAAGCGTGCATCAACAAGAAAAGTGCGGTACCACTGAATCAGATTCTTTGCGAATTCGTCGTCTTTGCAGTAGATTCCGAATGATATTTCACCTGCGTGGGATCCCGCTTTTCGGGGAATCTGTGGGAAAGCCAGAAGAACCGCTGTCCTGGTTAGCAGGAACTCAAGGTCGGAGACTTTACTGTTGTAAATTCGCAGCCTGCCGGACTCAATTGCCTTGGGGTATTTACGGAACAGAAAACGCGCAGCGTTGGAGAACCCAGGTACGCTCAGGTTCAGCGCTCGGTGCACTCTGACATCACTGTAATTCTCTACGATTTCGTACAAGGTACTGAGATAATCATCTATTGGCTGCCTTTCGCCTTCAAATAACATGCAAGTCCAAAGCTCGCTGTGGCCGGCACTATCAAGCTGATCCTGAAGCATCTTTTTTGCGACGTTATAGGTTTCTCTTCGACTGCCCAGCACTTTCAATTGCCGTTGAGTTAAGACCTTGGCCCAGTCAGGCATATCTGCCGGTAATGATTCGGGCGGGCATACACCAAGGCGGGTCAGGAGCCTTAAAAATTGCTTCTCCTGTGAGCCGTAGAATCGCCTACCGACGACACTGCCTACATTGCCGTTACATTCCATGCCGTATTGCTTATGATAGCCAAAGGATAACCGGTGTACTTCATAGCCTTCGGCGATAAGCATTTTTTCTAACTCAGTAATTAAAAAAGCAGCTTGTTGTTCAGGTGCTCTGTCGATTGATAGATGAACGTTTGGGCAGAGAACGATGGGCCTTTTGCCAATCAGCTCTGATAATGCAGCAAACTCCTGGGCAGCTTGCTGCAATTCCTGTCTGTCGTCATACAGCTCCATGCATACAAAGACGACGAGCACGTTCCTGAAAACCATCTTTGGTTGTTGCGGCGAGATGGTTGAGGGGTCTATTCGTGAGGATGCTTCTTTGTCCTCGAAATAGCACGAAGAACATTGGTAACAATCCAAGATCATATCGATTTCTCAGTTTTGTCCTCCGGTTTAACTATGGGCTTTGCTCGCGAATTGCGTTTGCTGCGTGGCGAAGCTTTAGCCTTTCTTAATCGTGATGCTATTTCCGCATCGACACGGGATATGAACAGGCTCACATCCGGAGTGGGAGCTCTGTCGGCGAATCCTATGCCGTTGAGTGTTCGTACCATCTCTGCGGCATCAAAGAATTCCTGCGACGAGGAAATGCTTTTGGCTTCCTGACGTGTGATGGATTTAAGAAAAGTCGGTATGCAGCCATCACGCAGCGTTCCTGCATAGTCAACCAGTAGCTCCTGGATTTCTCTATTTGCATCAGGCATTGTTTTATGCTCCTCTCAGAAGAAGGCGGTTAGCCTTCGTGACAGTAATCGTTCAACATTTTTCTAAGTTTCAATATAGTTCGAAATTCGAGCATCTTTACTGCTCCAACGGTGGTCTTGAGCTCATTTGCTATAACCCTGTTGGAAAGACCATCCATCCAGAGTTCTATTGCTTTTCGTTCTCTTGCCTTGAGCTTAGCTAACAGCCGGTGCAGTATCTGATGAAGTTCCGACTGAGATATCTGGTCAAGGATGCCGAGGTCTGGGGCTACAAGGTTCTGCAAATCCTGTTGAGACAAACTCAGATTCCGGTTCATCCTCCTGTAGACTTCTCTTAGGCGCTTCCGCATGTAGTAAAGATATACAGTCCTCAACAGCTCTTTCTCGTTAGTGACATCCCACAAGTGGCCAGGCTGCTGCCATATATCGGCATACACATCCGCCAAGACATCTTCGCACTCCACCTCATTGCCGAGATAGCGGTACAAGCACCTGATGAACATTTCAAAAGTTGCCCGTACAAAAGGCTCCATCGCACGACGACGTCGTTCAGCATCAGTGGCTGTAAGTCCCTTCAGAGCGTTTTGTAGTTTCTTGTTCATTACCCGTTAATCGCTTAGGGCTCTACTTCTATATCCTTGCTGGGTCACATTGAAACAGCCGTGCCATAGTAACGCCCTTGCACCAAATGCAAAGGAATTAGCTTTAGCAGGCTTGAGCAATCATAACTCACAAGGGCGACCTCTTCAATAATCAAGTTGTCAGCATTGCGATAAACCGAGGACCTTTTTAAGCACAGCGATCCAAACGCCCTGAGATATACACAACTGCTAAAAGCCATACACGGGTCTTAACCGGTCTTCTGTCGGCAGAGTATGGTAGTATTCCCCTCTTGTGCCGACGTACCCGACACCATGTTTTCTCAACCTCACCCGACTGATGGAACCGTTGCTGTTCGTTATATTGACCGTGACATATTTCATTTCCTCACGGATGTACGTTCTTTCTGCCTGTGCTCTTTCTTTGTCGGCTTCGTTGCCGAGCATGTAGCCGCCGGCTCCTCCTACCGCAGCTCCGACCAGAGTTGATTCGGTGTCGCCGCCTATTAACTGGCCAATCCCAGCACCGGTTAAAGCTCCAACGGCTGAGCCGGTTTGGGCGCTGTTTTCACAACCTGTTAAAAGAAGCAATCCGATACTTACTGTTGCCATTATCAGAGTTGTCGAAAATTTCCTATCCATCTTTGTGTCTCCTTAAACCAGCGTCTTCACTTTTAAATGTGCTGCAAAAATTTCTTTTGCCATTCTCATTCATAGTCAGTTTGATCAGCAGTCGTTTCAGTTTCTGTGATGCTATCAGCTTTTAATTTCTCCAGAAGCTCAAGCAGTATCTCAGCGGCAGTTGCATTCTCCACGTCCAGGCTTGCCTGCAGCAACGGTTCAGTGGCTGCATCGAGTTCACCTATGCCAAGCATCTGATAACCGAGCAGAAGCTGTAAGTCTGCATCGTGCGTGTTCTGTTCTGCTTGCTCGGCCAGACGTTCAATCTGCCACAGAAGAACATCTTCATCGGGATAAAGACCTCGTGGATAGAACACACCTTGCTCCTGGGGCGTGACTTTCTCCAGAGCCGTACGTAGCATCTCTGTCGCTTCCGCATACTGTTCATTGGCAAAAAGTGCTTGAGCATAGGCAAACGGCAGAACCATGTCCTCCGGCGCAAGCTCGACTCCAGCGGCGAACTTCTCAACCGCTGAGTCATACTCACCGTTCTCAAAGGCTTTGACCGCTTCTTCAAAAAGCGTGTCGACTAGAGTTTGTTGATCGGGCTCTGCTTTTTGCTTTGCGAGCTTTTCGCGAACATCGGCGAAAGTTGTGTGGTCAACAGTCGGGATGTAATCATCTGTTACGCCTTGGCTGGTCTGGTAGGTCTCGGCTGATTCGCCTGTGCTACTGTAATAATAGTTGTATGTGTAATAATTGTATGTGTCACCTTCTACCTGGTGAGGGATAGGGTAATAACCACACCAAATATAAGGATGCCAACCGTACCAATAATAGCGCACGTACCTGTATTCAACTGGCCAGTAGCCACCCAGACTCACGAAGATATATTTGCGGTGGTAGTAGGGATAGACGTATCTGAAGGTTAAGCGCGGTCCCCAGTGGTAGCGCACGACGTAGCGGAATCTTGGCCAGATGATTCTGTGACACAAGCGGTGATAGTTATCTTTATATATGTGTACGTGACGGTTTACATGCCTTACCAGTTGCGGGCTGTCATAATAGACCACGGATGTCGGCCTTGAAAAGCGGTGCACCCGTTTGCGTTCTGTTCTGTGGACGCGCTCTGCTAAGGGAGTATCTCTAAGAGCTGCCCGTTTTCGCCTTATGATATCCCTTGGCCTGGAGGAGCCAAAGTCCCTCTCGTGTCGCCGACCTGCGTCCCTTCGCAAGTCACGGGTATGTACCGTATCTACGATCTGTCTATTAGTTAGTGCCTCGGAATTTTTATTAGGCTTGCCATCACGTTGTATTTTTCCTGCTTCGGTGTGTCTATCCTTAAATATCCGATTAAATGTTCCTCTTGTGAGAACTGTTGCTCTCTTTTTGTCCAGTGAACTGCTTGTTTGCCGCGTTTTGTCAGCTTCTGCTTCCTTGTCCCTGCCAAGTGGAGTTGACCTTGTTTCACTGAGTAGGCGGCTCGCGAACGGTATCTTGCGATGTCGTGTTTTATCGGGAACGGAGATTGTGTTGTCTGTATCAGATTTCTTATCCAAACTTATATTCTCACGAATTTTTTGGCTTACATCTATAGAAGAAGGTTTTCTTCTTGTTGAAATAAAGTTCCCTATGCGCGACCTTATACTTGTGCGAGAATTCGATTGTTCAGCGTGGGTGGTAACGGGCGGATGTATGTTGGGGGTTGGCTTGATTGGCTCAGATGATTTTCTGATAATGGTTGGGCGGTTGTTCGAGGAGCCTGTGATCAAGTTTGATCTTACTCGGGAGGTTGGTTTAGGCGGCGATGTCGTTGTAGGGCTTGGATTAGTTGTTTTCGTTCTTATGAGCGAATTACCAAGAGGATTGCCAAGACGTCGGCGAGTAAAGCTCTGGGTTGTGCTTCCACTCGATGTTGGCCCTCTGGAGATTGTGGCGCGATGCCTCGTGAACATTCGTGAATGAACTGGGCTGGATATCCTTGAGGTGCTTAGCCCTATTGAAGGTCTGCTAAACCGCCGGATAGAGGTGTTCCTTGTCCGCGATTTCGTGATGCTCGTGCGTGGCTTGGGCTTACTGGCGGAAGATGGCTTACTTTGTTGCTTAGTGCTTTGACCACTTCGTTTTGATCTGCTTCGCAGAGCGCCCGCAGACTTACGGTTAGCACTAACAATTGAGATTAGAAACAATGTCACAAGAATTATCCTGAAAATGCTGGTGTGTCTATGAGTTGACATACTGCACCTCCTTTCGCGCGTGACTCTTCAAAAAACAGCAGAGCACCAAGTTAGAATCCATGCTTTTGCATAGAGAACTATCTTTTAGCAATTGTTTAT